>Ga0315322_10001244_pt1 | contig 19647 bp, 16 predicted proteins | sample M110021515metaG_FD_203461 | JGI IMG/M metagenome (GOLD analysis project Ga0315322, IMG submission 203461) | Ammonia-oxidizing marine archaeal communities from Monterey Bay, California, United States - M1 100m 21515 | ecosystem: Environmental > Aquatic > Marine > Intertidal zone | place: USA...
CTAATACCTAGCAAGAACATATCCCATGAATGCTGCGAACGAACACTTGAAGGATGTAGAAACCCTTACTGTAAGGGTTTTGGATAACCTTCATAATCAAGAAGATATGGATAGGCTGTCGGCTCTTCTCAGTGAAAGCGAAGAGGCACGATCCAGGTACTCCGAATTAGTGATTCTGGATTCCATGCTTCATTGGGAGACGAGCGAGGTTCTTGAATTCGAGCAACCTGTGCCAAAAACCCTTTCTTTTCCCCGCCTTCCTATGGTTGCTTCTTTTGCCGCGGCAATCATTGCTCTTTGCGGTGTTTGGCTTTTGAAAGACGATTTTTCAATGGCAACGGTTCAGACGGTCTTAAATCCAAATCAGCCTTCCGAAAACGCCCCACTTTCACTTGCTACTCAATCTAATGCTCAGCCGCAGGGAGAGGGAGATTCGCTGGCTTTTGCTTCGGAACCTGCTGCGCTGGCTCTCGAAGTTGGAGGGGACAGCCCGTTCGTACGATCTATTGGTGCTAGAGATGAAGTGAGCCGAGGATTAATGATTCTTCAGGAAAACAAAAGGTTCGCCGAGGGGGGATTGGTTCAATTCCACGATGACGTAGTTGCTTGGAATCGCGAAGAGCACGTGAGCGTTCCAACCGAGCAAGGCATTTTGCCTTTGCAGGGCGATCGAATGATAAAACTTTCCAAGCTTACCATAGACGTTCAGACACAGTCAGCCGAGTCGTCGGATGCGATAAGGATACTTGATCTCAGAGAGATGACTTGGAGCAATGAAGACGCAGGGGTTTCGCTAAACACGAGCGTGTATTTCAATCAGGGAGTTGGAATTGCGCATGGGACAACGGAATTTTCTCTGACCTTGCATGCCATTCAGTCGACCGATGGCACGAATCGTTCTATCGGACACAAGGAAAGCAAGCTTAGCAGTGATTTGAATCCTTCTACCTGGGAGGAATTAAACAGCGAATTCGAAATCCCCAAAGGCACGGATTATCTGGTAGTCGCCCTGAATGCCAGAAAAGAAGGAACCCAAGCCTTGCTCCCGGATTTCGGAGGTCACTATGCGGATCAGCTTAGCCTGAATCTCGTTTTGGGTGACCGTAAGACAATACCGCTCTAAAACGCGTTTCCCGCCAACCTTCCACCCCTCGGCTTTGCGTTGACAGGAAGTCGAGCGCGAGAAAGATGTCTTGGATGCGCTTCAAAAGTCTTCTTGCTTTGTCGATCTTGCCAGCAGTCAATATCAGTGCCATTGACTGGCCGGCTTACGGGGGTCCCGAGCGAAGCCATGTTTCGCGCGAAAAAGGAATTCGTACCGATTGGGAGGATGAAGAGCCCCAAATCCTGTGGTCCCTTGAGGTCGGATTGGGTTATTCCTCGGTAGTGGAGGTGCGCGGAAAGGCCTATACGCAAGGCTATTCGAATGGAAAGAACACCCTGTTTTGCGTTGATGCTACGTCAGGGGAGGTTTTATGGAAACATCAGTACCCCTGTGAAAAGGCACCCAAATACTTCCAGGGCGGAAGCCGAGGAACGCCTTCTGTCTCTGAGGGCGTACTGTACTTAAATAGCCATCAGGGAGATTTTTACGCCCTTGATGCGGAAAACGGAAAGATATTGTGGACCAAGAACCTGCTGAAAGACTTCGGGGGAAGAAGGCCGGATTGGGGTTTTTCCGGTTCCCCGCTTTGCGTTTCTGGCAAAGTGATTTTCGAAACAGGCGCTGAAAAAGGATCGCTCGTCGCCCTTGATGCAAAAAGTGGCAATCTACTATGGCGATCCGGTAATGATGAAGCAGGTTATTCCTCTCCCATGTTGCGCGCTGGCGTGAAGGATGAAATATTGGTTTTCAACCAATATGGACTGATCGCCCACCATTTGTCCGACGGAAGGGAGCTAAAGCGATATCAGCACAAGACTCGTTTCGGAATAAATGCCGCTCAACCAATGGACTTGGGTTCTTCCGTCTTGATTTCCAGCGCATATGGGAAGGGCGCCGCTTTGGTTGACCTGGAGAGGTCGAGACCGCGAGCATTGTGGGAATCCGCAAATTTTTCATGCCAAATGGCTAGCCTGGTTAGAAAAGGCGACTATGCTTTCGGAATCCAAGGACAGACAGGTGGCAGGGAAGATCAAGCAAAGTTGTTTTGCCTGGAGATAGGAAAAGGCAAAAAGAAATGGGATAAGCAAGGATTCGGCTTGGGAACTTTAATTCTCGTTGATGAAAACCTTGTAATATTGAGCGATCGCGGGGAAATAACCTTGGCCAAAGCCAATCATTTTGGTTTTCAGGAACTAGCTAGGTTTCAGGTTCTGGGGGGCAAGCAAAATTGGACGCCCCCCACCTATGCAAACGGACGCATGCATTGTCGAAGCAGCAAAGGCAAATGGATTTGCCTGCAAATGGGCTTCAGTGCTGCGAGCGGGACTCGAGGGCCGGGTCAAAAAAGCGATTGATTTGACCAAGAAGCCCAAGAAACTCGGTCCTTTCATCGTTTGTAAGGGCTGACAAAACCTCCTCTTCCAATTGGTTTGCAATTAACTTTGCCTTGCAAAAAAGGTCTTGCCCTTTTGCCGTGCAATAAAGCAGTTTTTTTCGGCGGTCGGAGGCATCCGGTCTTCTTTCGAGCAACCCCAATTTTTCCATTCGCCCCATCAAGCCGGTGATATTATTCGGATCGGTAAACATCAATTTTTTCAGAGTCGCTTGGTTGACGCTCCCTTCGGGAAACTCGTTCAACCATCTTAGGGCGATGTATTGGTCGGGAGTAAGGCCGACTTTGGCCACTCTTTTTTGAAAGATTGCATTTAGTCTCATCCAGCACTTTCTAAGCAGTGGAGGCAACTGGGGGTCTGGATCCTCTCGGGTCTTCATAAAAAAAGAAGAAAATTTGATAATGACGTTTGACAAATAGTACGTACAAGTACTAATTCATTTCTAGACTTTTTCAACCCTTCACTTTTATCCGTCATGCTTGATAAATTACCATGTCTACTCTTGTCCCTGCTTCCTTTTCTCTTTGGTTGCATACACCAGCCGGGATCCCCTTCGGCTTCCAGTGCCTCGAAACCGAAGTCCAAGGAGGTTCAGTCAGATTGGCTTTACTGGAGAGGGGAGGACGGTACGGGAGTCTCCCGGCAAACAAGCCTGCCGGCTGATTTGAATAAGTCCCTCCTGTGGACTTATGAAATTCAGGGAGGCGGAGTTCCCGTGGTTGCCGGTGGGAAAGCTTATCAATTCGGTTATTACGGTGTTGAGGACGAATTACAGGAAGCCCTGATCTGCTTTGATGCAGCAACAGGTAAGGTTCTTTGGGAGCGCAGGCATAGTGATTTCGTAAGCGATATCGTCTATAATCGATATGGCGTGGGGGCAGCCTGCGTAGATCCTGCAACTGGTAACGTGTACTTTCAGACAAGCCCGGGATTGCTCATGGGATACGACTCGGATGGAAACCAGTTGTGGGAAAGGTCCTTGATGGAGGAATTTGCCAGGCTTACTTTTCCAAACGGGCGTACCGGAGGACCTTGTGTAGATGGCAACCTTGTTATTATTCATGCAATCACGGCAAACTGGGGAAAGCAAGGGCCGGCTCGTGACCGATTTTACGCCTTTGACAAGTCCACCGGCGATTTGGTCTGGTCGTCCACCCCTGGGATTACCCCCAAAGACAGTTCTTTCTCTCCTTTGATCTTTGAAGATATGCCTGATGGGCGGAGGGTTTTTTACAGTGGTACAGGCTGTGGTCACGTGGTGTGCATAGACGCTCGTACCGGTCAAGCGCTCTGGCGCTTTCAAATGTCGTATGGAGGCGTCAATTCAGGCGTAGTGATTCACAAAGACACGGTGGTTGCCATTCATGGCAAGGAAAACGTTGATTCCACAGTCATCGGTCGAATGGTCGCCATTAAAAAGCCAGCAAAACTACCCGAAGCAGGTGAAGAAATCCTTGTTCTCGGCAAGCAAGCCGAGGTATGGAGGAACAACTCGATGGAGGCGTTCACAAGTACTCCTGTATATAGGAACGGTCGCCTTTACTCGACGATCAAACGCGGTGAACTAGTTTGCGTAGACGCCGACACGGGCGAGGATCATTGGGTTCTCAAACTTGCTCCGGATCAAGTGCATGCATCCCCTACCTGGGCGGACGGAAAGTTGTACGTGCCCATGTTCGACGGGAAGGTTTCGGTGGTTTCCGATCAAGGTGATTCGGGAAAACTTTTAAGCGTTATACCCCTGGACGGAGCCTGCTTGGCGGCACCTTCCGCCGCCCATGGACGCATTTTTGTGCAGACGAAAAAAAGACTTTATTGCTTTGGTTCCGATGCGCCTGCTCCCCCCTTTGTCGCTCGGGCAACGGATGTTGAGGGAGGGAAGGGCAAAGCTGTTTCCCTTCAGGTCGTCCCTGCCGAGTTCGCCGTAAAATCTGGCACGAGTCAGGTGTTCAAGGTCTATTCTCTTGACCGGAGCGGTCGAAGAATTGAGGAAATCAAGGATGGTCTGTCTTGGGAAAAATGGATCCCACCGACCGCCAAGGTCAAGTCAAAGGTTGATGCCGAAATCACGGCACAGGGGGTTCTTACTGCAGAGAAGGGAGCGAAACTCTCAGCAGGCGCAATCCGCGTTTCCAAAGACGGGCTTTTTGGTGTTACTCGCGGGCGGGTACTGCAAGACCTTCCTTACGAAGTGAATTTCGAAACTGGGTTTGAACTTACAAACAAGAGTACCGACGACATACCTTTTTCATACCCGCCTTTAGCTTGGTTGGGTGCCAGGATGCGCTGGCAAGTTCAGAAGGATGGAGAGAATCATCTTGCCGGAAATACTTTGGATCGAGTTCTGTTTCAAAGGGCGATCAACTTTGTCGGACATAAGGACATGAACGCCTACACGATGGAGGCGGACGTCATGACCGATGGGGATCGCAGAACCAAGTCGAATGTCGGACTGATCAACCAAAGGTACGTTTTCGCTCTGATCGGAAATGGTCAGAAACTGGAAATATTTTCTAACTATGACCGGTTTAGGCATTCGGTTTCCTTTCCGGTCAAGACGAACGTCTGGTATCGGCTCAAAACCAGAGTAGATCTTTTGGAAGATGGCTCGGGCATGATTCGGGCCAAGGCTTGGGAGAAGGATTCACCCGAACCCTCGGAATGGACGATGGAGGTGCGGCATGCGGTTCCTCACCGGCATGGGTCGCCGGGCATTTACGCAATGTCTCCGCAAAGTAAAAAGAAGGTATACTTCGACAACCTCCTGATCACCTATAACAAATAACTTTCCAATGAAAAACTTAAAACACATCAAAGCAAGCCTCTCAATTCTTAGCCTAAATTTGTTTCTCTTCGGGTCTGCTTCTCTTGCAGCGGAATGGCCCATTTGGGGAGGAAGCGAAAGCCGGAACATGGTGTCCTCCGAGAAGGGGCTGATTGTCGACTTCAAGCCGGGTGACGTGAACGATGACGAGGTCGTGGATATGAAAACCACGAAAAACGTTAAGTGGGTTGCCAAGTTGGGTTCGCAAGCTTACGGAAATGTGACCGTTGGACAAGGAAAGGTCTTTGTCGGCACAAACAACGAGTCTCCCAGAGACCCGGGAAAGAAAGGGGATCGGGGAGTCGTAATGTGCCTGGACGAGAAGACGGGCAAAATGCTTTGGCAACTGGTCATACCGAAACTCGGCGCGGGCAAGGTGAGCGATTGGGAATATATAGGAGTCTGTTCATCCCCCGCAATTGATGGAGACAAGGTTTACGTCGTGACCAATCGATGTGAAGTTGTTTGCCTAGACATCAATGGACTGGCGGATGGCAATGCCGGACCCTACAAGGACGAGGCGAAGTACGTTAGGCCCAAGGGCAAGCAGGACGAATTGAACGAAAAAACGGATGCGGACATAATTTGGATGTATGACATGAGGGATCAATTGGGCGTTTTTCCTCACAACGTCACCAGTTCATCGGCCCTAATCGTTGGGGATGTCATTTACGTCGCGACCTCCAATGGAGTGGATTGGTCGCACACCAATATTCCAAGCCCCCTTTCCCCGAGCTGGATTGCCCTAGACAAGAAGACCGGAAAATTGCTCGGGGAGGATGGTTCAGGCGCGAGCGCGAGCGCCCTGCACGCCGCATGGTCGTCTCTTACTTATGGAAAGGTCGGAGGCAAGGAAATGCTCATTTGGGGAGGCACCGACGGGTTTTGCTATGGCTACCCGAACAAGACCGAAAAGGATGCCGATGGCTATGACCTGTTCAAGCCCACTTGGAAAGTCGATTGCAACGAACCCCATTACCGAAAGGATAAATCCGGGAAGAAAGTGCCTTATGCTACACCTCCTGGCCCAAGCGAACTAATCGGCACACCCGTCCTCTATGACGGAAAGGTATATTGCGCCATAGGACAGGACCCCGAGCATGGAGACGGAGTGGGGCGTTTGACCTGCATAGACGCCAGTACCGGAAAGGTACTGTGGAAAAACACCGATATCGGGCGGACCATTTCAACCATGTCGGTGGCCGATGACTTGGTTTACTTGGCCGAATATGCCGGCATCGTTCATTGTTTGGATGCGAAAACGGGCAAGGTTTACTGGACTCACGATTCATTCAGCCGGATTTGGGGTTCGACCCTGGTGGTCGATGGCAAGCTCCTCTTGGGTAATGAGGATGGCGACCTTTTGATATTGGACCATGGAAAGAAAAAGCCAAAGGTTCAAATGGTCGGGATGGGGGCCCCGGTTTATAGTTCACCGGTCTTTGTAAACGGAACTCTTTACGTTGCGACCCAGACGCACTTATACGCGATCGGAAAGTGAATATGGATTCACCCAAACCAAACTCCGGCAGAAGCCTGGTATGGCTTCTTTTCGTAGCAATGTTTCTTGCCCACCAAGACTTTTGGTGGTGGAACGATTCTTCCTTGGTTTTTGGTTTTATGCCAGTTGGCTTGGCGTACCATGCGCTTTTTTCGATCGGATGCGCTCTGCTGGGTTGGCTGGCCATTAGCAAGGCATGGCCCACCGAACTTGAGGCTTTTGCGGACGAACAGGAAGAAACTGAATCATCCGAAAATTAACCCGAACCGAGCATTATGACTACCTTGACTGTTATAATAGGCTATCTCTGCCTGCTTCTTGCCCTTGGCTTTTTCAGTAACCGGCTGTTCAGGGGAACGAGCAAGGACTATTTTGTGGCTAGCCACAGTATAGGCCCATTTCTTCTTTTAATGAGCGTGTTCGGTACCACCATGACGGCTTTTGCCCTTGTAGGTTCTACCGGTAAATCCTTCGAGCGCGGAATTGGGACTTATGGATTGATGGCCTCCATCAGCGGATTGGTTCATGCGGGCATTTTCTTTCTCATAGGCATACGCCTTTGGGCTTTCGGTAAGAAGTACGGCTACATTACGCAGATCCAGTTTTTTCGAGCCCGTTTTGAATCGGATGGTCTCGGGTACTTGCTTTTTCCAATTCTTGTCCTCTTGGTCGTTCCCTATCTGCTCATTGGAATCATTGGCGCGGGCAAGGTCATAGAACCGGTTACTGCAGGAGCTTTTCCGGAACTTTTCACGAATCCTTCTGCCCCTGCCTGGATAGGGGGTGTGCCGCCTTGGCTGACAGGCTTGATCGTATCCATCGTTGTCTTGAGCTACGTCTTTATGGGGGGGTCCAGAGGAGCCGCTTACGCCAATACCTTCCAAACGATCGTTTTCATGATCATGGGTCTTGTCGCCTTTGTTTTCATTATCAAGGGTCTTGGAGGTTTGGATCAGGCCGGTAAGATTCCTGCGCGGATTACAGATAAGGGAACCATTGTTCAGGATTTTCGGTATGACAAGAAAGAGTCTCAATTGAAAGCGAATGATCCCCCCAAGGTCGTTGGCAAAGTCAAGCCTTCCGAAAGCTCTGAGCTGACCGACCTTCAGCCTCATTTTTCCCGGACCCCCGTTACCGCCGAGTTCAAGAAAAAAAACCCAAAGACGGGGGAACTGGTTTCCTTCGAGCGAGAACTGGGAATTCCTTTTTGGACATTCGTCACCTACCTTTTCATCCCACTGAGCGTTGGTATGTTTCCCCACCTTTTTCAACATTGGCTGACTGCTAAAAGCGCAAAGGCTTTCCGCCTGACCGTCATCGCGCATCCTCTTTGTATCATGATCGTGTGGGTTCCCTGCGTCTTGGTGGGGGCATGGGCATCGGGCGTTTTGCCTCCAGGAATTCCTCCTCCGGCCGTACTTTCGGCTATGCTCAAACTTTTGGTGGGGGATCCGGTCCTAACGGGCCTTCTGACAGCGGGCGTTTTGGCAGCCATCATGTCTTCGCTGGATTCGCAATTTCTCTGCTTGGGAACGATTTTTACCAATGACATCGTCTTGCATCGGGCGGGTCCGAAAAAATATTCAGATAAGCAAACCATAACGATCGCCAGAATATTTATCGTGGTCATAGTCTCCCTTACCTATGCCCTTGCCATGGTAGCGAAGGATGCCAACGTCTTTGATTTGGCAATTTGGTGTTTCAGCGGTTTTTCGGCTTTATTCCCAATCGTCTTTGCGGCCCTCTATTGGAAAAGAGCAACCAAACAAGGAGCGATCGCTAGCATTTTAGCAGCTTCTGCCACTTGGGCGTATTTCTTTTATCTTTCCGGGTACGGAGGTGAATACTTCGTAGGTCCGGGCATAGTCCCCGCGGCCCTCTGCTTTCTTGTCGCGAGCGTTGCGCTTGTCGTCGTATCGCTTATGACCGACCCGCCGTCAAAGGAGACGTTAAAAAAGTTTTTCCCCAAACTCTCTTAATTGAGAAATACTAACATCCCCTTTAATTTTAAACCATGAGCATGGATGATCAGATAAATCAGGCCGCGCAGTCGCTCGACGCACATACGGCCGAAATGATAAAGTGGCATTTTTCGCCAGAAACAGGATCCCCTTTTTGGCTGGACTGGGCAAAGGAACAAGACTGGAACCCGCTTGAGGAGGTATCCACCTTTTCGGACTTGTGCCAAAAGTTTCCTAACTTTGAAGACGAATGGTTGCGTGACTTGCCAAACGAGGTGTGGGTCCCTCAGGCTTACAAGGGAAAACCTTTCAATATTTTTGAAACCGGGGGCACGACGGGTATGCCCAAGCAAAGGATCGGGTGGGACGATTTCCGTATCGATTATTCGGCGTTTTCGGAAACCCTCAGTGACGAGCATTTCCCCCGTGATCATTATTGGATGATGGTCGGACCGACGGGGCCTCGGCGCTTGCGATTGGCAATTGAGCATTTGGCCAACGTACGCGGATGCTCTTGTTACTTCGTTGACTTGGATCCCCGGTGGGTGAAACGCTTGATAGCAAGCAAGCAATTTGATCAGGCCAGAGCCTACATGGATCATGCGGTCGATCAGGCTTTGACCATTCTGAAGCATCGTAGCGTAAGCGCCTTGTTTACTACGCCCAAGCTTCTTGAGGCTCTGGCGGAACGCAAGGATCTCATCAAGGCTGGAATAAAGGGTGTATTTTGCGGGGGAACGACCATGGATAAGCAATACGCCAGGTTCTTGGTCGAAGAAGTTTGCGAAGGTGGAAAAATAGGTTTCGTGCCGACCTACGGAAATACCTTGATGGGCTTGGCCCGCCATCACCCCATTGGACCCGAAAACGATTATTCCATCGCCTACTATGCGCCCCAACCAAGAGCTGTTCTCCGGGTTATTGAGCCGGAAACCAACCGGCCGGTAGAGTATGACACTTGGGGCAGGGTCGAGCTTACCACCATGACCAAAGAATTTTTTATGCCGAGGTTTCTCGAGAGGGATGAGGCCTTGCGGCGCAAGCCTTGGTCGGAGGCTCCATGGGATGGAGTGGCTGAAGTACGACCTTTCGGGGCCATGGAAAAAAACATTGTGGAAGGGGTTTACTAGGAGTCATGAGCGTACCACATCTTCCATGTCTGCGCTTTGGCGAGGTTTACCGCAGCTTCAACGAGTCTGAAGTCAAGGACTACCGGGACGGTTCCCCCAAGGCTACCCTTAGTCAGGTTAATGCAGGAATCATTCGACGAGACCTTATGAAGATAGGCAAGGCCCGCAAAGCTCTTGCCCGATTCTCCACGCGTGATCTTGTCGACATAAGCGCCAAGGCCGGTGAGCTTTTTCTGAACGATGACCTTCCCTTGGGCGAAGGCTCGATGCAGAGCGCGCAGGAATACCTGGAAACGCTTTCCTCAACAAGCGGATTGCCCCACGTCATGGTGAAAAGGAACATGGACAAGATTCATTATGCTCTCACTCACCTTGAGCTTATTTTGAATGGTCTGACCCGGGGAATTAATTTCGACATTCTCGACCAAGGCCATGGTGAACAGGCCGGCGCGCCGGTATGCTTCTATCCCACGACGGACGCATTGGGTTTGGTAATGCCTAGTAATTCACCGGCCGTCAATTCCCTCTGGCTTCCCTCCATTGCCTTGAAAATACCCATCATCATGAAGCCGGGTCGTGACGAGCCCTGGACCCCTTATCGGCTCATTCAAGCATTTATTGCAGCCGGTTGTCCCAAGGAAGCATTTGGCTTTTACCCGACCGATCACGAGGGTGCCGCAGATATCCTAAGACTGTGCGGAAGGGCATTGATTTTTGGGGACAAGAGCACCACCGATCAATATGCCGGAGACCCGGGAGTCCAAGTTCACGGTCCGGGTTTCAGCAAAATATTGATCGGAGATGACATGATCGAAAAATGGCCTGACTACATTGACGTCATGGCTTCCTCCATTTCCGATAATGGAGGTAGAAGTTGCGTAAACGCTTCTGCGGTCATTGTCCCGAAATATTCCAAGGAAATTGCAGAAGCCTTGGGCAAGAAACTTGGTCCTTTCAAGCCACTTCCCATTGATGATCCGAACGCCGTGCTTTCAGGCTTTGCAAACCCCAAGATGGGCGAATGGATTGACTCGGCAATCGATGCTGATCTGGAAGCCCAAGGAGCTTCTGACGTCACCGCACCCTATAGGGATGGTCCTCGTTTAGAGAAAGCTGCGGGGGGCACCTATCTTCGGCCAACGGTCGTTCACTGCGAGTCAATCGACCATCCTTTGTCAAACCGTGAGTTTCTTTGCCCGTACGCAAGCGTTGTCGAGGTGCCTCAGGCGGAAATGCTTGGCTCCATAGGGCCGACCTTGGTTGTGACCGCAATTACTGAAAACGAGTCGTTCAAGAAAGAACTTCTTCGTGCTTCCAATGTCGAGCGTCTAAACATTGGCCCGATATCAACGATGAAGATTTCCTGGGACCAACCCCATGAAGGGAATATGTTTGAATTCCTCTACAAGCGTCGTTCGATTGGGGTGGCTGCTTGATAGATACGTCCGGCACGAATAAAATGGAAAACTCCGCGGTGGACGGGCAAGCAGAGGACTTTTTTGCCAATGAGGCAGAAAACCTGCAAAAAATTTACTATGGCTCGGGTTCTAGCAAAAGGGTTGGCGCGCTAGCCAGAAAATTGGGCCAAAATGCCTTGCTGGTAACCGATCAAGGCTTGTCTGCAGTCGGCCATGTGCAAACGGTTGTGGAATCCTTGGAAGGCGCCGGCCTGCAGGTGACCCTGTTTGATCAATCAATCGAAAACCCCACGGAGTCCAGCGTGCAGACTTGTGCAGAAGCTGCCCAAGGCGCCAACGTCGATCTGATCATCGGTTTGGGTGGGGGAAGCTCCATGGATACTGCCAAAGGGTGCAATTTCATTCTTACCAACGGTGGGCGAATGGCTGATTATTGGGGGGTAGGCAAGGCCGCTCGGGACATGCTTCCCATGATCGCGCTGCCCACCACTGCGGGAACGGGAAGTGAATGTCAGTCCTTTGCCTTGATTTCCGAGGACCATTCACACCGAAAAATGGCATGTGGAGACAAGAAAGCGTTGCCCCTCGTAACGATTCTCGATCCCGAATTGACACTTTCACAACCAAGAAAGGTTACCGCATGCACTGGAATAGATGCGTTGACGCATGCCTTGGAGTCTGCCGTGACAACCAAGCGAAACGAGTTCTCGGATCGTCATTCCTTACTGGCATTCGGGCTTATACACCAAAGCCTTCCAGGCGTTTTCTCGAATCCTGATGATTTGTCGGCTCGCGGACATGTTCTTTTGGGCGCATCGCATGCCGGTGCCGCAATTGAGAGAAGCATGCTAGGCGCAGCTCATTCCATGGCTAACCCACTCACCGCCCGTCGAGGGGTTGTTCACGGAATTGCGGTTGGGATGGCTCTGCCAGTTGTTATGGAATTTAATTGCGGCGATCCTGAAACCTTTGTCCGTTATGCCGAGCTTTCCCTTCGGACGGGACTAGTCTCTGAGGGCAGTACCGAAAAGGATGCAGTCGATGCCCTGATTGCCCGGGTTCGGGAATTGCTCAAACTAGCTGAATTTCCATCAACTTTGCAAGAACTGGGCTTTACGGAATCAGAGGTGGAGAGTTTGGCCGAGGAGGCTGCCGAACAATGGACAGCAGGGTTCAACCCCCGATCGGTTTCAGCGAATGAATTCGCTGAACTTTATTCCTCACTTTTTTCATCCCCCTCTTGTCAGGAAGAAACTCAGGGGTTAAGTTAGGGAATGAGAGCGCAAGCAATGAAACTATTCCTCAAGAACCTGCTTTGTTCTGTTTGCCTGTCTGTGGGCCCCATAGCCTTTTCTGCAGATGTGACCGATTGGCCCCGGCATCGCGGGGATTCCTCCTTGAAAGGGTTTTCATCCCAAAAGCTAGGCAAGTCGCTCAAATTGGATTGGGTTTTTGATGCAGGAGACTTTCTCAAGTCTTCGGTCGTTGTTTCCGAGGGGATTGCCTATGTCGGTGGGGATACGGGGATTGTTCATGCTCTGGATATCAAATCGGGCAAAGAAAAGTGGAAATATAAAACCTCGCTCGGGATCGAGGCGCCACCCATGGTTGACGAGGGTAAGGTTTATATTGGGTCGACCGACGGCTTTCTTTACGCTTTGGATGCGGAGAATGGAAAATTGATTTGGAAATACGAAACCCAGGGGGAGATCATGGGTGCTGCAAACCAGGCAAATCGTCCGAAGACCAAGGACTCGGTGATTGTCGTGGGAAGCTACGACAATTTCGTACATTGCGTTGATGCAAAGGAGGGCAAGATTCTATGGAAGTTCGAAACGCAAAATTATATCAACGGAGTGCCCACCATCTATAATGACAAATACGTTGTTTTCGGGGGATGCGATTCCGTGCTTTACGTTGTTAACCTTGAGGACGGGAAGCTCATCCGATCGGTTGAGGTCGAGGCGCCTATTGCGGCTTCGGTTGCGGTGGGCAATGGGGTCGGTTACGTTGGCAATATGGATCGTGCGGTGATGGCGTTTGACTTGGAATCAGGAGAGGTTGTGTGGAACTACCGTAGCAAGAACTTTCCCTACTTTTCCTCTCCTGCGATAACTGACAAGCATGTCCTCATTGGAGGTCGCGACAAAGGGATGCACTGCATAAAACGGGTTTCCGGTAAACTGGAGTGGCGCTTTGCCGCGCGTGGAAGAATCGACAGTTCGCCTGTTGTAGCTGTGGACAAGGTGGTTTTCGGTTCTATGGACGGGAAGCTTTATTTGATCTCTCTGGAGGACGGACGGGAAATTGCGTCCTATGAGATAGGGGAACCAATCTCATCCACGCCCGCGTTGACGGACGGGCGCATAATCGTGGGCTGCGAAGACGGAAAAGTATATGCCTTCTCAACGATAAGCAAGAAATGAGCAAAGCACCCCGCATCAAGGCTGATCGCGAAACGAAGGACGAGACCAAAGCGGGTAGCTATTTCGTTTCCAATTACCCTCCTTTTGCTTTTTGGAACGACTCCGACATTCAATGTGTCGAGAGCATGGTTAACAGTCCGAAGCCTTCGCAACGCCCATTGGGTCTTTATTATCACGTGCCTTTTTGCCGCAAGCGTTGCCACTTTTGCTATTTCCGTGTCTATACCGACAAGAGCACGAAAGAGATTCGACGTTACCTTGCGGCCACCCTGAAAGAGCTCCAGGCATATGCCGATTCCCCGTACTTGCAGGGGCGCAAACCTGAATTCGTATATTTTGGTGGAGGTACGCCCTCGTCCCTATCTGTCAAAGACCTGATTTCATTGACCGACGAGATGAAGCGCATTCTTCCCTGGGACAAGGCGGAGGAAGTAACCTTTGAGTGCGAGCCTGGTACTCTTACCGAGAAAAAACTTGAGGCAATCAAGAACCTTGGCGTGACCCGCCTAAGCCTTGGAATAGAGAATTTCAAGGATCATATTTTGGAAATCAATGGAAGAGCACACCGGTCCGAAGAGGTTTTTAAGGCTTACGAATTCGCCCGGGGGTTGGGTTTTGACAACATCAACGTAGATCTAATTGCGGGGATGCTGGAGGAAACCGATGAGAACTGGTCGGATTGCATCGACCGGGTGATCGATCTTTCGCCGGATTGCGTTACCATTTACCAGATGGAGGTGCCCTTCAATACCGGTATTTACAAGACGATGAAAGAACAGGGAAGCTTGACTGCGCCCATAGCTGACTGGCAGACCAAAAGGCGTTGGGTAAAAGAGGCGTTTGAACGCTTGGAGAGCGAAGGCTACTCAGTGACCAGCGCATACACGGCGGTCAAAAACCCAAAAGAAACAAAATTCGTTTACCGTGATTCGCTTTGGACCGGAGCAGACATGGTGGCCTTGGGCGTGGCGTCCTTTGGGCACCTCGGAGGCATTCACTACCAAAACCTTACGCATCTCGATCAATATTGCGAATCGATCGAAACAGGAAAACCCGTAGTCAGGCGGGCATTGCTAACCAATGAAGAGGAGCTTTTCGTTCGGGAAATCATTCTGCAGTGGAAACTCGGACGTGTTTACCCAAGCTATTTTCAAGAGAAATTCGGAATAGACGTGCAGGAGCGATATGCCGAGGTTTTTGAAGCGTGGGAGAAGGCGGGCGATTTGGAGAAAAGAGAAGACGAATTGCGGTTGAGCCGGGACGCGCTGTTGCGGGTCGATTCAATGCTTTACGACTTGTTTCTTCCGCGGCACAAGGATTCTGCCTGAGCAGAAAGATTGGAAAATGGCTATTACCACTCATGTTTCGCCGGATGTGCTTTACCCTCTTAGTTTCATGAGGGCTACGAGAAAATTGCCCAGTTTGAATTATGAAAAAATCGAGCCCTTGGATATGCCCGAACCCTATCAATCCCTGCTCGTGCACGAAGGAGACATGACTTCCCGCCTAGAGGGGCATTTCGAATGTCCGATCAAGGTCCGCTGTTTACGTTCCTCCAACAACGGCCATTATTATTCCAGGGAGGTCCTTTTGCATACCGAAGAGCAAGAGAAACCCACCGAGTACGGGGCTATTGAGGTAAGCCTGCATGCCTTGCCCGAAGAAACCAGAGCTTTGGTCCTACAAGCCAGCAAACCGTTGGGGGGAATTCTTAACGAACACCGAATACCCTATTCCAGTGCCCCTCGGGCATTTATCAAAGCTATTCCCGATGGGCCCATTGTGGAGGCGTTCGGGGAAATAGAAGCTGATTACCTTTATGGAAGGAGCAATGTCATTTCAGGATATAATGGAGACGTTATAGCCCAGATCGTGGAAATTTTACCACCCCTTTAGTTTCTCGTTTGCTTGCGATCAGATGGAATTGAACTTGAATGTTTATTCGATGCTATGATTTCTAAAAAAACAAACTATGACGCGATCGTTGTAGGAGGGGGTCCTGCAGGCTCCACGACCGGCGCATTGCTTGCCGAAAAAGGGCATGACGTATTGATCGTCGAAAAAGAAAAGTTTCCCCGTTATCATGTCGGGGAGTCTCTGATGCCATTTTGCTACTTTCCTTTGAAGCGACTGGGCTTGATCGAAGAGCTGATGAACTCCGCGTCTCCCCGAAAATACTGCGTACAGTTTGTTCGTGAGGACGGTTTTCTTTCCCAGCCCTTTTATTTTTTCCAACACTTCGATCACCCCTCTTCGACTACTTGGCAGGTTTGGCGTTCTGACTTTGATAAAATGATTCTCGATAAGGCGAGGGCAAACGGGGCCACCGTTTGGGAGGAGACCAAGGCAACCGGCTTGATCAAATCCGGCGAGCGGGTTGAGGGTATAGCGGTTGACTCCAAGGACATGGGCTCGTGCGAACTTCGGGCTCCCATCGTCATCGATGCATCCGGAAGGGATTGTTTTGCCGCTCATCGAGAAAAATGGATGGAGCGCGACCCGATGCTTAATAAGACGGCTATCTGGACTTACTACAAAGGAGCCAAACGGGACCCCGGTTTGGACGAAGGCGCGACTACGGTTGCTTATTTGCCCAACAAGGGGTGGTTTTGGTACATACCTCTTAGTGGTGACGTCGTGAGCGTGGGCATTGTGGCCGAACACAAATATCTATTCAATGGAACGACCAAGGACTACCAAGAGATTTTCGAGCGCGAAATTCTGAACAACAAATGGATTGAGGAGCATTTGGCGCAGGGCGAGCAGACTGGGGAATATCGCGCCACAGGCGAATTTTCCTATCGGAACCGTTACTGTGCCACAGACGGCTTGGTCTTGGCTGGTGATGCCCTTGGTTTTCTTGACCCAGTTTTTTCCTCGGGCGTTTTTCTAGCCCTCAAGAGCGGGGTGATTTTGGCAGACGAAATCGATCAAGTCCTTGGCAAAGGGAACACCGTTACTTCAGCAGCCTTTGAAAATTATGGTAAACGCATGCAGTCATCCATTGAGACCATGCGGAAAATAGTCTACGCCTTTTACGATGAAAAATTTAGCTTTGGCGATTTGGTCAAGAGGGGAGAACATCTGCGCTCCTCCCTCACGGATTGCCTTATCGGCAATGTGGACGATCAGGATTTCCGCGAGCTATTTGATGCGATTTCCGACTTGGCGGACCTTCCCCAACCGGTTGATTGCGGATTAACCTACGGTGCTTCGTGAAGATTGCCTTTTTGACGCCCGGTACGGGCAATTATTATTGTGGAGTCTGTATGAGGGACAACTCCCTGGCCCGGCATTTGATTGCGGCGGGGCACGACGTCACCATGCTCCCAACCTATTTGCCTCATTTTTTGGACGAGAATCCTGTTTCGGATGATCACCCGATTTTTTTTGGAGGCATAAACGTTTATCTCCAACACAAGTTTTCCTTGTTCAGGCGCACCCCGGGTTGGCTGGACAAGGCGTTCGATAACAAATGGCTTCTTCGCAAAGCTGCTGAAAAAAGCGGTATGACCTCCAGCAAGGATCTGGGGGAAATCACCCTTTCCACCTTTCGTGGCGAAGACGGACCCTTGGTCAAGGAGGTTCGCAAGGTTTTGGATTGGTTCAAGAAGCACGGCTCCCCGGACGTACTTTTCCTTTCTACAGTGATGCTTGCCGGAATCGGCAAGGTGCTTAAGCGTGACCTTGGCATTCCCGTATTCGGTTTTCTTCAGGGTGAGGACTCCTTTTTGGATTCCTTGCTCCCCGAATATCGAAACGAAGCATGGAAACTGCTTTGCGCGGACGTTGCCCAGCTGGACGGATGTATTTCACCCAGTCGCTACTTTGGAGATTTTATGTCCGAGCGACTCGGACTGGAACGCGAAAGCGTGAGATGTCATCCAAACGGGATTACCATGGATGGGTTTGATCCTCTCGAGACTCCTCCGGCCAAATTGACCCTCGGGTACTTGGCCCGGCTTTGTCCGCTGAAGGGACTGGACATTTTGGTCGATGCCTTTGTGCAGCTTAAGGATACGGGCAAATACCCTGACCTTTCCCTCGAGATGGCGGGAGGTATGACTGCAGACGACGAGCCTTTTGTCGATGAACAGAGAAGGAAGCTCATGCAAGCTGGATTAGACGGGTCCTTTGCGTTTCATCCCAATGTAAGCAGGGAACAGAAGATTGATTTTCTACGCAAGCTAACTGTATTTTCAGTACCTGCCCGCTACCCCGAGGCCTTTGGCCTCTATGTAGTGGAAGCCTTGGCTGCAGGAGTTCCCGTGGTTCTTCCTGATAGCGGAGCGTTTCCTGAACTTGTCGAGCAAACTCAGGGCGGGCGCATTTATCAACCCAATGAACCGAACGTTCTTGCCGAGGCCCTTGAACCTCTCTTGGACAACCCGGATCAAGCAAAGAACTTGGGTCTTGCCGGTCATAAATCCGTTTCTCGAGATTTTTCTAATGAGCAATTGGCCAAGCGTTTGGTCGACAATATTCTCGCTCCTCTTCAAGGGAGCGCATAATCACAACTCCTATGGCATCCGAGTTTTCCATTACCCGCCGAGTCGAATTCAGTGAGACTGACCTTGCCGGAATCATGCATTTCACCCACTTCTATCGCTGGATGGAAATTTGCGAGCACGAATTTCTACGAAGTCTGGGGCTATCGGTAGACATGGAGGACGAGAATGGACGATTCGGTTGGCCTCGGGTCAAGACAGCTTGTCGTTTCAAGCGCCCGCTCAAGTTCGAGGATGAGGTTGAAGTAAAACTTTTCGTGAGCGAAATCAGGGATCGTTCGATAGCCTATTCATTCCAATTTTGGAAAGAAGAAAATAGCGAGCGGATCAAGGCTGCAGTGGGGGAAGCGGTTGCGGCATGCGTTCGGTTTGACCCGGTGACGGGTGCCATGACGCCGATCCACATACCCGAGATTTTTCGGAAGAAAGTCCAGCAAGCCTAGGCTGCCTGGAATGATTTTTCCGTAGCTCTCAGGCGGAAATTGACAGGAGGGTGGAGTGTTACCTATTTTGTTCACTGATGCCGTTTTGCAGAATGAATTTCCCCAAAGCACTGTTTTTGCCATGGATGCTCGTCCTTTCGGCGCAGGCAGACGAGCAAGTTCGCTTTAATCGCGACGTGCGGCCCATTCTGTCCGAGAATTGTTTCGCCTGCCATGGGCAAGACGCCAAGCATCGCAAGGCGAAGTTGCGACTGGACGAAAGGGCAGGGGCCTTGGTCGATCGCGAAGGTGTCCGGGCCATTGCTCCAGGCGACTTGGAAAAGAGCGAAGCTTGGGCAAGGATCATCTCGAAGGACGAGGACGAGGTCATGCCGCCGCCGAAGTCCCACAAAAAATTGACCGCAGCCGACAAGAACGTTCTTAAGCGCTGGATTCAGCAAGGCGCTAAATACGAGGGGCATTGGTCTTTCGTGGCCCCAGCTAATCAGGAGGTCCCCCAAATCGCCGGAGCAGAGAATCCCATCGATGCCTTCCTTCAGGATCGCCTCGGCAAGGAAGGGCTGAAGCCGGCGGCCACCGCCAAGCCGGAAACCTTGGTCCGGCGATTGTACCTTGACCTGACCGGTTTGCCGCCCACGCCCGCCGAGGTGGATGCTTTTCTTACCGATCAATCATCGCAGGCATGGAGCAAGCAGATAGATGGGCTGATGGCCCGCGAAACCTATGGCGAGCATATGGCCCGCTATTGGCTGGATCTGGCCCGCTATGCAGACACCCATGGGCTTCACCTCGACAACGAGCGCTCCATGTGGCCCTACCGAGACTGGGTCGTGCGGGCTTTCAATCAGAACCTGCCTTTCGATGAATTCACCCGCTGGCAATTGGCTGGCGATCTTTTGTCGGAACCCACCATCGACCAGCGCATCGCTTCCGGATT
>Ga0315322_10001245_pt1 | contig 19638 bp, 11 predicted proteins | sample M110021515metaG_FD_203461 | JGI IMG/M metagenome (GOLD analysis project Ga0315322, IMG submission 203461) | Ammonia-oxidizing marine archaeal communities from Monterey Bay, California, United States - M1 100m 21515 | ecosystem: Environmental > Aquatic > Marine > Intertidal zone | place: USA...
AGGTTTTCACAACAATTTCCCTGACCTTTGGAACAGGCATGACATTCTCCGCAATTGAGGTAGGGTTCGACCGAGCAACGATCCCCGGGGCTTACGTTGGACACTCCTTCTGCGACCTCGAGCACTTCCACCCCCAATTCGTGACCGGGAATCCGCGGGTAGTCGAAGAAGGGGAATTTCCCAAGATAGCAACTGACGTCAGTCCCGCAAATTCCCATTCTGGAAGTGCGGATGAGAGCTTCGCCGGGACCGGGCTTGGGTGGCTCGGGAGCGTCAAGCTGGCGAAAGGATTCGGGGGCTGCTAATTGAAGGGCTTTCATGTCTTTTGAAGAAGTGAGAGGTCGCTTCCCTTGTTAGGAAACTTCTATTGAATTGAGAAGAAAATGAGCCATCAGCGAGGCTCCATGTGAACTTGGGTGAACGCCGTCTCCGGCCCAGTGATTGGGCGGGGCGTATTTGACCGCCTCGTCGAACATCGACTGGAAGGGTACGAAAACGGCATGATGCGCTTTGGCTATCTTTTTTGAGGCAGCCCGATACTTGTCAAACTCGGGGAACCACTTTTCATTCACTGCTCCGCACTTGAGAACGAAAGGTTCGCAGATGACCAGTTGGATCTTGGGCAGGGCTTTTTTCGTTCTCTCGAGAAGTGCGTGCAAATCGTCCTCGTAGGTTTTTGCCGTTCCGTCATACCTCCCGTTGAGCCCATGCCAAATATCGTTTACCCCGATCAGAATGCTGAGCACGTCGGGCTTGATTTCCAAGCAATCCTTGTCCCATCTAGCGGCAAGTTGGTGTACTTTGTTTCCGGAGATTCCCCGGTTGTGGAGGGTGAGCTTGTGGTTTGGGTTGGAAATAAGTAATTGGGAACCGGCCATCCAGGCATACCCTTTTCCGAACGATTGCTGGTCGTTTGGTTTTTGAGCCTTCTTGTTACGGCCGGCATCCGTTATGGAATCACCTTGAAAGAGCATTACACCGCCTTTTCTCAAAGTGGCTTTTGCGTTCTTTGAGTGATGAGCGGCCATGGCCTTGGATGCAATAACCGGGGCAAGACCGGCCAAGGCAGCTGATCCGAGTAGTTTTCTACGTGTGAACTTTGATTCGAGCATAGAATCTTGCTAGACGTTTAACTCTATGAATCAACCTCGAAATCACCCCCATTCTGAACTTTTGACGCTTGCTCAAGGGGCGGGAAATTTTAGTTTTGTGGTATGACAGCCGAAGAAACTCTCGAGAAACTGGGAATCGAACTACCTCCTGCCCCCCAGGCCGCTGGGTTGTACAAACCCTTGTTCGTCCATGACGGGTTGGCATACTTTTCCGGACATCTTCCACTCTTGCCCGACGGGGAGATGATCACGGGCAAGGTGGGTGAGAACTTGAGCGTGGAAGAAGGAGCTCAGGCGGCTCGTCAAGTCGGGTTGAACATATTGGCAACGGTGCGCGAAAACTTTGGTTCGCTAGATAAAGTGAATCGGGTGATCAAGCTTCTGGGAATGGTCAATGCCCCGCCTGAATTTACTCAGCATCCTCAGGTAATCAACGGATGCAGCGAATTGTTCCGCGACGTTTGGGGAGAGGCTCGCGGGGTGGGGACGCGCAGCGCTTTCGGGGTTTCCGGTTTGCCTGCCGGAGCATGTGTGGAAATCGAGGGGATTCTTCTGCTGGGAGAATGAGCTGGCCCAAAAAAGCTCTTTGGGCGCTCTCGGTGCTCGTTCTTTTTTGCACTCTGTTTTGGTTTTTCCGCAAGCCTTTGCTTACCGGGTATGCCGGTCTCTTCAGCGTGCAGACGGCAACCAAGGGAGCGGATGCGATCGTGTGTCTCTCAGGTGGCCAAGTCACCCGCGTATCCGAAACGCTCAGGCTATGGAACCAAGGGTATGCTTCTTCGATCTACTTGACGGATGAGAAAAAGCTGAACAAGGAATTCTCAAAACTTGAATCGGGAAGCCTGAGGTTTGCCCAGGAGGTGGCCAGGCAGATGGAACTCAATGCCACTTGGCAAACGATTCCGAGCCTGACGGGCGGATCGACCTCGACATTCGACGAGGCGGAGGACGTGTTGGCCTACGCAAAGCAGAAAAATTGGAAACGCATCATTATCGTGACCGATGAGTTTCATACCCGGAGAGCTCGCTACGCATTTGAGAAAATCTTTGACGGGAGCGGGATCGAGGTGGAGGCGGCGGGTGCAGTCAATGAGATTTTCTCAGATGATGACTGGTGGGAGTCGGACAAGGGGATTTCCTGCTACGTCCTCGAAACGATCAAGTTTCCGGTCTATTTTCTTTGGGATAGAGAACCGACCATCGTAAGGAACGACTAAGCCAGGATTTCTTTGATCGGTTTGGGTTTGCCACCAAGAAAGGATGGTCGTCCGGGCAGACGCCTGATTTTCGTGCCCGTCATCCCGAGGGCCTCCGCAATGGTGGCATGCAAATTCTTCGGTTCGAATTCGGGAAAGGGGTCACGTCCGTTCTCGTCGGTTTCCCCAACGGCGATTCCGCCTTTGATCCCTCCACCCGCAAGCATCGCTGAGAATCCGTTGGGGTGGTGATCCCTGCCACCGTTGCTTTTGACCTTGGGGGTCCGGCCGAATTCGCTGGTCACCACGATCATGGTCGAATCGAGCATTCCGCGGTCCCTAAGGTCGGTCATCAGGGAGGATACCGTCCCATCCAACTCGTTTGACAGGTTGGCGAGGTTTTTCGAGCCTCCGTGCATAGAGTCCCAACTTCGGCTTGAGGTTACTTCGACATAGCGTACGCCCCGCTCGACCAATCTCCTTGCGAGTAGGGCTCCTTGGCCGAATGCATGATTTCCGTATCGGTTGCGCAGGTTTCCCGGTTCTCGCATGATGTCAAAGGGCTCGGCCATGTCACCGGACATGAACTTTACCGTTTGATCATAAAAGTCCGAATAAGCCCGGACTTCCTCATGCGGAAAATAATGAGCGAAGGAGGAGGAAAAACTTTTGGCCAGCCGGACGCGTTTTTCGAGCTTGGCCTTGTCGATCTTGGGGAGCAGGTCCTTGATTCCCCGGGAGGCGTTTCCAATGGGAAGAGGGCTGTAGTCGGGGGCAAGGAAACCGGGGCCCGGATTTCCACTGGCAATGACTACGCTGGAGGGAAGAATCGGATCGGATTTGCCTAGGAACATCTGCGCCCACGACCCAAGTTGCGGATGAGTCATTCCGGTTCTTTGACGGTAGCCCGTGTGCATGACGTAGCGGGCCTGAGAATGAGCCCCGGTCTTGGTCGTCATTGAGCGAATGACAGAGAGATCGTTTCCTTGCATGGCGAGCTTGGGCAACTTGTCGGAGATCTTTAAATCGGGGCTCTGGGTGGCGATGGGCTTGCTTGGGCCTCCGATGTCTTTGGACTCCTTGGGGTCAAACGTGTCGGTCTGGCTCATCCCTCCCTTCATGTATAGGAAGATCACCCGTTCGCAGGGCGCTTTTTTCAAGGATTTTTGAGGGGTGATCGCTTCCTCGGCTCCGGTCAGGAAACAAGGAGCCAAACTGACCCCCAAGGTCGTTTTGGCAGCATAAAGAAGAAAGGCCCTGCGGCTCGGTTCGTCGAGAGTTTGCAGTAGTTCTTTCATGGTATCGTAGGTCGGTGGGTTACTTGATGAAGAAAAATTCAGGGGTGTTGAGCAAGGCCCAGATCAAATCGGAAAGATCGCTCTCTGACGATCCGGTTTGCTTGAGCAAGAGGGCCTTTTCGGATTCCGTAGGCAAGCGGTTCAAAATGCTCAGAAAGGCGACTTCGGCTTGCTTCCGAGGGTCGGAAACCGAGCGTACTTTCCGAAAAAGCAAAGAGTCCTTGCTAGTGAGGACTTCGGTAGGGAACCCGTTCATCAATTCCATCAACTGAGGAACAGAGCCGACCTGGTTGGATGCTCCGACGACGAATAGCCTTTCGGACTGCCCGAATTTCCTAAGCAAATGTCCGGACGGGGCAGGTTGAGGAAGTTCGGACGCCCGGGCCAAGATAAGGTTGTTGCGTTTCTTCCCCGTTCCGGAGCTTACGCTGATTCTTTGCTGGGAGAGAGAGGTTTGATCGTTTCCTTCAATCAGGATGGTTTCACCGGTAAGGGAATCAACGAGGCGATACTTCCCATCCGAACGGTTATCGATGAATTCCAGGGCAGACCAACCGTCTCGGACGTCCATTAGACTAGGAGGGGCAGGCTGTCTATAGCGCAAGGGATCCTTGACCATAAGCGTAACGAGAGAATCCCAAATCTGCTCGGCCGACATTCTGCGTAAAACCGGTCCGGGGAAGTGAAACTTCTTTCCTTCTTCCGTTTCGACCCGGGAGGCCAGGCGGTTGTAGGACTTGCTGTGAAGAACGACCCAGGAAAAGGCCCTCAGATCGAAGTCAAGGGCGACCATGACTTCAGAAAGGGTTTGTAGAAGGAGAGGGTTGCTTGCCTTCCTGATTTCCACGTTATGCAAGGGTTCGGCCACGCCTTGACCGAGATATCTCGCCCACATCCGGTTGGCAATGGCGAGGGAAAACCACCCGTTGCTCGGATGGGCCAGCCAATAGGCCAATTGTTCTCGAAGGTTCGCTCCTTTCGGGCCGCCGAGTGGTCGGCCCACGATGAATGCGGGTTTTACGACGTCGCCCGGCTTGGCATCGTCATATTGATAATCCTCGGGCAGGGGAAGCTCGGAGGACCTGTCGTCATAGACAGCGAGAATCTTACCTTCGGATAGCTTTTTGAATTCCTGCCGGAAGGACCTGATCTTTTTTTGCGCCATCTGGTTGTTTCCATACTTGCTCTTGACGGCCGTACTGAACCGGGGGTGATGGAAAAGCTTTTCCTTTGCGGCATAAATCATCTTCCGTTCCTTTTCTTTTTTCAAGTCATCCCCTTTTCCGATTTCCAGTTCCCCGAGATAGGATGCGAAGGCATAGTATTGCTTTTGCGTCCAATCGTCAGAGGGATGATCATGGCATTGAGCGCATGCGATATCCTTGGCCAGAAAGATCTTCGTCATGAAAGCGACGTGATCGAGCTTCATGTCCTTGTCCCGAAGGTGATATCCCGTGGCTGGGTTTTCCATGATCGATCCGGATGAGGAGACCATTTCGTAAACCATCCTGTTGTAGGGCTTGTCCTGATGGATGGAGTCTTTCATCCATCCCATGAAAAATTCGGAACCCAAATCCTTATCGGAGCTCTTTGACTGAATGCGCAGGAGATTGGCAAAATAGTTGAAGGTGTGACTGACGTAACCTTCGGATGCCAGAAGCCTGTTGATCAAGTAGGTCCGCTTGCGCGGTCTTTCGTCATTGGCGAAGTTGACGAGTTCCTCATAAGTCGGGATCGTTCCGGTCAGGTCGACGTAAACCCGTCTGGCGAACAGGAAATCGTTCATAGGCGAATTGTAGGGCGATTTTTCCTGAGCGAGTTTTTGATCGATGACCGCGTTGATCCTTTGCACGCTCGTGCGCATAATGCCTGCCTTTTCCTTGGAAGGATTGAAAGGAGCGGGCTGAGGACGGGCTGCCCATAGAGGGGTCAGCCAAATGAGCAGCAAGGAAATCAACAACGGGCGGTGCATGGGAAAAATTGAGCTTACCTGAACAATAGGCTCATTTCAGTCGAAAACGCAAGCGATCGAGCTCGGAAAAGTCATCCGGCAAACTCTCGAAAAGGAGAGTTGCAAAAGCCTGCAAAGGGAAAATGCCGCGGAGGGCTATACCTTTTCGGGTACTACGAAAGGAGCCCGGTAGTCTCGGGTAAGCAAGTTGTTGGCTTCGTCATCACCCTTGATCGACTCGGTCTTGGAGTCGAACTCGAGGGTTCGTCCAACAACGTAGTCGGTATCCTCGAGCTTGAGCCCGTTCTCCTTCAGGTGTTCCTTCATGCGCCCGAAATATTCGGAGGCCTTCTTGTTGTTGCCAAATGCGTTGGTCTTCTTGTTGAAGCCTTGTTTCTCTCCCAACTGATAGGAAACGTTCGCTAAGTGGCAAAGACCGCTGGAAACATGACCTTCGTAAACGTGGGCGTTGAGATCTTCGGTCTTTCGGCTGCGGACTGCGTGGATGAAGTTTTCGAAGATATCGCCCTCGCCGCGGTCGGACAATGGGTTCCTTATCCCCTTGATGTCATAGCTTTTCGACGTCTTCTGTGATGCGTTCTTATCGAAATACGTCTTGTTGGATACTCCCATGTTCGATTTGCCGGACAAGCCGCGCACGTCGAATACAAGAAGGGAATCCCCATAATCAAAGATAGTCAATTGGGTGTTTGCGGTTTCACCCTGATCCTTGTATCCGAACCGACCCCCCACGCTCACCACGCTCTTTGGCCAACGGGCGCCCGGGATCATCCAACGGGCGATGTCCATCTGGTGGACACCCTGGTTGCCAATGTCCCCGTTTCCATATTTCCAAAACCAATGCCAGTTGTAGTGGACCAAGTTTTTATGGAAGTCTTCCTTTTCGGCCGGTCCGGTCCAGATATCAAAATCGAGAGCGGAGGGAGGCTTTTCGGTGTTCTTGAAGCCGATCGAACCACGTCGCTTGTGGCAGGTCCCGAGCGCAACCTCAAGTTTACCATGTTTGCCGGCGGCAATTTCCTTGGCTTGATCGGCCCATTTTTGGATGGAGCGGTTCTGAGTGCCATGTTGGACGATACGACCATATTTCTTGGCCGCTTCAACTAATTTGCCACCTTCGAAAATGTTGTGACTAAGTGGTTTCTCGACATACACGTCCTTGCCCGCTTGGCATGCCCAGATCGACATCAAGCTGTGCCAGTGGTTGGGGGTGGCGATGGAAATGACGTCGACGTCCTTGTTGTCAAGGGCCTTGCGGACGTCCTGTACGCATTCGGGCGTATTCTTGAACTTGCTCGCGACAAACTTCTTGCGGCCATCGTAGAGGCTGGAGTCAGGGTCGACCAAGTGTGAAATCGTAACGTTCTTCTGACGCCCATGACCACCGATATGGGCGGCGCCGCGTCCCTTGATCCCGCAAACCGCGACGTTAACTCGCTCATTGGCTCCGATTACCTTGCCTGATGATTTGGTCCCGCTGATGGTGAAGGCTCCGAATGCGGTGGAGGCGAGGGCGGACTGACGAATGAAGGATCTTCTGCTTTGATTCATGATAGGCGTTTTCAGGGTTCTTTGGGTTACGATTGTTTAAAGGGTTTTGATTTGAATTTTCCGATAGTGGCATTCCAAAGGGGGGCCGCTGTGAATCTGCAATCCGAGGCTGCCTTTCAAAGGAATTTCCTTTTGCGGTTCGGCGAAGTCAACCGTTTGTTTGCCGTTGAGCCAAATTTTTATGACGGGACCCTTGGCCAGAACCCTCAACCTGTTCCATTCCCCCTTCGGGTTGACCCAGGAGTTGACTTTACCCTGTGGCGCCTGAGCGAGCATCTTTCTCCTGCGCGATTCGTCGTACAGGAACCCCCAAATCGTTCCCTTGCTCCAACTCCCTATGTCGCACTGGTAACCGATCATTTCGTGATGGTTCGCGATGCGCTGGCTTCTGAACTGGACACCGGCATTGTTTCCCGGTCCGACTAACTTCGCTTCGAAGCGCAATTCAAAGTCGCCGTATTCCTTTTCGCTCACGAGAAATTCGTTGTTGGGTACTTTCTTGTTTAGAAAGCCAGCCACGATTGCACCCTTTTCCACACGGAAGAATTCCTTCTTTCCTTCCCATCCGTTGAGGGTCTTCCCATCGAAAAGGGAGACGAAGCCTTCGTCTTTTTTCTCCTCGGCCCCGCTAAGGCTGAAGGCGATGAACGAAAGGAGCAGGGCGGGGCAGGTTTTCATGGAATCAGTGCTCAGCCGCTTGGCCCGCTCCCTTGGGGATCCGAATGCGCTCGACCATGTCCTGAACCTCTTGGGGGGGAGGAGGAGTAAAGCGGCTCACGACAAAGGCGACGGAGAAATTGATCAGCATCCCGACAAAGCCTATTCCCTCGGGCGAAATGCCGAACCAATACTCTTTGCTTTCCGTAAGGAATTGGAAATAAACGATATAGCTCAAGGTGAACCCGATTCCGGTAATCATTCCCGCAATGGCTCCCTCTTTGTTCATTCTTTTGGAGAAAATCCCCATGATCAATGTAGGGAAGAAGGAAGATGCGGCTAGTCCGAAGGCAAAAGCCACGGTTTGTGCAACAAAGCTGGATGGTGGGTTTATCCCGAAGTAAGCGGCGATCAAAAGCGCTCCCAAAGAGGCAAATCGGGCGTAACGCATTTCCTGTTTGTCTGAAATGTCGGGCTTTATGATTTTTTTCATCAAGTCGTGGGAGACGGAAGTCGAAAGCACCAAAAGCAGACCGGCGGCAGTGGATAGAGCGGCTGCAATGCAACCGGCCATCAGGAGGGCAATCACGGGCTGAGGCAACCCCTTTTCTCCGGCCATGTAAGGATTCGCCATGACCATGATGTCGTTTCCGTAATGCAGTTCGTTGGGATTGGTGGAGTCGATTTCGTTGGATATCAGTCGCTGACCAACCGGCCCCTTTTTTTCGAGGTAAACGGGTTTCGCCTTGAATTGGCCTTCTGCTTTTAAAAAGACGTTGTTATTCTTATTCTTTTCGTCACCGTCTTTTTGAGGTCCTGAATAAAAGATTTTGCCATCGTTGTTTTTGTCTACCCATACGATTTGTCCTGTATTTTCGAACTTTTTGAACCAATCCGGGGCAATCTTGTACTCGATTCCATTGATTTTCTTTATAAGGTTGTACCTGGAGAAACCTCCGATGGTCGGAGCTGTAAGATAAACAATGGCAATGAAGAAAAGCGTCCAACACGCTGATATGCGAACCGCCTTTACGCTTTTGACGGTAAAAAACCGGACAATGACATGAGGAAGGCCAGCGGTTCCAAACATGAGAGCTGCGGTGATGAAGAATAGATTCATGGTGGACATCTTGCCGGAAGTGTACTCGGCGAAGCCTATGCTTTGGTTCACCTCGTTCAACTTTTGCAGAAAGGCCATGGCCTGGTCTTCCTCCGTCGCCTTAAGGTCACCGATTAGGCCAAACTGGGGAAAAACATTGCCGGTTAAGATCATGGAGATGTAAATGGCCGGTATCGTGTAGGCAAAAACCATTACGCAGTACTGAGCTACTTGGGTGTAGGTAATGCCCTTCATTCCACCCAAGCCGGCGTAGAAAAAAACAATGGCACCTCCGATGAGTACACCTGAAGTGATGGAAATTCCAAATAATTGGGAAAAAACAACCCCAACGCCTCTCATTTGACCCATGATGTAGGTCATGCAGATGAAAATGGCGCAAATCACAGCCACGGTACGAGCTGCATTCGAATAAAAACGGTCACCGACAAAGTCGGGTACGGTGGCTTTCCCGAACTTTCGAAGGTAAGGAACCATCAGGGTGGTGAGGAGAACGAACCCGCCCGTCCAGCCCATGAGGAACCGTGAACCGTCGTAGCCAGCGGCGGCTATTCCACCGGCCATCGAAATGAAGGTAGCGGCTGACATCCAGTCGGCAGCCGTCGCCATTCCATTGGCAAAGGGGGAAACACCACCGCCTGCAACGTAATATTCCTTGGTTGATCCGGCCCTTGAGCGAATGGCAATGCCCACGTAGATGGCGAAGGAAAGACCAATGAAAATGAAATTCCAACTATCTTGGCTCAACTTTCCCCCTCCTCGTCATAGCCGTGTTCCTTGTCCAGTTTATTCATAAAAAAGGAATACGCGATTAGTAACAAAACGAAGCAAAGGATCGAGCCTTGCTGAGCCATCCAGAATCCGAGAGGGGCTCCGCCAACCGAAAATTGGTCCAAATTTTCCTTGAAAAGGATGCCGCAGCCAAAAGAAACGACGAACCAGACGATGAGAAGACAGCCGACCAGTTTCAAGTTGGCGCTCCAATATGCTTTTGCGGAATCTTGCGGGCTGCTCATTAGGTTTTGGGTTTGGGCTATGAAAAAGGGGGGCAGAATTGAACGAAAACTCCTTTTCTACAAGAACATAATTTGCTTTTCGAGTGCCCTTTTTCGGTTTTTGGGATGCATTCAAATTGCTTGCCAATTTCCACTCTTTACCAAAGAATATACGAATCTTTAGTTAAACTTACTCCGCATGCAGTCGATAATTAAAAACAATCCCTCTTTTTCTTCTTACATTTTTTTCATGTATTAGCAGTTTCTTAACCGTAGTATTACCGCCCATGTCCATCACTCCTTGAATGCGGATTGATCTTTCACTTCAGCACTGAAATGTCACGCATCCTACTCATAGCGAGTTATATTTTTGCATATTCGTATGCAAGCGTGGCCCTGTACGCGACCGACTACCCCGTTGCTCCGGAGACAGTGGGCGAGAGATACCCCGGGAATACAACCAGTCTCAGCATGACGCTGCCAAACGTTTCCCTCGCCAATGGGGCGCATTCACTTACGAGTTGGGAGATCGTCACCCCTCCGTCAAAGGGTCTGCTGAACGCCTCGGTTGGACGGAATTTGGTATTCACTCCTGGCAATTACGAAGAAGGTTCCGATTCTTTTGTCTGGAAGGCGGTCAATTCGACGACTGGAAATGAGGAGCAGTACACTTTGAGAATCGGGATCACCGCGGTCAATAATCCGCCGCAACTTGGCACCATCGCCGGTAACGCCTTTACCTTTAACGAGAACCAAAACGTCGTTGGAACCGTGACCATTTTCGATCCGGATTCTTTACCGCCCAGCGACCTGCGTCTTGACGTCAACTTTACCGACGCCATCAGGTTTGATGCAAATCACACGGGCACTTCCGGGAATTATCACACCTTCCGCATCACTTACAGTCCTTCGACCCAACCGAATTACGAAGCCTTCGGAGGGGTCCCGACTTTTACCATAGACTTGAACGCAACGGATCGAAACGCAACGGATGGCAGTATCATCAACCAAGCGCCTTTGCAGAGAGTGACCATTACCTTGGCTGACGTTGAGGAGCGGCCAAGCGTCATTTCCCAAACTTCGGTAGCCCGGACTATTCTCGAGGATCAGAATACGAACGGCTTGTTCGGATTCCAACCGATTGAAATCGCCGCGAGCGATCCGGAGTCGGCTACGGATCCAAGCAAAAAGGTAACTTGGTCCTACACTTCCAATAACAACGTATTGGGTGGAGCCGTTACTCTGGTGCAAGGCAACGGAGCGAGTTTCTCCCTCTCGCCCGGGGCAGACAGTTCGGCCTACAATTCGGGGGAGTTGGTAACCTTGCATTATTTGCCAACCGCCAATGCGTTCGGAACCGAGGTGCTCACCCTTTACGCCAAGGACGCGGTCGGCAATGTTTCATCATCCCCAGTATCGGTTGCCATGACTGTGACTGCGGTGAATGACGATTCGATATCCTTGAACGAGCCAAGCCCGGTGGCGGTCAACTTTCAGGAAGAAGGGGCCGGGATGGTCCTGGATTTCAACCCTTCCGATCCCGATTCCAATGCGGATCCTGCTCTGCGCTCGGATAACAACGCGTCCACCACCTCGGGTGCGGAAATTTACTACGCGCTTTCAGGCGCGGATGCCGCGAGTTTCCAAATTTCATCGACCGGACAGCTGACTTTCAAATCCCCTCCGGATTTTGAGAGCCCGACGGATCTGGGCGGATCGCCCGGTGACAATATTTACGAGTTGACGGTTGAAGTCAGGGATGCTCAGTCCGCACCCTACACTTCTGATTCCCAGTCCGTTTCCGTGACCGTCACCTCGGTGAACGAATTGCCTACTCTGACGGGCGGAGTTTATACGCATGACATTCTGATTAACGAGGATCAGGTTTGGACGTGGAGCGGCTCGCCGGATTTGAATGCAACCGATATTGATGCGGGCCATCAAGCCACGCTTGCCTGGAGAATCAAGTCGGGAGCGAATGGCGCTTTTGGTAGCGCTCTTATAAGCGGAACCGGGCGTTTCCCAAGCGCATTCAGTTACACCCCGAACTTTGACTATGCGGGGGATGGCAATGCCAATAATCCCGACGATACCTTTGTTGTTGAGGTATTCGACGGATTGGCCTCCAGGGAGATTACGTTCCGTGTGTTCATTACCGCGCAGGGCGACCCGCCGCGCCTGTCCAGCATTACACCGGCTCCGCTCGAGATCATTTCCGTAAGCCGGGATCGCTATACGGTTTATCTTGATGAAAACTTTCCTTCCACTGTCAGACTCCAGTTTAACGAACCGGACGGAGATGCAATTGGGAATTTCCAGATTCTCAATCAAAGTCCTGATAAATCTAAGTTTGCGGGTTCGCCTTCCTGGACTTCCGGGGCCACCTTTGCCGACTTGAGTTTTTCCAGTCTTCTGCTACCGAATTTCGAGGTCCCCTCTGATTACGACGGGGATGGAAACTACTCTCTGGTCGTCTCGATGGAAGACAACGAAACTGTACCCAGGAGTCAGTTAATCTATCTTGATTTCATCATTCAGAACATTGACGAGCCTCCCACTTTCCTTTCCACCATAGACTTCAATCAGAGCGCTCCTGAAAATCAAACTCAAGCCGCAGCCCTTTCGGCTCAGGACCCAGAGGGGGTCACCACTTTCTTTTGGGAGATTGTATACGGTTACGACTCGAACAAGTTCGTGCTTAGCGATACGAATGGCAGTTCCACGAATTTGCTTTTTACCGTTCCGCCTAATTTCGAGGCACCTCTGGACGACGCCACCTATGGGGACAAGAACAACACTTACGTAGTTCAGGTCAAGGTTTCGGATGCCAGTTCGGGCGGGAAATCCACCACTCAGTTGTTCGTGATCACGGTGACCGACGAGAACGATGCCCCGTCGATCGGGGCTACTCCTCTTACCATTGACGAGCCTATGCGCACGAATGCGATGCTTGATCTTAGCCAGTATGCCTCTGACGAGGACAATCAGTCGGGTGCGGGTCCGGACAACCTGTCTTGGGTTGAAATCTCAGGAGATACCACGACCTTTGCATTGGATCTAAACGGAACCCTGCGGTTTAATCAGGATTCCGACTACGAGACCGCAACCAATTTCTCGATCGTAGTCCGGGTTTCGGATGGCAGGGGAGGCACCCATGATGCCAATTTTTCGGTCGAGGTGAACGAAAAAGACGAAGCCCCGGATTTCTTCGAGAGCAACTCCTCCGCCAACAAGATTACCTACCTTCAGTTCGATCTCAACGAGGATACCGCCATTTCAGGGAATCTGAGTGATTATGCCCGCGATCCGGAGTCAGGGAATTCAATAGGCCTGACCTTCGGAGACAACTTCGTCGATGAAAATGCTTCTAACGATGCGAATGGAACCCTTGTGCTCAATACCTTGAGCGGTGCCTTCACTTTCACTCCGAAGGCTAACTATTCAGGCCTGACCTACGTTGACTTCAGCGCCTCCGACGGAGTGAACCCGAATACTTTGCCGGTTGTCTTTTCGGTTGCCGACGTTCCCGACGCCCCCGAAGTCCGGGAGGGCAACAACTCGACGATCATAACAAGCTTGTTGTCCAAGGCCATAATAGAGGGCAATTCCACCTTTGGCATCGAACTCAATGCCACCGACCCGAATGACGTTCCTGCCTCGACCAATTTCATTTGGAGCCTGCAGGGTCCGGATGGAGCCAAATTCAAGATCGAGCCGAATCCCGGTTCCTACGTCACCTTGTCACTTTTGCAGACCCCGGATTTTGAAAACCCTCATGATTCAGGAGTAGACAACCGATTCGATCTTAACGTCACGGTTACTGACGAAGGCAATTCCGCATATACTTTTCCCGTTCAGGTAAACGTGATTAATGGCGATGAGCCTCCGTATTTCGATTACGGGGACGGGAATTATTCGGTTACCTACAAGGTAGCGCCCGATTTCACTGAGAGCGGCACGGGCATCGTCTTTGACGTCAACGCTTCGGATTTGGACGGGAATTCGATTATTTTCGGGCTTACGGGCAATGGGGTGGACGATGCCAACTTCAGCATCGATCCCACGACCGGGCGTGTTACCTTCAAAACCCCTCCGGATTTCGACATAAAGAGATGGGGCGGAGCTGGCGATGATTCCAATACCTACGAATTCGAAGTCAATGCCACCGACGATGCTTCGATTTCTGACAAAATCCGTCACCGGGTAACCGTAACCGTTACGAATGTCATCGAGCCCCCTTCTTTTTTGAATGTAGGCAGCCGGAGCATCGACTGGAACGAAACCACGACCACCCAAGTTGACGTCAATCAGACCCGCACGGAGGACGTGAACCAAAACCTGCTCCTAGAACTTTCCGGAGGCACGGACCAAGCCTTGTTTTCACTCAACGTTGCCACAAATCTGCTTTCTTTCATCGTGCCCCCCGATTATGAAAACCCGGGCAGTAGTGACGGGGACAACCTCTACGATCTGCAGATTCGCATTCAGGGAACCAGCATTACCCAGAACCTGAGTATCACGGTAAGGGAGGAGAACGATAATCCGGTTATTACCTCGACCGGTTTGACGCAGATTACGATCAATGAAAACGAGACTTTTGTCATTGATCTGGACGTGACTGATCAGGATAACGGACCGGAATACCTCGATATACTTTTTACCAAGGATTCTAATTCCTCGAAGTTTGTCGCTCATACGGGTAACGAATCTTCTGTCAGCGCTCTTTATCCCTCGGTCAGTTCCGGAGTAGTCGACAATGGGTTGTCCGGAGCCTTGCGCTCGGTTGCCGGGGATTTGGATAACGATGGAGACTTCGACGTCGTGTCCATCGAGACTCCGCAAACCATTCGTTACATGGAAAACAACGGAGCCGGTTTCTTCACCCGCAAGAACCCGAACCCATTATCGCTCAACGGAACGGGCAAGCGGCTCGATCACGTGGAGATTGCGGACCTCAATCAAGATGGTAACAAGGATATCATTATTAGTTATTTTGGGGATGGGTCGTCTGGGAGCGCCCGGATGACTTGGCTCGAGAATAACGGAACGGGCGGGGGAGCGGGTACCTTCTCCGCGGAGCAACTCATTGCCACTGCTCCTGTGGGCGTTCCGGACATTGACTACTTTGCCATCGGTGATTTGGACGGCGATTCATATAATGACTTGATCGTTGCCTTCCGGGGCGCGGATTCCGTGCAGTGGTATCAAAACAATGGCTTTGCGAGCCCTTCCTTTACCTTGAAGGGGCAAGTCATGACTTCCGCTCAAGGGCTTGACGCTCCTCGGTCCCTCGAGTTAGTGGATATCGACAAGTCCGGTTCCCTGGACGTCGTCATCTCGGCCAACCAGAATCTCTATCTTGCCCTCAATGATGGCAGAGAGACCGTTTTCACGACTTCCACTCTAACCAGTTTCACTGGTTCCGGCATGGTTGCCAAAGCCGTTGACGTGACCTCGGACGGGTTGATTGACATCGTGTACGCCTCGTCTATGGGCGCTCCAGGCGTAATTTTGCAAAACCCGACCGGTTTTGATGCGCCCATTCCTCTTCCTACGCATGCGGACCCCCTCAAGGCGCTTGCCTATCCCACCGACCTCGCCATCCTTCCGGCCACCGCTAACACGAGATTGAGCGTTCTTGTATCGGATTCATCGATTCAGTACATAAGTATTTTCGAGTCCGGTTCGTCTCTGAACGGGAATTTCGATCAACCTGTACACGTCGATACGGGCATAGGGGTGATCAACTTGTCCCTGGCCGACCTGAACCGTCAACCGAACGCTCTCTTCTACTCTTTCATCGGAGGGGAAGACAAAGATGATTTCAATGAGACGCGATTCCGGGACGGAGGCAAACTTTACTTTAATTCCCCGCCCGACTTCGAGAATCCGCAAGATGCCACGCAAATCAGCCGGTATGACGTAATCGTCAAGGTAACCGATAGCCAGGGCGGAGAAACTTTCAAGTCAGTCTCCGTTTCCGTAAATGAGATAAACGATGCCCCGGTCATTACCTCGTTGGATGGGAACCTAACCGCAGTTTATCGGCATAACGAGGGCAACCTCACGACTCTCTTCGACGTGACCGCGACTAATGACGAGAGCTCGACCCAGACCCTGAACTATTCCGTTTCCGGCGGGGCTGACCAAGCCAAGTTCAGTATCAACTCCACGACCGGCAAATTGACTTTCCTTCAGCCCCCGGACTTCGAGTCCAACGCATCCGCTGCAGGCAACAATTCCTATTACGTCAATTTGCGTGTTACGGATAACGGACCGGGCACCCCTTACGACGAGCAGAACGTGACGATACAGGTAGAGGACGGTTTCGAAGCTCCTATATTCAATAACTTGACCACGTCTCATACCATCAGCGAGGACTCCTCCTTGCCCGCTTTTACCATATCTGCAACCGATCAGAACGTCGGTGGCACGATTACCTCCTTCGGTATTCATACCAATGGTTCCAACGGCACGGGCACCGTGATCAATGATCCCGGTGCTCCCAGTTTGACCAAGACGGCAACCTTCGGTTACGTTCCCGACGGTAACTTCACTGGCACGGACGTCGTTACGATACAGGTCAGCAGTGGTGCCGGGTTGACCTTGACCTTGCCCATAACGATCAACGTTACCTCCATTAACGATGCTCCCTCGATTCTTACTCCCCTTAATTTGAATCATTCCGAGAATCTGCAGACGGTTGCAAATCTATCTGCAGTTGATGATTCGAATGCGACCTTGATCTGGAGTTGGGCGGACGGGACGGTAGATGATCCTGACTTTCTGCTGGATCCCTTGGGCACTCTGAGTTTTCGCCTGGTTACCGGTCCCGATTACGAGAGGGCGGATCATGCAAAATCATACTTGAGGACTTTACGTGTTACTGACAATGACGGAATTTATACGGACGGAAACCTGACCATCACATTGGTCAACGCAAACGACAACGAGCCTTATTCCCCCTACCTTTCCAAGAATGCCAGCACCAGTTTCACTCTTGTGGAAAACAACTCGACGGTCGTTGACCTGAACGTTTCGGATTTAGACAACTTGGTCGTATCCAATTTCAACGTCGTGACTTACTCCCTTACGGGCGGTCCTGACCGGACGCGTTTTTCGGTTAATGGCAGTGGCAGGCTTTCCCTCCTTCCTACCCCGGATTTCGAGAGCCCCAGTTCCGCTGATCTTGACAATGTTTATCAAGCAGACCTGACCTTGTCAGACGGGGGGTATTCTCGAACTTATCCGATCGTGGTTACCGTTACCGATGCGGACGAAAATGCTCCGGTAATCACAAGTGACGGGGGTGGGTCGTCGGCCATCGTTTCTCTTCCCGAAAACAGTAAAGTCGCTACCACGGTTCAGGCGAGCGACGTCGAGGCTCAGGCATTCACTTTCTCAATAACAGGTGGCGCGGACCAGAGCTTGTTCGAGATCAACGCCACCTCTGGCGACCTGAACTTCGTTTCCCTTCCGAATTACGAAAAACCACTTGGTTCTTATGGTGCAGGGTTGGATTCTAAAGGCAACATCAGCTACACAAATAGCTACGAGGTTTACGTAAGGGTTACTGACAGCTATTCCTTTGCCCAGCAACAGCTTCGGATTAACGTTACGGATGTGGATGAACCCCCGACTGTCAGTCCCGCTTCTCTTTCCATCCTCGAGGATACACCGATCATCGTTACTTTTACCGTTTCCGACCCGGAAGGACAACTTACCGACGCAGCCCTTCTGACCCCTCCGGTCAATGGGGGATTGTCATGGTCTACCTATCCCCTTACGGACTTGAGCGACGTGAAGTTCATCTACACCCCTGGACCCAATTTCTATGGCAGTGACAGCATTGTTCTTCGAGTTACCGATGGAGTCGAGCAAGGAGACGTAACCATACCGATTGAAATCAATGCGACCAATGATCCTCCGACCGCAGGCCCCGACCTCTACGTATATGATAACCCCGATGGGGCGCCTCTTAGCCTGAACGTTCAGGCCAATGACAGCAATGCGCCTGATGCCAACGGGACTGAACTTCTCACCATTGACACTTGGACCAAGCCAAAGTACGGAAGCCTGGTCTCGAGGGTGGGAGGGGCTTTGCCTGACTACTATCCCGCTCCCGGATTTATCGGGATTGATACCTTTGAATATATTTTGTCCGATGGTACGATCCTTGAAGCGACCGGGTCGGTCAAAATTATCATTCAAAGGGCTACCGGGTTGCCGAATTGGCGTTTTTTGGAAAACTTCGGTTACTACCAACTGCACGCCAATAATTGGATTTATCATACTGATTGGGGTTGGCTTTACGTAGAAACGCTCAGCGACCTGGCGACAGGGACCTGGGTATGGCATCAGGACGTTGGATGGTTTTGGACTGGAGACAATTATGCACCGAACGTTTTTGTTAACGATCTAACCGGTTGGTTTGCCTTTTCCACGCAAGAGTCTGTGGGCGATGGGCTGAAAACCTATTTAACCTGGCCCATTTATGACCAAGTCGGGAAAAAGTGGTACACAAAAGACGAGTTTCAGGTTATGCGAATTAATACTGTGATATCGAAGCTGACCAATACGGTGGACATTATCAAGTTTGTCGAGGGATCGGATCTCTTCACTGACAAAGAAAAATACGAAATCGTGGGAGAGTTGATTTTCAGTGGCAAATCTGCCATCTTAACAGCAAAGGGCTTTACCTTGGCGAATTAACTACCTATGTTTCGATATTTAAATGATAGAATTCTTTACGCAAGCCCATGACCATGAATAACTATTTGATGCGTACACTGCTTTTTGCCTCCCTGTTTTGCCAGGCTTCGGTCCTTTCTTCACTCGGACAAAACACTTATTCTTCGAGAGACGCCTTCTATGATAGTTTGGAAGCCCGTGCCCGGGCTTTGTCCGCACGATTGGCCAATATATCAGGCACCGAGCCTATTCCTTTCAATAGACCGGCTCCGACCATCTTGTCCACCGTCAAGCCTTCTGCTCCCGTTCAGGCCCAAAATGCATTTGATTCCCTGCCTGGACCCCCGAACCCTGCTCCCCCTGTTGCCCCGGATAACCAGACCTTGTACCGAGCCGACGGCACGCCCGTGGTCTTGTCGAAAGAGAAACCCTCTCCTCCACCCAAAGAAGTAGATTCGAGCGAGTTCATGGAGGAGGCCCGGGGCAGGTACTTTGTGCAGCCTTTCGTCGGTTTGGCCATGATGGGCTCTGAGGTCAGTTTTTCCAAGGTCGATTATGGCACTCCCACGCTTGTTGGTGAGATAGAAGCCGACGTCGGTTCTTCGGTTGGAATCTCCTATGGCAGGCGTTGGAAAAACCTGGATGCCGAAGTGCACTTTTCATATTCTCACGTTGGTTTTGATTCGATTTCCACTACCGTGCCGACCTCTGCTAATTATTCGATCGATGGCAGTATGGAACTTTATCAGGCCGGAGCTCGGGTTGGGTATGGAGTTCCATTCGGAGAATCGGGTTGGATTCGGGCAGCAGGTGGTTTTGGTTACGGAAAAAGAAAGGATTACATGTCCGTTTCTGGAATTCCCGTTCCCGATCTTTATGAGAATAATTCCGTTTTCAGTTACGATCTTCTTCTTAGCATGGGGTATGAAATGGCCATGGGCTTGGATGGTTTTATTGCTTATCGTCTGTTGGGAGCATCTGATAACGGTAAATATGGAAGTATAGCCATGCACCTCTTCGAGGTCGGGCTAGGGGCGAATTTCTAGTTT
>Ga0315322_10001246_pt1 | contig 19622 bp, 16 predicted proteins | sample M110021515metaG_FD_203461 | JGI IMG/M metagenome (GOLD analysis project Ga0315322, IMG submission 203461) | Ammonia-oxidizing marine archaeal communities from Monterey Bay, California, United States - M1 100m 21515 | ecosystem: Environmental > Aquatic > Marine > Intertidal zone | place: USA...
CTAATAAGCCTATTTCTAGAAACTAACTTCCTTGTTAAAGATTATTGTTGGCATGAGGGCTTAAACCGGGAGGGGGAGTTGCCCGGAGTAAGATTAGAGCCAAGTATAGCTTATCGACGTTAATGACGAACGGACTCATGAGTTCTTGAGAAATTCTGGCTTCGCTCTCATTTTTTTAATTAACGCCTACAAGCCGGATCCCCCCACTCGTTGGGTGGCCAAGGGTAAAAGTACATCCGTCAATCTGGTTACTCGGGACATTATGTTTGCAGCTAGTTCCATCTTGAGAGACTGCGTGGCAAACTTGGTGGCCTCTTTGGCCATGTCGGCATCTTCTAAACGACCAAGCGTTTTTTCACCGCTGATCGTCTTGCTTTCGAGTCTTTCGATTTCCAACTCCATGCGTCGCATACTCTTGGCAAGTTCACCTCTTTGGCCATTTACCAAACAATGAACTTCTCCATGCTCGGTCGCTTCTCCATTCTCTCCCAGAAGGCGTTCGAGTACTGCTTGCGCATTATCTCGCGTAGTAATGTCGGTACCGGATAGACGACTAAACCCAAGAGCTTCGAAACGCGCGATATCTCCGGCTTCGTTGACAACGACCTCCAATGCGGGAACTACCTCGGGTTCAACAATCTTTACGCCCTTGAAGGCAGCACTCGCTTGAAACAAGCTCGTCGACTGGACCTCAATTGATAGCTCCGTACTGTCTCCCGGCGCAGGTGTTATGGTAACCTGACCTTGAGTAAGCGGTCCACCACTTGTTGTATATTTTTTCCCAAGAAGACCTACCGTGGAGCCTTCGCCTAGTTGCCTCAAGTAGCCAGAAGGAACACCTCCCGAAGCATTGAAATCCTCGTTGTTGAAAGTTCCGTCCGGGGTATTGTCAGAACTAGAATTACCTGTGTCCCGAGGAACAAACTCAAACGTGGTTGGCTTGCCTTTGCCGAAGTCGATAACGAATCGATCGTAGTCGTTGTTGTATGCACTGCCATTGGTCGCCCACCAACCCGTGTCAAAAATCGTGGTCGTTCCTTGCTTGACGATATACCTTTCGGAAGCCCTTCCCCCATTCACGTCCAAGGTAAGAGTCCCATCGGTAGTATCGACATCCTGCTTGGCTTCCCATCGATCGGGGTTTGCCTGCGTTTTTGCACCGACGGCGGGAAAAGTTGGTGGCAGTGTTTCGTTAAGTCCCGCATCAAAGTTCGCATCGATTTCCGTCACTTCAGGTTCCGTGCAACCCGTCGCTTTGGTGAAGAGAGAAATGCCGTTGAACTTTTGCTTTAAAAGACCGGACAGTTGATCCTCTAGCGTTTGATATTCATCGTTCAAATCGCTTCTAGACTGATCGTCGTAGGTAACGTCCATCGCCTTTAGCGCCAAGGTCTGCATTCGTTCGTATATTCGACCGACTTTCTCCAAGGCACCGTCTTGAGTCTTGGTATAACTCAAGGCGTTTTGGAGATTGGTGCGCAAAATTCCGACCTTGGTGTTTTCGACACGTTGAAGGGCGGATTTTCCCAAAGCCCCCACATCATCGCGGGAATGATTGATTTTGAGTCCCGTGGAAAGACGTTCCATGGGGCGTTCGTAGTTAGCTCGAGCCGCGATATAGTTACCGCGGGACTCGATGAATCCATAGTTAGTTAGTTGCATAGCGAGACCTCCTTGTCTCAGGGTTTACATTTAGTAATTAAATGATTGGGCGCCGCCCTCCTGGCGGAGCCCTAAATCAGGTAAGGTTCATATATTGGTTTGTGGGTTTATTGTTGGTTTGTTTGGAAAATAGAAATTGTAAGAATTATCTGGCAGAAAAATTCGAAAGAGAAAGGCACATAAAGCAAGGAGGTAGATAGCCAACCGAGGGCCTGAAAGGGAAAAGCCGAACAGATTTGCGATGGAGACGACTTCGCGAATTTAAAATTAAGTAATTGCTGAATTGCATGATGAGACTTCCATGTCTCGGAAATAGTTTGCAGGTAAATGCGTGTAGGCTTCGCCTTCCTGGCGGAACTCTAGCTCAGTTATAAGTTCATGTATTAATTAGTGGGTTGTCATGAAGTGGCGGAAAAAGACCGGGGCGGCACCAGTGCGAGAAAAAACCCCGACCGAACCTTCGGATTAAAAAAAGGGGGGGAACCAAGGTCGTGCCATATATAAAAAGAATACTTGGAGATTCCATAGAAGCTCGCCAAGACGGACCATGGGGATAACCCCTGCAGTCGAATACGCAGCAGAGACACAAGGCAGATGCCCATGTGGAAAATCGTACGCGACATCCTCCAAAGTAGATGCTGCTCACGACCTCCACTCAAAGAATATGAGTTTAAAAAGGTATAAGTCGCCACTAAGCTTCCTCCTTGAGAAAGTGTGGTTGAACAGTCTTGACCTACCTCCTTGCGGGTCGGGACCTATGTATTAACTAGGCCGCATCCATGCAGCTAATTAAACAATCGGACGGGAAGCTTAAAACTTTAGGCAAATTAGAAAAAAATTTCATGCGCGCGAAAGAACTTGGAGAAATTCGAGTCATCGGTATTTTTGACGAGAAGGGAGAACTTGAAAATGGCACCAAAAAAAAATCACCCGGGAACTTACGGAAATTTACCTGCAGCCATTTCTCCCGGAATAAAATTGTTTCCCTTCCTGCAAGTATTGGGAAACTACAAGCGAGAAGACCTTGGGGGCGACTTTAGGGCAGCGCTCAACGTTGCTCTATTGGCTTTTCCGCAAGGAATGGCTTACGCCTTGGTCGCGGGAATTCCGATAAAGTATGGTATCTTCGGTTCGGCGGTGGCGGCAATCGCGGGTTCGGTTTTCTCAGGATCGCGCTTTATCGCGCTTGGACCCACCAATGCCACTGCCGTTCTTCTTTTCGGAACATTCGCCGGATTACAATTAACCAAAGACGGAGTCGCTTCAGTCGAGGCCCTTGCCTTGTTGCCTCTTTTCCCCTTGTTGGCAGGCGTCTTTCTAGTCGCAGCCTCATGGCTACGTCTAGCCACCATGGTGCAATATGTTTCCCGAACGGTGATCACGGCATACGTGACTGCGGCAGCCGTTCTGATAATAGCCAACCAGTGTCACCACATCCTAGGTTTTTCTTTTGAAGACGGAGAAGTTCCTTCGACCTTTCTCGAAGTGGCATGGGCAACGATTAAGTCGATAGGCAATGCTTCCGGCCCGGCGATTGCAATGAGCGTGTTGACCGCCGTTCTTTTTCTTTTGCTCAGGGGGCGTTTTCGAAAGTTGCCGAACGTTGCAATAACCTTGGCCCTCGCATCACTCGCAGCAATTAGCTTTAAGGCGTACGGTTTCGAGCTACGGACCTTGGAGTCGTTTTCGGCCGAGACAGGATTTTTTGCACTGCCCAACTTCAATGCATTGGGCGTTGCTTCCCTCGGCACGATTTGCTGGACCGCAGGAGCCTTGGCGCTGCTTTGCGCACTGGAAGGGATTTCCATTGGCAAGTCATTAGCTGCTCGAGCCGGGGAACGCCTAAATGCAAACCAGGAAACTTTTGCCATTGGAACGGGCAACTTGGCATGCGCCTTTTTCTCGGGCATGCCGGCGTCAGGTTCTCTGACGCGCTCGACGGTGAACACACAAAGTGGAGCCCGATCCCAGATCTCTATGCTTTTCGCTGGGTTGATCGTGCTTGCGGGAGCTTTTTATCTCGGACGGTTCGCCAGCTACGTACCAGTGCCTGCATTAGCCACCTTGGTGGTGTTCATCGGTGCCTCTCTGATCAGGTCAAAGCAGATCCGAGCTGTAGCCAGAGCGACCCGTTCAGATGGCATTGCATTCACGGTAACACTTGTCTTCGGCCTGCTTCTTTCCTTGCAAATCGCCATTTTCGCAGGAGTCGCGACTTCGATACTTTTATTTTTGAGGAAGGTCTCCGAACCCGAACTAGTGGAGTACGGCTATACGCAAGAGGGTCACCTTGCCGCCATCTCCGATAACGCGAAGCGTCCGGAACCCGAGGTCTCGATCGTCCACGTGGAAGGGGAATTGTTTTTTGCGGCGGCGGAATTGTTTTACGAACAAATAAGAAGAGTGGGAGAAGACCGCAACCTGCGGGTGCTTGTATTGAAATTGCGCAATGCCCATCATCTTGACGCCACTTCAGTACTCGCGCTGGAAGAGTTGCTCGATTATCTCAAGGAGAAAAATTGCCATGTACTATTGTGCGAAATACGAAAAGATGTTTTGCGCATTTTTCGAAACTCGGGACTGCTTCCACGCCTCAATCGCAAAAACCTCTTCATCGACAGTCCCAGCAATCCTACACTTTCAGTAGCCAAGGCTATTCGAAGGGCCAAGGATTTGGTAAAGGGGGAAAGGGCAAAAGTAACAATCTACGCCGAGCAAATGAAACAATCAGGGCAATCCGAAAAGAACATTTAAAGCATGGACTCCGGGTTGCTTATACCAGCATCGGCGATGACATCCCTGCTTCAAAAAGGTGGTGCCTCATCACTTAAGCTCGCTGCGCCTTTTGGCTTTTAGATTCGCGAGGTTTTTAAGAAAAAGATCGTGAGTGAAATTTTCTATTGATTCCTTTTCCATTTCCAGCAAGTGAAGCTCTTCCCGCAACCCCTCGACCAAGGAGTTCTGATCTTCTTTGCTTGCCCGCTCCAATTTGGTTTCCAGATCGTGAATCTTTTTGTTTACTTGTTCGATTTCGTCAATCTGCTTATCTCCCTGAGCATCATTTTTGTGCGCAGCTAAAAACCTCGTATGATTGAAATCCTCAAGAGCCGTTGTTTCTTCATCAAGAGAGGCAAGCTCTTTACGAAAACTTGACAGTTTGACAATGTTCTCGGTCCGCTCATCGTCAGTTAAGTCGGTTCCTTCTTGCCTGTCCTCTAATTTCTGAATGCGTTTTAAAACTTGTTCCTTTCGCCATTTGATACGACGATTCTTCTCGGAGATACCCTTTTTTGGCCCAAGCAAATTCTTAGCCTTCATGAAAGTGGTGTGCCCTCCCTCGTCAATTGAATCTAATTCTTTTTGAAGAACATTTATTTCACCCCGACAGGCTTCTATCTCGGCCTTTTTGTCCGTACCCACCGCTTGAGCGGCATCAAGCTCTTTCGCTTTGCGCCTTAATTTGTGCAGGTTTACAATAACCTGAGCTCTTTTATTCTTAATATCCATTTAGAGTAACGAAATCTATCGAACATTGGAACCGAATAGGTTTCAACCACAATATCCCATTATCATAATTCATTATATTTGTCTGATCTTCCCTTCGCTTTTTCCACAGGATAACGGTCCTTGTTTTTCTGCATCTTTTCGTTGATTGCAACGACGGGGTCAATACACGCCACATCGGCAAATCTTAGGGCATAAATCAATACATCGGCCAACTCATCGGCGATGGCGGCTTTCTTCTCTGGATCAGTACAAAACTGTCTGGATGTTTCGCTCTCACACCAAAGAAAATGCTCCATGAGTTCACCAGCTTCGACGGAAAGAGCCATTGAAAGATTTTTGGGTGCATGAAATTGTTCCCAATCTCGGTTTTGAGCGAAAGACCGTATCGTCAGAATGAGTTCCTGTATCGTTGCCTTATCGGATGCCATAAACAAGAAATAGAGTCATGAATTGGGCAAGCAGTAAAAGTCAAGGGCGTTGCGTGACGTAATTGCGGCTAACGACTCCACGCTTTCATGAAAAACCTTTGACAGATGCACCCCGATATGTGGAAGAAACGAAGGCTCATTAGGCTTACCCCGAAAAGGGACGGGGGCAAGATAAGGGCTATCCGTTTCAAGCATAAGTTTTTCCAAACCTTGCAAGAGAGCAGCTTTACGAACATTCTCTGCATTTCCGAAGGTGACTATGCCAGTAAAAGAGCCCCGACCGCCTCGCTCCATTAACTGCCTCATTTCATCCGGCCCATCGGCAAAACAGTGAAAAACAACTTTACCCCAATCAACGCCAGAATCATCGATTTCCGCAACGCAATCAGAAAAAGCTCCACGGCAATGGACGACAACCGGCAAATCCAATTCCTTGGCCAGGGCCAATTGATAACGAAATGCAGCCCGCTGGCTAGTTTTCAGGGGAGACGCCTTTGCCTCCTCTTTGGGTAGGCGAAAGTAATCCAGTCCGATTTCACCGATCCCTGCGGGCTTTGTCTCTTGGATTGAAAATGAAGGCAGATCTGACAAGCAATTCTCCCAAGAACTATCGACATGGTTCGGATGCAAGCCAACAGTGTAATGAACTTCGCCTAAAAATTGCGTGGCCAGCTCATGGTTGACATTCCAGTCCTCGGGATCAGTTCCAATCGCGACCAAATGCGAAACACCCGCCTCACGACTACGCTTGACGATGTCAGGAAGGGTTCCTTTGTTGAGAAAGCCTTCCAAGTGGCAATGACTATCGATCCAATTCATATTCAACTAATGAAGGAAAAACGTTGCCACCGCCTCAACGTAAACCCAAATCGACTTTCACTTTTCGAAAAACTAAGTAAAACAACAATCTTTTGATAATAGAAAATATGGAAAACGTCATCATCTTGGGAACAGGTTGCGCAGGATTCACTGCGGGCATTTACACCGCGAGGGCAAATCTTGAGCCCCTTATACTTGAGGGCGACCTGCCCGGCGGTCAATTAACCACAACCTCTGAAGTGGAAAACTTTCCCGGATTTCCCGAAGGGATCGATGGTTTTATGCTCATGGACAATCTTCGTAAGCAAGCTGCTCGTTTCGGCTCTCGTTTTGAGAGCGCATTAGTCGATCGCGTCGATTTTACCGAAAAACGTAAAATTCTTTATGCAGGCGAAAAGAGTTTTGAGGCCAGCACCGTGATCATTGCAACCGGAGCCGCTCCTCGACTTCTGGGCATACCGGGCGAAAAAGAAATGTATGGCGGTAAAGGAGTCACCACTTGCGCCACTTGCGATGGCGCATTCTATAGAGATATGGACGTAGTCGTTGTCGGAGGCGGGGATTCCGCCTGCGAAGAATCTCTTTTCCTCACAAGATTTTGCTCCAAGGTAACTCTCGTTCACCGACGAGATGAACTCAGAGCGTCAAGAATCATGGCCGAACGGACACTTGCTCACGAAAAAATCGACGTGGTCTGGGACACTGCCGTCGAAGAGGTCTTTGCCGGCGATGACGGCAAGGTAAAAGCCGTTGGAATCAGGAACCTTAAAACAAACGACACGAGCAATATTCCCTGCAAGGGAGTTTTTATTGCCATTGGGCATGTACCAAACACGAAACCGTTTGAAGGCGTCCTCAAACTCGACGAAGATGGTTACCTTGTCCCTGAGCAAAACAGCATGGTGCGTTCCTCCGTACCAGGTGTATATGTTGCAGGCGATTGCGCGGATCATGCCTATCGCCAAGCCATAACCGCTGCAGGAATGGGGTGCCAAGCCGCCATAGAGGCAGAGCGCTGGCTCGCTGAAAAGGAATAGATGCAATCATGACCGAAGGTCGCGAACCGGTAAACGTGGCCGCCCACTTGGCTCTCGCGGCCCGAGACCAACCTCACGAAAAGGCCATTGTTTCAGCCGGAGAAGGAGCTTTTGCAACTCGTACCTTTGCTGAACTGGAAAAGGAGGTAGTAGCATGCGCACACCTGCTGAGTGAGCGCAACATTCGCCCCCAAGATAAAATTCTGGTCATGGTTCGCCCAGGCTACGAACTCATCGTTAATGTCTTCGCACTTTTTCTTCTAGGAGCATGCCCGGTCGTCATCGACCCGGGAATGGGACTGCGAAACTTTTTGAGATGCGTGAAAAGTACTCAGCCAAACGGGCTCATCGGTGTCCCATTGGCATGGCTTCTTGCTCGATTTTTTCGCGGCACATTCTCGGGAGTTAAAAAAAACATAGTCGTGCGAGGAAATCACTTCCTGCGAGAATTGAGAAATCATCAATCCTCGAAAACCCTTGATGCTGCTGCAGTAAAAGCTGGCGATCTGGCCGCCATTCTGTTTACCTCAGGTTCCACCGGTCCTCCCAAAGGGGTCTGTTACGACCACGGGACATTTGCCGCGCAAGTGCAGATGCTGAAAAAAAATTTTGACATCGAGGACGGTGAACAAGATTTGGTGACACTCCCCGTTTTCGCTCTATTCAATCCCGCGCTTGGCATGACCAGCGTGATCCCCGACATGGACCCAAGAAAACCGGCGCAAGCAGATTCAGGCAAGCTAGTCGCCACCATGCAAAAGTACAACATTACGAGTGCGTTCGGATCTCCGGTCCTTTGGCGAAAAATTGCCGCCCATTGCGAGACCCATACGATAGAGCTCCCTAATATTCGTCGCATATTCATTGCTGGAGCTGCAGCACCTCCGGCCCTTGTCCAAAAATTAATTACCATCCTCCCAAATGCGCGCATTCTCGCACCTTATGGAGCTACAGAGGCTCTACCCTTGTCCGTTGCCGATGCGAATGATATTTTAGAAACGCGCGAAAGCACGGAAAAAGGTGAAGGTTCCTGCCTCGGCAAACCTCTTCCGAATATAGATGTCCGAATTCTCCCCGTATGCAATTCGCCGATTCCAAATCTTGATGAAATCGAAGAAGTCCGGGATGGAGAAGTGGGTGAAATCGTGGTCGCGGGACCAGTCGTAACAGAATGCTACCATCGAATGCCAGGTGCGACTTTTGATTCTAAGGTATGCGACGGAAAAAGAATTTTTCACCGCATGGGCGATCTCGGTTATTTCGACCGGAAAGGCTACTTGCGATTTCTTGGCCGAAAAGTGGAATGCATCCGCACCTCCAATGGACCTCTTGAAACCGAAAGGTGCGAACCCATCGTCAATGCGCTAAAGGAAGTTCGCCGTAGCGCCCTGATCGGTTTGGGCGAGAGTCGAGAAAAGGACCCTGCGCTAGTAGTGGAACCCGAACCCGAATATTTCCCTAAAACGATCGCCGACAAAAAACTCTTGGCCAAGACAATTCTCGAAAAGCTCCACGCACACAAACGACTTTGCTTAATTAAGCTAATATTCTTCGAGCGTGGCTTGCCTGTGGACACTCGTCACAATGCAAAGATTCACCGTCTCAGCCTTGCCCGCAAAGGTAAGATGAAAGCGAAAATTGCCCAAGCCCAAGCGTATTTGCCATGAAAGTTCTCGTAACAGGCGGATCCGGGTTTATTGGCGGACGAGTCGTCCGGCGCTTATTAGAAAATGGACACGAAGTTCATGTACTTGGGCGTACCAAGTCCAAGGAGAAAACCGGTTCGGTATTTCACCAAGTTGACCTTGCTCGCGAAACGATTCCCGAAGTGATATGCAAAGGTGTGGACGCTATCTTTCACATTGCTGCGAAAGCAGGCGTCTGGGGTTCGGCATCAAGTTACCATTCAGCCAACATATCGGCCACCCGTAAAGTCCTCGAAGCCTGTCGCCGGCACAGCATCAACATCCTAATCCACACCAGTTCACCCAGCGTTGTTTTTTCCGGCGAACAGTTTCGCGGAGCCGACGAGTCCCTTCCCTACGGCAGAAACTGGCTCTGCCATTATGCTCGGACCAAGGCTGCCGCTGAGCGTGAAGTCCTCGAAGCCAATGGGAAAAACGGGCTTAACACCATAGCCCTAAGGCCGCATCTCGTATGGGGTCCGGGCGACCCTCACCTACTGCCTAAAGCCATAGCGCGGCACATGGCTGGTAAGCTGCGCATAGTGGGTTCCGGCGAAAACCGTATGGACCTAACCCATGTCGACAACGTCGCTCACGCTCATATATTGGGTATGGATGCCCTCGCATCAGGCCGCCACTTCGGCGGGCAAGCCTATTTCATTTCGCAAGATGATCCCGTTGCTCTGTGGAAGTGGCTAGACAAACTCTTTTCCCATCTCGATCTACCGCCGCTCTCCAAGAGGATTTCTTTTCGCAAAGCATACTATTTGGGTTTCATGCTGGAATTATTTTGGAAAGTGCTTCGGCTTACAAGTGAGCCACCGATGACACGATTCGTTGCCGATCAGCTTGGCAAAGACCACTGGTTTTCAATCGACGCGGCTCGGCGAGATCTTGGCTACGAGCCGATCGTATCAATGGAAGATGGCCTCCGCGATACGGTCGATTGGCTAAAAGCTTCCGTTAAAGGACTGCGATAGCTAATGCCTGGCCCTCTGCCTTGCGGCCTCAGTGAGAAAGCAGGCTGCAGAAACCGAGAGATTCAGAGAATCGGAGGAACCGGGCATCGGAATAACAAGAGACTCATCTTGATTCTCCATCCAAAAAGGGCCTAGACCATCGCGCTCACTTCCGAAAAGAATCGCTACCCCACTTGCGAAATCACCCTCCCACAAAGGTACGGCATTCTTCGAACTGGAACCACATATAGTTAGTTTATGGGCACGGATAAAAGCGAGTATTTCCTCCTTTGACCCAGAGGCGACCGGTACCCGTAAGGAGAGACCCCGGGAAGAGCGAATTACATTAGGGTTGAAAAAGTCAACGACGGCGTCCGACAACAAGACGGCGTCGACGCCAAAAGCTTCGGCGCTGCGCAATACGGCACCGAGATTGCCGGGTTTCTCCACTTGATCGAGAACAAGTACGAGCGGTTTAGCCCCTAAGGAAAGACGACTGGGATGCAAATCGAAGGTCTTGGCAAGGGCGATCAATCCATCAGGATTTTCACGATAAGCCGACTTAGCAAAGGCATCTTTACCAAGTTCGACAAACTCGGCGGCAGTCTTCTTGAAGCGGTGTAAAAGAATATCCTCTCCTCGTTCCCGGAAAAAAGATGGACAAAAATAAACCTCCGTAAAAATACAATCGGCATCAATGCCAACTTCGATTTCTCGCAACCCTTCGATTGGAAACAGGTTCAACTCCCTACGCCGGCGAGGAGATTCACGAAGCTTTACGAGTTCTTTGACTCGTGAGTTTTGGAGACTGAGAATAATTTCACTCAAGACTAATTAAAAAACGGTTTTGCACACAACGGTCGAGCAAGATAAAGATTTTTTATGACGCAAGCCCCTAAAAACTTTCGCCCTGAACCATACAAGTACCACGAAGAGCTCACACTATGTGTGGAGGATTTGACAAACCTTGGACGAGGAATAGCTAGGGATGGCGATTGGGTGGTCCAGATCGCTCAAGTCCTGCCAGGCGAAACCGTAAAGGCTCGCGTATACCGAAATCACAAAACTTATTCGGTTGCAGACTGCATAGAGATCTTGGAGCCTTCTCTGGATCGAGTCGAGCCGGTTTGTTCATTATACTCGGCTTGCGGTGGCTGCCAGTATCAGCATGTCTCCTACAAGGCCCAACTCGAATGGAAACAACTACATGTAAAGGAGTCCCTGAACCGAATCGGAGGAGTGGAAATCGAGGTATTGCCAGTATTTCCCTCTCCCAAGCCCTACGGCTACCGCTCAAAGCTTACTCCACATTTTCAAAAAGACAAAGATGGTGAAATCGGGGCCATCGGCTTCCTCCGACAAGGTTCACGCCGTACTATCCTCGATGTGCCTCAATGTTCCATCGCTACTGAAGGCATCAATGCAGCTCTCACGGATGCCCGCCAAAACATAAGGTCTACTTGGAAAAGAAAAAAAGGTGGCACCCTGCTTCTTAGAGATACGCAAGAAGGGGTCACGACAGATCCCCAAACCATAGTTTCAGAAACCGTGAACGGTCTCGTGTTCCAATTCAAAGCCGGCGAGTTTTTTCAAAATAATTCTTTCCTTCTTTCCGAAATGACAAGCCACGTGGTGTCGGAAGCTGAGGGAGAGGGGCTCGAATGCTTGGTCGACGCTTACTGTGGCGGCGGACTGTTCGCACTCTCTGCGGCCAAAAGTTTCGCCCAGGTAATGGGAGTGGAAATAAGTCGAGACGGTTTCGATTGGGCACGAGCGAACGCCGTTCTCAACAGAATCGAAAATTGTGAGTTTCTTCTTGGGAATGCCTCTGAAGTCTTTGCCGAGATAAACATTAATGGCGAATCTTGCTCCCTAGTGGTGGATCCCCCGCGCAAAGGTTGCGGAGATGATTTTCTAAGGCAAGCTCTGGCATTCGGGCCTGCTCGCATCATCTATGTTTCATGTGACCCCTCCACTCAGGCAAGGGACTCTCAATACCTCATAGAAGGTGGTTATGCTATAGAGAAGGCGCAACCATTTGATCTTTTCCCGCAAACGAGGCATGTGGAAAATGTGCTCACTTTCGTGAAAGAGTAGCCTTCCTCTCACGGAGCCAACCCTTAGAGGCAAACTGCTCCACATAAGGCTTGCGAGAGATCTCGAAGGATTGAGGCAACTCAGAAAGTTCAGGTTCCCCCCCGAGATAGCCGGAAAGTTCAGCAAGGAACAAGGTTTCGAAAAAAATCCAATTTACTCTTGAGAGTGGTCGCATGTCGATGGTCCCCTGCAGGAGCAAACCAGTTCGAGTCCTTTTGATGGCAGCTCCAGCAATTTTGGAATGATTCGCGGACAAGATCACATCGCGGGCGACAGGCTCAAGGAAACACTGCCCTGGAATAACTTTTCGAGGAGTGATGGAACAACTTGCTTCCCTGCAAGGAAGCAACAATGTATCCACCCCGCATTTCGCAAGGGAGACCGAAATTGAACGATGTACACGCAAATAGATTTCGCTCGCCGAACCCTCGCACACAGGGTGAGCAGGAGGGATGAAAAGCGAATAGGTCCAATCCTCGCCATGCTTTACGATCCCACCACCAGTTGGACGACGACAGAGGTCAATCTCGGAGCATTTGGTTTCCTCGAGCACCCAAGAAAAGTCCTGTCCATAGCCAAAGGTGACAGAAGGTCGATCCCACCCAAAACGGCGGAAACGGAGCAGAGAAGCATCGGGGTATTCCTGAAAAAGCCACAGGTCCGTAGCCATGTTGACTGCTGCGGATTCGCGTAGAAAAGGAAGGATGAGAAAAGAATCCGTCATGGGACGCTCAAGGAACCTTGAACCGACGGATATAGCATGAAGGATCCTCGGCATGACCTCGGTACCAATCGTACAAGTCATCGGGAACCCGAAGCTCCTCTAGCTGAGAGGAAACGTCGGTTGGCTGAGTTTTGAGTTTTCCCACAAGCGGTTCGAGTACAAAACCAAGATCGCCGGGACGTTCGCCTAGCTTGTCGGCAAGATCGGCCCGCTTGCCCTTTGCCAAGAATGCGGAAGACAGACCGAAGCGTTCGCAAATGCGAAGCCCCAACTCATAACGACTTAGTCGTTCGCTTCCCGCCCAATGAAACAGGCCATTTAACTGCGGACGCTCACACAACTCCACAAGCACATCGGCCACATTATCAACTGAGCTTGGCTGGCGAAATTCATCCTCAAACAAAGTTGAGGTCTGTTCGGCAACCATCGCCCGAAGAAGTTTTTCGTGCTGACTGCGCTGACCCGTCGGGCTGTTCCCGTTCAGCAAGGTAATGCGCAACACCACCACATTGTCTTCACAAGCGTGGAGAACCCGTGTCTCCGCATCCAGTTTCTGCCGCCCATATTCGTTAACAGGAGCAGGAGGATCCGTAGATCTGTACGGCGAAGCGGTTCCATCAAACACCAGATCGGTAGAAACATGAAGGTAGCGAACGCCTAAGTGGGATGCTATTTGCCCAAGTTTTTCGGCTGCATCGACGTTCACCTTTCGAGCATAAGCGGGATCATCATCAACGGTATTCGGAGAAGAAACGGCTGCGCAGTTAACAATGACTTCCGGCCAGAGATCAAACAGGGTGCGAGTAAGTGCCTCACCTTCCAGAATATCAAGAGATCCGACCAGACCGACCTCCGGTAGGTTCTCGGCTCCTGAAGAAGAAAAAGGATGTACCTTGTATTTGCGGCGCAGTGCAGCACGACAAACAGCGGCCCCAAGCAGTCCGGAGGCTCCTAAAATAACAATTTTCACATCTTCAAACTTATCATGCTCTTCGCCGTCCTCAAGCCGATACATGAACGAAGGGCTTTTCCTTGCTTCCAGACGCAGCTAAATCTATCTTGAGAACCTATATGCAAACGGATGAATATCTCCGAACTCGCGAATAGTCATATTTTGGATCAACCCGTCTATCTACCGGGCAAGCCTATTGAACAGGTGGCGGCCGAGTACGGACTGGACCCAAGAGAAGTTTGCAAGTTGGCTTCCAACGAAAACCCTTTTGGGCCCTCGCCCAAAGCAATTGCTGCGGCTGAAAGGGCCTTAAGGGACATAAGACTCTATCCCGAAGGAGGAGGTCTTGAGCTAAGAGAACAAATTGCACAGGCTCGAGATATTCGCTCCGAACAAATTGTCCTGGGAAATGGCTCAAATGAAATCATCGAACTCCTAGGCCATGTGTTCCTTCAACCAGGTGACGAAGTTTTGACAGGACAGTTTTCATTCGTCGTCTACAAACTTGTGGCTCATTTGTTTGGAGCAACTGCGGTCGAAGTTCCCATGCCAGATTTTCGGCACGACCTACGGGCAATGAAAGAGGCCATTTCCGACAAAACCCGCTTGGTCTTTCTGGCCAACCCAAACAACCCAACAGGTACGGCCGAAGAAGCCGATGACATCGTGCGTTTTGCAGAAGGATTGCCCGAGAACATCATCTTTTGCTTGGACGAGGCTTATGCGGAATATCTTGAATTCACCCCTAATTTTCTACCCCTTATCGACGCAAGACGAAACATCATTTGCCTCAGGACTTTTTCTAAAATCCATGGCCTGGCAGGGCTTCGTCTCGGATACAGTTATTCCAGCGAAGCCATCGCAACTCTTCTTGACAGGTCTCGGCAGCCATTCAACACCAACTCAATAGCACAAGCTGCAGCTCAAGCCGCCTTGGAAGACGAAGAATGGACGAGCCAATGTCGTCAAGCAAACAAGGAAGGCCTCTCGCAACTAGAAGCAGGTTTCTCGGCTCTGAGTTTGGAATACGTCCCGAGCGAAGCAAATTTCATTCTAGTAAAAGTGGGTGACGGAAAAGCAATATTTAATGAGTTACAGAAACATGGTGTCATCGTACGCTCATTCGGGGTAGGCTTATCGGAATATGTTCGCTTGACGGTTGGCACCTTGGAACAAAACAATAAAGCTCTCGAGAGCTTGAGCATAGCACTCGACAATGTCTCTATGAAAAGCGGATGAACGAAGGGCTTCTTCTTCAAGAAAATATTCCATGGTTATTTGTGGGATGGGTTATTGCCTCCGCGTGGGGTCATCAAGTTGCGGTTTACCGTGCATTCGTTGACAGAATTCGTGCGGGAGCCTCCACATCCTCGGAAGAAGTTTTGCGAAAAGGAAAATTGATTGGTAGACTTCTAGATTCCGATAACGAGTTTCGGCCGTGGAGCGTAGAAGCCGCAACGCTTTCAGCCCTTCAGATAACTTTGGGCTTCCTCGCTTTTTATGGATTCTTCAGAGGGCTCTCCGAGACTCCTGAAATTTGGACTACATACTGTTTGGCTGCCGCATCATTTCTTCTCGTTCTATTAACGGAAAGAACAATCACTGGGATTCTAGGGCCGATGGTTGCTGCCCGTCCGTTTGCCGCTTGGCATATGCGAGCCGCGGCCCCAGGCATGCACGCAATAAGACTACTTTGCAAACCCTTGCGCCATATGCTCGCTCACAAGGAAAACTTTCTTTGCGCAATAATCGGGAAAGAGAAGGAAACGGGGGAGTCGGAGGAGGAAGTTGCAGAGCATATAAAGACTCTACAAGAAGAGGGATCCGAACTTCATCCTGAGATTCGCGAAATCGTTGGAAACACTCTCGACCTTAGGAATCTAGACGTTCAAGACGCAATCATGCCTCGGAATCAAGTTCGTTTTCTCGATGCCAATGACTCTATAGAGGAAAACCTCTCGCTCGCTCGCTCCTGTGGCCATACTCGCCTGCCATTGTGTGATGGCGATTTAGATCGCTGCCTCGGAATCGTTCATGTGAAGGACATTTTTCGCCTTTTGGCAGAGGGCAAAAAAGTGGATTTGAGAAATCTTGCTAGACAGGCTCCAAACTTCTCCCCCTCCGACCCTTTACCTGCAGCATTGAGGAAATTGCTTCAGCATCGAGCCCACATGGCCATGGTTCTAGATGAGTTCGGCGGAACCGTAGGTGCGCTAACGCTAGAGGATATTCTAGAAGAAGTGGTAGGAGAGATTCGAGACGAATTTGATGTGGAAGAGGATTTTATCATTCGAAAAGATACTGACTCTTGGCGAGTGTCTGGAATGGCTCCCGTTCATGAACTTCCCGACGCATTTGACCTTGGCGATAAAGATGATGACGCCGCAACCTTCGGCGGCACGCTGACTGGTGAACTAGGCAGAATACCTGAGCCAGGCGAGAGAGTGAATCTTGGAAATCTTTTGGTTACGATTGAGGAAGCTGACGACACACGGGTTATTATAACAACGGTCAGGCTTAAAAAATCTCCGGAAAAGGCTATTCCCAAAGGCTCCTAATCCCTAGGGAATAAAATCGTTTTCGGCCCAAGGGTATTGCCGGCAAGACGATGATCCCAAACCAAATCTTCCTCCCAGAGGGTTGTTGCACTAATTCCCAAAAGTTTGTTCACTTGGTCGTTAACACCAGGCATGACGGGTGCAAGCAATGCAACGCCTAAGCGAACAGCCTCAACGATAAAAGCCAAAGAGGTTTCTAGTTTGGCACGATCCTCCACCGCCGCCGATTTTGCAAGTTTCCACGGGGAACGTTCTTCCGCATAGCGATTTATGCCACGGATGAATACAAAAATTCTTTCAAGACCTAGGTTAAACTTATATTCATTGAAAAGTTCTCGTGCTTCGACATGAGCCTCGTCCCATAAGTTGCCGAGATCAGTCTCCGGCTTCTCCAAAATAGTGGCCGCGGGCACCTTGCCTTCGCAATAACGAGCCGTCATGTTCAAGATGCGACTTAGCAGGTTGCCCAGATCGTTACCAAGATCGGAATGGTAACGGGAGTCAAAGCGCTCGAGGGTAAAGTCGGCATCTTGCCCAACGGTCATTTCGCGCATGACAAAATAACGAAAGGCATCGGCTCCACGAAGGTCTACCAACTCCAAGGGATTCACCGATTCTCCAGTGCTTTTTGACATTTTGGACCCAGATATCATCCACCACCCGTGAACCAGAATACCTTTAGGCAAAGGAAGGCCAAGCGCCTTAAGCATTATAGGCCAGTAAACGGAATGAGGAGGAGCTAAAATGTCCTTGCCGATGACATGTAAGTCTGCTGGCCACAGGGAATCAAATACTTCATCGCCAAATCCAGCAGCGGAGACATAGTTAACGAGTGCGTCAAACCAGACATAGGTTACATAACGATCATCAAATGGCAGAGAGATACCCCATTCCAATCTTTCGCGAGGTCTTGAAATACAAAGATCGTTAAGCGGTTCCTTCAAGAACTCCAGAACTTGATTTCGGCGGAATTCAGGTTGTATGAAATCGTCGTTTTTCGAAAGAAAGTCGATCAACCATTCTTGATATTGCCCGAGCTTGAAAAAATAATTGCTTTCGGTCACTTCCGCTACCTCACCGAAAATTTCGGGCCACTTCCCATCAACTTTGTCCTTTTCTTGGAGAAACTGTTCGGCTCGGGAAGAATAGTAACCACTATATTCAGCCTGATAAATCTCTCCGCGATCGTATAGTTGCTGCAAAAGAGTACGGACAACTCGCTTGTGTCGATCCTGAGTCGTACGGAGATAATCGTCGTTGGATATCAGGAGCTTTTCCAACAGCTCGATAAACTCTTCAGCAATTAGATCACATCTTTCCTGCGGTTCCATACCCTCTGCCAGGGCTCCCTGCTGCACCTTTTGTCCGTGTTCGTCCAAACCCGTTAAAAAATGAACGTTCACGCCCAATAGGCGACGATGTCGCGCGATGACATCAGACAAAACTTTTTCATAAGCATGGCCAATATGAGGTGAGCCGTTGGCGTAGTCTATCGCCGTAGTAAGGTAAAAATTTTTCATTTGTTAGGGTGAGACAAATTACGACGAATTGAAGGAAAGACAAAACCTTTCGCTAAATTTTGTTTTCAATGGTTGACTCCTCCGCCTCTATTTTCATGATGTGAAATAAGAAATACGCTTCCCGCTACATTTTTATCACAAGACGCGGGGCTTCACTCGTTGAAGTAAAGCCAGCAACTGAAAAATCCCTACATTTGCGTGCCTTAATTCATGCAAATAAAGGACCCACAATTATATAACGCCTTCATTGGTCCATGAGCGAAAGTAACAGTCCGTCACAAGACCTTATTCAGGTCGAGGGCATTTTGGAACCGACTGACAACAAGTCGGGCATATTACTTGATCTCTCAAGAGGAGGTAAAACGACCCCGCACGACCCCTTTGTTCCTCGTGAATTGTTGCGACGCTTCAAATTACGCAAAGGATCCGTACTAACAGCCAACGCAGCGGCCGACAACAAACATGGCAATCCAAAGGTTCGCTTCATTGAGACAGTTGATGGCTTGTCGATCAAGGAGAGAAAGGTTCAATTTCGGTTCGATCAACTTACCACTATCCAGCCAAAGGAAAAATTGACTCTCGAAGTAAGCGACGGCCGAATGACCTCCAGAATCATCGATATGTTTTGTCCCATCGGCAAGGGTCAACGCTCACTCATTGTCGCTCCGCCGAGAACGGGAAAAACGACCATCTTGCACGATATAGCCAAAGGAATAGAAGAAAATCACCCCGAGTGCCACCTAATGGTTCTGTTGGTCGATGAAAGGCCTGAGGAAGTCACCGATTTTCGCAGATCCGTTTCAGCCGAAATTTACGCATCCTCCAATGACGAAGAAGTAAAGAGCCATCTGCGTGTTGCCGAATTGGCCATCGAGCGAGCCAAGCGGTTAGTAGAAACGGGAAAGGACGTGGTCCTGTTGCTTGATTCGATCACTCGCCTCTCACGAGCTTACAATGCTTCCACCGGCAAGGGAGGGCGAACCATGACTGGAGGTTTAGATGTCCGGGCACTTGAAAAACCGAGACAGATATTTTCCGCCGCACGCAACTCGGAAGAGGCTGGAAGCCTAACAATCGTAGCCACGGCTCTCGTGGAAACAGGCTCGAAGATGGACGAACTTATTTTCCAGGAATTCAAGGGTACCGGAAATAGCGAAATCGTGCTCGACCGCAAGGTGGCTGAACTTAGACTCTGGCCCGCAATCAACCTCGCAGCGTCAGGCACTCGCAAGGAAGAAGACCTGTTATCACCCGATATTCTGGAAAAATCTTCGTTCATTCGGAGGGCTATGGCTCCCATGAAAATCGTGGATGCGGCCGAGACTTTGATTGAGAGAATGGAAAAAACTGCCGACAACAAAGAATTCCTCGACCTTATCACTACTGCTTAACATATTGACTCGAAGTCCGTTCGCAGACATTTTTTTATACTTTTTCCCACGCTTTACTACCTACTACTCGCATGCAAAATTTCGCCGACCAGTGTATGGACTTGGCTCGATCGATCCTTGGTAACAATCTTCAATACATCAGCGACGCCGGATCAATCTCCCCCGCTGAAAAAGAAGATACGAGAATTGACGAATCCGGTCACGCCGCCCTAGCGATAGGCGAGTACTTTCGCGCCAGCGGTAAAACGGAATTGGAAGGTCATGACCTTACCGACCTCGCGGC
>Ga0315322_10001247_pt1 | contig 19621 bp, 17 predicted proteins | sample M110021515metaG_FD_203461 | JGI IMG/M metagenome (GOLD analysis project Ga0315322, IMG submission 203461) | Ammonia-oxidizing marine archaeal communities from Monterey Bay, California, United States - M1 100m 21515 | ecosystem: Environmental > Aquatic > Marine > Intertidal zone | place: USA...
TACTAATACCCTCCGCTCCAATAGATATTCCGCGAAGAATAGTGCCGTCAGCAAGTACAAGAACGGCAGGTAAGCGTTGTGGCACTGAAGACTCCTTGAGAGTTCTAACCGGACATAGAAAGCGGGCCAATCTAATGCTCGTCCCGCTTCACTAATTTACAAGAATTGTACGCGAAGAATGACTATTTTTCAATGTGAATGCCGATACTCCGTAAGAAGAAAAAAGTATCTTTTATCCCGCGATAAGTAGTTACAACATATTTTAAGCATTTAATAATACCGTAAGACTAAAATTAAAAAATATTCATTTCCTACCTGAGATTATTTTTTAGGAACTTTTTATCAAGTTATCCGATCAGGTGATTCGTAATCGCCACGAATTGTGCAATAGATAAATTTTCAGCACGTAGGCTGGGCTCAATTTTTAATGTCTCAAAATCTCCCGGCTTTAAGTAATCCTGCAATGTATTGCGGAGAGTCTTACGCCTTTGTGAGAACGCAGCAGCAACAATAGTAGAAAATAAAACTTCCTTATTCTCATCTACCATTTTTTGTTTAAGTGGGATCATACGCACAATAGCAGATTGAACTTTAGGTATTGGAAGAAAGGATTCTGGCGGAACGGTAAATAGCTGCTCCATTTCAAAATGACTTTGTAACATAATGGAAAGTCGCCCATAGCTGGATGTAGAAGGCAGAGCAACCATACGTTCAACAACTTCTTTTTGGAGCATGAAATGCATATCACATATATTTTCTGAGAACTTACTTAAATGAAATAGAATAGGTGTTGAAATATTGTATGGAAGATTGCCTACTACTCGCAAATTTGCTCCCAAAGTAAAAAAATTGAATTTCAATGCATCAGATAAGTGCACTGTCAGTTCTTTTACCGTATTCTCTTGTTGTAGACGTGCAACAATGTCGCGATCAATTTCTATTACATGCAAATGATTAAGTGAACTCAGTAGTGGTTTTGTCAGCGCACCTAATCCAGGCCCAATCTCAACCAAGAGATCATTCTTTAATGGAAGGATGGCTCGTACAATATTATGTATGACTTGGGAGTCAACTAAAAAATTCTGGCTAAAACGTTTACGAGGAATATGACGCATGATCTTGGGAAGATATAAAAGATTTTATGAAGTATAAATTTGATATTTATTGTTTAAAATTTCTATTTTTAATTAGCGTTATGGCCATTTCAATAGCTGCCAGCAAACTTCCGGGGTCAGCTTGACCTGTAGCAGCTAAATCTAAAGCAGTTCCATGATCTACTGAAGTGCGGATTATAGGCAATCCCAGAGTAACATTCACCCCCTTACCAAAGCTTGCATGCTTCAAAACTGGCAGCCCTTGGTCGTGATACATGGCGAATATACAATCATAGTTTTTTAAATATAAACGGTTAAAGAGAGTATCAGCAGGTAGTGGACCTATCAGATTTATCCCTTCAGAGCGTAATTTATTCAGTACCGGAACTATAATCCTTAACTCTTCGCTGCCAAGATGGCCAGATTCGCCGGCATGTGGATTTAATCCCGCAACCACGATACGTGGCGAGGCAATCAAGAAATTTGTAATTAAATCGTGATTGATTAGCCGTAATTTTTGTTCTAATTTTATTGGCGTAATAGCTTTAGCAACATCCTTTAGAGGAAGATGAGTTGTGGCAAGTGTTACACGCATACCACCCCCAACCAACATCATTACTACCTGAGAGTTTGTAAGCTGGGATAAGTATTCGGTGTGGCCGGTGAAAGCTATACCTGCATCATTAATTATCCCTTTATGTACTGGTGAGGTTACTACCGCATCAAATTCACCACTACAACAGCCCTCAACTGCGCGCTCTAAGATTTCTAGAACATATCTGGAATTAATCGAATCAGGTACTCCTGGAATTGAAGGTTTGCCCAAAGGTACATGCAATACCTGTAAGCTACCAGGCTCATGATTATCTACGGTAGCTGAAGAATAACCCAGTAATTTAAGCGGAACCCGCATCATTCTTGCTCGTTCCTGCAGCAAATTCTTATCTGCAATCACAATTAATTTACACGGCAATTCTTTCTGTGCAACTTGCACACAGAGATCTGGTCCAACCCCAGCTGGTTCGCCAGCGGTAAGGATTAGAGTTGGATTGATAAAGTTTACTGGGGTCACTGTATTAATGAGTGGAATCTAAATATCCTTAGCGCGGTATTCAACATAAGCTCGATCCCGTAATTGCTGCAACCATTCTTGATAAGCTGCATCAGACTTGCGCGCACGTATTGCTTTACTTGCTTCTTGACGCTGTCTTTGATTACTCACATCTTTGGTTCGGCGCTCTATAACCTGAATCAGATGCCAACCAAAGGTTGACTGTACCGGACCGCTGATATCTCCTGGCTGGAGCTTGTCCATAGCCTTTTCAAATTCCGGCACAGTGTCACCTGGCGAGATCCAATCTAGATCACCGCCTTTATCACCACTAGGATCTTCGGAGTGAATCTTAGCTAATTCTTCGAAATCTGCACCGTTATCTAACCGCTCTTTCAAACGGACTACACGAATTTTTGCATCATTTTCAGATGTTAGTTGACTTACTTTTATAAGAATATGACGAACATGAGTTTGGTCTATCACTATCGGTCCGTTGCCTCCTTCCCCTCCACGTCGATTGTGTAGCTTAAGAATATGAAAACCACTTGGGCTTTTCATTATTGGTGTCAATTTATTTTGGGGCGTGGATTTTAATTCTTTAGAAAATTTTGTTGGCAGCTGTGCTGCCGGACGCCAACCAAGCTTACCGCCCTCTAAAGCATCGCCAGCATCAGAGAATTCAGCGGCCACCTGCGCAAAATCATTACCATTCTTTAACTTAATCAAAGCTTCCTCCGCACGTTTACGCTTCTCTTCGATTCTTTCCGGACTGGCTAGATCTGGAATTCTTATCATAATGTGGGAAAGTTCGTATTCGTCAGAATTCTCAGATGATTGTTTCTGGTTATAAAGGAAATTATCTATTTCTCCTTCAGATATCTTTATTCTATTGATTACTTCACGGTCTTTTAACCGGACTAAAAGCATCTCATTTCTAATTTCATTACGGAATTTATCATAACTAATTCCTTCCTTACTAAGAAGCTCAAAGAATTTCTCTTTAGTCATTTTATTTGCATTTGCAATGCGATTAAGTGCTTTTTCAAGCTCAGTGTCACCCACACTCATACCAATTTCATCTGCGAGTTGAATTTGCACGCGGGTAAGAATCTCTCTTTCCATCACCTGACCTTCCAGAATATCTCTAGGTGGAGGTTCTATCCCTTGTTTCTGCAATTGTTTTATACTGAGGCTGAGCACCTCGTCCAGTTCTTGCCGTGTTATACATTCTCCATTTACGACCGCAATTATATGATCAATAGGTTCAGCAGCTCCAGCGCCATCAAGCTGTTCTGCAAATACAGTAGCTGTTACAAGCCAAGCAGAAGATAATAACAAACAAAATAAATATTTATTTTTCATCTTAAGATATTGAAGCAAAAGATCTAGTACATTTAGATACAAAGAATATCATGTTTGTAATTTTAACTCATCGCAACTCATCATCATTTTCATTTCTCCGTCCGTCTAAATTAGTATATCCCTGAATCCCCCTAGTAAGAATCTTAAGTGGGTCAGAGCCAATTTGCATGATGCCACCAAGCTCTAGCTGTAAGAAAAAAGTAGTATTTGTTCTTGTATTTGAAGTACGAAGTTTCTGGGATACAAAACGCACCGTCCAGCAACAAGCGTTATACTCAAGCCCAATAAGCTCATTAAGATCTCTAGTGTCTCTAAGTGAGTAATTTTTACGAGCAACGACCCGCAATCTTTTTGTTATTGGCCACTGCCCTGAAATATCATACTGCGCTAAAACACCACGGGTATAGCGGTAACCAAGGTTTAGCACTTTACCTATTTCCGGCTGATAGCTAATAATTGAACGCATTACATCGGTACGGCTCTTACTATGATCAATTTGCATAGAGTGCGTAGCACTCAAAGCTGGTGTGATTTTTCCTCTCACTGCAAAAACAATATCCGAATTCCTTTTTGGATTTGCCACCACCCCAACCTTGGGCCTTGTTAAGTGCACCTGTTTCGCAACGGCCACACGAAACCGCTCAACGCCGGTATTTTCATCAATTAGGCGTGATGAGAGCGACATGGTAAGCCGATTTGCATCATTGACTCGATCGTTGCCACTATACTTATTTTCAGAAAATACTCTAGCAAAACTAAAACCCTGTATGCCAGAATCAAAAATTGGTATATGACTTTGATCTTTATGTGGAATATAAACATAGAAAAGCCGTGGCTCAAGGGTTTGGCTAAATCCCTCTCCAAATATTTTAGTTTCTCGAGTAGCCGTAAGCCCGCTATCCAGACTCATAATTGGTATAGTACGGCTTATGTTTTTTTCTGGTATATTTTGAGTTGAGCGATTCAGCATGTATCCCGTATGGTGTAGGCCGAATTTAGGTGTAATGAACCCAAATGAGTTCTCTATAGGCTTACTGATATTAGGAAAAAATGTGTAACGCTTACCAGCAACTTTATTTGGGTCTCTCTTTTCATCTACGTGAGCAAACTCTGTATAGCTAGCTTTTAAATCTAAATCAATTCCTAATACATCACGTTGTGTTGCTCTAAGAAGGAGTTGCGGTAATTTTTTGTATGGCGCGCCGGCTGGTCTAGCTGGATCCTGAACAGTCTGAAATTGCTGAGCTTGAGCACTAAACTGTAAGATACCAGTCTTACCCAATTTATCCCTATATTTCAACTTTGCCTGCTGCAGCAATTGGGTTCTGGAGGTTACTTTAAGGCCCTTTCCTAGATCACGAAAGAAAAGGTCATCAGAGACCTTATTATAGTTAAATCCAAAATCCCAACCCTTCCCTAGAACTTGACTATGTTTCATTTCCACGCGATTACGGTTCTGCTCTGTTATTTTATCACTTGGAAGAACATCGAAAATAAAAGTTCCCCCCATCCTTTCTGTCTTATAACGAAATTCGTTGTTTATCATTATCCCGCGTTTGGACATAGCCCTAGCCTTAACTGTCGCATCCATATTAGGCGCAATGTTCCAATAAAATGGAACGGAAACATCAACGCCAGTTCTGCCGTTCATGCTATAAAGGGGAGCAAGGAACCCAGTCTTACGCTCTCCGCTATATGAGAAGCTTCCCCATGGCGTATAACCTATCGGTATACCTAGAAATTTTAGTGTAGCGTTACGTGCAGTACCCGTTTTCTCGTTATCATCCAGCTCCATATCATCAGCTTCAATTATCCAATCCTCATTCCCCTCAGGGCACGTAGTATATCGAGCTTGCTTATACCGATATTGGTTATCCCCCTTCATGATAATCGTTTTAGCTTCTCCCCTCTCGCTGCCATCTTTTAATTGAAAAACTGGGTTTTCCATCTGCCCTATTTTACTCTCTAGATTCATCTTAAGTCGTGAGCCTTCTGCTATGTCCAACGGCCGTTCAATACGGACATTTCCCTCAACCTCGAAATCATCGGAATCTTGATAATATTTCATTCGATCTGCTGTAATAATTTGGTCTTCGGAAATGAGCTCAGCATTACCAATACCTTCAATTTCCTGCTCATCGTGACCCTGTATGAGATCAGCTTGGATAAATACAGGCCTTTCATTGTTTTCTGTTTCTACACTAGACTCCACTGTTTCACGGTCAATTCTTAATTTCCGTGATAGTGGCCTCATCAATGCAATTTGCTCACTATTGCGTAGTCCAGACTTGGCTATAGATTCAAGCCCCCTAATTCTTTTATTTTGTATATGTTTAGACCCAACAAATACAGGCCGGTTCTTCTCGGCCTCATTTCTAACGGAATTTAATGCCAAATATTGACTACTATCTTTTTTAGATAATGAAGTGCCATCAAATGCTGCATGCGTGTTACTCCGAAGCTCTTTTTTACCTATAGACTCAACTTCGTGCTGACTATGATTTTGTAAATTTTTTTGAACGGGGGCATCAAATGCTGCATGTTTATTATTACGTAGCTCTGTCTTACCTATTGATCCAGACTCGGATTCACTATGGTTTTGTAATCCCTTAGTAAGCGTTAATATAGGTTTTTTATTAAGATTTCTTTCTGCAATTGCTGATGTTGCTATCTCACTGTCAACTATCTGCGCAGATGACCGTTCATTGGCAGGCACATTGAAAGAGATACAAAGCAAAAAAATAGACCAATAAATAGGACGGTAAAATTTCAGTCTCATTTTTTATGATATCTAGCCTGAAAAAACATATGTTTACGGTTTTATCACTGTTTTCAGGTTTGCAAGTATCGAATTAACAATATTGATGTACAACAGTACATAATTTTTATGCGACTACTCTGCATAAAAGGAGAGGCAAAGCCGAGTTATTTATTAAACTTGCTTGGCCATGATTTATTTGAGAATTATTGTAAGTGTAACAAAAAACTGCAGACAAGCCACATACATGCTTTTACTATAGGAATAGTAGAAATGCATATGACTCTAAATTAAACAATAAATTCGTTGCGAATTTGCATTAAATCTGGATGATCAAGAGAGGATGTGACCCACAATACAATGAAAAACAGAGAAACAAAAAGTTCCATTCATTTAACTTAGCTTTAATTTAAATTATTAGTACTTAGGGAAAATTTATTGCCGGAGATATAGTGCGGGAATTTTTAAACGTATATTTTTGATTGGAGAATCATACTATGCATATCCATATTCTTGGTATCTGTGGCGCCTTTATGGGCGGCATAGCAGTCATCGCCCGGCAAGCCGGGCATGAGGTTACAGGATGCGATTCAAGTGTTTACCCCCCCATGAGTACCCAGCTTGAATCCCATGGTATTAAATTAATTGAAGGATATGATCCTAATCAAATTGAGTTAAAACCAGATATATTTGTGATTGGTAACGTTGTTTCTAGGGGAAACCCATTAATGGAGGAGATATTAAATCGTAATTTACAATATATCTCTGCACCTCAATGGCTCTCAGAGAATGTACTTAAGGATAAATGGGTACTAGCAGTTTCGGGCACCCATGGCAAGACTACAACAAGCTCAATGTTAGCATGGATACTAGAGTACGCCGGAATGAAACCGGGATTTCTTATTGGCGGGATACCTGAGAATTTTAGTGTTTCAGCCAGACTAAACAGTGACTCCTCTTTCTTTGTCATTGAGGCTGATGAGTACGATACTGCTTTCTTTGACAAGCGGTCCAAGTTCGTGCACCTGCAACCCAGAACAGCAATCCTCAATAATCTTGAGTTCGATCACGCCGATATATTTTTCGATCTTGCTTCTATAATGCAACAATTTCATCATTTTATACGGTTAATTCCAGAAAATGGGCTGATAATTACTAATGGCCAAGAAGAGAATTTAGCACAAGTTCTTGCCAAAGGATGTTGGACGCCGATAGAGAAAATAGGAGTAGATGATGGTTGGCAAGCCAAGACTTTGGGTAATGACAGTACTGATATTTCGTTTAAGGGAAAATCGCAGGGCACCTTAAACTGGGAGCTAATGGGGGAACATAACCGGATGAATGCTCTGGCAGCACTAGCTGCCGCTCACCATGTCGGTGTAACAATCGAAACAGGGATTACAGCACTGACAAAATTTAAAAATGTAAAACGCCGCATGGAATTATGCGGTGTAGCAAATGAAGTTACTGTGTATGATGACTTTGCGCATCACCCTACAGCGATTCAGACAACCTTAGAAGGTTTAAGAAATAAAGTAAATGATGCGAGAATTATCGCGGTGCTGGAGCCTCGTTCTAATACCATGAAAATGGGCACATGGCAGGACCGTCTCGCTGAAAGTCTCAAAGCCGCTGATTTAGTATTTTGTTATACATCAAATTTGGGATGGGATGCACGGAAGGCATTAAGACCCATGGGCTTAAAAGCTGTGAGCAGCGATAACCTTGAGAAATTAATTGGGGCAATCACCGTAGCGACACATCCAGGCGATTATGTGCTGATCATGAGCAACGGTGGGTTTGGTGGCATACAAAAAAAGATACTTAAATCGTTGAATGCCAGCCATCAGTCATGAATAGACCTGTTATTTGATAAATAAGAGAGTGCATGTACAGGAGAAATAAGTAGACCTTAAATTAAATAAAGCATGATGCCGATACCGGATTGTCGACAAATTTTTTATATTCTTAAGATATAAATTTGGCCAATTATTATTTTAAGAAATCGGTAAGAATTATTAATATCTATATAATTTCCTGATAGCTACTCTAAAAACCACAAGCCTTATCCTTATCACTAGAAACAGAGCCCTCTTTTCCGTCCCATAAAAAATCCTTTATCTGTTGAAAACAATTAAATAATTGCTCTCCCCCATTTCCTAGTACCCTCAATACAAAACCATTTGCAGCCATTTCAGAGATCCCGAAAGAAATATTTCTCTCATTTTTAATGATTTCTAGGACCTTCTCTATTAATTCGCAAACACCATCAGCGCTCTTAGTATTCATATATATAAAAGTAGCTTGGTGAGTATACTCTTCTAACTGAATAACTGTATTAACTGAGTGTACTTTAGGTTCAAGTATAATTTTATCTTTTAGGACGAGAAGATCATTAAAATAAATCTCAGTCACATTCTGGAAATAAGTAAACTTAAATATTTCACCCGAGATTTTCTTATTAGGGTAAATATTTTCAGAATTTTTTCTGCCACAAGTTACAACTTCACTAAGAATTAACTCACAATTTTTATCAAGATTAATAACAGTACGATTCCTAAATATAGAGTTCTCCTGCGGAACAACTGGATGCGGAACATAGCAAAAGAAACTATTAGGAGCGAGACTTATTTTTGTTATCTGCGAAGAACCTTTCTTCATGTTATACAGACGTTGATAAGATTGTGTCTGTAACTGGAATCGACTATTTTTTTCTATATCAATCTCTATCTCATGGTTATCTGAATCTAATAAACCAGGAGATGAACTACCAAGCATCATGTATAGAGAACCATCATCTTTGACTTGTCCAACATTTGTAATTCTAAAAGGAACGCTAACATAGCTATCCATTAGATATGATTTTCCTTCCTTAAAACCTGCTTTAATATATAAATTTGCCATAGGTTACTTTACAAAAATTTTAAACTTCCACGCGTCCTTATTTAAACAACAAAAATTAATCTTGAATTATAAAAGATAGGATCGAATAGACTACAAAAGAATGACACACTAGGTCGGAATCAGAATTTAAAGTAAGCGAACAAAGTAATTATTCTCTAGGCCGCTTCACGACACATATAGATTAATTATATTTACTATAAATAAATATCTTCCTCTTTCAGTTAGAGTCACAAAATAAAGACTCCTAATATGATATTAATCCTATCAGAGTCAGTCTGATAAGTCACATGTATGCTTAGTAACTGTAATTGCTATACTGCTAATTTAAGCCATTGAATCAAATTAGTAATAATTATTTAGGTATAGTTTATCAAAAACTATAATAATTACAGCACCGAATATTACTTTCATGCTTATAAAAAAGTAGTGCTTCCCTTTCTAACATTTTTTAGATACCATGTTTTTTAAATAGCTTCAGGCTGTCCTTAATTATTCTTTTAACTACTAAACTTTAATTCTCATGAGTCAGAAAATTTATAACGTCTCAGATGAAGCGTTTGAGACAGAAGTACTACAATCAAACGTACCTGTATTAGTAGATTACTGGGCGCCATGGTGCGGTCCATGTAAGATGATCGCACCTATACTGATCGAGATTGCCGAAGAATATGGCGATCGCCTAAAAGTGGCTAAGCTTAATATCGATGAAAATCAAGCTACGCCACCTAAATACGGAATTAGGGGCATACCGACCCTAATGCTGTTTAAGAATGGAAATATTGAAGCAACTAAAGTTGGTCAATTATCTAAAGCTCAATTAACTGCATTTATTGACAGCCATATCTAAATCCGATAATATAATTACAGAGCGTATCTCTGAAGCTCGATTCACAGCATAACCAATGCGCTTTTAATTTCTTGTACTACCAAATACCTACTACTACCCAACACTTCCAAGCGTGTTACATGCCTTATTAACGCTTTATACCTAAATTTTCTTTACTTTCCGAGTACCTTCCATGCACTTATCAGACCTTAAAAATCTTCCCGTAACTGAACTAGTAGAAATGGCCATTGCCAATAAAGTCGATGGCGCTAACCGACTTCGTAAACAGGACCTAATTTTTGCCCTACTGAAGAATGAGGCACGCAAGGGAGAAAGTATTTTTGGTGAAGGGACTCTTGAGGTTCTTCAAGACGGTTTTGGTTTTCTACGATCGCCTGATACATCATATTTAGCTGGTCCTGATGATATATATGTTTCTCCCAGCCAAATAAGACGATTTAATTTACATACAGGAGACACAATAGACGGTGAAATCCGTACGCCAAAAGATGGTGAACGATATTTTGCTTTAGTAAAAGTAGACAAAGTTAATAGTGATTCACCAGAAAGTTCTAAGCACAAAATCCTATTTGAAAACCTTACTCCACTATTTCCTACACGGCGGCTTCTTCTAGAACGTGATATTAAGGCTGAAGAAAATGTAACCAGTCGTATTATTGACCTTATAGCACCTATTGGAATGGGACAGCGAGCCTTACTTGTTTCAAGCCCCAAGTCTGGAAAAACTGTGATGCTTCAAAATATTGCTCATGCAATAGCTTCTAATTATCCTGATGTAACTCTTATGGTTCTATTAATTGATGAACGACCAGAGGAAGTAACTGAAATGATCCGTTCAGTTAGAGGGGAAGTTATTTCATCAACATTTGATGAACCGGCAATACGTCACGTACAAGTAGCTGACATGGTCATTGAAAAAGCTAAACGTCTAGTCGAACATAAAAAAGATGTTGTGATACTTTTAGACTCAATTACACGTCTAGCTCGTGCCTACAATACTGTAATTCCCGCTTCTGGTAAGGTCCTGACTGGTGGTGTCGATGCAAATGCTCTACAACGACCAAAACGATTCTTTGGGGCTGCACGTAATATAGAAGAAGGTGGCTCCCTGACCATCATTGCAACTGCGCTAGTTGATACTGGTTCACGCATGGATGACGTGATATATGAAGAGTTTAAAGGTACTGGTAACAGTGAAATCCATCTTGACCGACGCATGGCAGAGAAACGTACTTATCCAGCCATAAATGTTAACCGTTCTGGTACACGTAAAGAAGAATTACTTATCAAATCTGATGACCTACAGAAGATTTGGGTATTACGTAAGCTTCTCTACCCAATGGATGACGTTGAGGCAATGGAATTTTTACTAGACAAAATAAAAGCCACAAAAAATAATGGCGATTTCTTTGATTCAATGAAAAGACCGTAATGTCCACGCTAAATAGCATTTATCCTATAGATATAAGAACCTCCTGCCCTATCGATACAATATATTTTTCCATTACGAATGACATCTTCCTAAAAAATATAAATAAATAACATATATCCTATAGTTGCAACCCGATTCATATTAAAGGATAATTGCGCCTTTCCGTCTGGCTGTTTACGAAGTTGTGATGCAAAATAAGGACTAAGAGAAATGAAAGCTGAAATTCATCCAAGCTACCAAGAAATCAAAGTAACATGCAGTTGTGGCAATACCTTCCAAACAAGGTCTACCTTGGATAAACCACTACAGATTGAAGTATGTTCTGTCTGTCATCCATTTTATACTGGGAAACAAAAGATTGTTGATACAGCTGGCCGAGTTGAGAAATTTAGAAAAAAATATGGTAGCAAAACAGAAGATACAGCGGCATCTTAGGAAGGTATCTTGTATATAATTTACCTGTTGTTATCTTCATTAAACCGCAATCAAAAATTAGCCTAACTAAATTCTAGATTGCTAGCTATTTATAATCTATCAAGAAAGGTCCATCACTAGCCTTAATCCCTACGCGCCAACTATTGATAATAGTAGAATTGAAATGTATTTTAGGAGAATGATAATATTCTTCTAAAGAATATTAAAAAATATTCTTTCGTAACGTAGCAAAAATATTTACAACGTAATCTATCTGTTCCTCAGTATGAGCCGCGCTGACACTGCACCGAACCAATGATTTGCCATCAGGTGCAGCTGGTGGCAGTATCAAATTAACATAGATACCCTGATCAAAAAGAGCTTTCCAAAGTATTATCGCCTGTTTGGGACTATCTAATATCGTTGCAATTATTGGTCCGGGCTCTGGGCCAAGTTTATAACCCTGCTTATCTAAACCCGAATAAAGCTTATGTGCATTTTTCCACAGTTTATTTCGTAATTCCGTACCATCTCTCAATAATTTTAGTGCGGCTCTTGTAGACGCAATAGTTGATGGTGAGGGTGATGCTGTAAAAATATAAGGTCGACTAACATATCTTAACTGATCAAGCTGCATATGATTACTAACGCAATATCCTCCTATGCTACCAAGACTTTTGCTAAAAGTTCCGGTAATAAAATCAACTTCATTTATAAGCCCTGTTTCTTCCACAAGGCCCTGCCCAGTTTTACCTAAAACCCCGATTGAATGCGCTTCATCAAGAAGTAAAATGCTGCCGTAAGAATTCTTTATTTTAACAATATCCGCAAGAGGTGCGCGATCACCTAGCATGCTATAAATACCTTCAATTATAATCAAAGTGGAGCTCGCTCTTTCTCCTAAGCGCTTAAGCCTCTTCTCCATATCTACCATATCATTGTGCCGGAATCTAATTATCTCAGCACCACTTAATTTACATCCATCATAGATACTGGCATGAGAGTCCCCATCAATGAGAATCACATCATTTGCACCAGCTAGGCCAGAAATCATCGCAAGATTTGCCTGATACCCGGTTGTAAAAACTATACTAGATTGGCAATTATAAAATTCGGAGAATTCTTGCTCAAGAGCACGATGCCCACTATAGCTCCCATTTGCCATACGTGAACCAGTTGTGCCAGTACCTTCCCTATCTATCGCTTTATGTGCTGCCTCCAAACATTCAGGTGAGAAAGTAAGCCCTAAATAGTTATTCGTACCAAAAAATAAGATACGCCGACCACCCACACTTGCCTCAGTTGTGGAGTATACCTCCTCTATAGGCGTGCCAAATATATCGAGATCCTCTGGTAACAGCGCTTTTCTAGCAGCAGCAACTGCATCTAACTTGTCTAATAGACTCATTGTGACTCTGATTTAATTTTAAAAATTAAACTCGCTAAATCTTGAACAGTGTGTACATCTGTCAGGACATTTATTGGCACTGAAATATCAAACTCATCTTCAATTTCCATAACTAAACTTAATAATTTTACAGAGTCAATTGCCAACTCATTAATAAGGTCTGTATCTGGGGTAATCTCTACTTCAGCACTAACAAAATGCTCAAGATGTTTACAAAGATTCTGTAAAATACTATTTTTATCATATTCCATTATATAAACTCTTAAAAATTAAATAGCTTTGCGTAAAGCATCACATAAACGTACGCAGGGTTGCCAACTTGGCAACACTAGAACCAAAGGTGCAATATCACATACCCAATTTGGGTGCCTTATCTCACGTACTTTGCCAGGGGTTAACATTGGTGCATATCGCAATAAAACAGCTAACCAGAGATTGATATCAGCAAGTAAGGAAAGCAATGTTACTGGTATAAAAATACAGCGCACTGGCCGTCCCCAGACATTCTGTGCTATTGAAGCTAAGGAATGGCAGTCATATCCTTCCCGCATCCCGTCACCAAGTTCGTATACTCCCTGTATTCGCTCATTTGTAACAAGCCAACACAGAATTGCTGATACTAAATCACTAACATGTATAAGGCTATAGCGTGCTGTTTTGCTCCCAACCATAGGTAATATTCCGTATCGAGTTATCCTGAGAAGCGGACTAAGCTCCTTATCACCTGGGCCATATACTGCAGTTGGTCTGAAAATAGTCCATGGCATGATACCAGAATTATCAGCTACTATCTGCTCGGCCAAATACTTGCTTTTTGCATACCAAGATAGATCTGGTTCTCTGGCAGCCAATGAAGAAATAAACAGAAATTTTGGTGGTGAAGTTTGTTGTAGAGAAATACGTACAAGATTATTTGTACCATCTACATTAGTATGTTTGAATTCTTTAAGAGAACTGCCACGAACCACACCTGCACAATGAACAACTGCAGATACACCTTTTACAAGGCACTGCAACGCAACCTGATCATCGAGATCTCCAGCTATCCATTCTATGGATTCATCACTAATGCGAGGGGTTCTTGTCAATGCTCGGATTTTCCATCCATCTCTGATAAGTGAATGTATGAGTAATTGACCAATGAAACCAGTAGCACCAGTTACCGCTACCGTTGATTCTGACATATATAAACTATCTGTCTCTTGACTCGACTGACATCGGGTCTGCAAAGTCTGCTCTTTGTATAAAGCCTTTGCGCGCTGCGTAGCGCGATAGTTTGCCAGATGAAGTGCGCGGCAAGGTGTGTGGAGATACTAGCTCTACCATACTTTTTACACCAAATGCCATATATACCAATCTCTGCAATCGATTTATAAGAGACTGCCTCTCTTCTGTTGAGGTTAAGCGACATTCAATAACCAGTACAATTGAGGTTATATCATTACCGTCAGTTATGCTAAATGCGGATGCTTCTCGCGCTCTTATTTCTGGTTGTTGCTCTGCAAGCTCTTCTACATCCTGAGCGCGAATGTTACGTCCATTTACTATAATGACATCTGTGCGACGACCCGTAATGTATAGATTACCTTCGAAGAGAAATCCAAGGTCTCCTGTATCCAACCAATTATCTGGCTTTAAAGTTTTTTCAGTATCTTCCGGACAATGAAAATAGCCAGTCATAATACTTGGTCCGTGCATTAATACACTGCCGACTCTTAAATCAGGTAACTCTTGTTCAGAGTCATCTATAACTTTAACTGTATGGTCCGGCAATGGACTACCACAATTTACAAACTCGTTATATTTCCTACCATCTGCCTGTACTCTTACTGCAATCTTTTTATCTATTAGCGTACCTGCATCAACCTTAATACTTTGGAAACCTTGGCCAGTACGAGAAAATGTTACCGCCAAGGTTGATTCTGCGAGACCATAGCATGGCAAGAAAGAATTTATACTAAATCCTGCTGGTGCAAATTTTTCTGCAAAATTTCTTAAAATATCAGGTCGTATCATCTCAGCACCCACACCTGCCGCTCGCCAGCAGCTAAGATCAAGATTATCCAAGTCTGCCTTACGAACCCTTAGGGTACAAAGCTTAAGACCAAAGGGCTGACTAAATGCAATAGAACAACGATTGCGGCTTATTAATTTTAACCACTGCAGCGGTCGTATTGCAAAATCTCTGGTAGCCAAATAATCTACAGACACTTGTGCGACCATAGGTGCCATTAACATACCCACCAAACCCATATCGTGATAAAAAGGCAACCAAGATGCCGCACGATCATCAGGATTTATTTCTAATCCGGTACGAACTATTCCCTTAAGATTACTCATTAATGCACGTTCTGTAATAATCACGCCACGCGGAGCTCGTGTACTACCTGAGGTATACTGTAAATAGGCCGTTTCACTTGGGTGATTTCGCTGTAGTGTTTTATCTGGAGCGGGTAATTTTGTCAGCTGTTCTGGTGTTCCAACCCATCGTAATGCTTGCAAGCCATCTGCAGCCTCGCCTAGAAAATTAATATAGTCTTCATTGGCCAGCGCAGCGCTTGCCTGGCTACCCTCAAGAATTCCACGAAGCTGCTGAACGTACACCGCATGACTACCAAGGTTAACCGGTACCGGCATTGCAAAAGGAATTAATCCTGCATAACGACATGCAAAGAATAATTCGACAAATTCTGGTGTTGTATCAGCAACAATCGCAACGCGTTCGCCGCTTGTCAATCCAAGACCTAATAAACGCTTTGCTGAAACACGGGCTCTTTCTCTTAATACGCTATAGGAGAGAACGGAACGTAGATTCCCTTTCGCATCATAAAAATTGTACCCAGTCGTTCCGCTTGCAGCGAAATCAAGCGCTTCAGTAAGAGTATCGAAGTCTGCTAATCTCTGGGTTTGTGAATTCTTTGTTGGCGTTGGTTTTATTGCCATTGTCTGTATGTCAGACGATTTGGAATCCAATTCTTGCGGTAAAGAAGCGTTCAGATCTGCAATTGTTGAATTCAAGGGCTTAATCTCCAAGACTTTTATCTAATACATATTGAATAACGTTCAATATTTCGTTTGATGCTTAAATTTTGGCTAAATATGCTTCTTCACTCATATCTAAGCTCATTAATTCTATTTTGTACGAATTCTGCTCTTATAGATAGCTATTTAAGGGATTACAATAACAATATGTATCTTTTTTACAACAGTATTTTTTGTATTTTATTAGACTAATAATCCACAGCAGCCAGAAAATTAATTATAAGCCTAAGAATTCTCATCACCCACAATTAATAACCTACTGACAAATAATGATTTATTGCTTGTTACAATAACTATAACCCTCCAAAAGTTCATATTTTTCAAAAGTGCTATCTTAGTCTCCACCCAAATATTATCCTTAAATGAATCTACAAATATCTAGTGCCAATAAATCATCTTTAATAATTATAGATAGTACTCATTCCTTGCTCTTGATAATTTCTGGCACAGAAGTTTTCAGGCCTAACAGTCCACCTGTGACAATAAATCCTATTCCTATTAGTGAAAGTACAGACAAAACTTCACCCCAAATTAAAATACCCCAGATACATGCAAATAAAACCGTACTATAGGCCAATGCGCCAACCACTAGCACCCTCCCTGTGCGATATGCGCGCGTCAAAGCAAGCTGTGCCAATGTCGCAGTAATACCAATACCTAAAAGTAATAGAAAATTAGATGAGGTGATGGAGTGAAATGTGTCGAATATCATTAAGATACCGGTAATAATGGTACTAATTAATGTGAAATAAAATACTACGCGCCAATCAGGTTCTCCCAAATTACTAAGAAACTTTATATTTAGATAGGCAACAGCTGCCAAGAAACCGGAAGCCAGCCCAATTAACCCAGCAACCCACTCCTCTTCTTGTATAGAAGGATGCAACAGCAAAACGACACCAGCAAATCCAATAATCACTGCAACCGCAAGTTGCCAGTGAAAATGCTCTTTTAGCATTATGGTAGTAAATAACGTTAAAAAAAGTGGCGATGTGTAACTAAGCGTCACGGCTGTAGCTAGCGGCAATTTTGTAATGCAATAGAAAAACATCAGCAATGAGCAGAGCCCTGATAATCCTCGCCAACAATGATTCCTCCAGTGTAACGTTGAGATAGGAAGATGCTTAATTCCGATTATTACAGAGATAATCAAAAATCCTATTATCGAACGATAGAATACGAGCTCAGTACTTGAAAAATATACCGAACCAAGCTTCACCAGCACCCCCATACAACTGAAAAGTAAGCCGGCGATAAGCATCCAAAGAGAGCGCATTAATATTTTGGCAAAATGGTTATATGTAAAAAAGATAAATACACATTTGTTATCATGCTCTTATATAACATTAAAGGCACTTGAATGAGTTGTGTAAATATAACAAATAGGCATATTGGCATTTTACATCTCATTAAATACCAATAATCTATTCTCTATATAGAATATTAATGTTATCTGACAGATTAAGCCTCACTCAGTCAAGGGAAGACCTCAACCCGAATACTCTCACAATCAAACACAGGAAATTAAAACTTTAGTAAAAAATTTATGTAATTTAATTGACCTAACCCAGTCAACTGCGTTACTTTTACCACTTTCCATGAAATCACCTGTACACCGTTCGCACAATAAATTTATCATGGCAAAGTCTACTAAACTCAATGTGTCATCTTCACCAAAAGATTTTGAAGCGGGATTGACCGAATTAGAAAATATTGTGACTTCGATGGAAGAAGGAAAAATGTCTCTAGAAGCTTCACTCTTAGCGCACAAACGAGGCGTGGAATTACTCCAATATTGCCAAACTACGCTACAAGGTGCGCAGCAACAAGTGCGCATACTTGAAGCCGATACCCTCAAAAAATTTTCGTCGACTAATATCGATGAGAAATGATTTTAAGGATTGGGCAAAGACCCACCAGTCACATATTGAAGCATCCCTTGTAACTCTCCTTCCCACTAAAGAGTTATTACCAGAACGCCTACATGATGCTATGCGTTTTTCCGTGCTGGGAGGAGGAAAAAGAATACGCCCACTCCTTGCCTTTGCTGCAGGAGAGCTCAGCGAAGCAGATGAAGAACGTGTAACCATTGCTGGCGTTGCAGTAGAATTAATTCATGCATATTCGCTAGTACATGATGACCTGCCTTGTATGGATGACGACATACTGCGACGAGGCAAACCTACCTGCCATATAGAATATAATGAAGCTACTGCTTTGCTAGTTGGGGATAGCTTGCAGAGCCTGGCCTTTCAATTGCTAGCAGAATATCGTTTAGCAGATACTCCAAAAGTACAACTGAATATGATTAAACTTCTCGCGCAAGCAGCAGGTTCTCGTGGCATGGCTGGCGGACAAGCATTTGATCTGGAAAGCGTTGGCAAAACATTAAACCTGCCAGAGCTAGAATTCATGCATATACACAAGACCGGAGCATTAATTCGCGCTGCTGTTATGATAGGCGCTTGTTGTGGCAATAATATGAGTGATGTTCAGTTGAAAAGCCTTGATCATTTCACAAAATACATTGGTCTTGCGTTCCAAGTAGTGGATGATGTACTTGATACTGAAGCCACCACAGCCACTTTAGGAAAAACTGCCGGGAAAGATGCAGATAATAATAAGCCAACATATGTAAGTATTCTGGGCGTTAAAAAAGCTCGTGAACTTGCCGAGAAGCTACGTCTAGATGCATATCAGGAACTTGAAATTTTTGGAGAAAAAGCAGCACGGTTACGACAATTAACAGATTATATTATTCAACGTGATTTTTAAGCTAGAACCTGTTTCCTTAGTTAATAAATAATTCTTAATTTTTTAGGATTTGAATGTATCCTTTGCTTGATACTATTAATGACCCTGCTCAGTTACGTAAGTTGGAACGTAATGAATTGGACCAACTTGCCAATGAAATACGCAATTTTCTGATTGAATCAGTATCTAAAACTGGTGGCCATCTATCCTCTAATCTAGGCACAGTTGAGCTAACGGTAGCCCTACACTATGTATTCAACACACCACATGATCGTTTAGTATGGGATGTTGGTCACCAGACATACGCCCATAAAATTCTGACCGGTAGGCGTAAAGGTATGGAAAAATTACGCATGCATGGAGGCATGGCTGGATTTCCTCGCCGCGATGAAAGCGAATATGATGCCTTTGGAACAGCACATTCAAGCACTTCAATCAGCGCCGCATTAGGCATGGCGGTTGCAGCAGAACTGGAGAATAAAGACAGACACGTAACAGCTATAATTGGCGATAGCTCTATGAGTGGAGGTTTGGCATTTGAAGCCTTAAATA
>Ga0315322_10001248_pt1 | contig 19619 bp, 21 predicted proteins | sample M110021515metaG_FD_203461 | JGI IMG/M metagenome (GOLD analysis project Ga0315322, IMG submission 203461) | Ammonia-oxidizing marine archaeal communities from Monterey Bay, California, United States - M1 100m 21515 | ecosystem: Environmental > Aquatic > Marine > Intertidal zone | place: USA...
GTGGCCAGAGTGGCAATAATGCCTCGCTGGTTTTCCAGTTCTACTCGCAATTCCACAGAGAACTCGCCCTCCACATCCGGATCCCATCGAACTTGCACACATTTTTCCGGGTTATCTCGAATGTCGGCGATATTGTTGCAGTCATCGGTGTGAATCACCATTCCACGGCCGGAACTGATATGGCCGACAACGGGGTCACCGGGAATAGGGTGACAGCATTTGGCGTAGTTCATCACCATGCCTTCCGAGCCATGAATATCAATTGAACCGGCGCGGTCGGATTCCTTTTGTGCTTCAGTGGCGGTCATATCGCTATTGGCGACTAGTCGTTGCGCAACCATATAAGACATTCGATTGCCGAGACCAATTTCTTCTAACAACTGTTCCATGGACTTGAGATTGAATTGTTGAAGTACCACATCCATGTTTTCCTGACTGACACTTTCAAGTTGCGTGGCAAATCCGGCAAGTGCCTTGTTAAGCAATCGTTTGCCCAATGCGATTGATTCTGATTGTTTCTGATTCTTTAAGTAGTGACGAATATTACTGCGGGCTTTACCAGTGACAATGAAACTTAACCAGGCAGGGTTAGGCTGGGTGCCCGGTGCGGTAATAATTTCAACTGTTTGTCCACTCTGTAGTGGCTCGCTCAACGGCGCCAGTCGTCGACTGATACGGCAAGCCACACAGGAATTCCCTACATCTGTATGGATGGCGTAAGCAAAATCCACGGCAGTGGAACCGGCGGGCAATTCAAAAATTGTCCCCTTTGGAGTAAATACATAAATTTCGTCCGGGAACAGATCGATTTTTACGTTCTCGATAAACTCAAGGGAGTTCCCTGCGTGTTTCTGTAGTTCCAGTAAACCATTTACCCATTCGCGGGCTCGTAAATGTGAATTGCTTGGCTGGTCATCAGTGGACTTGTATAGCCAATGGGCGGCAATACCATTATTGGCCATGGCTTCCATTTCTTCGGTGCGAATTTGAATTTCGATGGGCACACCGTGCATGCCGAATAGAACTGTATGCAAAGACTGATAGCCGTTGGCCTTGGGAATAGCGATGTAATCCTTGAAGCGCCCGGGAACCGGCTTATAAAGGCTGTGAACCGCTCCCAGTACTCGATAGCAGGTATCTACCTTATCCACGACTATGCGAAAAGCATACACATCCATGATCTCGGAAAATGATTTGCGCTTGCTGCGCATCTTTTCATAAATACTGTAGAGGTGTTTCTCGCGGCCCATGGTGCGGCCGGGCAAGCCTTCTCTTTCCAGACAGGCCTCGAGAGACGTCTGAATCTTGGAAAGAATTTCCTTGCGATTGCCACGAACATTTTTCACCGCAGTTTGAATACGTTGGGCGCGCATAGGATACAGTGCGGCGAAACCCAGCTCTTCAAATTCTACCCTTACGGTATTCATGCCCAGCCGGGTTGCGATTGGTGCATAGATGTCCAGAGTTTCCCTGGCAATGCGACGGCGTTTCTCGGGGCTTAATACTTCAAGAGTGCGCATATTGTGCAAGCGGTCGGCGATCTTTACTAGTATAACCCGCAAGTCTTTGGCCATTGCCATGGCCATCTTTTGAAAGTTTTCAGCCTGTGCTTCGGCGCGGCTACTAAAGGTAATTTTATTGAGCTTGCTAACGCCGTCTACAAGATCGGCAACGGTATTGCCGAATTGGGTTTTAATCGCAGTCTTGGTTATGCCGGTGTCTTCAATAACATCGTGCAGCATAGCGGCCATCAGACTCTGATGATCCATGTGCATTTCGCTGAGGATTTCGGCTACTGCCAGAGGGTGAGTTACATAAGGCTCGCCGCTACGCCGGAACTGACCCTCGTGGGCCTGTTCTGCGTAAAAAAATGCGCGACGTACATGATTAACCTGGTCTTTGCCGAGATAGCCGTAAAGACCGGTTGCGAGTGAGTCGATATTGTCTACTGCGGGGACTTGCAAGACACGACTCCGATTCTATTATGCCTCGGCCGAGGGCTTTTCTTCAGCAGTTTCTTCACTGGATTCTGTAGCAGCATCTTCAGCGGACTCTTCAGGAGTTACTTCAGAAGCTTCCTCGCTGGATTCTGCTTCAGCAGCAGGTGCAGCTTCGCCCTCTGCTTGCTGATCTTCCATTGCCCCGAACTCGGCTTCTAAGTCTTCAATTTCTACAGGTGGCTTGGCGATCAGAATGCTTGCATCAACATGACCGTCTGCGATTTCCCGCAGCGCGATTACAGTTGGCTTGTCATTATCAACTTCAACCATTGGGTCCTTGCCTTCGATCTGGATCTGACGGGCACGCTTGCTGGATACCATAACCAGCTCGAAGCGGTTATCTACTTTGTCTAAACAATCTTCTACAGTGATTCTAGCCATTACTTATACCTTAAAAATCTCATTCCTCCATTTCTCGGAGGGAGCGAAAATAACCCAATTGGGGCTTAATTTACGAGGACCAAGGAGTTTACTGAATTCCGAGCCAAATTGCATACAATTCTTGGGATTTCAGGTAGCTAGCCTCTGTTAAGGCTGTCCAGCAAATCGGACTGATTGAACTGTTGGACTTCTACTGTAAGATGACGGCTGCGAATTACCGCCCGAATATCCTCTAAAGCGGTGTCGAAATCATCGTTCACCACTATGAATTCGGCCTCTGCGGCATGGGAGATCTCGGCAACAGCCTGACTCATCCTGTTCTCGATTGTATCTTCATCATCCTGACCACGGCCGGTGAGCCGTGACTTGAGGGCATCCAGAGAAGGAGGCAGGATAAATATGGAGCAGGCTTCGGGGTGGAGATTGCGAATCTGCTCTGCTCCCTGCCAGTCGATCTCCAGAATGACGTTAGAGCCGTTGTCCAGCTGGCTTTTCACCCAGACTTCTGAAGTGCCGTAATGATTGCCATAGACATCGGCGCTTTCCAGAAATTCACCCCGGCACAGCATGTCCATGTATTGGTCTTTGTTGATGAAGTGATAGTTAACGCCATCTACTTCACCCGGACGCTGCGAACGAGTGGTGTGGGATATAGAAACGCAAAGCTGCTGCTCGCTGTCCGCCAGTGCTTTTACCAGACTGGTCTTACCGGCGCCGGATGGAGCGGTAACTATAAAGAGTGTGCCCTTTGGCATCTATTAGTCTCCTGATTCCTGCTTGTCGTTTTATTTTCTAATAATCTGGGTCTTATTCAATATTCTGGATTTGTTCGCGCATTTGTTCAATGAGCACTTTTAACTCGACTGCGTCCAGAGTGGTTTCCGCTACAATGGATTTAGATGACAGGGTATTGGCTTCACGATTGAGTTCCTGCATCAGAAAATCTAGTCTTCGACCTTTCTGACCTTTCGCACTCATCACCCGTTCAACTTCATTGAGGTGGGAGTTCAGCCTGTCCAGCTCTTCATCTACATCGGCTTTCTGGGCTAGCAGGGCTACTTCCTGCTCGAGCCGGGTGGATTCCAGCTCGAGGTTCAGGTCATTAACCCGGTCCAGCACATTTCGTTTTTGTGAGGCGAGGATGGTTGGCATCTTCTCGGTGAGATTGACGACAATTTCCCGGATAGATGCGATACGTTTGACTATAAAACCTTCCAACTCGGCACCTTCCCGTTCCCGTGTTGCGATCAGGTCATCAAGAGCTGCGGAAAATAATTTTTTTGCCTGCTTTTCAATATCACTGTTGTCACCATCGCCGTCGCTAATGACTCCAGGCCAGCGCAGAACCTCCATGCTATCCAGCTGTGATGAGTTGCCGGTAACCTGTTCGACGTCGATGTTTGCCTGAATAAGCTTTCGAACCATGCTCTGATCGACATTAATTTCAGAAGAATCAGAGGTCCCCGCCTGAAAGCGAAGCTGGCATTCGACCTTGCCCCGGCCCAACCTTTTGCGAACAGAATCTCTGACGCTGTTTTCCAGACTACGAAGATTCTCTGGAAGGCGCAGGCTGGTTTCCAGATAGCGATGGTTAACCGAACGAATCTCCCAGATAAGAGTGCCCCAATCATGATTTGATTGCTGCCTGGAGAAGGCAGTCATACTTAATGTCATTTTTTAGATCCATGCTATTCAATACGGCCATATATTGGCTGCTCTAGGGTAATTCTAACCCAAAGTGAGTTTGATCGCAGCGAACTCTTTATTATGCATATTATTCGCATCAGACAGGGCGAAGGCTCGAGCCGCTCGCTATAAGATTGAATATCGAGGATAATTTGCTTCGGATATCACCCACCTAATTATGGAAACGCTATGACAGATTTTTCACGCCCCAGCGGACGCAATACCAATCAGCTCAGGGACATTACCATTACTAGAAATTACACCAAACACGCTGAAGGATCGGTACTTATTGCATTCGGTGACACCAAGGTTCTATGCAATGCGTCGGTAGAATCATCAGTGCCAAGGTTCCTGAAGGGCAGCGGCAAAGGCTGGGTTACAGCCGAGTACGGCATGCTACCCCGTTCCACCAATAGCCGCATGGACAGGGAAGCAGCACGGGGCAAGCAAACTGGCCGTAGCCTGGAAATCCAGAGGCTAATTGGCAGATCACTGCGGGCAGCAGTTGATCTTAAGGCACTAGGTGAAAATACCATCAAAATCGATTGTGATGTAATACAGGCAGATGGCGGCACCAGAACCGCATCAATTACAGGAGGCTGTGTTGCTCTTGTTGAGGCCGTCAATTACATGCTCGATAAAAATATGATCAAGGAAAACCCCATCAAGCAATTGATCGCGTCGGTCTCAGTTGGCATTTTCAAGGGCCATGGTGTACTGGACCTTGATTATGACGAAGACTCAAATGCCGAAACGGATATGAATATTGTTATGACAGAAAGTGGAGGCTTTATCGAACTGCAGGGTACCGGTGAAGATGGTGATTTCAGTCATGTTCAATTATTGGAAATGATTACACTGGCAGAGAGCGGCATAACTGATCTTGTGGCAAAACAAAAAAAGGCACTAGCCTGATTCAAACAAGAGACTGTAACTATTTATTAGAGAAGAGGTGGGCATGCAGGAGTTTCAATCCAGTTTTCTGAAGTATGTAATCGATAATAAGATTCTCCGATTCGGTGAGTTTACTTTAAAATCCGGACGCACCAGCCCCTACTTTTTTAATGCAGGTCTTTTTAATACCGGCGAAAAAGCTTCTTTCCTTGCCAAGAGCTATGCCGATGCAATTGCACATGCTGATTTAGATTTCGATGTAATTTTTGGCCCAGCCTATAAGGGCATCCCATTGGCAGCAACTACAGCAATGGCGCTCGTCAATAATCATGGCATTAACAAATCGTATTGTTATAACCGCAAGGAAGCGAAAAACCATGGAGAAGGTGGCTCAATAGTCGGGGCGGAGCTGAAAGGCAATGTGTTGATAATAGATGACGTAATAACCGCCGGCACGGCAATTCGCGAGGCTGTTGAGATATTGCAGGGTAATGGTGCGAAGCTTTCAGCCATCGCCGTCGCTATGGACAGACAGGAAAGAGGTGTTGGAGAGTTGTCTGCGATTCAGGAAGTGGAACAGGCGTACCGAATAAAGATTGTTAGTATTATTAGCCTGCAGAATATTATTGATTATCTAGCCAGCACTAACGATAGTAGTTTAGACGAACATCTGGAATCCGTTAGGGCTTATAGAGAGGAATACGGCGTCTAAAAATCAAAGCGCTGCTTACTGATCAGTAATATCCAAAGTCGAGCCTGAGGGAGCGCTTGCTTCATCTGCAACCGGAGAGGAGTAGGGCGTCAGCATATTCTTTCTCAGAAAATTCCATTGTATATCCCAATTCTCCAATGGAGAATCTTTAAATTCGCTGCGAACAAATTGCAGCAATCTTCCTTCGCAGCTAGCCATTAAAAGATTGGCGAGAATGGTGGGCGAAACTGTGGACTTCATGTTCTCCCGGATCTGAGCCTCCCGCAAAATTTGCTTTAGCTGGGATTCCAGTCGGCTATAGAACTGGGCGATACGAGTGCGTAGCCGCTCGGTTTCCCCTGCCAGTGCATCGCCGGTTAGTAATCGAGTCATGCCGGGGTTTTTCGCTGAGAAAGTAAGTAATAACAACAGGATATTCTGGCAGCGCTTTTCTGCACTCTGTTCTTCATTGAGTATTCGGCTAATACGTGCAAACAGCGTGTCTTCGATAAACTTGATAAGCCCTTCGAACATTCGCGCCTTACTGGGGAAATGTCGGTACAGGGCTGCTTCTGACACGCCTACTTCTTTAGCCAGGGCGGCAGTGGTAATGCGCTCGCCGGGCGATGCCTCGAGCATGCGCGCCAGTGCTTGCAGGATCTGATCCTTTCGGGAAACTTTCGCTACCTTTTCCATACCTGTTATTTAGCCCTTATCCAGTCCGTCCTGAGTGATTAGAGTGCCTACACCTTCGTCGGTGAAGATCTCAAGCAGAACGGCATGTTCAACCCTGCCGTCGATTATATGGGCGCTATGAACACCGCCTTTCACGGCATTGAGTGCACACTCAACCTTGGGCAACATGCCCCCTTGTATGATCTTATCGGCAATTAGCTGGTCAACTTGCTTAGTACTGAGCCCGGTTAGTACATTGCCTTCTTTATCTTGTACTCCCGCTATATTAGTGAGCAGAATCAGCTTTTCGGCGTCGAGTACATTGGCCAACTCGCCGGCAACAGAATCGGCATTAATGTTGTAGCTGGCACCGTTCTCATCGGTGCCAATAGGAGCAATGACTGGAATGAAGTCACTGTTAGTCATCAGATCCAGCACTTCGGTATTTATGGAGGCGACTTCGCCAACCTGACCAATGTCGATGGCGTCATCGTCCACATTTGCGCCTTTCTTCTTCAATCGAAGCTTTCTGGCCTTGATAAGATTGCCATCCTTGCCACTAACCCCTACCGCCTTGCCCTGATTCTTATTGAGTAGCGTAACGATTTCCTTGTTTACCAAGCCGCCGAGCACCATCTCAACCACATCCATAGTCTGACTATCGGTTACCCTCAGGCCGTCGACGAAATTGGACTCAATATTCAATTTATCAAGCAGGCTGCCAATTTGAGGTCCACCACCATGTACTACGATGGGGTTTATTCCAACCAGTTTCATTAATACGACATCACGAGCGAAGCTTTGTTTTAAGTCTTCGTCTACCATGGCATTGCCGCCGTATTTGACCACCACCGTTTTACCGGTGAACTTTTGAATATAGGGCAGGGACTCTGTCAGTACCTTTGCTATGTTTTTGGCGTTATCGATTGATAGAGACATACGTAATTATCCGGTATTTCCTGATGACCTGTTTTAAAATCAAGTTTCAAAAATATTAAAAATCAATATTAATGCTTTTATCTGCACTGGCTATAAGAGCTTTAAATTCATTTTTGATCTTCTGCAAACTTTTTGCACTTTCACCCTCAAAACGAAGCAACAGGGCCGGGCTGGTATTGGAGGCGCGAATCAATCCCCAGGCATCGGGGTATTCCACTCTAAGACCGTCAATTGTAATAAGCGTCGCATCTGAAAAATTTGCCTTACTGATTATTTCGTCTACCAAGGTAAACTTGCGCTTATCGGAAACAGCTATTTTTATTTCTGGTGTACTAAAAGGAATGGACAGCGATGAAAAAATCTCGTCTGCAAACTGATGGGTTCTACTAATCAATTCCAGTACTCGAGCAGCAGCATAGAGGCCATCGTCAAATCCGTACCAGCGGTCTTTGATGAAAATATGAGCAGCAAATTCACCGCCAAGTGCCGCGCCGGTTTCCTGCATCTTTTGTTTCATAAAAGAATGGCCGGAGCGATGCATGACAGCATTGCCACCATTTTGTACCACCAATTCGGATAACTTATTACTACATTTAACATCAAAAACAACAGCGCTATTGGGATAGCGCGGAATAATATCTTTTACCAAAAACATCAGGATCTGATTGGCATCTATAAACTTACCGGTATTACTCACAATACCAAGCCGGTCTCCATCGCCATCGAAAGCTACCCCTATGTCGGCACTCCGGGCCACTACCTCTGCGGAGAGGTCGCGCAAGTTGTCCGGAACCGTCGGGTCAGGATGATGGTTAGGAAAACTGCCATCGATATCGCAATAGAGCGGAATGACCTCGCAACCTAGTTCAGCAAATAGCTGCGGCGCAATAACTCCGGCTACGGCATTGCCGCAATCGATAACCACTTTTAGTGAACGTTGCAGGGTTATTTTGGAACTAACATCGGCAATATAGTCATTGCGAATATCAAGCTCGCGGTATGTACCTTCACCGCTACTTAGGCGACCCTGTTCAATGCGCAGCCTGATGTCCTGAATTTTGTTGTCTGCCAGACAGCTCTGCCTGAATACAACCTTCAGTCCATTGTAATTTGACGGATTGTGACTTGCGGTAAGCATAATGCCCGAGTCGAACTGTGAAGTGTGGGTGGCATGATAGAGCATGGGAGTAGTAACCCGACCGAGAATAACTACGTTGCAACCAGTGCTTAGCACGCCTTCAACCAGTGCCTTTGATAAGCGAGGGCTGGATAGCCTGCCATCGTAGCCAAGCAGTAATGTTTCAATGCCAATTTCCAGCGCCTCACTGGCAATAGCTCTGCCGATCAATCTAACCGTTTCGTTATCCAGCTGCTCATCCACCACTCCGCGAATATCATAGGCACGGAAGATTGATGCAGGGACCGCCATAGTCGCGCCATTGTTTGCATGATAAATATGGGAGTCTGAATCGAGCATCACTTTTCAGCCGGCTGTTTCTAAAAATGAGAGACGATGTTTTATTTCATTCGCTCTGAAATGAGTTGCAACATGGTTTTGGCAACTACACTCTTGTTGGCAGTTGGTATTTCCTCCGCACCCTCTGCACTAATTACACTTACCGCAATGGAGTCGCTATTAAAAGTTTCGGTGGCGTTGTTGGCGAAAAGCAAATCCAGATTTTTCTTTTCCAGTTTGCTTCGCCCATTTTCCACTATGTCATTTGTTTCTGCAGCGAAGCCAACTACAAATGGCGAATTATCCAGCGCAGCAACTTCGCTGATAATGTCAGGATTCTTTACCAGAAGCAGAGACACCTGCTGGTCCGCCTTCTTGATCTTTTCTCGTTGTTCCGATTCCGGTCGATAGTCCGCAACCGCGGCAACGCCAATAAACACATCGGCCGATTCTATGTTGTCCATGGTGGCACCGAGCATTTCGTTGGCGCTGATAACATCGATACGATCTACTCGATCAGGAGTCGGTAGATTTACCGGTCCGCTAATCAGGGTAACTTTTGCTCCGGCAGCTGCAGCCTCGGCGGCCAGGGCGTAGGCCATCTTTCCGGAACTGTGATTACTGATGAAACGGACCGGGTCCAAGGCTTCTCTAGTGGGGCCACCGGTTATGACAATGTGTTTTTCAGCCAGCATGCCGGTTTCGAACATATCCGACGAAAGCCTTAGCAAGATATCCGGCTCCAGCATTCGGCCGGGTCCAATATCTCCACAGGCTTGTTCACCCTCAGCTGGCCCGAAAATCTGGAAATGACGATTCTTCAGAGTCTGTAAATTAGTCTGGGTACTGTCGTTGCTCCACATTGCTTGATTCATGGCGGGGGCTATTGCGACCGTACATGAGCTGGCCAGCACTACTGTGCTGAGAATATCGTCAGCCTCACCATTGGCGAGTCGAGCGATGAAGTCCGCCGTTGCAGGTGCGATCAGAAGCAAATCGGCCCAACGAGCCAGTTCGATATGACCCATGGCTGCCTCGGCCTCAGTGTCCAGCAGATCAAGATGCACCCTGTTTCCAGTGAGAGCCTGCATGGTCAGCGGCGTGACAAACTCGGTGGCTGCCTTGGTCATGACCACACGCACCTCTGCCCCTGCTTTAATAAACAGTCGACTTAGCTCAGCACATTTATAGGCAGCAATGCCGCCAGTGATACCTAGCAATATGCGTTTGTTAGTGAAGCTTAACATGGGAACACTGGTAAATAGGGCGTATTAAGGGATGGCTAGACTAGCAGTTCAGTAAAATATACGCAATTTCACGGCAAAGTACGAGATTCCCATATCAGGGTCTAAGCTCAGAGGAAGTGTTTCGCCAGGGTTGCGAAATCACATAGAGATTCCCGGGTGAGGACACTAGATGAAAGAACGACATGAGGAGCCAAATGACAATTAGCAGTTGGCCAAAATCGGAACGTCCAAGAGAGAGGCTCAGGGAACATGGCGTAACTACCCTCAGCGATGCCGAGCTACTGGCCGTGTTTCTGCAATCCGGCTGCCGCGGGCGCACGGTAATGGATATGGCCAGGGATATGATCCGCCAATTCGATGGCCTAGGGGGAATACTTTCCGCTACAGAAGAGGAGTTATGCGGTTGTCAGGGCACCGGTGCGGAGAAGGCTGCCCGTTTTGCGGCTATGAAGGAACTGGCCCAGCGCCATATGCTGGAACAGATTAAAAGCAGGGATGTGCTGAACAGCTCTAAGGCGAACCGTGAGTATCTGCGAGCAAAGTTCAAGGACTGTCAAAGCGAGGTGTTTAGTTGTCTGTTTCTGAACAGCCAGCACCATGTGGTGAAACTGGAAGAGTTGTTTCAGGGCACCATCGACGGAGCGGCAGTCTATCCAAGGGAAGTGGTGCGGCGCTGCCTCTATCATATTGCGGCTGCGGTTATTCTGGCTCACAATCATCCCTCCGGGGTGGCAGAACCTAGTCAGGCTGATATCGCGATTACCAATAAGCTGAAGACTGTTCTGGCCACCATCGAGGTGCGGATGCTGGATCATTTGGTTATCGGAGACTCAATGGTGGTTTCATTTGCAGAGAGAGGACTTATTTAGGTGCCTGTTTTACGCCCCTCTTTAGGCAGTCATGCCGATCCAGGTAAATCGGCCCTGAAAGCCGTATTATCTTGCTATTGGCAGGGGGTTTTGGTATAAAACGCAGCTCTTTTTTGACCCTGGTTTCAAACAGTGGCCAGGAAGTTCAAAAACATCTGATTTATTTAGCTTTTTTACGTAAATAGCCACTATCGAGACTATTAACGTAACTATTAATGTAACTACACGAAAGACGAGGCAGCAACATGTCCAGGGTTTGCATGGTAACGGGTAAGAAGCCTGTTACGGGAAACAATGTTTCTCACGCTCAAAATAAGACCAGACGTCGGTTTTCACCGAACATCCACACCCATCGATTTTGGGTTGAGTCTGAAAAGCGCTTTGTGAAACTAAAGGTTTCTACAAAAGGAATGCGCATCATCGATAAGCGCGGTATTGATGCCGTGCTGGCAGATATTCGTGGCAACGGCGTTCGTGTCTAAAGCTCACTGAGAGGCTGGGAAATATTATGAGAGACAAAATCAAACTGGTATCTAGCGCCAAGACTGGGCACTACTACACTACAGACAAGAACAAGCGCACTATGCCGGACAAGATGGAAATCAAGAAATTTGATCCTGTTGTTCGTAAGCACGTGATCTACAAAGAATCCAAGATCAAGTAAGGGTTCAAAGTATTAAGAAACCGGTATCTCCATTTTGGAAGTACCGGTTTTTTTATGTCTGGAGCTTAAAGTTTTACTGCTTTTCAATTTTAGCTTGTTACTTGCCGTTACTTAGGCGTTTACCTAATTTCTCAATCGACGCTCGCAACTTGGCATCATCCGCCGCTTTTTTTCTAAGCTTACCCACGGTCGTCGAGACAGTTCCGTAGCGCTGCAGCTTGAACAGCTTCGCTATGGATTGCAGAGTAAGCGCTGAGAGCTCCTGACAAAAATACATGGCAACCCAGCGAGGAATATTTTTCGAGCCCGGCCCACGAGCGGCTTGATAAATGCTGATCTCCGTTACTTTAAATTGTTTGGCCACCGCTGTAATAATCTGTTTGCAGGAGGGGCGCCACTTTGCATTTACACCCCCGGAAACGCTTCTTGCTAATGTCGCCGATTTTTTCCGCTGCGCCGTTTTGCGAAATTTATCGTCACCGAGAATGGAAGGCTGGTTCTTCTTGCCGTAAAAATGCGCTAACTCATCATCAACTCCTTCGGCAAATTACTTTTTTATGCTACTGCACGTTTCGTTGCCGATGTTTCTAATTGCTTTAAAACATCGTCACGCTCGAACCACAGGGGAGCATTGGTTTTGCGAGTGAAATTAGCATAGCTGCACCATGGTTAGCTGTTGAGCTCAGATGCCTTCATCATTGAATGTATGTAGGAAGACAGTGGCAGCAAATATTTTTCGGTCTGGATCAGTACGTCCTTATATCACCGCGAAACAATGAGCCACCTGTTTTCTTCATACGCTGATATTACTGGGTATACAGGCCATCTATCTGGCGCATAAAGCGACTCAAATTCGCTTCTGGAGTTTTTACTAGAAGATGGTACTGGTCCCGGAGCAGGCAATAGGCATGCACTTCTACATTGAGACGCGCGCAGGTCTCTTCCCGTCCTTCCAGAAAAGCCTCATAGTATTTGGTTGTAGGAAAATCCGCTGACCATCGGCCGCGTAATTTGAAACATGATAAGTAGCGTCGGGATATTCAATACGTAAAGTTCTGGCTATGTTTTAACCTATACTATTTTTGCTATTAAGTCATTTTTTCAGCAGGGCTCTAGATGAAAACCTGAATAGAATTAAAGCTGGCCCCTTATGTTTTTACACTCACTAGAAAGTTTATAAGTATTGCATTTATAAGTTCGTATCTATAGTTATCTTAATTGATAGTAGACGTCAATAAATAGGCAAACTAAATAAGAATGACAGCAAAGAAAACGAGGTGAAAGGAACTGATAGCGATGATATTAAGCGAGCGAATAAATAACTGTGCCACTGTATCAACTGAACTAACAATCAGAAAATATCTAACAATTGCTCTATTGCGTGTTCTAAATGTATCGTTAGAACACCATTACATGGTCGCAGAGAAATTTCCCGTCGTGGTGAACCAAAACCATCTCCGCGACAAAATCGCCTTCAGCCTTGGTGAAAGTTTGTTTCCAGACAATTGCCGCAGAGTCATGCCGCTTGAATACAGACACCAGCTCTCTCTGTGCAAAAAACCTTTCTCTGATTGATACTGTTCGCAGACTTTCTGAAGATAGTCTTTGCTAACAATCGATTTCATTCTGTCAGTGAAATCCTTGACATGCCTTTCATGATCAATCTTTGTTGATGCATCCATCAGATTGTCCATTATGGGATTGGCAACTTGCAGAATTTCTTGCTCAGATAAATCTTCAAAATTCATGATTGTTGCTCCAATACAATTTGGTCATCTGACAGGCCTAGGGTCTGGAAGCTCTAACAACAACTCTCTTAGGCTTTGGCAAGCCTTCGATGGTTAGTTCGGGGTTTGCATTGTCCAGTGAATCATCCAGTGAGTCGAAAGGCATCCATTCTGTTTTGCGCTGTTCTTCGATAGTGGTTACGGATTCATCTATAACACGAATGTCGACAAAGCCGCAGCGAGTAAGCCATTGAGAGAGAGTGGCGATACTGGGTAAGAACCAGACATTGGACATGCGTGCATATTTGTCATCCGGTGTAAGGCTATAGCCTTCAATGCCATCTACATAAAGGGTTTCAAGAACCAGCTCTCCACCGTGGCGTAGGCAATCTTTTAGCTGCACTATATGATCGATGGGAGAGCGGCGATGATATAAAACCCCCATGGAAAATACGGTGTCGAAGCATTGTAGGCGAGGGGGCGCCTGTTCCAGTGTCAGCGGCAGCACATAGGTGGGCAGTGTCGGGGCGAAGTGATTCAATAACCAGGCTTGGGCAACATATGCGATATGGGGTTCGAGCCCGATCACAAGGTCTGCACCGGCCTGCAACATGCGATAACCGTAATAGCCATTGCCGCATCCCACATCCAGCACTTTTCGTCCTTGCAGCGAACTAATCTCGTTTTGCAGCCGCTGCCATTTCAGATTGCAGCGCCATTCACAATCCAGATCGATACCAAAAAGGCTAAACGGCCCTTTGCGCCACGGGATGTATCCCTTTAGAGATTCGTGCAACCGTTGTTGAGTAGCGGCATCACAATCACTGTTATCTCCAAGACGGACTACTTCACCGAGATCCACAGAGGAAGCCGTAATATCCGGCGATTCCGACAGCATTTGGCGCCATCGGGGGAAATCACCATGTCTGATCTGTTGAAGAAATTGCTCTTCCAGAAAGGGGCTGAATGCTTCCAGTCGGTTACCTTCGATAAGGTTCTGCAGGGCTTGAAAATTCATAGCGGGGCTTCCAATACGTTCTTCCTTTAGCAGATTCAGGCTTGCTTAAACGCTACCATGGAGGCGAAGTTAAAACACTGAAACCACACATCCACTGTTTCGAAGCCTGCTGCTGCGAGTCTGCTGCGGTGGGCATCCAGAGTTTCCGGTATTAGCACATTTTCCAATGCCGCCCGTTTCTGGCTGATCTCCAGCTTGCTATAGCCCATACTCTCTTTAAAACTATGGTACATATCTATGAACAATTCGTTCATGGCCTGATCAGGGAATTGAATCTTCTCTGAAATAATCAACACGCCACCGGGTTTCATGCCCTGATAGATTTTTTCCACCAGCGAGTTGCGATATTCCAGAGAAATGAATTGCAGGGTGAAGTTGAGTACCACCACCGACGCGTCATGGATTGGTATTTCAAGAATATCGCCGGTTTGGCAAGCAATTGGGAGTGATCTTTCGCCAAGGCTCGCTAGCTTGTCCTGAAGCTTCGCAGTCATGGCTGCGGAATTGTCCAGCGCTATTATCTGATAGTCGTCGCAGGAAATCCTGTTGCCCATGGCCAGAGAAGCTGCCCCAAGGCTGCAGCCCAGATCGTAGATGTTACTCCCTTGCTGGCAGTACTTTTCAGCCAGCTCGCCGATCATGGCGATGATGGTGCTGTAGCCGGGCACAGATCGATTAATCATGTCATCGAAAACCTGAGCCACCTGGTTATCGAAGACAAAATCCCCTGGCAGTTTGGTATTGGCAAAGATATTGTCTTTAGTGGAGTCTGATTGGCCCATGATCGCCTTTGTCTTTGTCTGCATTATCTTTTTATCGGGGGATTCAAGCGCTAGCGTTGAAGCCGATGACACGTTTCGGTTGAGTAGATAGGTGGATTATTCTATTTTACGCTCTTCGTCGGCGCTTGTGTGCCTCATTATCCGGTAATCCATGTCACATTTAAATGATACTCCTTCATCATTGCTTGTTAGCAACCTGCAGCTCATTAAAAAGCTGAATTCAGAGTATAAGGTGCTGGACCTGGCATGTGGAGAGGGAAGAAACGGAATATATCTACTCAAAAATAATGTTCCGGTGGTTTTTGCAGATACAAGTAAGTCGGCATTGGGTGTTGTTGCTGAAAAGCTGCAGGGCAGCGATCAGCAATTTGATTGCTGGCAAGTTGATTTGGAACAGGATGGACTGTCACCCTTATCGGACAAAAGGTTTGCCGCAGTATTGGTGTTCAATTATCTTCATCGGCCTTTAATGGATCCTATAAGAGAGGCGATCGAACCTGGTGGCCTGATTATTTACGAGACATTCACTACAGAGAACAGGCAGTTTGGTCGTCCAAATAATGGGGATTTTTTGTTAAAACAAAAAGAATTAGAGTACTTGTTTGAAGATTGGGATATATTGCACAGCTTCGAAGGGGTTGAGCAAAACCCGAAACGGGCAATTGCTAATATAGTGGCGAGAAAGCCAAACTAAAAGCGGTCGAAAAGCCGCCAGAAAATTAAAAGCGTTCACATCATAGCTATGAGCAAATCTAGAACCATTCCCCTAAATTTTGGTGTCAGGGGTAAATCCGCCTCCAGTCCTTTCGAATGCGTAGTATTGAGAAGTAAGCGTAAAACCCTGGCCTTGTATATCAGGCACAAAAAAATTGAAGTTCGTTGTCCCATGAGAGCCTCCAAAGCTGAAGTCGAAGAGTTTATCTCCAGCAACCAGCAATGGATAGAAAATCGACTTTACGAAGAATCCCTACGGGACAAAGAATTGTTGCGTATCGAAAAGGGGGCAAAGATTTTTTACCGAGCCCGTGAGAGAACCATCGAATTCAAGGAAGGTCGCAAGAAAAGAGTGCTGATCATCGGTGACAAATTCATTATTCAAGGTCATAAGCTCACAGCTGCCAAAGCAAAGGAGCAGGTAGAAGATTTTCTTATAGACAAGGCCAGCGAATATATTATTCCCCGGGCCCGCGGTCTGGCCAAGCATATGGGTGTAGATCGCAAGATTAATGAAATAAAACTTCGCAAGACAAAATCAAAGTGGGGACACTGTACTTCCCAAGGTAATCTTCAGTACAACTGGCTGATCATGCTCGCACCCTACAGCATTATTGATTACATGATTACCCATGAGGTTTGCCATCTGGTGCATATGGATCACTCCAGAAACTTCTGGAATCTGGTGGACTCTATCTGCCCCAATAGTGAGCACTATATCCAGTGGTTGAAAGATCACGAACATCGCCTCTGGTTCTAGAAAGCCCTTCCTATAGATCTTAATAGTAAAGAAGCTAACAGTTAAACAGTAAGTCCCAGACTCCGTGCCCCAGTCGCTTTCCACGGTTTTCGAACTTGGTATCCGGCCGATCCGCTTCAAGCCAGTAGTTATTTTGGCCGTTTGCGTTGCCTAATTTACCGATACTCTCCAATACTTCCATCATATGCTCGGCATAGGCTTGTACATCGGTGGCCATGTGTATCTCTGCATCAGGGGCCATCTTCACCAAAAGCGATTCGATAAATTCTTTCTGTACCAATCTGCGTTTGTTGTGGCGTTTCTTTGGCCAGGGGTCGGGGAAGTAAATTTGCAGTCGTGAGATCGATTGGTCGGCGAAGCAGTGTTCAACAACTTCCTTGGCGTCATGACAGATTATCTTGAGGTTGGGAATTTGATTCTCGGCAATACCATGCAACAACTTGCCTACTCCGGGTCGGTGAACTTCGATACCGATATAGTTCTTGCTTGGGTTATCGATAGCCATCTGCAGAAGCGAATCGCCCATGCCAAAGCCGATCTCAACAACTAGCGGTGAGCTCTTTTCAAACAGCTGATCGGTATCCAGCAGGGACTTTTCATACTCGATGACATAGTCCTGCCAGTGCTCATCAATGGCCTTGCGCTGGGAACCGGTTAGCCTGCCGGAACGAATGACATAACTTCTAATGGGGCGTTTTTGCTCTGGATCTATCGGCTCGGTCAAAACAGGACGGTTCCTAGGAAAAAGTGTCATCGATAGGGGAAGAGGCGCTGGTATAAAGTCGGCGAGGCATCCTACCTGCTAGATAAGCTTCGCGGCCGGCTTCTCCAGCCTTGCGCATGGCAGGTTCCATTAATACAGGATTGCCTGCCTCAGCGATAGCTGTATTCATCAGCACGCCATCGCAGACAAGTTCCATGGCGATACTGGCATCAGATGCGGTGCCAACTCCGGCATCGACAATAATAGGTACTTTGGCATTGTCCAGAATCAGGCGGATATCGTGCGGACTGCGAATCCCCAAACCCGAACCGATAGGTGCGCCTAGAGGCATTACCGCAATACAAACGATTTCTTCCAATCGTTTAGCAACTAGCGGATCGTCGCCGGTATAAACCATAAGGCTGGCACCGCTGTCCAGATTCAGGTCTTGCTCGCGGTCGTTAATTGATATTTGCACGTCTGGCCTTTTCTGTCTCTTTAGTGCGCTTTCTAGCTTTAGTTAGCGGTTTGCACAGTGGCCATTGCCCACACCAGGCAACCCCAGCCGGCAAGAAACGCCACTCCACCAATGGGCGTGATTGCGCCTAACCAGCGGATACCGCTTAGGCTTAACACGTAAAGGCTGCCGGAAAATAACAAAATGCCTGTCATAAACAGATAACCGCTGGTTTTTAACAGGCTTACATTGGGAAAGCTGATGGCTAATAGTCCCACTCCGAACAGTGCCAGAGAGTGGTACATGTGGTATTGAACTCCGGTCTGAAAAGTATTCAGCAGTTCGGGTGTAATTCGTTCTCGCAGGCCATGGGCAGCGAAAGCTCCTAGCGAAACTGCGATGAAACCATTAATACTTGCTAGTGTGATAAATAGTTTAAACATAGTTGCTGCATTGTGGATGTGACGTGTGGAGGATTCAAGCTTCCATTGGCACAAATTTTGTTTCGGGACATAAAAAAGCCGCGAAGCTTTTCAGTTTCTCGCGGCTTTTAATTTTAACGCTTAGTAATTCTTAACAGTACTTTTTAATACTACGAAATTATCAGGCTTCCATCTTCGCCTTGATTTTTTTCATGGCATTCTTCTCAAGCTGGCGAACCCGCTCAGCAGAGATGCCATATTTATCCGCGAGTTCATGAAGAGTTGCTTTGCTATCACTTAACCACCGACTGTTAAGAATGTCTTTACTGCGATCGTCCAAATCGGCCATTGCAAGATGCAGACTATTGTTAGTCACTTCTTCCCATTCTGTTTCTTCAACGATGCTGGCAACATCAGAACTCTGATCTTGCAGATAGTATGCCGGTGAGCGATAGGCTGTATCGTCATCGCTGTCCGGTTCAGCATCGAAGGCAGTGTCGTAGGCTGCCATGCGACCTTCCATCTGTTGTACAACTTTGGCATCGACGCCGAGGTCCGCCGCTACTGCTTCAGTCTCTGCAGCGTTTAACCAACCCAGTCTCTTCTTGGAGCTGCGCAGATTGAAAAACAGTTTACGCTGAGCCTTGGTGGTGGCGATTTTAACAATACGCCAGTTGCGCAAGATGTATTCATGCATCTCCGCCTTGATCCAGTGCACAGCAAATGAAACCAGGCGAACACCTACTTCAGGATTGAATCGCTTGACCGCTTTCATCAAGCCTACGTTACCTTCCTGAATAAGGTCAGCCTGTGACAAGCCGTAACCGGAATATGTTTTGGCCATGTGTACTACGAAGCGAAGGTGGGCAAGTACCAGCTGGCGTGCCGCATCAACGTCGTCGTTATAATAATACTCTTTCGCAAGCTCCAGCTCCTGCTCTGGCGTCAGCACAGCAATGCTGTTAACTGATGTCATGTAAGCAGATAAATCACGACCCGGAGTTGTTGGATCGAATGCTTGTAAACTCGTGTTTGTATTCATCGCTTTTAAATAATTTCCAGTTTCATTTACTACGTCAATTTAGGCATTTGGTGTGGATTTACACCTCTCACCGAAGACCAGTCTAGCAGATTCACGTCTATTTTGCCATTTTGGATGCCCGCATCCTCTGGGCTGTAGACGTATCTGACTTACATTCCGCTTACCTCCAATCTCTCATGGTTAAATGAAAAATACGTCTACCCACCAAAAATATCGGGTCAAATCGGAGCTTTTCAAGGGCAAAAAGCAGGTATTTGCGCTTTTCTTCGCCTTGGAGCTATGGGTCGATAGCCCTGATATTGGCCAGGCTCACCAGCAGTGCAGACAGCCACGCTGACACAGCGCCGCAGAACACCAGAGCCAGCCCCGATAACAGGCCAAAACCCTGTAGTCGCAAGCTGCCATCATATAGGCTAAGTAATTCCTGAAGACCTGAATTAAATACAACTAAAACAATGAGTTGTAGGAGTAGCGCTAATACCCCACCGGCCA
>Ga0315322_10001251_pt1 | contig 19611 bp, 18 predicted proteins | sample M110021515metaG_FD_203461 | JGI IMG/M metagenome (GOLD analysis project Ga0315322, IMG submission 203461) | Ammonia-oxidizing marine archaeal communities from Monterey Bay, California, United States - M1 100m 21515 | ecosystem: Environmental > Aquatic > Marine > Intertidal zone | place: USA...
GCTGCGATCCGGCCAACCCTGACGAACAGCATCCAGCGTGGCAGCAATCTCGGTGGGATGATGACCGTAATCATCAATAAACATGACATTACCGACAGGCAAATCATGCTCGCCATGCAGCTGAAGACGCCGGTCAACCCCTTCAAAAGTATTTAATGCGTTCTGTACTGCCGCATCAGGAAGATCGAGCTCGTAGGCAATTGCAACGGCTGCCAGTGCATTTAATACATTATGCCGTCCAGGCAAATTGAGATGCACTTCGAGCAACTCGTTGATGCCGGGGCGTGCCACTTTCATGACGGATTGAAATCCATCACCACGCAACTCAACCGCACGAATATCGGCTTCTTTTGAGGTGCCATAGGTCAATATTGAACGCTTAATTTGCGGCAATATATCGCGAACACCGGAATCATCAATACACATCACCGCAAGTCCGTAAAACGGCAGGTTATGCAGGAACTCAACGAAGGTATTGCGCAAACGCTTTGGGTCATTGTTATAGGTTTCCATGTGGTCTTCATCCACATTGGTTACTATGGCGATCATCGGCTGCAGATGAGTGAACGACGCATCACTCTCGTCGGCTTCCGCGACCAAGTAACGCCCTTCGCCAAGACGCGCGTTTGCTCCGGCACTAACCAAACGTCCGCCGATGACAAAAGTGGGATCCTCACCCGCCTCGGCTAAGACACTAGCAATAAGGCTGGTCGTTGTCGTTTTACCGTGGGTGCCGGAAACCGCAATGCCATAACGGAAACGCATTAACTCGGCGAGCATTTCGGCACGCCGCACTACCGGAATACGCAACTCGCGTGCCCGATTTGCCTCCGGGTTAGTAGCGCTAATTGCCGTTGACACAACCACTACATCAGCATCATCGACATTTTCGCCGTCATGGCCAAGAAATATTGTTGCACCCTGAACTGCTAAACGCTGAGTGACTTTTGATTCTTTCAAATCGGAACCCTGGACTTCGTAACCAAGGTTTAACAGCACTTCGGCAATACCGCCCATACCGACACCGCCGATACCAACGAGATGGATTCGAGTAATCTTTCTCATCCGATCGATCATGGTATCGCCACCTCTTCAGGCAGACTGGCATTCAAACAAGCGAGCATTAAATTGGCGGTCGCATCAGGCTGTGCCTGAGCCCTGGCATTAAGTGCCGTTGTAATTAATAGCTGACGATCGGTGGCGAAGCGTTTAAGCTGGGCGGCCAGCGATTCAGGATTCAGCTCAGACTGTGGCATCAATATAGCCGCTTCCGCATCAACCATAAACATCGCGTTGCAGGTCTGGTGATCGTCGACTGCCGATGGATATGGGACCAATATTGAGCCCACGCCTGCGGCCGCCAGTTCGGCAATAGTTAGTGCGCCTGCACGACAGACCACGAGGTCCGCCCAACCGTAGGCGCCATTCATCGCCTCGATAAAAGGCTCTATCCGGGCGGACACGCCCGCCTCCCCGTACGCGCGCTCAGCTGCTTCAAAAGTACTTGCCCCGGACTGGTGCCAAACGTCAACGTTCATGCCCGCGTTGTGCAGCAAGCGTATGGCCTGGGGAACTGTCTCATTCAATGCCAATGCGCCCTGACTGCCACCTAATACCAGCAGACGAAGAGGACCTGGCTCGGCACTAATGCGGACATCCGGCGCCGCGAGACTGAAAATATCACTGCGTACCGGATTACCGATAGTCCGCACCGCTACCTTGGCAGAAAACGCATGCGGAAAAGCCTGCAACACGTCCGAAGCAACCCGGGCCAAAAGACGATTGGTCAAACCGGCCGCCGCATTTTGCTCATGAATAACCAGCGGTCGCCGCAACAACCAAGCCGCAAAGCCTCCGGGCCCGGAAGCAAAACCACCCATACCCAGCACAACCTTAGGCCGGTGTCGGCGCATTACTTGGAGTGCAGCCCATACTGCGAAAAACAATTTGAATGGTGCGACCACTAAACTCAAAAAGCCCTTGCGGCGCAGACCGGCAACACGCACAAGCTCCAACGGAAAATCGTCGGCCGGAACAACGCGTGCTTCCAAACCTTTTTCAGTACCCAACCAAATCACGGATTCACTGCGTTCGCGCAATGCGCTTGCTACAGCAAGCGCCGGGAATACATGCCCGCCAGTGCCACCAGCCATAATTAATACCGGAGCAGGCACAGTCATCGTGCACCTCGCCGTGTTTTGCGCTTAACACCACCGTTAATGGCTCGTTGATTCTCAAGATCAATGCGCATTAACAAACCAAGTGCAACCATGGTAATAATCAAACTACTGCGGCCATAACTAACCAGAGGCAAGGTCAGCCCTTTAGTTGGAAAGACGCCCATGTTTACGCCTATGTTGATCAACGATTGCACACCGAGCCAAATGGCAATACCAAAGGCGAGATAAGCTTGATACATGCGGTTTAATGCTGCCGACTGACGGGCAATAACAACAATCCGCCACACCAAGATGGCGAATAAAAGAATCATCAGAAAACTACCGACCAAACCAAACTCTTCCGCAATCACAGCAAAAATGAAGTCGGTGTGGGCTTCTGGCAAATAAAACAGCTTTTGAACGCTATTCCCTAAACCCAAACCCAATACGTCGCCACTGCCAATTGCGATAAGTGACTGGGTTAACTGAAAGCCGCTGTCAAATGGGTCGGCCCACGGATCAAGAAAACCGGTGACACGCTCAAGCCGATAAGGCGAATACGCCGCCAATGCAGCAAGCGCTGCAGCAACTGCCGCACAACAGACAATGAAATATTTCAACCGGCCGCCAGCAACGAATAACACGCCTAAAGTGACTGCCAACAGCACCGTCGTTGCACCGAAATCCGGCTGCTGAAGCAGCAGTGCACCAATAACAGTTATCACCGCCATCGGTTTAAAAAATCCCCACCAGGTTGCCAGCAACTCAGCCTGCTGCCGGACTGCATAACCGGCCAACCACATCAGTAACAGCAAACGGGCGGGTTCGGATACCTGCATATTGATACCACCAATACTCAGCCAACGGGTTGCACCATTTACGGTCCGCCCAAGCCCGGGTAACAGAACAATAACCAGCAATACAACGGCGATGAACACCAATGACACGCCTGCGCTTTCCCATAAATCGCTCGGAATACGTAACATCACCGCACCACCGATCAAGCCCACCAGCACCGCAAGCATTTGTCGCTGCAAAAAATAGAAAGGCTGACCTGTGTTACTTTCGGCCAGCGATATGGATGCTGATGTCAACATAACCAAGCCGCCGCACAGCAGCACTATGCAGACAAACAACAATGTGCCATCAGGCATACGCGTGTCGCGGGAGGCGCTATAGGCGCGACTCATTTGTCCACCTCCATAACCCGCTTTGCCGCGACTAGGCGGGTAAAACGTTCGCCGCGCTCTGCATAATTCGAGAACATGTCTACACTGGCGCAGGCCGGCGCCAACAATACCGTGGCACCTGAATACGCCATGTCGTAAGCGGCTGCAACAGCAGATTCGAGATCGGCAACCTGAGTCACCGGCACTGCCGGCGAAAGAGCATCGCGCAACGCCAATGCATCTTTACCATAGACCAGCGCCTTGGCCGCTCTATTCTGCAGCGCATCGGCGACCTCAGCAAAACTGCTGCCTTTGCCATCACCACCGGCAATCAGGATGAGTGGGTCGCTGGTCGAACGGATGCTTGCTGCTGCCGCAGCTTCGTTAGTCGCTTTTGAATCGTTGATCCAATTAACACCATCTGCAGTCGGCACCCGCTGCATACGATGTGGCAAGGCACTGAATGAACACACGCCCTCGCGCAGCTGGGCAAAAGTAACCCCATACGCATGGGCCATTGCACAAGCTGCCAGCACATTCTGCAGATTGTGCTGCCCCACCAATGGGATGTCACAAACGGGCATTACGACAGTGCTGCCATAAACGAGGCAGCTATCCACAACACCCCAATGTCCTTCGCTCGGAGACTCCAGACCAAAGCTCACCACTTTTGTATTGGAGGGGGGCGTGGCATCAGCCTCGGCACGATTGACAACTGCCAGTTCGCAGCATTCGTAGATACGCAACTTAGCATTACGATAAGCATCCAAACTGCCATGCTGATCAAGATGATCAACAGCAAGATTCAATACAGTAGCAATATCGGATTTCGGCAGCCTGCTGCGCTCAAGCTGAAAACTCGAAAGCTCAAGCACCACTGCATCATGAGATTCACCCAAAAGATCCAATGCGGGTGTACCCAGATTGCCACCGGCAACGGAACTTATGCCAGCTGCACACAATAGATGATTAAGCAACGCAGTCACTGTGCTCTTGCCGTTGGATCCGGTAACCAGCAATACCGAACCCGTCTCCTCCGCAAGGAATAAATCGATATCACTGACCACTGACACATCGGCAGACCGAGCCGCATCGAACAATGTCGCGCAAAGGGGCAAGCCCGGTGAAACAACAATTGTTTGAATGCCTTCTGGCACGAACTTAGGCAGACCGCCTGCAAGCAAACATGCCTCAGGCATAACCGACTGCACTGCAGGCCAACCCGGAGGCTGTTGACGACTGTCGGCAAACAGTGCGGCAACACCGCGTGCTGAAAAGTAACGCGCACACGAAGCAGCCGTCACACCGGTTCCGAGAACCAACACTGTGGGCTGCTGTGACTGCTGCATATTCAACACTGCTTCTGCCATTACCTGATCTTGAGGCTGGACAAGCCAACCAGAACTAAAATTACGGTGATGATCCAAAACCGGACGATAACTTTCGGCTCAGCCCAGCCTTTCAATTCATAATGATGATGCAAAGGCGCCATACGGAAAATGCGCTTGCCTGTGAGCTTGAATGAAGCCACCTGCATCATTACCGACACGGTCTCCATCACAAACACACCACCCATAATGAACAATACAATTTCCTGCTTAACAACTATGGCGACAGTGCCAAGCGCAGCACCCAGAGCCAGGGCGCCGACGTCACCCATAAACACCTGGGCGGGATACGTGTTAAACCAAAGGAACCCAAGCCCGGCACCCGCCAAGGCCGCACAAAAAATCATCATTTCGCCAGCCCCGACGATATACGGGAGACCAAGGTATGCTGCGAAATTGATATTGCCGGCTGCGTAAGCAAAAATACCGAGGGCACCACCCACCATGACGGCGGGCATAATTGCCAGGCCATCGAGACCGTCCGTTAAATTTACAGCATTACTGGTGCCAACAATTACAAGGTAGGAAAACACCACATAGAAACCGCCAAGCGGAATTAGCACGTCTTTAAAATAAGGTATCAGCAAGGCCGTCTCATAAGGCTGCTGAGCACCTGCGTACAGAATTATTGCGGCAATAGCACCAACAAATGACTGCGACAAAAATTTGGTGTGCGCTTTCATCCCGTTTGGATCTTTTAGCACTAACTTCTTCCAGTCATCGACAAAGCCAATAACACCAAAAGCCAGCAGCACGCCAAGCACAATCCAGACATAACGATTAGCAAGATCTGCCCACAAGAGAGTGCTCAGGGTAATCACTAGAATAATCAGTGCACCACCCATTGTGGGGGTGCCCTGTTTGGGCAAATGCGATTGCGGCCCATCCAAGCGAATAGTCTGGCCAACCTGACGATCTGCAAGACGACGAATCATTATTGGCCCGACAACGAACGAGATAACCAAGGCCGTCAATGCCGATAAAATAGCGCGCAGCGTTATATACGTGAACACATTAAAACCCGAATAAAGGTCTTTCAGGTAATCTGCGAAATACATCAGCATCAGCTCTGGCCCCCGCTGGCCTGCGATTCTGTCAAGGCCAATACAACACGTTCCAGCCCCATAAATCGTGACCCCTTAATGAGCACAGTCACATTTGGTTCCATGGCATCGCTCAACGCCTCAATAAGCGCAGCGACATCCGCATACCAATGGGCGCTGTCGCCGAAAGCCTTGGCGGTGCTCCGGCTAAGCTCACCCACACACCACAAGCCATCGATATTCGCGCGCGCTGCCGCCTCACCAACCATGCCGTGCAACGCTAATGCGTCCTCACCAAGCTCACCCATATCACCAAGCACCAACCAGCGGGTGCCGGACTGCATGGCAATAAATTCAATCGCAGCCTTTACAGAATCAGGGTTAGCGTTATACGTGTCATCGAAGACCCGCACACCATCAGCTCCAGTCATCGGTCGCAATCGACCAACAACATTCGCCATGCTTCGCAAGCCTTGAGCAACTGCATCAAGATCAGCGCCCAAAGACACCGATGCTGCTGCTGCCGCCAATGCATTCGATACATTATGCCGTCCCGCCATTGGCAAGCGTAAAGGCATATCACCCAATGGAGAATGCAACACAAAACAAAGTTCAGGCACACTAGGGTCTTCTTCGACCTTCGTCGCAAAGAAATCGGCGGCGTTGCTCTGACCAAATGACAGCTGCGCCACATGCCCACAACCCTCACGCCAGCAATCATAAAATTCATCATCTCGATTCAGCACGGCAACACCATGCTTTGGCAAAGCACTAAACAGCTCGCCTTTGGCTTTAGCAACGCCGGCAAGACTGCCGAAACCTTCCAGGTGCGCAGCAGCAGCGTTTGTCACAATACCCACCTGCGGCGCTGCAACCGATGCAAGGTACTTGATTTCGCCAGCAGCACTGGCACCCATCTCGAATACGGCAATCTTGTGCTGCTCACGCAACCGCAACACAGTTAAAGGCAGCCCGATGTCATTATTCAGGTTCCCTTTCGTTGCTAACACCGCATCATCCGTACCAGTGCTTGCACGCATAATGGCCGCGACCATTTCTTTAACAGTGGTTTTACCGTTACTGCCGGTTATGCCAACAGCGGGAATGCTATGCCGGCGACGCCAAGCCTTAGCGTAATCGCCTAATGCAAGACGGGTGTCCGCCACTTCAACCTGAGCAATGTCCGCCGCAACATGATGCTCAACTACCGCACCGACAGCGCCCTGCTCAACCGCCGCAGCGACAAAATCAGAGGCATTAAAACGCTCACCCCTCAATGCAAACAGCAACTCGCCCGCCTGCAGAGTACGTGTATCAGTAGACACCGCGGAAAAGGCTGCATCAACACCAACCAAACGACCATCAACAGCACGCGCAACAGCAGCTAAAGAATCAAGGCTCATGCCGCCGCCTCCAAAGCCCGTGATGCCACATCTCGATCGGAGAACGGGTGTGCGCGGTCACCTTCAAGCTGATAGCTTTCCGCGCCTTTGCCGGCAATGAAAACCACATCACCCTGTGCGGCAGACGCCACCGCCTTTCCAATGGCGGCAGCGCGGTCATGGACCACCTCAGCGCGAGTATCAGCGGAAAAGCCCTGCAAAATATCCGCTACGATTTTTTCAGGGCTCTCATGACGTGGATTGTCATCGGTTACTATCGCAAAATCAGCACGGCGAGAGACCACTTCAGCCATCTCGGAGCGCTTGCCCTGATCGCGATCACCGCCGCAACCAAAAACACACCAGATAGTGCCGGTGCAGTGATCGCGAACAGTGGTAAGCGCCTTATCCAGAGCATCAGGCGTGTGCGCAAAATCTATAATTACCAGCGGCTGTGACGCTTCACCGCCAAGCAACTCCATACGACCAGCAGGCGCATCACATTTTGCCAGTGCCGAGATCGCATCATTCAGCGCAATGCCTGAAACCATAAGTATGCCAGCAGCGACCAACAGGTTTTCAACATTAAACCGGCCCCAGAGCGATGATTGCAATTCCGCCTCACCATGCTTATCAAAAAAACGAACACGCAAACCATCCGCACCTATCGCCAATAACTCGGCATGCAATGATGCCGGTACAGAGGCATCTGTCGATACTGTTAAAAGATGCACATCCTTGTGCAACAGATCGGCTAACTCCTTGCCAAAGTCATTCGCGACATTAATTACTGCTGAATTAAATTCAAATTCGGTGAATAAGCGTTGCTTCGCCCCGGCATACGCTGCCATCGTGACGTGGTAATCGAGGTGCTCGCGCGTGAGATTTGTGAACGCAACGGTGCTAAAACGCACACCGTCTGCACGGCCTTGATCTAAGCCATGCGATGACACTTCCATGGCGACAAACTGAGCACCGGTATCGGTCATGCTCCTGAGCCGACGGTGAACACTGATGACTCCTGGTGTGGTTAATGCGGTAGGCGCAATACCTGCGGACATTAAGCCGAAACCCAAGGTCCCCATATAGGCAGAGGTCACACCCAGGTGCTGCATAGCCTGCGCAAGCAACCATGCTGTTGTGGTTTTGCCATTTGTGCCGGTAATGCCGGCCACCGATATCGCTGAGGAAGGCGCCACAAAGAACCGGTCGGCAATCATGCCCAACTGCTCACCCAGCCTATCAACAGGAAAAACAACAACACTCTGAGGAACATCTGGCGCGGTAAGGCCCGGCTCGGGCTCCCATGCAACAGCAACGGCTCCGGCAGCGAGCGCCTCGGGCAAATACTCCAGCCCATGCTGCTGCACACCGCGACAGGCAATAAATAACCCGCCCGGGACAACCTGACGACTGTCCGATGTCATATCGGACACATGGCAATCGGGCACATCGTCAATCAATCCGTCAAACAATGCACTTAGCAGCATACCAGCGCTCATCGTCCCGCCTCCGCCAGACGCAATGCTTCACGCTTGGTGCCCTGCACATTGTCGGGTGCTACCGCTAAAATTCTTAGCGAGCCCGATGCAATACTTGAGAACACAGGTGCGGCAACCGCACCACCGTAGTACTCACCCGCATTCGGCTCATCAACGACAACCACAATCGCAAGACGTGGCTTACTGGCTGGAGCAAGCCCCGCAAACACCGCAGCATATCGATTTTCGGCATAACCACCTTTCGCCGCTTTTCTGCTGGTCCCGGTTTTACCCGCAATCCGATAATGCGCTATTGCCGCTTGTGTCCCGGTACCTCCGGCTTGAACGACGCTTTCCATCATGCTTAAAATCGAATCGGCGGTATCCGGCTTAACGATTCGACGGGCAATCGGATCCTGCTCAATTTTTAATAGCGATACTGGATACTGCAGCCCTTTTGCACCCAACACAGCGTAGGCTTGTGCCAGCTGCAATGGAGTCACCGACAAGCCATAGCCGTAAGCCACTGTTGCCTGAGTGATATCGCGCCAGTTGGCATAGTGGTTGAGCAGTCCAGCCGACTCGCCCGGAAAACCACTCGCCGTAGACTGCCCCAAGCCAAAACGCTGAAGCGTTGCCCATAGATACTCTGAATCCATAGACATTGCTATTTTAACCGCGCCGACATTACTGGATTTCTGCAGCACGGTCTGTAAATTAATGCGGCCAAGATTTCGCTTATCGACAATCGTCTTAGCACCGATTTTCACCTGGCCGGGAGACGTTTCAATATAGGAGTTTTCGCGATACTTTCCGCTCTCAAGTGCAGCCGCCACAATCAATGGCTTTAATGCAGAACCCGGCTCAAAAATATCGGTAATAGCCCGATTGCGATAGTTACTGGCGGAAAAACTGGATCGATTATTCGGGTTGTAACTGGGCTGATTTACCATTGCCAATACTTCGCCAGTATTCACATCAATCACTACTGCAGAGCCCGACTTCGCACGATGCTCATTCACTGCAGACTGCAGCGCACGATACGCAAAATACTGCATCCGCAAGTCGATACTGGTAACCACGTTCTGCCCATGCACTGGAGCCCGAACACTTTCGACGTCTTCAACTGTTCTGCCGAGTCGGTCCTTCAATACTTTTTTGCTGCCGGACTTGCCCGCTAGCTTGTGGTCGAAAGCTAACTCAAGGCCTTCCTGACCGTCGTCATCGATATTGGTAAAGCCCAACAGATGACCGATAACTTCGCCCGCAGGGTAATAGCGGCGGTACTCGCGCTGCGAATACACTCCGACGATACCCGCATCAATAATTCTGGCAGCATCACTCGGGTTCATGTGACGCTTCAGCCACAAAAATTGCCTAGCAGAGCTCCGACTCACCTTCTCGTTTAAGCTTGCACTGCTTACGTCGAGCAACTTCGCCAGTGCCAGAATCTGCTCAGGGGCAGCAACCAATACACTGGGATTTACCCAGATGCTGTCGACTGGTGTGCTGACCGCCAGCACCTCACCGTTGCGATCGGTTATCGTACCGCGGTGCGCTGATAGTTTGGCAGAGCGGATATGCCGGGCATCGGCCTGACGCTCCAGAAAAGCTTCATCAACTACCTGCAGATACACTGCACGCGCAAACAAGCCGGTGGCTCCAAGTGCCAGACAAAAAACAGCGAAGTAAGCCCGGCCATTAAACCCGGGCTGATCTTCATTGACAATACTACTGCGCTTCACTGGTTTGCGCTTCGGCGACTGTTTTTTCACCGTCTTTCTCATTGCCGCACCAAGCGGATATCAGCAGGGTCAGGCGAACGCATTTTCATTTGCTTACGTGCAAGACCCTCTACACGGGCATGCGCTGACCAGGTGCTTTGCTCTATCTGTAAACGGCCCCAGTTAACCTGCATTTCATCGCGAACCGAGGTGAGCTGCTGCAGCTCAACAAACAGTTTTCTCGACTGATGCTTACTATGGACGCATGCAATAGCTGAAATCATTACTGCCAACCCGAGAACGGCCGTCATCATGATGAGACCCGGCGATTCGTTCATCACAAAACCTCCGAAACGCGCAAAACCGCGCTTCTCGATCGCGGATTAACGGCAAGCTCCGCATCACCTGCCTTAATCGCACCATTGATTAGCTGCAATACTGGGCGCGCCGACTCAGGCACTACCGGCAAACGTGACAATGCCGGGTCAACCCGAGAGTGATCACGCATAAATCGCTTAACCATACGATCTTCGAGCGAGTGAAAACTGACAATGCACAGACGTGCACCTTTAGTCAGCGAGCCTACAGTGGTGTCCAGCGCCCTGCGCAACTGCCCCAGCTCATCGTTTAGATGAATTCGGATTGCCTGAAAAGTTTTGGTTGCGGGGTGCCTGCCCTTGCCATAGCGAGGCACGGCCTTCTCGATAAGACCCGCCAGCTGCGTGGTGGTGGTAATACGTTGCTCATCACGCGCGGTACAAATGGCCTTGGCAATCCGCCGGGCATTCTGATCTTCGCCAAAACGAGAAATAACATGCGCAATATCGCCGAAGCCTGCTGAATTGACCCAAACCTCTGCCGTCTGTGGCTCTGTGGTATCCATGCGCATGTCGAGCGGACCGTCCGCCTGAAAACTAAAACCACGTTCAGGGGTATCCAGCTGCGGCGACGACACTCCCAAATCTAAAAGGATTCCATCAATCTGACCAAAGATTCCATGACGCATTAGAATCTCTTCTAACCCCCCAAAACCTGCATGCTCTGCAATAACTCGCGGATCGGCCTTCGCCAACTCTTCCGCTACCCGTACAGCTTCCAAATCTTTATCTATAACCAGCAACCGACCATCTGGCCCCAGCTTTTCCAATATTTTTCGGGCGTGTCCGCCGCGACCAAAAGTGCCATCGACATAAAAGCCATCGGCTCGCACCTGCAGATGTTCCAGGACCTCATTCAATAACACCGGAACATGTAATTCCTGCATGGTCTTAACAGTTTCCTTACCCAGACCGGTACCGCCCCGATCCAAACCACAACTAGATCAACAGCGACTCAAGCTCTTCAGGCAAATCGCCAGCTGTTGCATCCTCTCCGAGATACCCATCAACCTTGGCGTTCCAACGCGATTCGTCCCAAAGCTCAAACTTTGCTCCCTGACCCAACAACATGGCCTGCTTATCGAGACTCGCAAACTCGCGCAGCTCACGGGGAATGAGAATGCGGCCATGCCCATCCATGTGTTGTTCGGACGCATGACCCACCATCAAACGCTGCAGCCGCCGGTTCGCCGGTTTTGTGCCTGGCAAACGCATCAGGCGACGCTCAAGGTCTTCCCAATCGGGCTGTGGGTAAATCAGCAGGCAATAGTCCAGATCTACTGTGCAAACCACGCGACCTTCAGAGCGCTCGTTGATCTCGTCGCGATAACGCGCGGGGATCGCCATGCGGCCCTTAGCATCCAAACTGATTTTGGTTGCACCTCTAAGCATTCTCAGAAAGGGCAAAAACCCCTTTTCTCCCACTTTTCACCACTTCGCGACACTATATGAAGCGAGATGAACAGGTGTCAACACAACAACAAGATAATTACTTGTATGACAGCAACTTAGGGGTGGGTTTTAGCCATTGAGGCCGGTATCTGTTCACCATAAATCAGTGGTTTACAGCAACTTCTTTAACGCATACCTGAGAATTAGAATATTTTAGCCCGGAAGGGGGCTAAACCCCCCGAACACGGGGCTTTTGCGCCAGATTGACGGAAACATCTCCGAAAGAAGAGCTAAGCCACTGAAAGTAATGCGAAGTTGGCCGATAAGCCGGGTTCTGTCTTGGGCAATCATTCATCTGGGACCATTGTCGCCAATGGCCTCAAGCAACCTACCCGGGAGTCCCGTGGGCGCGGGTGGCTGCGAACAGCCGACTCCCCTATTTGGTCTTGCTCCGAGTGGGGTTTACCCTGCCACCTTTGTTGCCAAAGGCGCGGTGCGCTCTTACCGCACCATTTCACCCTTACCCTTTGCCTCCTAAAAGGCGCAAGGCGGTATATTTTCTGTGGCACTAGCCGTGGACTCACGTCCCCCAGGGGTTACCTGGCACCCTGCCCGATGGAGCCCGGACTTTCCTCCCGATCACATGGATCGAGCGATTGCCTAGCCAACTCCGCGGTGCACCTTAGCCCCAGTTAGGCAAAGGCGCAAGTGCTTCAATCTGCAGTTGAATCGTTTCTGCCCTTAAGCTCTAGAGCAATCTCATAGGTCTCACGCTTCTTCACACCAACAAGCTTTGCTGCAATGCTCGCCGCCTGCCCTGCGGGCAACTCTTCCAACAGCACCCGCAAAACCCGCCGTATTTCAGCCCCAGATGACGTCTCAGGCACCTGTCGTCCACTGACAACCAACGTGAACTCGCCCTTGCGCCCGCCTGGATCGGCTGCCAGCGCCCCAGCAATGTCACTGAGCGTGCCGGTATAGAACGTTTCATACAGCTTCGTCAGTTCGCGTGCGAGCACTGCCGGTCGATCAGCACCGAAAGTGGCACAAAAATCGTCGAGCACCGCCCCCATTTTGTGCACACCCACATAAAAGATTAGGGTTTCAGATGTTGCTGCAAGCGCTGTCAGGCGTGCCTGACGGGCTTTCTGTGCGGACGGCAAGAACCCTTCAAACCGAAACCGATCGCTGGGCAGGCCTGCCACCGACAAGGCAGCAATGGCAGCGCAGGCGCCGGGTATCGGCACCACAGATACTCCGGCATCGCGAGCAGTCTTGACCAAACGGTACCCGGGGTCACTCATTAGCGGTGTGCCGGCATCGGTAACCAGCGCAACTGCCTGGCCTGAATAAATACGCTCCAGAATCTGCGGTGCGCGCTCCATTTCATTGTGTTCGTGACAAGAAATCAACTCGGTACGGATTCCTAATTGGGTTAACATGCGTGCGGTTCGACGGGTATCTTCCGCGGCGATCAGATCGGCACTCGCCATTGTCAGGCGGGCACGCTCAGTGATATCGGCAAGGTTTCCGATAGGTGTCGCTACCACATACAAGCCGGCGGGGATTTTACGCCGCAGAGGTTCTCCCATCGCAATAGAGTTACTTGAGTTTTGAGTCAAAGAGTTCATATAGTATTCACAAGTCATTTTAAGGCTAGCGGGGATGGCACACAGCGCGGCGGTCCGAATCAACCCGGGCCCGCTGTATTAAAAACCAACGTGATGAAGCGACCAATGCACAGCACCCTTTTAATATCACTGCACAACCGCACACAGCGCAACCGGTGGTTGAGGATACTACCAATCGCTCTGGCAATGCTGACACTCGCCGGTTGCGCCAGCAATTCCGGAAGCGGCTATCACTCAGCAAGCGGCCTCAATACTGCGCAAGCCCGTCGCTATGCAGAAGATATGGCAAATCTCGGCGACCACTCCGGTGCGGCAAGGCTATACCTGGACATTGCCAATGGCACTCGGAACACCACTCGCAACCGCTACTTAATACTTGCGGCGAGAGAACTGTATCTGAGCAATGATATTGACGGAGCTGAACGAATTCTTATGCAAGTGGGCAAATCAGTTGCCAGCATTAACCTAAGCCTGTGGGCAACCGTCAGCGCGGAAGTTAAGCTCGCTAACGATCAGCCCCGTCAGGCGCTTGCTGTGCTGGAAAAAATCCCACCTGAAGATCTTGATGCTGGATCGCCACGCGTACTGTTGCTGCAAGCTAAAGCACTCTTTCAGATGGGTCAGGCTGAAGACGGTGTTCGCGTACTCATACAAAGAGACACCGTGTTGCAATCCGCACAAAATAAAGCAGCCAATCAACGTAATATTTATCTGGGCCTTCAATCCACCGGCGCAAGCCTGCCGGCAAGACCGCAAAGCAGCGACGAAACAGTTAATGGGTGGCTCGTGCTCGGATACATTACTTGGCAGCAACGAAATGATGTCGGGTCGCTGCGCGCTGCGCTGCTCGATTGGCGCAGCGTTTATCCCAACCATCCAGCAGCAGACAGCCTGCTTCCGGAACTGCTGAAAGAAGTCGGCATACTGCTGAATTACCCCGATAGAGTGGCATTACTGCTGCCTCTCAGCGGACGTCAGCGCGCCACTGCTGAAGCCATTCGTGACGGATTTCTTGCCGCTCACTTTGCACAAAGCAACTTGCCGGAACAACCGGAGGTTATGATTTACGATACCAGCAACGGCGCTGTTGGCGCTTACCAGAGAGCGCTGCGTGACGGCGCCAACTTTGTGGTTGGGCCGCTGCTCAAAAAAGCTGTTGCAGACATCATGTTGCAGCCTGAAAAAGTCCCCACTTTGATGCTGAATACTCAATCGGTAACAGGTTTCCGTGATGAGCAAATCTTTCAGTTTGCTCTGGCGCCGGAAGATGAGGCCCGACAGATCGCACAGCGCGCAATAGCTGAGGGCTATCATAACGTCATTGTGTTCAAGCCGGATAACGATTGGGGTACGCGAGTACTCAGCAGTTTTGCCGATGAGTTAAGCGCCAATGGGGGCATTGTGCTCGACGCTGTTACCTACACCCCTAACCTGCCCGATTACTCCGCTGATATTAAGCGTCTGTTGCTGCTCGACCAGGGTCAAGCCAGGCATCGCAGAATAAATCAGATTATTGGGAGCAACACCGACTATGAACCTCGCGTGCGTGGGGATGCTGACTTCATCTTCCTTATTGCAAACAACAAGGATGGCGGCATGCTCCGGCCGCAGTTACGTTTCTTTTACGCCGGTCAATATATGACCTACGCCACTTCGTCTATCTACCAGCCCGGCAGTGACGCTGACGCTGACCTCAATGGTATCGTCTTTCCTGATGCCCCTTGGCTTCTCGGAAAAATAAGCTCGCCCGCAATCGAAGCCGCTATAAACAACTATTGGGGCCAAACCGCAGAACGTCGTCAGCGCTTCTATGCCATGGGCAGCGATGCTTACCGACTTCTGCCGCTTATTTATGATGTCGCTGGCCCAATTACAGGGAGCATCAACGGGCTTACAGGTCGACTCAGCGTCAGCCCAGAAGGGCTGGTCCAACGACGTTTGAGCTGGGCAGAAATTCGGCGGGGCAAGCCTTATCCTCTGGCCGAGACGCCTGAATTGATTCAAGACAACCCTGACGCTGGGCTGCTGTCGCAATAGCCGTACTTAGGCCCTCTAAGCAAAAGGCTCGCTGCGGCGATCACCCTCACGTTATGAGCAAGAGCATACCGTCGACTCCCCCGCAACATCTGCTCGCAGGCCAACACTGCGAGAACCTTGCTCTGCACTATCTGCAGACACAGGGACTGCGACTGCTTGAGCGCAACTTCCGATGTCGGTTCGGCGAACTGGACCTGATAATGCAATCGGACTCCTGCATCATCGTTGTCGAAGTGCGCTATCGTCGTTCTGCACGCTTCGGTGGAGCAGCCGTTACCGTAACGCGCAAGAAGCAACTAAAAGTCATTAAATCAACCCTTCTGCTGCTGCAACATAGGCCCGCGCTTAATAATCTTGCAGTTCGCTTTGATGTTGTAGCAATCTCCGGTCGATTAGCTTCTCCTAAAATCAGCTGGTTGAAAGCCGCATTCAGCGCGGACGGTATTATTTAGCCCCGCAGCCGCTGAGCAATGCTATATTCGTGCCATGAAAACACGACTCATACAACAATTTGAAGAAAGCATTGCTGTAAAAGCAGCAGCCCTAAAAAGCATGCTTCCGGCGATCGAAGCTGGCGGCCAAACCATGATCGATTGCCTGCGCAGTGACGGAAAAATCCTCAGTTGTGGCAACGGCGGATCAGCCGGTGATGCACAACATTTTTCGGCGGAACTGCTCAATCGGTTTGAAATAGAGCGACCGCCGCTAGCGGCAATAGCACTTACAACTGACAGCTCCACGCTAACGTCCATCGCTAACGACTATTCCTACGCAGAAGTGTTCAGTAAGCAAGTCGCCGCGCTAGGCAGAAAAGGCGACGTATTGCTGGCAATTTCTACGTCCGGCAATTCTGACAATGTGATTAAGGCCATTGCAGCGGCTCATGAACGCGGAATGACTGTTGTAGCTCTAACCGGCGGTAATGGCGGTAAGATGAAAGACCTGTACACGGAACAAGATGTCGAAATCCGCGTGCCCTCACAAAGGACGGCACGAATTCAGGAGGTTCACCTGCTGGCTATTCACTGCCTGTGCGACATGATTGATCATGAACTGTATGGCGAATAAGGTTCGCTAGTTCATAACCGCTCAGCATGTTCAGCCTTCCCACTTCAATACGGGCCGCCGAACCGGAACTGTTTTAGTTATCGACTCAATCACCACCGCACTGGCACAAAGGCTACTTAATCACCTTCAGCTGCGGACGCCCGGTTTTGGTTGGCTGCGAAACAGAGTCTGCAGTGGCACTATTGTTGGTAACGGCAATCTCATCTTCAGCAACCGCAAAAACCATACCCTCTCCGGATTCTCTGCCATAAACCGCCATAACCGCATCGATAGGAACAATAAGATTCATTGGGCGCCCGTTAAAACGCGCGCTAAATGTCACTGCATCGTTACCTATCAACAATGAACTCGTGGCTGAGTAGCTGACATTGAGTATCAACCTACCTTGCTCCGCATACTCGCCAGGTGCCTGAACACCGGAGTGCGCAGCGTCCACGACGAGCAAGGGCGTTTCATTGTTATCGGTCATCCATTCATGCAATGCACGAAGCAAATACGGACGTTTTGATGTTAACGAATCAGACACCTAGATTGCGCCTACTGCTGCATCTCATGCTCGAGTTCAGTGAGGCTCTCCTGGAAAGAAGGCCTTGAAAAAACCCGGTTCATATACTGCTGAATCGGTTTCGCATCAACGGAAAGATCGATACCGTATGAACGCAGACGCCACAAGATAGGCGCAATGCTGCAATCAACCAGCGAAAAGTCGTCACTAAGAAAATACGGCTTCAGCTCAAAAACATCAACACTGGCAATAATACTTTCCGTGAGCACCTTCTTAGCCCGTGTGGCCTGCCGCTTCTCCGTCGAGTTCTCAATCGCTTCAGCCATTGAGAACCAATCTTTCTCGATACGGAACAAGGCCAGTCGGAACTGCGCACGCGTAACCGGATCAACTGGCATTAATGGCGGATGAGGGAAACGCTCATCGAGGTATTCGCTAATAACGCGAGAGTCATAAAGCACCAGATCACGATCAACCAATGTAGGAACACTATGGTATGGATTCAGGTCGATCAAATCCTCAGGCATTTCAGGGCCCTCAACATTGACGATATCAACGTTGATATTCTTTTCTGCCATCACCAAACGAGCTCGGTGACTGTAGAAGCAGGTTGGACTTGAGAACAGCGTCATAATTGAGCGCCTATCCGCGATAATTCCCATTCTTAATCTCCGCATACGCAACGATGTGCGTTTAACCCTGTGAAAAACGTCCCGGTAAAACCGGGCGCGATGATAATTTTTATTGTGTTCAGGCGTCGACAGACGAGCTCTGTTAATACATGTCTACTTAATGTCTTTCCAAATCTCGTTCTTAAGCAAATATGAGAAGAAGAGGAACACCAGCAGAAACAGAATCACCCAAATACCAAGATAGGTGCGCTCCAGTTGCTCAGGCGCACCGGCATAATCAAGAAAGTTAACCAGATCACGAACAAACATATCGTATTCTTCAGGTGTCAGTTTGCCCGGAGTAACTTGCTCGAAACCAACAAACTCGACACGGGTAACATCAGGTGCATACTCAACTTCGTCAAAAATTGCACGCTGCGTACCCTGCAACTCCCATAGAACATGCGGCATGCTGGCATTTGGCAAAAGCAGGTTATTAACACCAGTGGGGCTCGACTCATCAAGATAGAAGCCGCGCAGGAAGTTATACAGGTAATCAGCGCCGCGACTGCGAGCGATCAATGACAAATCCGGAGGCGCCTGACCAAACCACTGCTCGGCACTCTCAGGGGGCATGGCGATTGTCATCAGGTCCGTAGTTTTCTCGGCTGAAAACATGAGGTTATTAATCAACTGCTCATCAGTCAATCCAAGATCCTCACCAATGCTGTTGTAGCGCACGTACTGCATTGAATGGCAACCCATGCAGTAGTTAACGTAGTTGCCTACACCACGCTGCAAAGAGGCAGTATCGGCAACGTCGTTACCCACTGAGTCATGAAGACCACCGCCACCGCCTGCTGCCTGAACTCCGGCTGATAGCCCTATCATCGCAACAGCCAGAAGACCGTATACAAACTTGTCGAATCTCATCGCTTTACTAAAACTCATTTGTGATAGACCACTCTGTCAGGCACAGGCTTAGTCTTTTCACGCGCCGTATAGAAGGGCATCAAGAGAAAAAAGCCAAAGTAGATGATAGTGAATATACGGGCTAATAGGGTGTATACACCTTCGGCAGGCAACAGACCCAGCCAGCCGAGAGCCAAGAAGCTTACCGCAAAACAAGCCAACGCAAATTTATAGGTCCAACCGCGATAACGAATCGACTTTACTTCACAACGGTCTAGCCAAGGCAAGAAGAACAGCACAACAATCGCGCCACCCATCAGAACTACGCCGCCTAACTTATCGGGCACCGCACGCAAAATCGCATAGAAAGGTGTGAAATACCAAACCGGAGCAATATGCTCGGGAGTCTTTAAAGAGTTAGCCGGCTCAAAGTTGGCATGTTCAAGAAAGTAGCCTCCCATTTCCGGCGCGAAGAACACCACAGAGCAGAAGGCAATCAAAAAGATATTAATAGCGACCAGGTCTTTCGCCGTCAGATACGGGTGGAATGCCACACCATCGACAGGTATGCCATCAGGTCCTTTGTTATTTTTAATTTCAATGCCATCAGGATTGTTTGAACCGGTTTCATGCAGCGCAAGAATATGCATTATCACCAGCATACATAGCGCCAATGGCACCGCAATAACATGCAGTGCGAAGAAGCGGTTTAATGTGATATCGGAAATAAAG
>Ga0315322_10001252_pt1 | contig 19609 bp, 14 predicted proteins | sample M110021515metaG_FD_203461 | JGI IMG/M metagenome (GOLD analysis project Ga0315322, IMG submission 203461) | Ammonia-oxidizing marine archaeal communities from Monterey Bay, California, United States - M1 100m 21515 | ecosystem: Environmental > Aquatic > Marine > Intertidal zone | place: USA...
ACTCTGGGCAAGAGATAGATTGAACAGACCCGTGCCTGCGGTACCGAGAGAGGCTAATGCCAGCGCCCCTGTTTTGCTGATGAATTGACGACGTTTCATGAATTGACCCTCTTTTTGTTCAAGCTTAGTAGCTCAAGCTTAAAAATTATCGTAGCCCTGAGTAAGCTCTATAAAGGTGCCTTCAGGGTCGGTAATAAACGCGACTTTCAAACCAATTGCAGGTATGTCTCGGAATGGAACCTGAAACTCAATGCCTCTTGCTTCCAATTCCTTACAGAAAGCTTCCAGGTCTTCAAACTCAAAGCCAATATGATCAAGAGCTGTTCCTCTTGTAGGGAGTCGCTCTTGATCGGTGTTTGCAAAACTCATATTCATGCCCGGCGCATTGGTGGTAGTTGCAATGCTGCCACGTGGACGAATTTCTAAACCAAAAATATCTGTATACCAGTCGAGTAGCTCTTCAGACCGGCTACTAAAGAAATGAATGTGATAACCACTAATCTCTGTGGAGAGTTGCTGATCTTCCTGTAGCTCTACATAGACGCCATCGGGCAGGGTGATATAGGCATTCTTCTGCCCCTCCGCCCCGAGAAATTCCGGGCCGACTTCATAGCCATCGGCTCTCCATTTGGCGAGAAAGGTTGCTATATTTCTTACCTTAAACCCGAAGTGGTCCATTACAGTTTCGCGGGTCCCCATGATGGGAGCAGTTTCAGTGAGAGCTACCAGCATGTTTGGAAACCTAACAGCTGTTAAGAGGCCTTTCTCAACCACGATACCTTGAAAATGTTCGACCCAGATCTTCTTATGAACTTCCATATCGCTAACATTCAGATGAACATGGCTGTAAGTCATGCCGGATTCGTTGGGTACAGCGAGTTGGGCCAGAGCGGGACTTGAGACTAGCATGGCGAGAAACAGGGCTGAGATTGTTTTCATTATTATTCTCCGATCGTTGTTTTAGTCATGACTCTGCTTCTGGCAAGGACACCGAGGCAATGCAGAGTATTCAGGTTCTGAATTCAAGCATAATGGCTAGCTACTCTGGAGTCTATTGCAGAACCCTTTGCATGCTAGCCGGGAATCATTCATGCCAGACTGAAGAGATCAGTCTATAGGAGTGACGTCTGGCCTCCGGGTCATGGGTAATTGTTACCAGCATTATTTCGTCCAGATCAAACTGGGCAGTCAGTTCCAGCAATTTACTTTTAACTTGTTCCGGTGTTCCTACTGCACGCTTACCCCGGTTCTCTTCGATAGCGGCTAGCTCTCCTTCGGAGAAAGGATAGTCGCTTGCCTCTTCCACCGATGGAAAGGGCCCTGGGTTGCCTCTTAGTAATCTGATAAACCAGAGGTCTCGACTCTTCGACAGTCTAAGGGCCTCTTCTTCCGTCTCAGCGGCGATGGCAAATACAGTGAGTGAGCAATGAGGTTTGTCCCAGTTAGGTCCGGGCTTGAAGCGCTCACGGTATTGCTGAAAGATATCAGGGCTGATGTTGGGGTTAATAAAATAGGCAAAGTTATAAGGTAGCCCGCTCAGCCCGGCCAACATTGCACTGTCTTCACTTGAGCCCAACATCCATAGGTCCGGTGCAATATCTACTTTTGGATAAGCTCGGGCATTTTCCATACCCTGTGTTACTGGATCTGTATCATTTAAGAGCGCTTGCAGGTCGGCGACCATATTAGGGAAATGCTCAGGACCAACTCTTGAGCCGTAGCGAATTGCGGCGGCAGTAAAGGGATCAGTACCAGGTGCTCGACCAACGCCAAGATCCATTCTGCCCGGATAAAGGGTTTGTAGCAGTTTGAAGTTTTCTGCAACTTTATAGGGGCTATAGTGAGGCAGCATAACGCCACCGGAACCCAGTCGGATGCTAGAGGTCTCAGTGCCAAGCCTGCCTAGTAAAACTTCCGGAGAACAGCCGGCTAATGCGTCCGATGCGTGGTGCTCAGCAACCCAGAATCGGGAGTAGCCGAGTTCTTCGCTGAGACGGGCTAATTCAACAGATTCCTGTAGCGCGTCATAGGCAGTACTGCCACTTCGTATTGGTGATTGATCCAGTACAGAGAGGGGGGCTAATTTCGCCATATTTTTCTTTTTTCCTGTCGATAAAGGCTTTATATCCCGATAAATCAGGGGTAATAGTATTAATAATGGGTAGTATGGTAACACGGCAAAAAAAAGCCGTAATCATGCACTGGTTTATTGTGGAATTGCCTGTAATAATCAGGGACTAAGGGAGTAGGCTTGGTCCCTGTGGGAAGCAGGATTGAATTGGTACTTAACTGACTAAGGCAAGGGGGTAGGTAGAGGTAGTGCGAATTCAACTTCAGCAATCTGAATCATTAATTTTAAGAATCAAAGAAAAACTGAAAGAAAATAGATAAGCAGTAATTTTCCGAAACAAGAATTAATAGAAAATACTCGGAATTGTCATGGCGCCAGTCATGGCTGTAGTTTCCCAGACCATAATGAAGTGTTCGATTTCAATCGAACCAATAAAAACGACTAACGGGAGAAAGATAGTATGCGCAAAAACTTTCCTAGCAAACGCAGGGCGGTAACCATCGGGGTAATTCTCGCTGGCTTGTCCTTACCTGTTGCAGCTCAAGAAGATGATATTGAAGAGGTGGTAGTTACGGGTTCATTTATCCGCGGCTCTGCTCTTGATGCTCCATCGCCTGTACAAGTAGTGGACAGGGATAGTATTGAGGCACAGGGCGCCGCAATCATCTGGGACGTAATCAAAAACCTCGAAGTGAACTCCGGTTCATTTACCAACTCCGGTTCCGGCGAGAGATCGCAGGTTGAGGGTACTGCCCAAATCAATCTACGTAACCTTGGTGAGAACTCGACGCTGACATTAATTAACGGCAAGCGGGTTGCTCCCTACGCAGCTATCACCAACAGCGGTGGCGAATTCGTAGATATTAATGCAATACCTCTGGTTATGACCGACCGAGTGGAAGTACTTACCGACGGTGGCTCAGCACTCTACGGTTCAGACGCGGTAGCCGGTGTGGTTAACGTGATCATGCGTACAGATTTCGAAGGCCTGGAACTCTATGGTGACGTGCAGGGAGTTGAGGCGGCAGGCAGCGCCTATGATACAACCCTGAGTGGAATTTGGGGTTGGTCCAGCGATGATGGTGATACTCATTTTGTGGTGTCAGCGGAGCGTTTCGAACGTGATGCGGTTAACGTGCTAGATGGTAACCACATCGATGAAAACAGCCAGTTTAATGGTGCGGTATCCAGTGTAAGTGGCTCAGGCGTAGCCAGCCCCGCATTCGGTGCCAATATCAATCCTGCATATGTCCGTCAGGATATAATGGATTTTAACTTGTCTCAGGGCGGTACTAACGATCTTGTTCTTGGTGACCCTCTATGTGAGACGTTATCTGACAATTTGGGAAGGCCATTCTATACCGGTAGCCTGAGAGAGCAGCGAGGTGAGCGTGGCGGTACTTGTTATGAGGACGTGTCGCGATTTAACTTTCTCTCCAGAGATACCGAGCGAACCAGTTTCGCCATGGCATTCGATCACACTTTCAATGAGTCGGCGGAGTTTTATTCCTTCGCTAACTATATGGAGAATGAGATCATTCTCGAGGGTGGTGGTCTGAACAATACAGGTGGTTCCAGCAGAACGCGTGGGCCTACTGTACAGATGGCCACACCTGGTTCCTATATAGGAAACCCAGCTTTTGGCGGCTACGCTATCGGTATGCCTGCAGAGTTGGGTTACTATGCAGCAGCAGCGGGAAATACACGACCAACTGCAGCGGATATCCCGAATAACCCTAACTCACTGGCAAATGGTGGCCCGAACATCACCACTATTATCAATCCGCGCGATGGAATCCCCAGAGATGGTGTTCGATCCAACTACAACACCTCAGAATCCTCAATAGTTCAGGCTGGACTACGTGGTGACTTTGATTATCAGGATCGCCCGTGGAGTTATGATGTTGGGATCTCCTGGAGTCAATCCAGTAACGAGCAGACCTATCAGACTTTTAACCGCACCAGAACAGAACTGGCTGCGCTAGGTTTGGGTGGTCCGAATTGTACGCCTAACGGTCGGTCAGACTTTGATTGGCAGGGCCAGCCAGGACCTTTCGGCGGCGCCATACCTACTGCCTGGGATTACTACGGTAGTGGTTATACTCAGACTTTCTTCCCGAATTATGTGCTAACTACTCGAGAGAGTATTTCTTTGGGATTGACCAGTTCTAACCAAGGGCAGGGTGGATGTGAATTTTATAATCCATACCTCACTCAATTCACTAACCCGGATGTAGCAAATTCGCCGGAACTAATGGCTTGGATTAACGAGACTGTTTTAAGAGCAGACAAGCGTAATACTCTTGCTGTTTTTGATGCCGTAGTCGGTGGTGAGCTGTTCGATATGGCCGGTGGTCCAGCGGCGATTGCAATGGGTGCCCAGTATCGACAAAGAGATGCAACGTCTAAAGCGCCTGCATTGAACTTCCCGGGTATTCCAAATGCGATTCTCGGTTATGATAATAACGGTGTGCCTAACGAGTTCCATAAGGTAGATAACAACTACGAATGTGCAAACTGTATCTTCAATTTTGAAAATGAGCGGACTACTAGCGCGGCTTATTTCGAGCTGGCACTGCCGTTCATGGAAAATGTTGAAACCCAGATTGCTGTTCGTTATGAGGACTACGGCGGCAATATCGGCAGCGATGTCTCGCCTAAAGTTGCTATCAGCTGGCGGCCAACTGAGGAGCTATTGTTAAGAGGCTCTTTCTCTCAATCCTTCCGTGCACCGAATATTGGTATTGTAGAAGAAGGTCTGGAAGCGAGCAGTGTAGTGTTTAACGACCCTATCTCGAACCAGGCTGTTCGGGCAGGTCTGATACCTCCAACTGCAGAAAATGGTGAGGCTGAATTTAGTTATACCTTGGGCGGCCCAGCGCCGAACGTAGGTAACGAGTATGCTGACACTTTCTCTGCCGGTTTTATCTGGACACCGGGTGGTGATCTGGAAGGACTAAGCATTCAGGCTGACGCCTGGCGCTTCGAAGTATCCGACCGGGTATTGCCTGAGCCTGCTATCTCGGCGGTTCAGCCTGAGATCGATAGATTCCTGACGGTTGTGGGTGATCCTAATAACTACATCCTGAATGATTCAATATCTTCGGACTCACCTGTTATAGATGTACCTTGTGATCCTAACGCACTTGCGGCTACGTTCGGAGTTGACTCCGACGAGCGTTTGAATTGCGTGGTTAACCCTTCCCTTTACACAGATACAACTCAAGGAGTTGGTATTAGTCGCGCATTCAGGAGCGAAAGTGCCAGTCTGATTACTCTGACTCTGGCGGCAATTAACGCCGGTCGGATTGAGGCGGACGGTGTCGATGTTAAGATGGGTTATAACTGGGATAACGACTGGGGCAGGTTCCGTGTCAGCATGGACTATACCCACGTTCGTCAGTATAAGTTGGTCGATATACCAGGCTTGGAGCTAGGCTTGAACGACACTGGCAAATTTGATGCCGCCGGTACATCAGGTAATAATCTGCACGTTCGTTCACTGCCGGATAACAAGGGTAACCTTACCTTCACTTGGCAGCGCGATCAGCATGGTGTGACCTTGATCAATCGTCACATCGGTTCCTATCAGGATCTGTCCTATGACCTTGTCTATGAAACAGGTAATGACCTGGTGAGATCACTGGTACAGAAGTCTATTGATAGTTACTCTACCTGGGATCTGCAGTACCGTTATGCCCATGACTGGGGTAACAGCAACTTAGGTAATACTGTCTTCACATTTGGTGTTCTCGACTTGTTCGACGAGGACATTCCATATCGTGAGGCAGGTGGTCTTAACTATGATGCATCGGTATTCGATCCTCGCGGTCGAAGACTTTATGCCCGAGCATTGTGGCAGTTCAACTAGCTGATAGATTAAGCTAGTAATGAAACGGCGATGAGAGATCATCGCCGTTTTTTTATGCCCAAGAAAAGATTAATTGAAACTAGAGGAAACTGCGGAGTTATTTTTTCGGGCGCATCTCAAAATTGAATGACATGCTCATGCGCTCTTCTTCGGATTTATTTTGCGGTACGCTATGCTCAAGCCAGGAAGGAAACATGAGTAGCTTGCCAGCCTCAGGTTTGATATGCGCATAAAAAGTATTCTCCGGTCTGGAGCCATCAGCTGCCGGCGGCATCATCCAGCGAGCCATGCGCGGATCTTTGAAGGCGATTGCCGGACTCTGTTCGCTAGTCTTTACATAGAACACACCGCTAATATGTGAATAAGGGTGTAGATGCTCCGGGTGAAAACTGAATTTCGGATTGATGTTGGCAAACATGGCATTAATAGCTGGTTGATAATGCTGCGTGTCCCAGTGGTGTTGGTGAGCAAATTTCCCGGCGCATTGATGTATAAAGTTTACCAGCGGAGCTAATGCTGAATTCGAGAATAGACGGCTCTGGGTGAAATAGGAAGTATAGCCACTTGGGTACTCCAGAGCTGAAAGTCGCCGACCTTCCTCGTCATTATTTCGGAGTTCATTTGTAAAATTAACCAGCATTTCTTGATGCTGTGCAAAATCCGGAAACCAGGCTTCGTAAATTAGCGTGGGGAAGAGGATTCTGAGGCCATCTTTTTTCTCAGTATTTGGAGGGTTTGTCATGGGTTTCCATCGATTTTTATTAAGAGAATTATAGTGAGCAAACTTTGGTCTAAGCCAGTGTTCGGCTTCGAATTCCTGAAAGAATTGTTCTCAAGGATAGGTCTGCTATCTATGTGCTGAATGAAATTTATCAGCCGAACCTTGCTTCATGCAAGGCGGTTTTTGTTGGCTAGTGGGTATATAACGAATTTGGTGATATCTTTGGCTCGAATTACCACCCTTCATGACCTAGTTTAGGGTTTTGAGATTCTTTTCGAGCAAATGCTCGATTCGGCTTGCAGGAGTTACAAGGAATTATATAATACTTAGTTGATCAACCCGAGAAGTGAACTCTATCGATAAGAAGTGGGTTCAATTAAACCAACATTTTCACTCCTCTCTTTTTAGTAGTATTGATAATTATATGAAGGGATATAAATCCTTTCACTATCACTTATTGGGAGAAATATATGCGCAAATTTCCTAGCAAACGCAAAGCTCTGGTTCTCGGAGTTGTAATGGCCGGAATGGCCATGCCTGTTATTGCACAGGATGATGTAGAACAAATCATTGTGACCGGTTCCTATATCCGAGGCACCCCACAAGATGCTCCTTCGCCAGTTAATGTTATCGATCGAGATAGCATCGAAGCACAGGGTGCTTCTGTTATCTGGGACGTGATTCGTAACCTCGAAGTGAACTCCGGTTCCGATACGAGCGTTTCCGGATCAAGCGATGCCGGACAACTGACAGGTACTGCCCAGGTTAACTTAAGAAACCTTGGTGGTAACTCAACCCTGACCCTTATCAACGGCAAACGCTTTACACCAGCTGCTGTTGTTACAAGCTCCGGTCAGGAATTCGTAGATTTAAATGCTATTCCTCTGGTTATGACTGAGCGTGTTGAAGTCCTGACCGATGGTGGTTCAGCCCTTTATGGTTCTGATGCGGTAGCTGGTGTGGTTAACGTTATCATGCGTACCGATTTTGAGGGACTTGAAGTATACGGCGAAATGAACGGTGTATCCGAAGCCAGCGGTAAGTACGACAAGACTCTTAGCGCAATCTGGGGTTGGGGAAGTGATGATGGTGATACAAACTTCGTAATTTCCGGTGAATTCTTCGACCGTGATGCGGTTGGTGTTGAAGCAGCTAATTTCTATGATGCGAACGCAGGTCAATATAACGGTACGGTTGGTGCTCTTGGAACTCCTTTGGTTCTTCCGGGCGCTTCTTTAAACCCTGCCTATATTCGTGCCGATCTCACGGCTTTGAATATTGCGGAAGGCGGAAGTTCATCTCCTATTTTACAAGATCCTTTGTGTGAGACACTTTCAGGCCCTAACGGCGCGTTCTACATCGATAATCGCTACAGCGATTTAGGTGAGAACAACGCGACATGTAGAGAGTCTACCGTGGATTATAGCTTTATCGCGGTTGGTCAGGAGCGTAATAGTATTGCTGCTTCTTTCAATCACCGATTTAGTGACAATGCAGAGTTCTACTCATTTGCCCAGTATTCTGATGCAGAGACTGAGCGAGTAGGCGATGGTACTGCTTTTTCTCGTTCTGTTCACTTGTACCTGCCTCCTCCGGGAACTCACTCAGGCCCGGCGGCAGCAGCTACTAGTTTTACCGAGTTAGGTGCATTTGCACAGTTCGTCGGAAATGCCCGGCCAACTGCTGCTGATATTACAAACTCACCACTTTCCTTAGCGAATGGTGGTTTGGGAACTGCCATGTTTGGCGGTTCTGTAAGAATCGGCATGCCGAGAAGCAAATACACCAATATTACGCGTAACGAAACTACCGGCATTCAAGCTGGGCTACGTGGTGAGTTCGACGTGGACGGCAAGGCATTCAACTACGATGTGAGTTATTCATGGAGTAGCTCGAGCGTTGAGCAGGATGTGCTGACTCTTAATCGTGAAAATACCGAATTGGCACTCCAAGGTCTTGGTGGTCCAAACTGTACTCCTAACGGAACGCCTGATTTTGACTTTGTTAGTGCCTCTGCTGGCATTCTAGGGCCATTTAGCCCATGGGGCGGTCTCTCCAACAACTTCAATGATATTCCTTTCCCAGGCTATATCCTGAATTTGCGCGAGACTTTTTCTTATGCACTGACTAGTAACAATCATGGTCAGGGCGGCTGCGAGTTCTTTAACCCATTATTGACAGCATTGACTGATCCGGCACTTGCTAACTCTCCAGAACTTATGGACTGGATGCAGGAAGAGATCATGCGTGCTGACAAGCGAAACCAGCTGTCAGTTTTTGATGCAGTTGTTTCCGGCGAACTATTCGAAATGGATGGTGGCACAGCGCAATTTGCGGCGGGCCTTCAGTATAGAAATCGTAACGCCAAGTCACGTGCTCCTGAAATAAACTTCCCGGGTGTGGCAAATGCCATTACAGGCTATTCAGGTGGAGTTCCAAGTGATTTTACTTATATAACAGGTAATCTGGAATGTTCAGGCTGTATCTTTAATTTCGATCACGACCGTGATGCAACTTCTGCTTTTGTCGAATTGTCTTTGCCATTCGCTGAAAATGTAGAAACTCAGGTCGCTCTTCGATATGAGGATTACGGCGGTGTAATCGGCAGTGAAGTAACGCCGAAGATAGCAATGAGCTGGCGTCCAATTGAGGAATTGCTGGTTCGTGGTTCATTCTCACAGTCATTCCGAGCTCCAAATATCGGTGTGGTTGAAGAAGCCTTCGAATCATTCGGTACTTCTGTGCAGGATCCAATCTCTAATCAGGCTGTACGTGCAGGTCTTCTTCCAGCCACTATTGAAAATGGTGTGAGAGAAAGTTCATTCACTAAAGGTGCTCCTAACCCGAATCTGGGTAACGAGTATGCTGATACTTACTCTGTAGGTTTTCAGTGGACTCCAGGTGGAGATCTTGATGGTTTGACTGTTGGTGCTGATATCTGGCGTTTCGAAGTTTCAGACCGAGTCCTTCCTCAGGTACCTGTCGCTGGCTTGGCACCTGAAATTGAAGCGTTCAATGCAGTTGTTGGTGATCCAGGCAACTACATCCTGAATGAATCAGTTCAGCCGGATGCGGCTATTCCTTACGAAGCTTGTGATCCAAATGCACTTGCCGCGACATTCGGAGTTGATTCCGACGAGCGCCTTGAGTGTGTTGTTGATCCTCGACTTTATAAGGTTGATGGTATTCAGCGTCTAACAGGCTCCACCGACGCCGACCTTGTTACTATCGTTCTCCCTGCGGTGAATGGCGGTAATATCGAAGTGCAGGGTGTGGATTTAGCTGCTGGTTACACATGGGATAACGACTACGGTCGCTTCCGTGTAGGCCTAACCTATACCCACGTTGATGAATACACCGTTTCTGATATTCCTGGCCTCGATGCCGGTCTTAAGGAAACAGGTGTAACTAACGCCGCTGGTACCGATGGTGACTCACCTTACGTTAGATCATTGCCAGATAATAAAGGTAATATTACTTTTAGCTGGTCTCGAGATAACCACCGTGTGACATTGATTAATCGTCACATTGGTTCTTACAAGGTGCTTGACTACGATGCACGAGTTGCAAGTACTTCTGTACGATTGGTTGATTACCTGAAGCCTAAGGTTGATAGCTATAACACTTGGGACATGCAGTATAACTACACGCATTCCTGGGGTAACAACGATCTTGGTACAACAGTCTTCACTTTGGGTGTGATTGATGCATTCAACGAAGATCTGCCAATGTACCGATTCCAGACTTTTGATCGCTCCGTGTTCGATGGTCGTGGTCAGCGCTGGTACGCAAGAGCACTGTGGCAGTTCTAAGTAGTCGCTACTTGAAGCTAATCTCTTAGATTTTTTGAGAGACAAAGAAAACGGCGATGAGAAATCATCGCCGTTTTTTTATTCCCCGAGATTATTGTTACTCGATGATTGCCTGATAGATACCGCTTCGAAGCTTGGCATAGTCGTCCAATCCTGTGGCAGGTATTATTTGAGTAAGATATACCACTACCAATTCTTCCTCCGGGTCTACCCAGTAAGTGGAATGGTAAGCCCCACCCCAGCCATATTCCCCGATCGAACCCAGACTGCCTCGGGCGCCAAGATCTGTTACCACAGAGAATCCCAGGCCAAAGCCGACGCCCGCCTGAAAGGGGATGTCGCCTAAGTGATTGGTAGTCATCAGCTCAACCGTCTTAGGAGAAAGAATTCGCGTCCCATCCAGCTGGCCGCCGTTGAGCATCATTTGTAGAAATCTGGCGTAGTTGTTGGCGGTGGAGCTTAATCCAGCACCCCCTGAATAACTGACATTTGGACCATCAATATAGAGTCCCTGACTATTCATGCCGTTGGTTTCCGGTATTGCTTCAATGCCTCCATTGCCATCGGGGCGATAAACTACAGCTAATCGGCTAGCCTCAGCATCATCAACGAAGAACTGGGTGTCATCCATTTCAAGAGGGTCGAATATTTCCTGTTGGAGAAAATCAGCCAAGTTCATTCCGCTGGCTTTTTCAATTACAGCACCAAGAATGTCGGTGTTATATCCGTAAATCCATCTCTCACCGGGGTGTTCATCTAAAGGAAGAGAGCCCATTTCAGCGATTGATTCTCCGATAGGCACAGTCTTGTCGGCGAAATACCAGCCCTGAAATCCTGCAGCCTGCCATTCGCTTGCCGCTGGACCACTGCCATAACTCATACCACCCGTATGAGTGAGCAGGTTTCTTATAGTGATGGGGCGACGTGCGGGTTCAAGATCATAGGAGCCGGAATCATCTGCAACCGCAACCTGCATATCGGACCATTCGGGGATGTAGCGGGAGAGGGGATGGCTAATGTCCAGATCACCTCGTTCGTGGAGAATCATTATTCCCGTGGAGACTATTGCTTTTGTCTGGGAAGCAATGCGAAACAATGTGTCTTCAGTCATAGGCAGTCCTGCTTCCCTATTACGCATACCATTTGTCGCGGAAAAAACGATACGACCATTGCGAAGTACCAGAACGACTTGGCCAGCAATTAAGCCTTCGTCTACATAGGATTTCAGCACTGCGTCGAGGCGATCCAGTCTTTCAGAAGACATGCCAAGCCGCTCAGGCCGAGTAAGTGAGAAATCAGCTGCCCAGAGAGCATTGCTTAGGCCGAGAAGCAGGCAGAAGCCAATTATTTTAGAGTGACGGAATAGATTCATAGTGGTATCTCTTTATTGTTTTTTGATTCTGTGAAGGATGGAAAACCTCTTTTTACTACAAGCCATCCCTTAATGTACACCATGACAGAGTCATTTAAGGGGGAAAAAGGGGTTGACTTGAAACCTCCGGAAGAGCAATATCCCATGAACTATGAATATGCAAACCTATTTCTGGTGGTTCGAGCAATCGGGTCGCCAGGAGAATCAAATCTAGTATTCTTCTATGGCCGCCCAGGGTTTGGCGGTCTATAGCTTCAAATAAGTCCATTCTCGCCATACCCTCTCCGGCCATTCGGATACAGAGGAATTGGCAATGGAAATACAAAACCAGATTCAATATCGATGCTCCAGCGGCATCCAGATACGTCGTACTATGGCGCAACTGGACTACGTTGCCGCAGTGGAGCAGTTAGCCTCCTCACTGGATGAATCACCGGGCGTACTCCTCGCTTCCAGCTTTGAATTCCCCGGGCGCTATACCCGTTGGGATATCGGTTTTGTTAACCCGCCATTAAAAATCGTCGGGCGTTCCGATGAATTGAGAATTACTGCCTTGAATGTCCGCGGTAAAATTTTATTGTCGGAGATACATCGCGCTATTAAGTCCTGTGATGCCGTTGAAGAGCTGTCCGTCGAACGGGATGAAATTAAGTTAAGTGTCAGGGCTGCGGAAGATAATGTTAGGGAAGAGTTAAGAAGTCGCAGGGCTAGCTTGTTCTCAATACTTAGAGAAATTATTTCCTGCTTCTCCAGCCCAACTGACAGCTATCTTGGTTTATATGGTGCTTTTGGTTACGACCTGACATTTCAATTTGAAGACGTGCAGCGTTTTCAACAACGGGATGAAAGTGATCGTGATCTGGTACTGTATCTTCCGGATCAGGTAATCGTTGCCGACCACCGTATTGAAAAAACCTGGTGTTATAGCTACGAGTTCGTTTGTCGCCCAAGGAATTCAGAAAAGTTTTCAGAGACCACTGGCGGATTTCAGCGCGGTGGCAGTATTGAGCCCTACACGCCCGCTGAAGAATGCTCGCAGGCCTGCGATCACCAAGAAGGTGAATATGCTGATCAAGTGAGGCGGGCCAAAGAATATTTTCGACGCGGGGACTTGTTTGAGGTTGTGCCCGGGCAGATATTTTTCGAGCCTTGTAAAGATTCACCTTCGGCGGTTTTTAAGCGATTAAAGGAAAATAATCCTTCCCCCTATGGCGCGCTGATGAATCTGGGAGAGCAGGAGTATCTTGTTGCTGCTTCGCCGGAAATGTTTGTCAGGGTGGATGGCAGACAGATTGAAACCTGTCCCATATCGGGAACAATCAAGCGGGGTAAGGATGCAATCGATGATGCGGTGCAGATTAAGACTCTGTTAAATTCCGAGAAGGACGAGTCGGAATTGTCCATGTGTACTGATGTTGATCGCAACGATAAGTCCAGAGTTTGTGAGCCCGGGTCTGTGAAAGTGGTAGGGCGTCGTCAGATAGAGATGTATTCACGGTTAATTCACACAGTTGACCATGTGAAGGGCTTTCTAAAACCGGGCTTCGATGCTCTGGACGGATTCCTCGCTCATACCTGGGCGGTGACAGTGACCGGAGCCCCCAAGCTGGCGGCCATGCAGTATATTGAAGAGTTCGAAAAGTCTCCACGCTACTGGTATGGCGGAGCTATTGGTCAAATCGGCTTCGATGGTAATATGAATACCGGCCTGACACTGCGCACTGTACGAATCAAGGATGGAGTAGCGCAAATACGTGCTGGTGCCACTATGCTAATCGATTCCGACCCCGAAGATGAGGAGAAGGAAACCAGACTCAAGGCCTCTGCGTTGATTGATGCCGTAAACGGAGTGGATGCTTCGGTGACTAACATCAAGAGAGAAGACTTCTCCAGCGATGATGGCAAAGGTCTGAAAGTTTTGATGGTAGACCATCAGGATTCCTTTGTTCATAACCTGGCATCTTATTTCCGCCAGTGTGGTGTTGAATTGCAAACTCTTCGGCCTCAAGCTGCCCGGGATTATCTGATAGATAATATGGTGGATCTGCTGATACTTTCGCCGGGACCATCCTCTCCCGAGAATTTTTCCATGAGTTCGACTATTGATATTGCCCGACAGAAAAATATTCCTATGTTCGGTGTATGTTTGGGCTTACAGGGAATTGTCGAATACTTCGGAGGAGAGTTGCGCCAGTTGGACTACCCTATGCATGGCAAGCAATCTACCGTTAAGCATAGCCAATCCAAAATGTTTGCAGGGGTTCCTCGGGAATTTCCGGCCGGACGATACCATTCGCTGGTGGCTGAATCGGTTCCGAGTTGTTTGCGGGTGACAGCATCGACTGAACAGGGAGAAGTGATGGCGATTGAACACGACACTCTTCCCATACGTGCGGTGCAGTTTCATCCGGAATCTATAATGAGTCTTGATTCCCAGGCGGGCTACAAAATTGTTCAGAATATAGTGCGTAGCACTGTGGAGTTAAAAAAGAAGCTATAGTTTTCTCAGGGTAGCTGTCGATCGAACCACTGTGTAAGGCGAATTCCGGCCAGCCCCAGACGAACTCTTGCGATTTCCTGCATTTGTTCCACATAGCTTGTGCTCAAATCGAATTCTTCAAGAGTTGAGCCATCTCTGTCGGAGTAGTTGATAGTATTCAGCATCTCTTCGCTATACACCTGAGAGAGCAGGATTTCCCGGCTTTCGCTCATCCACAAATCCCAATGGGAATCAGTATTAGCGGCAGCTAATAATATGTCCCTATTTCCAAGTATGGCAACGATGCTGGCTTGAATGCCATCCTCTCTCAATGCCGAATCCCATGTTGAATGAAGATTGCCTCTATCAGTAGAGACTTGATTGCCTCCGCGGTCGCCGTTTCTAAAGAGCCTGGCCGAGAACAGGGAGCCGGTATGCAGAGGTTGGTGAATATCGCCCATAAGATGTAAGACCCAACACAGAGCAACGGCCCTGTCGGCAGGGGAAGCATCGGGAGTGGCTAGTAGTGCAGTATTGTAGTCCAGTGCTGTACTTACATTGTGTGCATCGTCCATGTCCCTGACAGCGCTGGCAGGTTCGCCGGCTATATCCGGTCGGACCTCGGTGTTGATGTATTGATTGCCTTGAATCTGTGCCTCGCCTCTATTCCAAGCGCCATCGGTATAGTGCCAGTTAGCTCTATTGTATTTTTCCCGCTCTGCTGCAGGTAGGCCTCGAGCCAGATCGGGCCAATAGGCGGCCTGACCCAGTAACCAGATCTGGCGTTGTTCTTCCGAGCCTCTGCGAATAAAGGACGGCATGGCATCGATGAAGTCTTCTTAGAAGCGGGGGTGGCTTTCGATTATTCGAAAGAGCTTGCTTCGGGTTTCGTCATTTGAAAATTGATAGGCTATGGAGGCAGTGATTCGATGACCCACAGCATCCCAGGCGAGGCTCGTGTTTATAAATGCAGGGACAAGCGCAGAGGCTATAAAAGCCAGAATTGGGAAAATTGATTTTCTCATCGCTTGAATCTCCGTGTCATCTTTTTCCCGTTACACTTCTAATCTTTAAGCTTTAGATTTTAGACTTCGAGCCATTCCGATCTGACGTCGTCTGCTTGCATCAAGCTATCCGGAGTGCCTTCATAGACTATTTTCCCATGGCCCATGACGTACAGGCGATGGGAAATCTTCAGGGCGATGGAAAGTTTTTGTTCCACCAATAGAATGGCTACACCTCTATTAGCTATTTCCTGAAGCAGCTTGCCGACTTGTTCGACGATCTTTGGCGCAAGACCTTCGGTGGGCTCATCGATCATAATCATGTCGGGGTCGCCCATAAGCGTGCGACACATACACAGCATTTGTTGTTCACCACCACTTAGCACGCCGCCGGGAACGTCTGCTCTCTCGCCCAGATTGGGAAACATTTTGAACATTTCTTCGATATTCCAGCGTCCCTGTGAGTTATTGGACTTCATGCCCAGCAATAAGTTCTGTCGAACCGTCAATGTTGGAAATATGTCTCTATTCTCCGGAACATATCCGAGGCCGAGGTGAGCTATTTCAAAGCTTTTTTTACCGGCAATCTCTTCACCTTTGAATTTGATCGAACCCTGTGGTGCCAGTTCACCAATTATGGTTTTAACAGTTGTTGAGCGCCCAACACCATTGCGTCCCAACAGGCTAACAATTTCGCCTTGCTGGACATTGAAATTCACGCCCTGCAGGATATGGCTCTTGCCGTAGTAGGCATGGAGGTCATTGATTTCAAGCATCACTAGCAACCTCCCCGAGATAGGCTTCCTGCACTTTGGCGTTCGCCCGTACTTTTTCAGGTTCGTCTGTGGCGATAATTTCCCCATAAACCAGAACAGAGATTCGATCAGCCATATCGAAAACAATATTCATATCGTGCTCTACCATGATAAGTGTCTTGCCTTCGGTAATTCGATTGATCAAGCCAACGGCATTTTCAGCTTCACTATGACTCATTCCTGCTACTGGCTCATCCAGCATGATGAGTTCGGCCCCACTGGCTATAGCAATGCCTAATTCCAAAGCGCGTTGTTGCGCATAGGCAAGTTCTCCAGAAGGGAACAGTGCTTTGTCCTTTAAGCCGATTTGTTCAAGCACTCCCATGGCATGATCATTCAGTTCACCCTGCCGTCCGAGAAGATGCCAAAATGAATAACGATAGTTGCTAGACCACAATAGAGCGCAGCGGACATTTTCGAAAACATTCATTCTCGGGAATATATTTGTAACCTGGAAGCTTCGGGCTAATCCAAGGCGTGCAATTTCATAGGGTGGCTTATTTTGAATTTCTTCATTATTAAAAATTATAGTCCCGCCACTAACATTGTAGCGACCGCTAATTAAATGAAAGAGTGTAGACTTTCCAGCACCATTAGGGCCGATTATGGCGTGTTTCTCTCCCTGTGCGATATCGAGGGACACTTCCTTAATAATCGTTGTCTCTCCGAAACTTTTTGAGACATTGGTTAGACTGAGAATGCTCATGACTCACCCTCGGTTTGGGATAATGAGTTTGCTTCTTCCCATGCATCCCGCAACTGCGGCAGGGACATGCGGGCAGCAAACAGCGCTCCCAGTGTCATAACAGTCAGGCTTATCCAACCAACAAGTGATGCAGTCACCAGCTCAAAACCCAGATAGTGAAAGATTTCCTCTTCACTATGACTCATCTCCAACATGCCAATGCCGCCAACTAGAAATAGGATAGCGGGGACCCCTGTAATGATATAGGGAACAGCAAGATTCTTAAGAGATCCATTAAGCCAGGCTATTTGATGCATCATGATAAAGCCGGCGAAGCCTCTTGGTAAAAACAGCACGGTAAGTAGGAACATGATGCCGAGATAGAGCATCCATAGATCAGAATAATTGCTTAGCAGGGAATTCATCAGGGTTAGAATAACCGCACCCAAAATTGGCCCTATAAAATATCCAAGCCCGCCAATATAGGCCATTAACAACACGCGGCCTGATGTGGCTGCATTAAGATTTTCTTCAGTAATAAATTCGTAATTGAGAGCAAACAAGCCGCCGGCTACACCAGCAAATAGACCCGCTGCACAGAAGGAGATATAGCGAATTCGGCGAGCGCTGTAACCAATGAACTCCGCTCGTTCCGGGTTGTCTCTTACGGCGTTAGCCATTCTTCCGGCGGGTGTCTGTGTGAACAGATACATGAAGAGAGTTGCGATAAATACCCATGCTGCGGCGAGATAGTAAATTTCCACATCCTGAAAAAATTCAATACCGAACAATGGTGGTCCGTACGTTCGGTCACCACTGACTCCAGCTTCTCCGCCGAAAAAATCTGTGAATATTAGAGAAGATGCAGCAATTAACTCCCCGATCCCCAGTGAGATCATGGCAAATACGGTTCCAGCTTTGTGGGTGGAAAAGCTACCTATAAAAACCGCCGCCAGTAAGCCAATAAATCCGCCTATAAGAGGAATCCAGATAATGGAAAAGTACAGAGTTTCGAACTCGATCATGATTAGGGCATGAACTGCCAGAAAGCCGCCTAATCCAAAATAGACCGCATGACCAAACGACAACATGCCACCTTGACCCAATAGCATGTTATAGCTCAGGGCAAAAATAATCGCGATTGCCATCTGATTGTAGATAGAAATTGCGAGAATAGAATCTGAAAACTGCGGCAGTGCCAATAGCAGCAGTAGATAAGCTAACCAGATTGAAATTTTCTTGGCGATACCCATTATTCCTCCCTGTTACCCATTAATCCTGTTGGCCTGAAAATCAATACCAGAACTAGTAACAGGTAAGGAAGAATCGGAGCTACCTGTGGCAACGTCATGGTCCACAAGTCATTGAGCATGTGATCACGCCCGAATGAAATACCTAACAGGTTCAATAAGTCGGGCATACCTACATCGGAGGCAATAGCATATGACTGTAAGAGTCCAATTAGTAAGGAGGCAATAAAGGCTCCGGCCAGTGAGCCCAGCCCGCCTATAACTACGATTACAAACACGATACTGCCTAATACTATTGCCATTCCCGGGAAGGTAGTTAACACCGGACCAGCAATCACGCCAGCGAGGCCTGCCAGAGCAGTACCAACGCCAAATACTCCCATAAAAATAAGCGGTACATTGTGACCTAGATTCGCCACTGTATTCGGATGGGAAATTGCAGCCTGAATAATTATGCCGATGCGGCTACGTGTAAGGACTCTGTAGAGGCCAATAAATATCAGAATAGAAATTCCAATCATGAACCCTCTATAGGCTGAAAATTCCTGACCAAAAAGTGTAAATAGAGGAAAGTCCAGCAGGTCAGGGGATTGATAGTTCTTGGTGTCAGGCCCCCAGAAAAACTGCACCGCTTCTTCGATAAGAAAGGCCAGGCCGAAGGTAAACACTAATTCTGCAACGTGACCGGACTGATGAACGCGACGTAAACCGTAACGTTCAACCGCGGCTCCGAGACAACCTACTATCAGCGGCGCGAAAATTAGGCCGGTCCAGAAACCAAAGTGAAGGCTAATAGAATAGGCAAAATAGGCGCCGAGCATATAGAAGCTGGCATGGGCAAAGTTCAACACACCCATCATGCTAAAGATGAGAGTGAGACCGCTGGCCAACATGAACAACAATAGTCCGGTAACCAGACCATTCAGTGTGGCAAAAATAAATACTTCTAACATGCGGGTTTTAGCAAATCCTTTTTACTTGCGAGTGCAACGCTGCTCACGGGCTATCTTCTTGGCCGACGCATTCTACAGCTTGATTCGACAATAGTGTCTTCGGCATCAACGTGATATTCACTGAAAAGCCCGAAGCCGGAATTGTCTGCATCAAATTCGATACCTTCATCAGTGTGTACGGATACGTGAAGAGACTGAAAGGCCTGATGATCATCTCCTCTCATCCAGATTTCATCACCGCTTAATGTCGTGAATCTCATGTCCTCTAGAGCTAGAGCTATGTCGTAAGGGTCAGTACTCTGAGATTCTTCAATCGCAGCCACCACCATTTGTAAGGCGTTTGCTATACGAGGCTGTGTTACATCTTTGTTAGGATTGGCCGCCTTAAATGCACGAATGTATTCTTTTCTGACTTCTGTCGGGATCGGGTTGGAGGTCTCATTATGTACAAGTCGGATTCTGTCCTTGCCATCTTCACCTAATGTGGCAGTGATGCCGTCATAGGCAGCATAAAAAGTATAAATCGGAATATCCAGGCCGGAATCAATAATAGAGCGAGCCAATGACACCATATCA
>Ga0315322_10001253_pt1 | contig 19604 bp, 18 predicted proteins | sample M110021515metaG_FD_203461 | JGI IMG/M metagenome (GOLD analysis project Ga0315322, IMG submission 203461) | Ammonia-oxidizing marine archaeal communities from Monterey Bay, California, United States - M1 100m 21515 | ecosystem: Environmental > Aquatic > Marine > Intertidal zone | place: USA...
GCTTCCACATGTGACAGTTCGACAAGTTCCCTGGCAGCCCGCCGAATGTTTTGAACGGTATCTTGCCCAAGCGTTGTCACGTGAATTGCAGCAAAGTGTGCTCGAGGGTTTACCTTGATGGACAGTGTTCCGTGTGCCTGCTTCGTGGGTGCGGCAGTGCCGAACTGAACAGGGCATCCAAGGTGTTCGTAGATCTCTGAAACGATCTGCTGGTGTCGCTTTGAAACAAAAACTTGACGCTCTGCAGGTTCGGTGACCCAGTGAAAATAAATCACACAACTCACGCGTTGCGAGAGTTCCTCGGCGATGCCCCCAAACGACTCGTTCTTGGGTGAGACGCCCAAACCAACGCCACAGATGTAACCGCCATGGTAAGCATTCGCTTTTTGAGTGTAGATATGGACTGTCACAGAATCTGCATACCAGCCCCATTTGCTGGGCTTCCTTGTCCAATGCGTCCTTCATCTGGTTCAAAAGCCCTCGGCCCCGATGGCGGGGATCAACCGCTGCTTGGCCGACTTCTGCCACTGGGCCTGCATCATTGAATTCCAACGCACAATGACCGGCCAAGTAACCTTCCTTGTCCGCAGCAACAATCGATAGCACTTTGCCATTGGCATGCTGAGCCGCAACTCGTTCAGGGTAGTACAAGTCCTCATTGAAATAGGTATTACCATAGATGCGGTAAATCAATTGTGAGATTTGCAACGCTTCTTCAGGTCGGGATTTTCGAACGTCGTATTCCTGTTCAGGTGCCAGTGGCTCATCTTTGCTAACTTGTTTCGAGTCACTGTCGCGGACAGATTTGTCGTGGAGCCATTTGATCAAATGCAGAGCCTTCCCATTCGGACCCAAGGCGGACCAATGCATTTCATCTAGAATTCTTGTATGGATCGCATTTCGTAAGCTCGGCAGGTCGATCGGACCTTGAATCAAATCTGCTTCAAGTTTCTTGATGTCTTGCGGCACACCATCGTCGCAGATGGTGAGTTCGAATTTTCCGTTCGACTCGTTGACCTTGATGATAATTGCGCCCTGTTCCCCATTGGGATAGGCGTGATCGATCGTGTGTGTGACCACTTCAGCGACTAATTGCTCCAGTCCGGTCACCGTTGTGTCAGGAAGACCCACTTCATTGAGGGTAGAACGAATGAAGGCTTGAACGCTGGGCAGCAAAGGCGAGTCATTGGATAGGCGTAATTCCATTTCCATGGCGAAAATATCGTCTAACAGGGGAGGCTTATGCAAACAGGTGAATTGAGCAATTGCAGTTTGGAAACTTCTTTCGCAGTAGATTACTCTGCTTCACCCGTGGTGGGAATTCAGCTGAAAACCGGGAAAGGGTATGGGCTGGATTTGGATGGCTGCCATGTTGAAAAATCACAGGTTCCGTGAATCCGAAATTCAAACAGATACCGATACTTGTGGACAACATTTTGTTTCTGTCCGCTCCACGCACGTGAAAAGGCATTGTTTGGTATTGAAATGCTGCCGGCGATTTAAGTGCCCGTATCTGTAAACGTCGAGTAAATGTCTGCTAAATTATGCAGTACCTGGTCAATTTTGGGAATTTGTTTGAACACGCTGGTGAGGCTTTCATGCTCTATGAACACACGCAGTCTGCGCCAATGTATCTGCTACTGCTGGTAATCGGGCTTGGTACTTTGGCTGGATCAGTTTTCACAAACGTGATTGTTGCGCAGGTAGCGATGTACTGGAGCGGTGCTTTGATGCTGCTACTGGCGTTGTGCTTTCGGCATTTGACGGTAAGCGATGAGGGCACCGAGTTGTTAATTGCATTCGGACCGTTGTCGTTATTCAAACGCCGTTTGCAGTACAACGAACTCGAAAAAGTGGAGCAAGCCAGATCCACCATCATGGACGGTTGGGGTATTCACATGAGTCCGAGTGGAGGATGGGTTTGGAATCTGTGGGGATATGACTGTGTGGATGTTTGGTATCGGCAAGGTCGAAAACTCAGGATTGGTACTGATGATGCGGTCGCTCTGGCTGCCTTCCTGGAGACAAAGGTCATTCCTGCAGATAACAAGTGTCAAGACAGCAATTAATGTTTAGTTTCGAGTATCTACCGGACCGATATGCGGTTTGTCGCCTTGCACCAGATGAATCACTACCACAGTGGGCACTGAAAAACGATTCCGATAAGCAACAGTTTGTATCGTTGAACTGGACCCCTGATGAACTGTCGGTTGTGTGTCGTGAATCCATCGTGCCGGAGCATGTAGAATCAGAGACCGATTGGAGATGCATGCGGGTCGCCGGAAAGCTTGATTTCTCATTAGTTGGGATTCTTGCTCGGATCACAAAATGTCTAGCAGATGCAGACATCAGCGTTTTTGCGGTATCCACCTTCGATACAGATTATTTGCTGGTCAAGAGTTCACAGTGGCCAATGACTCTCAAAACATTGTCGGAAGCTGATTGCAAGGTGTATCCTTTAGAAGTTGCGTGAAGCTTACGAAAAAGTTGATTGCCGGAATAGTCAAACACAACCTTCTCGGTTCATGGCGGCCGTTGCTGTTACGTCCGAAAGACGCGAGCAACAGATAGGTGGTATCTGTTTGAGACCAGCAGTCTGTGTTTTACGCCAGCGACTTGCATATAAAAATAGTGCGTTCAACATATTGACAGGGCAAAGATGAGAATCAACAGAAGGCAGTTCACGAAGGTGGGAAGCTTCGGTGGCGTTGCCGCTCTTGCGAACTTCACAAAACCTCTTAGCGCATTGGAACCGCAGGTGACTGCTGTTACTTTGGTGAACGCACAGGTTGGGGAAGATCTCTTTCAATATTTGGATCGTGTGCAGTCGGGCTTTGATCAGAAGGCGTATCGAGACATCATCGGGGCAGCTAACCCTTTTAAGGAGGGAGACGCGATGCTTGGTGTGGCGGCTGCCGATGACTCTACGCGGGGAATTGCTCGTCAGTTGTTGGCAAACACCATTTTATCCGATGTAGATGACCACCCCATTACGCAAGATCGTTTGTCTCAACTGCTTCAACAGACAGTGGGAAGCAGTGAACAGACGACGATTCAAAGCCAAACGCTTGGACAATTGAAGCGATTTCTTCTCGAACGTGATGAAGTAGCAATCAAGACAGTACTTCCTTCGTTGTCCAGCGTCGTGATCGGTTGCGTCGTGAAATTAATGAGTAATGCAGAACTGGTCACTGTGGCCTCAAAAATATTTCACCCTCTGCCCAATAGCAACATCGGTGCAAAGGGCTATTTGGGAGCACGTGTGCAGCCGAACTCGCCTACTGATAATCTTGAGGATATTCGTTGGCAAGTATTTGACGCTTGGGCTTATGGAGTTGGTGATGTCCTGTTGGGAACCAATCCCGTTTCCAGCGATCCGGAGTCGGTAGCTGCGGTGGAACGGACGTTGCAGGAGATCATCGAAGTCTTTGGTTTGCAGGATGACTTACCCCATTGTGTACTGTCGCACATCGACGTGCAGGCTGACGTTGAGCAGCGACGACCTGGCAGCACAGCACTTTGGTTCCAGAGTATCGCTGGTACCGATGGTGCAAACCAGACTTTTGATATCAGCGTCGAGAAAATGTTGGATTATGCACGGCAACGCAAGGGGAAATTTGACCTCTATTTCGAAACGGGGCAGGGAGCAGATTTTACAAATGGCCATGGCAACGGCTTTGATATGGTTGTGCATGAGTCACGGAAGTATGGTTTTGCCCGTGCGTTGAAATATGAAGTTGAGAAAGCCAAATCGGGCACTGATTTGAAACCATGGGTCCATCTGAATGACGTCGCGGGATTCATTGGTCCTGAAGTGTTTCGAACCAAAGAGCAATTGGTTCGATGTTGCCTCGAGGATATCGTCATGGGAAAACTGCATGGTTTGACCATTGGGCTTGATGTCTGCTCCACACTTCATATGGAGGTTTCCTTACAGGACCTTGATTGGTGTCTTGACCAGATCATGCCTGCTAACCCGGCGTATCTGATGGCGTTGCCAACTAAGATCGATCCAATGCTGGGTTATCTCACAACGGGCTACCATGATCACTTGCGCCTGCGGCAAAAGTTTGGCTATCGGGTAAACGACCCCATGTGGGAGTTCTTTCGCACGATCAAGGTCATTGATGAACAAGGAAAACCTACTTCACATTTTGGTGACCCAGCATGGGTCTATTTTCAGTATCAGCAACGTAAAGGTGATGTGAGGTCCGAGCAGGTAGTCAGGCGAGAAGCAAAGCAGCAGATTGCCGCAGTCCGCGATAGAGGAGTATTTATCACTGAAGGGCATGGAACAGCAGTCTCAGATATCCCGAGCGCTACGAAACGCAGTGTCGATCGCATTTACGATGATGCAAAAAAAAGCATTTGGGCGGAATTGACACCCGGGTTCATCAGTGAAATCCCCGTCTCAATCGCTCTGAATACCGAATCGGTAGATCGCAGCGACTACATTTTGCACCCAGTGAGTGGTGAAAAATTACGTGAGCCATCTGCATTGAAGGTCCAGGGGCTTCGTATCAAGCATGATGATCAATTCAATGTGCAGATCGTCATATCAGACGGGCTCAATGCCTTATCGATTATGGAGAAGAATCATCTGGATCCATTCCTGAAAAGCTTGCGGGAACAATTGTTGCGCGACGAATTTAAACCTGCTCCAGACAATATTGTCGTGAACTCAGGACGCGTCAGGGCTGGCTACCAGATTGGTGAAATTCTGTTCGCCCAGAGCAAGGGACCAAGAGCACTGCTGCATGTGATTGGAGAGCGTCCCGGCACAGGTCATCGTACCTTCTCTGTCTACATCACGGCTCCTGACGGTCAAGTGTGGAACAGCAGCGGGCGAGTGGATCACAACATTACCAAAGTTGTCTCTGGAATCGCATCGACCGCTTTGCCGCCAGTAAGTGCAGCAAAAGAGACTGTGCGTTTACTTCGATCACTCACAGGCTAGTTGGCGCCTGTTGATTTGAGTGTTTGCGTTTCAGCACGACTTCGAGCATAGCACAACACAAGATTCCAAACGTATAGCGAATGAGGTCCATCGCTGTGAAATCGAAACCAAGAACCAATCCACCCAACGTTGTCTGCCGTGACCAATCGATCCAAGGCGCATGATAGAGTTGACTCAACTCGATTGTAAAGGCACAGGTAAGACCAATAATGGCCCGCTTCAGCACCGGTCTTCGGGGTATGAGGATACTGAGCACCAAGTACACCAACGCTGCCCAACAGGTGTCTCCAGCATGATTTCTGATGAACTCTGGCGGTGAAAATCCAGGATAGCGTGAGGCCAATCCAAGCAGCAGCATTAGCGCCGCCGTCGCGACATAGATCAATCTACTTTTCTGCGTGGGTTGCACGTTTACTCGATGGGCAGAAGGAGATCGTAGTCACTGCCTCTGTCGGCACATCACAGAGTGGCACACATATCCAACATCTGCGTTGCTCAGATCCATGGCGCTGGAAGAACTAGATAGTGAGTCACCCATGGCGTGATCTGTGCTGACGTGGCCAGGTGATAATATTCAGTGGAATGGAGAAAAAGAACTGGTTTCATGTTCGGTCGGTTCGTTTGATTGATGTTGGCGGAATTAACAATCAACGGTGTTTTACGCGCCCCGGGCGGCTCTGAAATGTGACTATAGAAGTGTACTGATTCTCGCGGCAGTATGCGATTCAGGACTTCCGTTGTTCTCTTGTCCGGTTTGGCAATATTTCACTGCCCGCGGTACATGTTGGGCTCACAATCTTCTTTGTCTTTTCACAAGGGTTCTCTTTTGAAGCATCTTCTGCGCACTTTTTACGATGATCGCATGTCCTGCCCATCAGGTGGTTATTCGCCCTCCGGTGAGAAGCCCGCTTCAGTCTATGAAGATTGGGTTCAGCACAGGCTAGTCAAACGAGTGGAATTTGATCCCATTTCGATAGAAGAACTGAAAGCGGTCCATGATCCGGAGTATGTACGGGGTGTGTTCAGTGGTGAGGTTTCCAATGGGCATGGCAATACTGATGCTGCTGTGGCTGAATCAATTCGATGGACGGTTGGTTCCATGGTTGCCGCAGCTGAGGATGCGCTGGACTCAGGGTTGGTATGTTCGCCATCCAGCGGTTTCCATCACGCAGGCTATTCTTCCAATCACGGATTTTGCACCTTCAATGGGTTGATGGTGGCATCCAATCGCTTGTTGCAACGTGATGAAATCAACAAGATTGGAATTCTGGATTGTGATTGGCATGCCGGTGATGGAACTGATGACATCATTAGAGAATTGGATCTGCAAGATTCCATTCTGCATTTCTCTTCAGGAGCCCAGCGTCTTGCCAACTCGCGGAGGTATTTTGAGTGGCTTGATGAAGTGATCAAGGTCATGTGCGCCGCGCACGTCGATATTGTGTTGTATCAGGCAGGGGCCGATGCCCATCGCGATGATCCTCTGGGTGGTGTTCTGGATAGTGCAGAATTATCCGAAAGGGATCGAGTTGTTTTTGAGCAATTCGTGGCCCAAGGAATACCAATTGCCTGGAATCTTGCAGGCGGATACCAACGCGATGCCGAGGGATCCATCTCGCCAGTGCTTGATATTCACCGAACGACTGCTTTGCATGCCTTCGAAGTGCTGCATGAACAGCAGGTAAATCCACGCAGCTGGCAACAGTCGTTTTTTCAGGAGGATGACCCTCCAGAGCATCGAATGGATCGAGCAACTCTGAAATCCATTCGGAAGGGAAGAGAGGTGTTCAAAAACCGAAAATTGAGTCTGAATAATTTTGGTGTCGAACTGACCTACGCAAATCATTTGGAGGGGAGTCCTGAGTCAATCAGTCATTCGATTATGGTGAACCTTGAACGTCGCCGTCAACAGAAGGCTGGTACGGCGACAGGTGTTACTTTTATCCGACCCGGGGTGTTTCCACTTCCTCGCTATCGTCTCAAAGCCACCTTGGTATCGCCGTACCCAACGTCTTTGGGGGAATCCGAGGATTATTCGCGTCTGCAAGTTTGTTGGTTTAGTGATGAGCTTGGACAATCGATCGATGAAATGGTGCTCTTCGCGGTGGCAAGGGTCAATTGGGATGCAACAGCAACCAATTACGATCGTTACTATGTGTAGGACTTTAGGTAGTGACGCCTTTTGAGCTGCTCGCGTTCTACGAGAAGTGTTTTTTGGTTTGATGTCGTGTAGACGTGTTTCGTTATTCAGGTTTGGAGTCTTGTTTGAATAAAATATATTTGATCGATACTGAAACAACGGGGGGAGAGCGTAACGAGGCGATCGAGGTAGCATGGGCATTATTCAACCCTACCGAAGACCCTGTAGTACATGTTCAAAGATATCGGCCAGCAGGGGAAATGAAGCTGGGGGCAACCGTGGTGCACGGCATCCTGCCGGAAGAACTGGAGAACTGCCCACCATCGGTCGAGGCGGCCAGTTTCATACCGTTGGAGCCTGGTGATTTTATTGTAGCGCACAATGTCGATTTTGATTATGAGGTGATCGGATCACCTCGTGATGTACGCTGCATTGACACCTTGGGCATATCTCAGTATCTGTGGCCAGAGATTGACTGTCACAAACAGTTGGCAGTTCTCTATCATTTGTTCGGATATGAACGCTGGCTGCGGGATTTAGCCAAGGATGCGCATAGCGCCGATGCAGATGTCAGGATGTTGCATCTATTAGCGACGCAGATAGTGCAGCGGCAGAAAATCAAAAGCGGAGGACAGTTCTTCAACTTCTCGCAGCACGCGCGAACTCATCCCAAGCAGATCGCGTGGGGAAAACATCGAGGCAAATATCTATTCAGCACGGATGAGTCCGAAGCGGTTCCTGCTGACTACTTGGAATACATGTTGAAGCAAGATCTGAATCCTTACACGCGGCAGGCATTCATGAATGCATTAGCTTGGCGTGAAGACGCAGGCAGTGATCAAAACTGAGACAACAGGCTTCCTCAAATCAGCATGCGAACCCTGTGAGATGAACCCATCGAGCCCCATCATCAAACCGAATCCTTCAAAATCAACATCCGTGTCAACAGTCACCAAACCTGTAGCGACAGAAATATCCTCCTGTGTTGGAATTGGAGTTGGGAATCGGGTGGCGGAGTCGATGCGGGCGATGCCGAGCATCGGTCGGTTATATGACAGCAGCCTGGTACAACGCTGTTTCCACTCGTGAATATGTTGATGCGGTACGAGCGAGCAACTACGTGGGAGTGGATGAAACGATCACCTTTAGCGGACTCACTGCCGGTATCGAAGCTAATTTTTAGCCGTTCGTTTTCATGGACTGATTCGTGTATCAAATGAGTCCGATAGCGATTCTCAGTAATGTCGACAGTATTGAGAGTGCTACCATCAAGACGACAAGGCGGAACAGAATGGGCTGAATCCATTTCAGTTTCATCACCATCGATGCCCCAGCTTCATCTGAGATGTGTTGAAAGCCTTGCTCAAGTGTTCCCGAAAGCTCTGCAGTTTTGATCGTGGTTTGAGTCTGAGCGGACAGGAACCTGACTTTCTGGAATGCTTCCGCCATGGTTTGATGATTTTCGATCGCGATCGCGGCCTTTTCTAGATCCATGCGTGCACTGCGATTGGTGACCGTCTCTGCTGCTAAACGGATCATTGATTCGACCCGGTGCTCGCCCACGGCGTACATCATGGACATCACGCGAAAGAATCGGTGTCTCGCAATTTCTTGTTCCAAGGTACCAACCAAGGGTAGCGAGAGTCGAATTTGGTCGATGGAATAACGGATTGGGCTTAGCATGACTAATCCAAAGATCAGGGCAGTCAATGCCCAGCCGAGGGCTTCCGAGAATGCAAGTTGGATTGCCAGGATTACATCTCCGCTCAGCAAGCATATCAGGATGCGGAATACTGAACCGGCGAAAAATATGGCAAGGGGAAAAAGCCATGTGCGACGAAGGTTGGTCAACGGTTCATGGAGTGCTTTGCAGTGGTCGTGCAAAAATTGAAAGACCTCCGCCAGTCGTCCCGATTGTTCCCCTGCCTGAACAAGAGGCAGATAGAAACCCGGAAGAAATTCACGGGCTGGGCTGAGTGCTTCAGTAAGAGTGCCGCCTTGCTGGACGGTTGCGACTGCAGTCGTCCAGCGTCGGCCAATGAGAGTGCTGCGCATGGGGCGAATGCAGAGTTCCAGACCCTTTTCTACATCAGCGACTGTCTTCATGCAGACACCAAAATTGCGTGAAAATTCAGCTAATGATTGATAATCAGTACCTCGCAGGCAGAGATACAATCCTCGTACACCTTTTTTGCCAATGCGACGCAACCACACGAAGAGTTCTGCGTATCCATTCGGCGTTCGATCAGATGAGGTTGGCATGTACGAAACAGATTGCGATATCGGTGCGATGTAGTTGCGAGTCAGTCTTGAGAGTCAGCGTTGAGGGCTCACAGTCGGCTGACTATGGTAATCTCTTAAGGTGGTCCGTTGAGACTATGCTCGGGTCCCAGCCCTCGGGATTCACTCATGATCTTTGTAACTACCAACATGCGAAGCACCAAGTGCGAGAGATAGGGTAATCGAAATCAGGTTCTTTTTAATCCAGTTGTTCTGTTTCGTTCTTGCTTGTTCGTCAGCGGTATCTGCTGAGCGAGATGGTAGCGGTAGAGTTTTGTCACTGTTGAAATCTCACTGTGCAGATTGTCATGGTAAAACGAAACCAGAGGCGACTCTGTGCTTTGACGGTCTTCCAACTGATTTTGCAGTTGGAAATTCAGTTAACAGTAGTCTTGTCGAGACTTGGCAACGGATCCATGAGCAAATAACACTGGGAGCCATGCCACCTGAAGGCTCATCGCAGTTATCAGTGATGGAAGTTGATTATGTAACCGAGTGGATCACTCGGCAACTGCGGAAGGTCGGCCAAACGCCGAACGTTTGGCACAAGCTAAAGTCGCCACAGTTTGGTAATTATGTTAGCCATGAGAAGCTTTTTGATGGGTCGCATCGTGGGCCAGCATCGTCACCGTCACGTCTGTGGCGTTTGAGTCCGTATATCTATGATGAATTTCTAAATGGATTTGGTCAGCATCTGCGTGAAATTACGGCGGTTCATCAACCCTTCGCACTCGATACTTCACGAGGTGAGATTGCCGACTTCTCAGCCCAGCAATTTGCTGGCGAGGCCACTTTGCAATTGCTGATGATGAATTGCCGAACGCTGGCTGAATATCAAACCACTGGGGTGGTGTTTCGTGATCATGAAAGCAAACTCAGGAACTCAAAAAGAACACCCGTAGAATTCGAGGCCATTCTGCGATCGCAAGATGAGCCAACAGATGAAATGCTGCGGGCAGCGATAGTGTTTGAATTTGAGTTGCTGTTGGAACGGGTTCCGAGTGAATCGGAATTTGAATTGCTCAGTGGGTTCTTCCGAAAGGCTGCCAAAGTCGGGGGTAACATCAAGGCACTGCAGACAATGCTGCAAGCCATCCTGATGAAGCCTGAGGCTGTGTATCGGATGGAAATAGGGTTGGGCGCACAAGATGTTCATGGTCGACGTCGGCTTTCCCCGACGGAGCTTGCTTTTGCGATTGCTCGGGCACTGATGGATACAGGCCCTAGTGAAATCGAAGTGGTGGCCAGAGACGGTGAGACGACCGTCGATTTACTGAATCTCGCCTTGAGCGGAGAGCTTGAGGAAACAGCAGACATACAGCGTGTTGTTCGGCAGATACTCGACAACAACAATATGGCGACGGCTGACTACCGAATGTTTACTCAGGATCATGGCATCCGAAATACACGTACCTTGCGGTTCTTTCGTGAATTCTTTGGGTATCACCATGCTCCTAATGTATTCAAGGATGCAAAGCGTATTGGGTTTGGTGATCGCTATCTGACTCAGCGAATGGTGGACGATGCAGACCAACTGGTCATGCATATCTTTGACCGGGACCGCGATGTCCTGAATCAGTTGTTGACCACGGATGAGTACTTTGTGGCGTATCTGGGATCACTCGATCACATCCAGAAAGATCTGTATTACATCAAGACGAATAAGAATGACGCCAATTTTGAATTCAATACCAAGTACTTGCAGCGGTCGGAAACTGCAGGGCGTCACCCGATCCCGATCGAAGGCCCAAGTTCACGGCAGTACGTAGACTTCTATAATCTCGATCACACTACCTGGGACTATCCAGTTCAGCAGCCGTTCAAGATGCCAGGTGGTCAGCGAGCCGGTATTCTGACGCATCCGGCATGGTTGATATCCTGGAGTGGGAACTTCGATAACGACCCAATTCGTCGTGGAAAGTGGATTCGCGAGCACCTGTTGGCTGACATCATGCCTGATGTTCCACTTGATGTGAATGCTGTTGTTCCGGAACACCGAGATCAATCGCTTCGAGAGCGGTTAAGCGTGACAAGAGACGAGTACTGCTGGAAGTGTCATCAAAAAATGGACCCTTTGGGTTTTCCATTCGAGCAGTTTGATGACTTTGGTCGACACCGAGACCGAGAGATTTTGGGTGAGTTGTTGACCATTTTTCCCGAGCGTCACAGTGATGCACGAACTACCGACATTGACACTCGTGGGCACATCAGCAACAGCGGTGATCGTCATCTGGACGGAGATGTAAATGACGCGTTTGAATTGGTGCAGCGACTGGGGAAATCAGAGCGTGTTCGTCAGTCTTTCGTGCGCCACGCGTTTCGCTTCTGGTTGGGCCGCAACGAAACGTTGGGTGATTCCCCCACCTTGATGGCAGCTGATCAAGCGTATGTCAAACATGGTGGCAGTATGAAGGCAATGATCGCTTCGCTGTTGTCATCAGATTCTTTCCTGTATCGAAAAACGAAATAAGACATGTCCCAACGAAATCGCCGAGCCATGCTGAAGACGGCTGCCGCTGCCACGGTTTCGCCGCTACTACTTCCGTTTCTACAACGTATGGAAGCAGAGGCAGCTGGTTTATCACTTGCTCCCCGACGTTTTCTGTTCGTGGTCAAGTGTAGTGGGCTGACTCCAGCTGAGCTTGTACCAACTGGGATGGCTGATGAGTTGACTCAGCCGGGAGCTGAACAGGGTTCACCTGCCGAGCTCAAACCGGTCGAATCACTTCTTGATGTCTCCCTTGATGAACAAGAGTTACCTGATTCACTCAAGTCGTTGACTGAACATCGTGATCACTTGACGATCTTACAGGGATTGTCAGGAAAAATGTGTCGGGGGGGGCATTCAGCGTGGTATGGAGCAATGGGGTGTTATCACACGGGAAGCGAAGGAAATCCCGGACGTGCCGCCAGTGCGACAGTCGATGGTATGCTCGCGAAAGCACTGCCATCGATTTTTCCGCATGTCGGTCTGACGCTTGGTGGTAAGGTTTTATCGGGTGTCAAAGACTCGGTTGTTTATCCGGGTATTTCGGCGATGGATGTAGATCGTCCTCTGCCTTACCAGGCTAGTCCGCTGATGGCGTATAAAAACTTGTTCGGTATCGCAGCCACAGGTGCAGATGGAAAAGCCGACAAACAATTGAGCGCAATGTTGTTGGATCACATGGTCGGTGATATTCAGAATTTGCAGCGACAGATTGCCGGAAGGGATAAGCAGAAATTGGATTATTACCTGCAAGCATTCGAGAGCCTGCGAGATCGGCGTAGGCAATTGTTGGGTCTCGAGGCGAAGATTCGGCGTCACGCACCCCAAGTTGAGGACAAGTATGAGTCTGGTGTAGAAACGGATCGAATCGAGGCCCACTTCGATATTGCATCGGCCGCATTGATTGCCGGGTTATCCAATGTCGTTACGATTCGTGCTGATACGCTTGATATCACGTATCGAGGGCTGGGAATCGAAAAGCATGTTCATGGCATTGGCCACGCCGAAACGGTTCCCGGGATGACTGCGTGTGAAGCGAGGAATCGGATTCGTCGTTTTCAAGTTGATCAGATCGCGCGAATCGCAGCGAAATTGAAAGCGGTGCCCGAGGGCAATGGCACGATGCTTGATAACACTCTGATCGTGTATCTGAGTGATGCAGCAGAAAAACACCATGGTAGCTGTATCGAATGGCCGTTTGTCTTGCTCGGCGGAATCGCCGGTAAACTGAGGCGAACTGCTGGAGGACGATACCTACAGTATCCGGGATATGGAAAACCAGGCCATCGGACAATCGCTTGTCTTTACAATTCCCTGCTGGAGACCGCAGGACGAACACGCGACGTTTTTGGCCGTTTCGATTTGAGTCTGGATGAGGATCAGCAGAAAGGACCACTTTCTGAATTGTTGGTTTGATGTGAATTGAAATGGAAAGAAACGAGCCAGCTTCATCTGTGGCTCTTGGTCACCTTGAGAGTCGAGTTGGTGAGCTGATGGCAAACGGGTGCCAACGCGATACGAGTACCAGATCAGAGTCGTAGCGGAGCAGTCGCTGAGTCGCGGCTTGCGCAGTAAACAGGAAAACGATCACCCAACAATCGGCGGTGGGTTTCCATTGCTAATTCTGGCGTATTACTTTCCTCAGAAAGATGTGCCAAACAGGCCCATTGAAGTTTTGGTGATGCGGCACGTTGTAATAATTCAGCAGCATCAAGATTCGAAATGTGTCCTTGCGAACTACGAATTCTTGCTTTGAGACTCTCGGGATAAAAGCTGCCCGCCAACATCTCAAGGTCGTGATTGCTTTCGATGAACACCGCATCCAATTGAGGCAGGATTTCGTCGAGTTCGTCAAAGGCGTGTCCTAGATCAGTCAGAATGCCAACCTTGTGAATGCCATCATCGACCACAAACACTACGCCATCTGCTGCATCGTGAGGTGTTGGGATCGTCTGGATCTGGACGTCTCCTACCGAAAACGTAGACCCAGCATCGAAATGCCTGATGTCGTTCATCTTTCCGAGTCGAATTTTCTGCTGAGCGACAGCTAGGGTTGCCCGCGTGACGTAAATAGGCAGGCCATACTTGCGTTGATAGATTCCCATTCCCACCGCATGATCACGGTGATCATGGGAAATGATCAGGGCATCAATGTCACGAATGTTTCGGCCGTGATCAGCTAAGCGGCTTTCAGCTTGAATGCCGCTTATCCCGGCATCAAACAACAGCTGCATGCCATCAGCTTCGACGTAAATGCAGTTGCCACTGCTTCCGGATTGCAATGCGATCACTTCCATGTACGAAATCATAATCTGCTTCAAGTGATTCAGGCAATCCGTCAAAGCAACAGGCCACTGCGTTGCGAGGCAAGTGATTATCGATTTTTGATTCCATATTGGGGTCAGGTTTGCGTTATTCTGCAGGTAACGGAAGTCGCGAACCAAACCGCTACGCGGTTCGCTAAATGTTTGTGGTTGCAAGCAATTCGGCCAAGGAGGAATGTTCTGAGGCATAATTGATGCAGGAGAATCAACACCCCTATCGAGTATCGAGCGAGGAAGTATCGATGAGGCCCAAGCGTCGGGCAGGTTGCTTCCTACTCATTGCGGGTTATCTCTTAGCAGGAACGATCGGGGCATTGCACTTTGCGGTCATTGGAGTCATCGCCGGTGTATACTACGGCGGCAATTACGCAAGCAACTATGAATTCAATGGCGCGCGGGGTTACGAGGCAACGAGGCAGTTGGGGGCACTGATCGGGATGGTGTTTGGAGGACTGTTCATAGTTCTCTTGTTTCATTTGATTGTGAAACAAGTGAGACACCACAGAGCAGCTTGAGTGAATTCACTCTTGTAAATGCTTTTGGATTGATTCGTTATTTTCTGTGAGCGGGATGAAGAATTTGGCAGCACTCGTGATACCGTTTTCACGCAGTGCGGTGACTGTGGCTAGTGACTGTGAATTCTTGGCATGATCCGGAACACAATTGTGGTGAAAGGTTAGAGATCAATGAATCAAATACTGGCAGTGAGTTTGGTTTTTCTGGGAATGATGGGAGGTGGTTTGTCAGCAAACGCCGACATCACGATCAGAAAGTCCGGGGCCCTTGCATGGACGGTGGATGGAAAAGGTGTGATACGCGAGCGAGGAAAGAAAGTGGGCAGTATTGATTCCAATGGTAGGGTTCGAAAAAACGGTGCCTTGATTGGGGAAGTCGAATCGGGTGGCACCATTCGTCGATCAGGAGCAAAAATTGGAAGTGTTGAATCCGGTGGCAAGGTCCGTAAACAAGGTCGTTTAGTCGGTGAGGTCAGCAGTGGGGGGACGATCCGTCAGAGTGGTCGTCTGTGGGGCAGTAGTTCAAACTGCTGCGACGATCAGGGACGCCGCAAAGTGGTTGCGGTTATCGTCTTCTTCGGTGGGTTTTTTAATTAGAACGTTCGGTCGCGACCAGAAGTAGGGTTTGAGATAGGACTTGAATGTTGCACGGGAACGGTGCTGGCAAGGCTGATACTTCGCTTCAACCATTTCAGCCCAAATGCCGCGTCACTTTTTCTCACAATCAGAACTCAGTGTCTCATTGAAAGACGCTGACCTATCACACGGCAAATCTGCAAACACGCGTGTTTTGCGGTCGAAATCATCGTTGCAAGGTGGCAGAGGTACTTGGCACGGCATATGCATCAAGATTGCGGAAGCAAAGCACCACGCTTTGTCTTGTCTTTCTCGAATGTAAGGAAAATCACGTGCAACCGACCTACTTTTCTAATCTGGCCGCGATCGCGATCTTGCTGACTCTGGGGCTCAACGTGACAGCTGAGGACAGTCTTCGCAAATCAGAACCTGATTCTTTCGTCAAGCTCGGCGATATCAAGGGAGACTACCGAAGCGAACCTGATTCTTTTGTCAAGCTCGGCGATATCAAGGGAGACTACCGAAGCGAACCTGATTCTTTCGTCAAGCTCGGCGATATCAAGGGAGACTACCGAAGCGAACCTGATTCTTTCGTCAAGCTCGGCGATATCAAGGGAGACTACCGAAGTGAACCTGATTCTTTCGTCAAGCTCGGCGATATCAAGGGAGAATATAAAACAGAGACATCCAAGGAAGAACTGAATGATCTGCTGCGAGAGTATGAATATTTGATCTGGGAAGCCGAAGCCGATGACTTTTTCTGGGGTAATCAACAAGGACGTCCAAGCGAAGTGTTGGATCGATGGATCTGGGGTGAGGAGTCCGGTGATTTCTGATCGGGTCGTCTTCGGAGCAGAGTTCTGAAATCAGGAAGCCGGCTGACTTCGACTGGAAATCAAAATCAGTTGGCTCACGGACACCTAATTGAACCGCACGAACGTTGGGGAACAAATCTGACGTCGGAAATTAGGGTCAGATGTTTTATAACTACTCAAAGTACGGACAAAAAAGTTCAGTCCGTAGTGGATTCAAATCTCTATCAACTAGAAGGATTTCTCGAAATCGACAAGTGCCACGCACTTAATTCGACCAACAGCACCAATGAATCCATGTGGTCCAACCAGTCCACGGATTTTCTAACTTGATACCCCAAAATCAACTTATCAGCCCACCGCTCCGAATCAAATCGGAACAATTGAATTTCCTACCAACAACACGACGGTTCGGCTCCCTGATGTTTTTCTAGCACATGGTCCTTGATTCCTGTCACATTGCTTTCCGATCAAAGTCATGAAACCTATCTCCCTCCTCTTTGCCAATTTCTTAGCAATCATCACCGTTGCATTGCCAAGTAGCGCTGCGGAACGCCCCCCAAATTTCGTGCTGATTTTTGTCGATGACCTGGGACATGCCGATCTGGGTTGCTTTGGCTCGCCCGATATCCGCACTCCTCGACTCGATGCGGTCGCCGGTGAAGGGATGCGATTCACTCACTTCTATGCCCAGCATATCTGCGGCCCCTCTCGTACCGCCTTGATGACCGGGTGCCACCCTCTCCGGGTGGCGGAGCCCGGGAATACCAAGGAAGTCCACCCTGTGCTTCATACCAAAGAAATCACCATCGCCGAGGTGTTGAAGCAAAAGGGCTACGCAACAGGTTGTTTCGGGAAGTGGGATTTGGCGCGGCATTCTCAGACCAGTTTTGAACGAACTCTCATGCCCAATTACCAGGGCTTTGACTATTTCTATGGCACTCCTTCGAGCAATGATCGCTACGTTGATCTGTATCGAAACGAAAAGCGAATTGAGGAGAAGGCAGACATGGGACTTCTCACCAAACAGAACACCGATGAGGTGCTCGGCTTCATCGAGAAGCACCAGAAGAAACCCTTCTTTGCCTATGTGCCCTTCAGCATGGTTCACACGCGCCTCGATGCCTCTCCGAAGTTCAAAGGGAAATCACCGCGAGGACTCTATGGAGACACCGTGGAGGAAATCGATTTCAACTGTGGTCGCATTATCGACAAACTGAAGCAGCTCAAACTGGTCGAGAATACCTATCTTCTCTTCACGAGTGATAACGGACCCTGGTTGATTAAGAATAAGAACAAGCAGGATGGAAAGCTCCCTGGTGATCATGGCGGCTCGGCGGGAGCGCTGCGCAGCGGAAAGGTTTCGACCTGGGAAGGCGGAGTGCGCGTTCCCACCATCTTGTGGGCACCGGGACGTGTTCCGGCCGGAACGGAGTGCGACAAGATCGCAGCGACAATTGATCTCTTGCCCACCTTCGCGGGATTGGCGGGGGCAGAGGTACCGACTGATCGGGTACTCGACGGCGTCAACATCACGCACCTCTTTGCAGGGAAATTTGGAGAGGCTGATGAAGATCGCATGTTCGCCTACTACTTCATCAACTCCTTGCAAGCAGTGCGTCAGGGCAAATGGAAATTACACCTTTCACGCCCAGCCCAACCGGAATGGCTCGGGCAGTTCGGGAAGAACGGCCACATTGCCCAGAAGGATTGGGCCGGATTTAAAGAACCCTTCCTCGTCGACCTAGAAGCCGATCCGGGCGAGACCCGAAGCGTTGCCGCGGAGCATCCGGGAGTGGTCAAAAAACTCCTCGCTCTGGCCGAAGACATGCGGGCCGACCTTGGGGATCATGATCGAGTCGGAAAGAACATGCGTTTCTTTGATCCTCTAGAGAAGCGTCCGGAAAAACCAAGGTTTATCGGATTAAAAAGACGGGCTAAACCCAAGGAACTAAAGAAATGAAAAAAGAGAACGAACCGTCCCAGCTACTGATTGAATGTCTTGTCGGCAGTCTCCGCCCTGGTATCGGCTTGCCGAGCAGCGGAGCGCCCACCCAATGTCATTTTCATACTGACTGACGATCTAGGTTATTCCGATGTGGGATGCTACGGAGCGCAAAAAAGTCGTTGTTGACTGAAACTGATTGCTGATATGGAAAAGCGAGTACGCCTGATGGACATCGTGAAAGAAGCAGGTTTAGTGTCTGTGGTTTCAATGGCCCTGAAGGATGACAGCACCATGGCAGCTAAAACGATAGATGCGATGTCTCACAGCGCTATGTCGGCCAGTGAATCTGACTCTACAGGTTCCCGACGATCAGCGACTGAATCCGCCAACGGAGCGATTGAATTTTTCCCTGAGTGGACTTAGCGAATCCTTGACATTCTCGTTAGGATTGCCAAAGATCTCGAAGCTTTCAATTTCAATCATCCCTGGTGATCTGTCGGCAAATTTCTCACCGATGGTTTTGGTGTGAATCAGGGGGCAGGATATTCCATCAGTTGACGGACTTGATATTGCAAATCGTGATTCTGGAAAATCTATTTCAGTTGGAGGTTGCGAGAATGTGATTGCCTGTTCGTCATGAATAGAGATTGTTTGGGGATGGAAAGAATGAAGGCGGTCACGGCAGACGCTGAAATGCGTGAGTCGGCGCCGTAACCAGCATTGTCTCGGTTGGGTTGGTAGTAAAAACTGTCGTCGGTGCATTGCGACAACGTAAACCACCAGCGGTTCTTGTCCATCAATCGCTTGAAGCTTGTTGGATCATGAAAAGCCGCCAAAGCGGCGTACCCCATACCCATGACTGGAGATCCATGGGTGTCCGGGAAACTCTCTGGGTGGCTGCCGATGATCTTCGCATGACTTAGGGCACGGCGGTGATGCACCTGATCAGGATAGGGACTGAGGGCATTTGCGATTCCAGCAGCACCAGTGCGACCCATGTCAGCCCAGTTGTTCTGGCCGGCAGCTTCATCTGCGTACCATACGTAGCCATTCCGCCCCGCTGCGCGAGCCAAAAAGTCATAGGCAAATAGGTGCCGCTCGCGGTCGACATTGACACCACAGTGTTTCATCAGTGCAAACGCTAGTGCTCCTTGTCCAGTGAGCATGCTGATTGGGCCGTAACCTTCAAAACCCGGATTGTGCCCCCAGCCGCCATGAGCGCTCATCTTCGTTTTTGGTAAGTCCTGTGGGCGTTCTTTTCTGGTTTTGGCATCAATCTGTGATTGATCCACATACTGGCTCGAAACAAGAAAATCGTGAACCTCCTGCAATTCCTTCAAAACCCATTTTTCATCAGTCGCAAGATAATATTCGCTCATCACAATGGCGGCAGCCATGTACCGCCAATTGATCAACCATGATTGGTCTTTGGATTTCGTGGTAGCTGCGTGGTATTTCACATTTTTACGTACCAATTCCAGATGCTCTGCACGTCCGCTGGCAAGCAGTGCCAAGGGGGCAAACGTGTCGTGCGGTGGGCTACCCCAAGAACCATTTTTCCTTT
>Ga0315322_10001255_pt1 | contig 19602 bp, 12 predicted proteins | sample M110021515metaG_FD_203461 | JGI IMG/M metagenome (GOLD analysis project Ga0315322, IMG submission 203461) | Ammonia-oxidizing marine archaeal communities from Monterey Bay, California, United States - M1 100m 21515 | ecosystem: Environmental > Aquatic > Marine > Intertidal zone | place: USA...
TCAGGCTTATCGGATTGCGACTTCCCGAGGTTTCAACTTTGATTTTCACCAACGCACTCGCTTTTGCCCCGACCAATGCTGGCAGCACCATAGGAACGATCTCTGCAGAAGTAATCACCTGCCGCTTAGCCGGAGCGATGCGAATATCATCGAGCAGAATGCCCGTGCCCGGAGGACTGCTCACCTGAAACCTCAGGTGCGTAATATTGGGATCATTCAATGAAATCTTGACTTGAGAGAGAAAAGCGCGTCCAACCCGTACCTGCCGATCACCGTTGTAAATCAAGGACCATCCCTTTTCAGTTTTCTTCTCAATCCGAAATGAAAAAGGATTGCGACTCGTCCAACGTTCGGCCCAAAACGTCAAATCTCCAGTGAGGTCAATTTTTTCTGCCACCTTGAGCGTCACTGATGTGCTTTCACCGCCAGTTAACTGAAGGCAATGCTTACCTGACTTGGCGTGTTTATTATCAACAATGGTCTTTCCTTTCACCGGAACCCACATACCAAGTTTCGTTTTCAAACTTTCAAATGGTCCGGCGGCAACAGTTTCAAAACTTGTAAAATCGGCACCTTGTTCAGATTGCGTTTGAGCAGTCGCAGTCAGGGGGGTCGAAACCAACTTCACACCGAACTCGTCTAGAAGGGTTGGCAACATCGAAGCCACCACCCCTGGATTAAGGTCGGCTACATTTTGACTCTCAACAACACCCTCGGAATAGTCATACAACTCGCGATCAAGCAACCTGCCCGTATCCCTCGCTACCCACTGGGTCAATCGATGAGTCGCATTGCGCATCGAATACCCCATCCGCCCCCCACCCCGCGGATATTGGCTTAGCGCAAAATCCTTGGTGGGTTGATTCGGATCTCTCAATGCAGCGACGAACCCCTCAGATGCTAATTGATCCGGCAACGGTAGCCCTGCCAATTCTGCAAGAGTTGGAAAAAGATCAACCAACTCAACCATGGCCTTCGAGCTACTCCCCTTGGTCGTCACCCCCGGAGCTCGAATGATAAGCGGAACGCGTGTGTCCAACTCGAAGTTCGTTGTTTTCCCCCAAAGGCCGTGTTCCCCAAGGTGATAGCCGTGGTCCCCAACGAGTACCACAATCGTATCATTGCTCAGGTCGGCTGCCTCGAGCGTCTCGAGAACTCTACCGATTTGCGCATCGATGTAGCTTACGCAAGCATAGTACGCGTGCCTAACTCTCTGTTGATTAAGTGGTGGGATTGGTCCCTGCGTTGGCTGATCACTGTAGCGGCGAAGTTCTCCCGAACTGTGCCCAGCATAAGCCGGCGCTCCTGTTGGGAATCCCTGCTCCTCCGCCAAGCTAACATCTCGATAAAGGTCAAAATATTTCTTTGGAGCAATGTAGGGAGAATGTGGCTTGATAAAGCCAACCGCAAGAAAAAAGGGTTTTGTCTGGTTCTGAAACTCTTTCAACTTATGAATCGCCACATCAGCTACTTTCCCGTCATACAACGTATTGTCAGAAACATCCGGCGACTCTGTCGCCAGGCCAAACACAAGCTTGTCTGTCCAATCATCAGACTCGGGATCGCGTACCCCATAAGTTCTCTGAAAAGCCTGCTTGGCTGACGCAACGCCTTCCTCTGTGTAATAGTAACGAGGACCAAATCGTATCGCTGGTTCTGACCAACTCTCAGCATCGCCCATGGTGTCCCACTTAGTTCGGCTTGAACCGTCCGGGAACACTCCGTGATATATTTTCCCAACAGCTGCCGCATGATACCCATGCTGCCTGAAGTGTTGAGGCAAAGTAACAACGTCTGGCCGTTGATCGCGAAAATGCGTGTGATTGCCAATCACCCCAATCGCTTCCGGTCGCATGCCGGTCATAAAACTAGATCTGGATGGGTTACAAACCGCCTGCTGGCAGTAAGCGTGATCGAAACGCATTCCGCTACTAGCTAGGTTGTCAATGTGCGGACTGTGAACCAGCGATTTCCCATAACACCCCAACTCCGGACGTAAATCATCGACCGTGATGAATAGTACGTTGGGCGGGCTCAGTTCTTCACAACAAGCTTCGCGAACCTCGCAAGGCATCAACAAAGCCAACAACAGAGCCCATTTAAACATCACAAACCTCAATCCAATTTCCGTTTCAAATTTTCAACGATTGTATCGTAAAACACGCGGGTGACGCACTTGCGTCAGTTACAAATGCTTCAATCTTGCACGGTTCCCATCAGAAATTGTGAACCGGTCCATTTCGTCAGCACCACCACTGGTGGATGCGCAAATCGGACCTGCTCATCACCTCAGGTGAACAAGTGTGCGCAAAGGCGATCCCCAACCCTGTCACTCAAAGAAGTCCGCCCAACCAATTTAATCACTGACTTCATACTCAATTTGTTGAAGAAGCGGTTACGCAAAAGCTCAACGATCTATTGACTTACGATACAAGAACGAATCGGAGGTCAACAGCGACACAATCACTGCATTGAAACTCCCGCCACTCTCAACGTAAGCACGATCTGCATCCGTCAACGTCTTGGAATCTGACACCATTTCGTTTCGTCCCATGAAGAACCGAAACGCATGCCGGATGATTGACTGACGCACACGTTCCGATTTGCTAAGCCTTTGAATCAGATCAAACGCGTGCTTAACTTCACCATCTAATTTGGGATCACCCGTTCCATCAAGATACCCCGTCGCATTGACGGGTATGGTTTTAAACACATCCGCACTAGTTTTCCCATTCCCCTTCTGAACCAGATTCTCCGGTGCCTCTAAGTTTTCCTGCGTCCGGTAGCGACCAAAGTCATCAAACACCTCGAATGCGACCCCAAGTGGGTTCATTTTACGATGGCATTTCCAACATTCCTGCTTGGACGTGACGGACTCTAACCTACCCCTCAAACTCACGTCATGATCCTCAGGAACTTGCGCGTCAACAGTGATCGGAACATCCGGCACTCGCCCCGCGAGTAATTTCTCGCGAATCCAGCGACCACGTCGAACGATATCTGTCTCCGTATTTTGGGAGTGTGCCAATAACCAAGCAGGATGCGTTAAAATGCCCATTCGGTTGTGCACCTTGAACGGCTGAATCACCGGGTAGTCCCAAGCCAATTCCTTTCGATACTTTCCACTTGCACCAATCGGACCTCCGCCGGGAACCCGAGGCAATGAATAAATTTCTGAATACCTAAACTTTTGACCGCCGTGATAAAACCATGGAAATGTGATCGGTGTAATTCCACGGTCAAAAGTATTTTCAAAGTACTCCATGAACCGCCTGAAATCACGCACATTCACCCGTTTACGATCATCCGTCATCTTGGTGATGCGGATTGCTTTGAATGCATCTCGATACGTGTCGAAATTATCAGCTAACACCTGCTCGGTGTTGTTCCTCCAGTCTAATCCTTTGAGCTCTGCATACGCATTACGCCACGACTCAACAATCTCCGTTCCCTCCTCATTGCTGCGCGGATGCAGAACGTAAAATTCATTCGTCGTCAATAATCGCTCAAAAACGTCTTGGTCCACCTTGAGGACGTCATCGACAACCCGATCAGCTTCGTTTGTAATTGAGCCAGCGGTTCCGGTGTAGTCACGCCCGGCGTTATCAAAAAATCCGCCACTGCGCGCCATATCCTTGAATAGCTTCATGCTGTTCGGGTAACCAAAGAACTCACGGAAAAACCGAATGATTTTAGGATGAGTTACTTTGTGTGGTTTGACATAACCACTGGATACTGTCGGCGAAACCTCCCCAAAGTAACTGGTGTCATCATTTAGAATGCGATTGACTTCCCTACGATAGTCACTGCGCTTCAAAAGGTTTCCAGTCCGTGCAGCCTCACGCAATTCCTCATCAGGTCCACGATCGGACAAGGCGTATGCGATTGCGTAACTTGCCTCTCTGCCTGACAGCTTTTTCCGGCCATGCTCATCTGGTTCACCGTGCCCAAACTCGAGCCGATAAAGAAATTCCGACTCAAGCAATACACTGACAAGCATTTGCTTCAAGCCTTGCACATTGCCGCCGACAGCAACGGTCGTTCCAAGCAACCCAAGGTAACGACGAAGCTCTTTCGGTGTAGCGGGACGCGCTAACACGCAGTCAAACTGCGCTTGAATCGCAGCAACCATCTCTGCTTCGGTAGGTTTCGTCTGCTTTCTGACGATACGAATGAACGCTTCCGGAACATTCGCTGGAAACCATCGATCTTTTTGATTCTCAAACACGAGGTCGCCTCTCCCGACCCCGTCATTCACAGCCGAGAAAATCTGTTTATTAGAAATCCAATTAGCATTATTTAGCATCATCAGTAAATGCCCACCATCAAGAGTGGTCGAGTCATAATACCGAACCCCGGAGTTATCCGGTAACACAATTGGATTTGTTACCCCATAAAATTTCCGCTGCCGTGATTGACGCTCCAACTTGAATACATCGTTCACCTTTTCATGAAAAATCTGGGGGCTAACAAGCCATCGCCTCGCCGGCGTGAAAGCTGGCTGCTCAACATTCCCACTGAACAACGTCTCATGATCAACAAAGTTACCGTAGGCCGCTTGACTAAGACGTGCATCCAAACTCGACGCACCGTGACTTTGCAGCAGTGAACGTAGATGTTTACTAAATGCCGCGCGCTGCGTGATACTTAAATCTGCATAATCCTGAGGCGGCATCAGTTCAAAGAACACCTGATCCTGTGCTCGATTCAGAATCGCCAGTTGACTCACCCGTGGCATGTCCCCAAGGTTATCAAAGCGAACCCCGGCTTCCGCGTTCTCAGCGTTGTGACATTCAAAACAATGTCGCCTTAACCCTTTCTGGACGACTGCCAAGTCTAACGCGTCATCTGCATTTGCAATGGGGCAGCACAAGGTGACGGCAAAAGACCAAAATGCACTTCGAATTGCAGTACTTAGCATGCTTCTGTTGAAAAACCGGGTAAGCCACTCTTGGCTGCAAGTGAACCCACCCGCGTGATTGCTCACAACACCTGCAACAGAGAGACCGAAACGTACACTCACATCGTACCACATCCCGTTGCAATGTCTTTCCGGCCATCAAGTACTCAACCCTCTAGAGGCTCGGCCCGTCATCTTTTATGACAACCTTCGGCTGCTGTTCGAATTCAACCATTCACTGTAAACACGAGCAGTGAAGCCTCGCTGACCGTTCTCATCCCGCCACGGATGGTGAAAAGGGATAATGCTTGTGTCCCTGAAGTGACAACTCTCTAATGGGTCGGGTTTGAATGTCCCGCAGCCGAAAAAAACTCGGTGTACCTCGTTAGCTCCGTCCATCAAAACAAACCCCACACTCGAACCCTCATCCCGCTTGATCAAAGGCAGAAGCATGAATTCTGGATTCACTTGCAAAGTCGCTATCAACCACGCTCTGCTCATTATTCTCTGTACCGTGGCATTTGTTTCAGCCTCTCGCAAAGTCGACGCAGATGGAATCACATCCCTCACCAACAAGACAATCTCGTATGAGCGGATTGAGGGACATTACGTGAAGCTTAAGCGAGGAGACATCTCGGTGATCGTTGCTGACAATAGTGCCATCGACATCCCGGAATTGCCGAACCACCGGGCCGGTTACAACGGCATTGCCTCATTGAAACACACTCACCAAAACAAGAATGTCTTTGTACCGTCAATTGCCGGTTTGAATTTCGAACACATTCATGATGGAAGCAAGTCCGGCCTAATAGAAAAGTTTGAGCCACGAAAGTTTCCGATGCAAATAAGAAGGATCGACGAACACACCGTTGAGCTGTATCAACCTCCAACGGGCAACTGGAAATTGGAAAGCTGCGGACGTTATTCGCTGTTGGCAGATGGAACCATCGAGTACGCATTCGAATGCATTCCCCGGGCAAACGATTTTTCCAAAGGATATATCGGCCTCTTTTGGGCCAGTTATATCGACCAGCCCAACGACAAGGCGATCCACTTCAAGGGACGCCGCAAGAACACGGACGATTCCACTCGCTGGATAAAGGCGACGACGCCAAGCCACGGCGTTGAAAGTACACACCAGCCAAGCGGTACTACCAAAACCATTGACGTTGACGCTGATTTTCCCCTCACGCTAGTTGGAAATCTCTCAAAACATGAATACGTTGACTCTTGGTACTACGGTTTAAGCCACACAATGGCGTTAGCATTCATGTTCCGTCCGCGGGATGAGATTTGGTTTGCACAATCTCCTTCGGGAGGCGGAAATGGAAATCCAGCTTGGGATTTCCAGTGGTTCATCCGCGACGTGCAGGTTGGCAAGTCCTATGGGTTCACAATGCGTGCGGCCTATGTGCCATTTGAGGGCAGAAGCTCATTAGAAAGATCCACAAGAAGCCATCGGACCGCCTTACGCGATCAAGACAGATGAAACATCAAAATCGCACTCCTGCGGTCAATCGCAATTCGCCTGAGGGATTAGTTACATCATCAACTGAGCGAATCTTGTATTCTCTGCACAATGGGACGCGTGGGTTCTGTCGCGGTGCGCAACTGGAAGACTGAAGCAGCCAAGAATCGATTCCTCCAATCGGATGTCAAGAACCGATAGTCCTCAAGTGCCGCGGAGCTGAACTTGTAGTCATGGGAATCGTTCCCCTTCAAGAACACGAGCCTTCGAGCGTGATCAACCACCGCCTGTGGATCACCACCATTGTCAAGGTAACCATACAGTTTCTTTGCCGCTCGATATCGATCTTTCCCCATCATCACAAATGTGTCTTCAACGGTAGTGGTCGCCGCTGGCGCATCGCTGGTCACAAAGTCCGTGATCCGTCGATTTGCTAGTGGACCTCGCGCTCTGGCTGCCTCTCTAAACATCGGTAAGAACGATGCATTCTGAAGCAGCAGGTACTGACGTGTCTTTTCACTGCTCGCAGAGTCAAAGGCATTCCGTATTGCATTGGTGGTGGTGACAGAGTGAAGAGCAACGATGCCTCTTTGCCTCATCAACAATTCTCCTGTACCGGCATAGATTGCGTTCCAGATCGATTGAAGTGAAAGACCTTGATTAATCAACGCCACCACTTTCTGGCTTGCTTCGTTTGGCGTGCAATCATGTAAGGTTGCGATCAGGTCAGCAGTCGCGCCGTCATCTATCTTTGTCCCGTGCCAGTGCTCCGGCAATTTTGACAACAGATCTCGGTTGAACCTGCCTGGACGATCAGCGGCCTGGTCACTTGTCGCTGGATTGGGACTGCCGTGATGGTTCAACATCGCATAGACGAGACTGCGCATCACCGGTTCGGCATAATCCCAGCCTATCGTCTGCAGCGTACGAAACGCATTGGATAGGTAGATGACCTTGTGCCCAATGCTACGGAAATCTCTGGCCGCAAAGTGTGCCAGTTCGTCAAACACCCGCTGGCTGCCTCTATTCCTCACTAAAGATGTGATTGCGACATCCGCCCCCTCGACATCCCATTTCTCCAAACTGCCGCGAAGTCTCTCGGCAGCAAGGTGCGCTGGTGGAACCGCCGCTTCATCCACGGCGGCCAGCGTCCAATTGCCTTCCGCAACATCCCGTTGTTGCGAGCTCTTGAAATTGTCGATGGCCCAAAAAATAGGCAACCAGCGATCCTCATCAGCACAGCTAATACTCGCAAGATGTGCTGAGTTGACGACCAACACAGCGTGAAACTTGAAGCCAACCGAAGGTCTCGGCTGAACGTTCCTGACCCCCGCAAGCAACAAAGCCGTCAACAAATGTCGATAGCTTAAACCACCTTGCACGCGACGCGCTGTTTCCTCGATCACCCGGTCACGGGGAGTGGTCTCCAAAAAATCTACCAATGGCTCGATTTCACTCGAAAACCTGGCGATCCCCGTATCGACTGTGACATCCGCAGCAGAAAGTGGGCCGAGGCTCCCCAGTACATGGCTGAGACCAAGCCCGCCGGCCGTGGCTAACAAAAACTGACGTCGCTGATATTTCGACATGTATTCCTACCTGTGTCATGGACCCGAGTTGAGCTATTGACGAAAAGTGAATTCTACTCAATTTGCACTCTGCTGGAGGACACCGAATGCAACCAATGATAGACCGGCGCCCACCCGATCGAGTGCGTCCACGCACAAAACGCATTAGGCTCTACAACCTGAATTCAACTCCACGGGCAAAAAATATACATCTATTATTTTGCGGACGCACTTTCTTCTACTCCATGACGCTCAAATCTCGAGGCAAAGATTGCCAACTACTCTCCCACCAATTGAGGCCGATTACGCGTTCTCCCTAAGTGACATCAAAGAGTCATTTCACCCTAGTTTGGAACACAGCTGTCTGTCAGGAAAGATTAAAGCACGTCAGTACCTCCCAACATTGCTTGGCTTGCACGCAAGGCATCACCAATTGAAGGAAATCCGATTGACAACGCCGCGGCGTCTTACACTAACACCCTCTGCGCGGTTCAGCGCGTCTCCCCGGTAACGAACACCACTACCATGCCGCAGCAGGACCGCGCGGCCACTAACCTTGAGAGTCGCCGGTCTCAAGTCAAACGCCAAACGTCTTCACAAACGCCCGTTGCCAACGTTTCCGTTTGACTTTACAGGCAAGAATGTACCACGGACACCCTTGCAGCCAGTTGCACATGGTACGATGTCATTCACCAAACACCTTTTGTCTTTTCATGCTCTGCAACCGGTGGGTGGTCCGATTCATCACGTTCTTGCAAGGGATTGACTCTCCATGCATTTTGCCATCTCCCGTACCGAACCAACTGCATCCTCCCAGCAAGCCAATGCCGTTCGCGCAACCCGACAGCACATCCATACCGTGTTACTTGTCGCAACCTTCTTGATTTTCATTCCCGTTGAACAGTTCACTGCCATAACGGCGCAGGAATCTCCAGCGAAACAAGCGATTTCAGTCGGGATCCTACTGAGGGGTGGTACCGTGATCGACGGAACCGGCGCCGCAGCACGCCAATGTGACGTTGCAATTGAGAATGGCAAAATCGTTCTTCCGGGCCCTGATCAGCGCGTGGAACCTGCTTGGGAACTTGACTGTAGTGGCCTGATCATCTGCCCAGGTTTCATCGACCTGCATAACCATTCTGATGGTGAAATCGAAGACACCGAAACCCGGGCTGCAATGAACTACGTGATGCAAGGATGCACCACGCTGGTCACTGGAAATTGCGGTTCTGGTCCCATCAAAGTCGGCGCCTATTACGACCACATTGACAAATATGGGTCCGGAACGAACGTCGCGCATCTGCTTCCTCAAGGTGGTTTAAGAAAAGCTGTCCTCGACTCAAACCGTGTGGAACCAACAGAGCCGCAACTCGAAGAAATGCTGCAACTTGCTGAAAGAGCAATGCTTGATGGTGCTTGGGGCATGTCAACGGGTTTGATCTATGTCCCCAGTTCGTACGCTACCACCGAAGAACTGACCACCATTGCCAAGGTCGTGGCAAAACACAACGGCATTTACGTCAGCCACATCCGGGGTGAAGGCACAACGTTGTTGGAATCCGTGGGTGAGGCGATGCAAATAGGACGCGACGCCAAACTTCCCGTTCACATTTCCCATTTTAAAGCTGCGGGTCGTTCTGCATGGGGCCTGGTTCGCGAAGCAACCAAACAGATTGAAGAACAAAGGGCAAAAGGTTTTCAAATCACGGCTGACCAATATCCCTATATTGCATCCAGCACATCTCTGGGGGCAACCGTCTTGCCCAGTTGGGCGCGTGAGGGTGGAGGAAAGGAGTTGCGAGAACGCCTTGTTTCAGACCGAAAAACATTGGAACCACTCATTCTCAAAGCGATCACCAGAGCTGATAACGGATCCGCCATCCGATTGGCGAGATACAAACCACAGCCCAAATGGGTTGGCAAAGACCTTGCTACCATTGCTCAGATGACAGGTACTCCGGTCGTTGAAGTCGCATTCGAAGTTTTGATGAACGGCGGTGCGAGCGTCGTGAAGTTCAGCATGAATGAACAGGACGTTCGCCATGTCATGAGGCATCCGTGGGTTGCAACCGCATCTGACGGTGGTGTCAAATCGCCCGGACCCACCAAACCTCATCCTCGAAATTACGGAACATTCCCACGCAAACTTGCCCATTACGCACTCAATGAAAAAGTCATTCCAGTCGAACAGGCGATTCACAGCATGACAGGATTGCCAGCCCATATCATGTCGATGACTGACAGAGGCCGGATCAAAAGCGGCATGGTCGCAGACATTGCGGTCTTTGACCCTGACACAATTGAGGCCAAAGCTACCTTCGATGATCCACACCAATACGCAACGGGCATTCGCTATCTATTTGTCAATGGTGAAGCAACCGTGGTCAACGGGTACCCGACAGGCGCCCTCCCGGGCCGATCACTTAGGCACAACTCCAACACGTCCGAATGAGCATTCAGCCGGCACCTGTTTCACCCCTATGCCACAAGCATCAACCATCACAGTTCTCTCCAGTCCTTCAACAAACCAGTCCCTGAGAGATGAGTCACTCATAAGAAAGCCACTTGTGAAACGCGTGGCAGCGGTACACTCCTAGTAACCACCTTTAGACCAGCGGTGATGAGATGCACTTTTTTACAAAGCCTAACTCCCCCACTCTCAGGGGCATGTTCTTCATTGTATGCCTGTGTTGTCCAATGGGCCCCTCTGTAGTGCACGCCCAAGGTGCCAAGGGTAAGAGCCCCGAAAACCACAAACCCGATGAAGCAGCAAGCGTGGCGGCACAAGCAACTGCACATCCACAAACAAAGGTGAATGATGTACCAGTTATTGACCTAATGCACCGACTCGGAGCAAAGTTTGAAAAAGGCACAACCGTAGAAGAACTCGATCAGTATGCGAATCACTTCGATCGCACCGACCCCAACCGCGACGGCAAACACACCAAGGCAGAATACGTCGATGGTGGTCGCTACATGACGCCCCAAGCTCGGGCCGGCATTTTCAATGCAGCAGATGAAAACCACGACGGTGTCGTAACACGCTCAGAGTACGTGCTTAATCGCATCATAACGGATGAAGGAAAAGGAATCATCCAAAAGATGGACAGCAACAGGAACGGAACCGTGCAGGAACGTGAGTTTCTGATGCACGCATCCAAGCAGATTGGCAATAAAACTCTAACGACAGATTTCTTTACACTACTGGATCGAAACCGAGATGGAGCGATTCCCATCCCCGAATACCTGCGTATCTGGGGACAATGGGCTCGTGAGGGGCGTGGCACAGCAGAGCAACGCATTTCGAATCAACGGAAACAACTCGCGAACCTAACCGCTCTGAAAGAACGGAACCCGAGTACTGCGCATGAATCCGAAAAACACGCATTAGCGCAGGGCAGTCGGGCAGAAAATTCCCCAGGTAGAACGCGTCTCATTGCACCTCCCACAGTCGATCAGGTCTTTGAAAGATTCGACAACAATCGAGATGGGAAACTTGTTGAAGCTGAAATCGCAGTCTTCGCGCAAAAGTACATCCTGCCGGCAGACTCAAACCAGGACAAAATGGTTACCAAGAAGGAACTCGACACGTATCGGAAGACAAATCGAGGGGGCCCTCCTAACAAAGCAGACCGGAAGTCGCAGCAATAGTCAAAGTTGTATGTCTATCGAATGCGTAATTTTTTGGTTCGTTCTCGCGAACGTTCCCGTGCCAACGTGTAACCGGACCATTGCTCCGGCAACCGATCCGCAGGTCACACGTGACCGTTCATTCGTGCAGCGAGAAGTTGCTTGCAAAACAGCCATGGTCGCAACACTCCGCGCACAATCAATCAAGCAACCCAGCGACCGCGTCTCTACGGTAACTCTTTAATCTTAATATTCTTCCAGACCACCTGACCTTTACTGCCTTTGTGGATCTGTAGTCCAAAGAACCCTTCGGGATAATCACCGTTGTCCACCCAGTGTGCGACGGGCACACCATTGATCCAGGTTTTCACAACGTTACCCTGAGCAGAAATCGTCAAACGGTTCCAACCTTCGCGGTCCAATGCCTTTCTTGCTGCCGCGTGTTCTTTTAACCACACAGGATAGAAATAGCCACCGCAACTTTGGCCATAGATTCCGCCAGACCAAAAACGATCGCCCGTGATCCCCTCCATTTCAGCCTGCGGTCCAAAGACCGTCACGCCATTTTTCCCGGGCTTCGTCCGTGCACGGAACATCACGCCCGAATTGCCATCAACCTCCCAGCGCATATCACAAGTAAAGACAAAGTTCTTATAGTCTGCCTTCTCTGTGCACAAATAAGTGCTTGCGGTCCCAGGAACACAAGTTCCCACCAACATGCCTTTCTTGACTTCGAACTTGCACTCACCGCCTTTGGGCGTCCACCCGTCCAGATTCTTCCCATTGAACATAGACTCGAAGCCCTCAGTCAGCTCCGGCTCCTTGTCTGTGTTTAATAGCATCTCTGCTGGTTGAGGAATATTATCCTGAGTTTTGTATTTTTTGTGCCACGCAGCCTGTGCTGAATCGACAGTACCCGCTGTGACCAAGCAGGTGTTGACTTGCAGAAAGGCAACCAACGTAAACAGAAGAGTCAAATTTTTATTTTTCATCAGAAGCGTAAGGTCGTGAGGAAGGATCAAACCCGTCAGCATCTCGTATCTAACGGTTCTCTGCCAACATTCTAACCCGACAGCTTCGATGAAAGGAATTGGCCTCTAAAAGGTGTCTGAGATGCAGCGTGGACATCGGTGGTAGGCCGTTACCCGCTTCAAGCATTCCACAAACCTGGGGTCTGACGGGTGAAGGGAGGGACCATGATGCGATGCAATTCTTCAATCGCAAAGACCTATCACGTCTCTCACTGCGGGTTGGCACCCCCACGATGATCCCACCAAATTAGTTTGCCCCCAAAATCGTGCTGCCTTAACTCTACCACTCTAAAATGACGAAAGCACGAACCGCACAGGGTCTATGACTCTCTCGCGAGGACCCCACTCGCAGCAGAGCAAAACTCCCACGTGGCGGTCGACAATGAATTACGGCCACGCTAGCCGATCACCGCTAAGCCTGCATCCAACGCACCGAGGCATCAACAGCAACTCGCTCTTCCCTTGGAAGCCACTCAGTCTTTCCACAAGCCACCGAACCCGCCGCCTGCCGCCCCTCCTCGGACGTTACCTCAGCGGTGCTCTCCACGGACCTAGCCTCAACGGACAGTAAAAGCCACTCTTGCATTGCTGCTGCACGTTTACGACGTGAATCTTGCTCTGTATCAGTCCAGCCAAAGCGAACGCACAACCGCGTGTAGTATTCAGTTTCACTCATCTTAACGCCCTCCTACAGTGGATTGTTACCCGTTGGCAATCCCCCCCTGAGTGCAGCGATGGGCTGGCCGGAATGACAACGCAAAAACAGTTGTCAGAAATATCCGCGTCTGATGCCTCCCCGTCTCGTTTACTCGTTGTCCACTTCGTTGAATGCCACAAATCCATGGATAGAAGAATAACTCAACTGAACAGGACTCCTTCTCAGTCCATCGAGTTAATCCACCGTTGCCAAACCACCCTTCCAGGTCGACGTGAACCCAACGAGTGTCTCGTTGAACAAAGCTTGCATCCACACAATCAGCAACACGACTGCCACTTCATCCCATTGGGAGATGTTCATTGGTAAATCCCAACGCAAAATCTCCAGCAATCACACCATCCGCCGTCAAATTGAAGCCGTTCACAAGGACGAAACGTTGATCCTAATAATTTTCCCGAACCAATTGTTCAAGAAACACCCAGGGTTCAACCTGAACCCGGTTCAGATTGCATTACTGGAAGACCCACTGTTTTTCAGAGATTTGCACCACCCCATCGACTTTCATGTTCAAAAGCTCTGGTTGCACCGAGCGAGCATGAAACGGTACCACGCCGAACTAGAGACTCTGGACGTTAAAACCAGCTACCACGACCATGATTTCAAACCCAGCTTTCTGAAACGAAACCTCAAAGCCTTACTCTTAGGGCACAACAAGCAGTTCGCAACGGTTGAACCTGCGGACTTTCTATTGAAGAAGCGCCTCACGCGAGTATGCAAAGAACTCAACGCTGAATTGGTTTTCCTTAAAAACCCAATGTTCATCTGCGATCAGAACGAGAACCAACAGTACCGCGCTGGAAAGACGCGTTGGTTCATGGCTGACTACTACAAGTGGCAACGAAGACGCCTGAATGTGCTAATGGACGGGGAGGGGCCAACAGGCGGGAAGTGGAGTTTCGACGAGGACAATCGCAAAAAGGTTCCGAAAAAGCTTATCGCAACCATACCTTCACTGCTGCAATTACAACGCGACGGTCACGACTATGAGGCTGCCAAATACGTTCTGAAAAACTTCCCTGACCACCCAGGGAATCTGAATGAACTCTATTATCCAACCTCGCACAAGAACGCCGAGAAATGGCTCGACCATTTCATAAAAGTTCGACTCACACAGTTTGGCGATTACGAAGATGCAATTGTCGAGGGTGAGTCTTGGCTATGGCATAGCGTGCTTACGCCGATGTTGAACATCGGTTTGTTGACGCCAAACCAAATCATCAAAGCAGTGATGAACCATGCCAACAAAAATGAGATACCCTTAAATTCACTGGAGGGATTTACCCGTCAGGTCATCGGGTGGAGGGAATTCATGCGGGCAACGTACGAGGACTTGGGCGTTGCAATGCGCACAACCAATCACTGGCAACATCACCGAAAGCTACCTCAGTCTTTCTACGACGGCTCAACTGGTATCGCCCCTGTCGATGACGTCATCAAGCGATTGAATAACACCGGTTATTGCCACCACATCGAGCGTTTGATGGTACTCGGCGGGTTCATGTTCCTCTGCGAGATTCATCCGGACGAAATCTATCGCTGGTTCATGGAAATGTTCATTGATAGCTACGATTGGGTGATGGTCCCTAACGTCTACGCGATGAGTCAAAATGCCGATGGAGGAAACATCACCACCAAGCCATATTTCTCGGGATCCGCCTACATCAAGAAGATGAGTCACTTTGGCAAGGGTGAATGGTGCGACGTTTGGGATGCTCTCTACTGGCGTTGGATCTCCAACCACGTTGACGAACTTGGCAAGAATCCTCGATGGGCAATGATGTGTGCAATGGCGCGGAAAATGGATTCTGGCAAAATGTCGGCTCACCAACAACTCGCTGAGAGCTTCCTCAAAAAGCTTCATTAGCTCTCAAATGGAGCATCCCCGCCGATGGCGTGGTGAAAAAATCCCCATCTAGCGACACGAGAAACGGCTGTTGGTGGCCGGGTTGGAGGAACGCAATTCGAAACCGAGAGCGAAGCAACCCGCTCTGGGAACTCAATGCCTTTTTTGCTTTTCCAAGTTCCGCCGTACTGATAACCACGGTTCCCTTACCTTAGCGGCACCGCACAACCTTTAGATACAACCTAGGAAGTTGAGATCGCATCGCTACGCACAAGAAAGAGGGTGTGAATCGTCTGACTGCACCGCTGGCAGATTTTGTAACGTACACACTTGACTTTCATCGTCAGCCTCGTTGCGCCTTGCAGCGAAATCGTCGAATCCCCGCACCCTGAAACTCGGCGTCGAATCTCCGGCCATGCTTCGTTGCCCGACCCGTGGTCCGTTTACGCCACATCTTGAAAGATTTCGCAGTCATTTCCTGCCGCATGAGTTTAACGACGTCCCCGGGAGAGATGGAAAACTGCATCCGGATAGCTTCAAAGCTTGTCCGATCTTCCCAAGCCATTTGTATGACCCGGTCCTTTTCCGCCCGCGTTAAATCAGCCATAAGGTTCGCTCGCAGTTCGTCTAGCGGAGCGACAGAACCAAGTCGCTCACTTAAGGTTTCCCTATTAGTTTACGAACAGGGCAATGCTCCGATCAATCAGCACGATGTTGCGCGTTCTGGCGTGTAGAGCCCCAGCAAACCACGCCCCGCAAAGGGCAAACGAAAATTCCGAGCGACACGCGTAACAACGAAAGTCCCGTGGACCCTGGCTTTCGTGCCATGCTCCCACCTCTAACCTCGATGAACACAAATGCGTTTGGGATATTATGAACAAGACCCATTTGGCGCCGGTCAGGGTCTCTGGCAAGTTCGCACGTACGCATGGTGACTAAAGTTTCCTCTGCAACTGCATGCCGTCGCGTCCACGATACGTCAGCAACATTGCACCCGACGCGGCCCACTTCTCAAAAACCTGTTCAAAGAATATCTGTTCCCCCGGCCACGGAAACGCAAAGAACAAATCAAAATCCTCCATGCCGAGCCCTACATCTCGATAGACATCATCTTCCTCGACCGTCACATTTTGAATATCACGATCAACGTCCAACCCGTCCAGGGTTTCGTGAGGAATAAAGCTGCCGCAGAAAAATTTTGCGTCGTTTACTAAATGATCCGCCAAATCGATCGCCTGATTGACAAGCACCTGCTCTATCTCTATTCCGATGGCTTCCATTCCCATCTGGGCGGCCAACAACGCGACAACCCCGAACCCACTCCCAAGTTCGCAAAATCTGTTCCCCGCCAATAAGTGATTGTCGTGGATCCACGTTAAAGCAGACTGCGTGAGATGAAAATCGCAAGTCACAAAATTCTCGATGACTTCCTGATCCGCTAACATGAATCGCTCAATGGCGTCATTCGCTTCGTCAATCAGTAGTTCTGCTTCCGAATTCCGCGAGACCCGATTGAACGCGTCGGGAATGTCAATTTCTTGCAACGTCACAAATTACCTTTTCGCAAATGACTCTACGCACACTTCATGTTCGTCGCCCCGACACGACACGACAGAAAACGCTCAAGTTTTAAAGACCTTCCTCGGTACAATGAACCCCCGTCGCGTTTATTTAATTTCTTAGGCGTGCGTATCGCGGTTCATTGCAGTTGGCATGTAAGGCAGTCCACGCAATTTTGCTTTCACTAAACGACCGTTTGTCGGCCTGTACCCCCCCGCCACTGGAGCCACAGCGACTCATCTTCGATCTGGTCTGCGCTAATTCCAACACTCACACAGGTCAAAAACGAAATCAGTTCAATCCGTTCGCACTCAGGTAATTCGATCTTACCGTTCCTTCATACGGTAAACGGCTCATTGCCAAGCATCTGCCCAACTCCCGACCCTTGCCCCAAACAACGTCCAAAAACTGCTTGATTTTACAGATAAACGCGCCACATTCGCCTGCCGTGAGGGCCCTACACATAGAAACCTCGCACTTTCGATCCTCACACAGCGAGGACACTTGTACCGTATTTTGCAGTTATTGCACTGAAACATTGCACAAGCCTCTGGAATTCCGCAAGAAACAATAGAACTCCATGCAGTCATCATTAAACTAGATAGCGTTTGATACGGTTAGGCTCGAAACCAAAGGACGGACAAAGTTGACGGACGTCGAAAAACTGATCGCGATTGCCTCGGGAGAAGCCTCAACCTCATATGAGCGACGCAATGCGATTGCTGACTTGGGAAAACAGGAAGACGGCAAGACACTTGAGGCGTTGGCCGGTTTGTTAGCAGTCGACGATCGATACCTTCGCAGAGATGTTGTCAAGGCTATCGGCACACACGGGTCTCCCTCAGCCGTTCTCGCGCTCATTCAGTGCCTCTCCGATCAGACGGAAAACATTCGACGTGATGCGGCAAGCTTGCTCGGCACACGCAATGATGGACGAGCAATTGGCGCCTTAACGAATCTGCTCGAAGACAAGGGTTACGCCGTCCGACACGCTGCTGAATCGGCTCTGGAACTGCTTGAGCGAGAGGGAATCAAACCCATCGACGTTGCGCCTGAAACACTGGCAACCTTCGGACTGATGTCAAACCCTGCCCATGACTCCGTCTCAGACGCCCCCAACTCCCAATCGACACAGCAACCACAAAATGTCGATTCTGCCTCTGAAACAGACAACGCAGCGCCCAGTCCTACACAGCCCGACCAACCAGAAGATCAATCCTCCGCTAACAGCGTTTTGCCCACCACGGAAGACGAGGGACACACAAGTCACGCACACAATGGTGCAAATTCCACGTCAAATGAAGCAACGCCGCAACGCCAACCCAACCTTCATAAGTCCACAAACCCGCGTTCTCAGGAACCCGCAAAGCACGAGTTTTCCGACACGGTCCTTGAGTCCACCACCTCATCAACCACAAAAAGCCCCTCTGAGCCATACGTTACCGACCGCTCTGAGGAGGAACACACACCCTCATCCACCAAATCACAAGCAGATGAGAATGGTGAGCAGCACCTAGAAGAAGAAATCGTTCTTGCCGAGCTCGTCAGCAACGAACCAAAGCCTGAACCGGATGAGACGCACATCGAGTTCGCCGGCTTTGACCAGCGCCACGCTAAGACAGATATTCATAAATATTTCCTCCCAGCCCCCTCAGATGATTTCGACTGGAAAAATGCAACGCGTTTCACGCAATTTTTCAGCGCCAACCTGACAACAGTGAAATCGCTCTACACTGCTCTGGGCAAACAACAAAAATCTGCCATTGCTGCTGACGCGGAATTTGAAACAGCAACGTTAAAACACAACTTGGACTACGCAAACCTCGCTGACGACCTCAAACACAACAAAGACGACACAATTGCAACAACGAGCTCATTGACTCAACTCAAGAACCAAGATCACGTTATTTCCCAGTCACTGAGTAAAACCCGCCGAACATCCACGTCAATCACATCGGCCATAGCCAACGTCTTTTGGCCGACCCGAATGGAGTCGCTTGAACAGCGAGAAACTGATCTCAACTGGAAGCGGAAGCAACTGACTCTCAAGACCAAAGAACTGACGGAAAAACTCCTAGCCCTCAAGGTAGCTTCCCCCAGTATCACGAATCCACTCACTGATTCCGAAAAAACGCTTTTAGCGGCGAGCGAAGCCTCAGCCACAGAACATCAAAAGCTAAGTCAAATACGTACTGAGATTAATGACGCGATTCTATCGGTTCTAAATTCTGACGCACAATCTGCACCGAACCGGCATATTGATGAACTTTCCAACGACTCCTTTTCCAAGGCAACCCTTCGTCATTGCGTGGAAGAATTGCATCAGCACCAAGCTGAACACAGTGTCCTCAGCACCGAACTTCTGTCCCTCGAGTCTCCTCTGAATCAGGACAAACAGCGTTTCACCAAAGCGGCAAGCGAGATCGCTTCTGCATTTGCTGATGGATTTAATCATGAGCCGCTCGATCGAAAAGTGACGTCACATATCAACTGTGCTGTCGCCTTCCGCTCAGCGACCGTCGCATCCTCACCGACTCATCGACTTCAGGGCAAAGTTCACGGAAATGCAGAACTGACGGCAAAGTACCGCATCGAGGAAATCACGTGGAAGGGTGAAAAGCGTTTAGGCAAGTCAATCAAGACTCTGAACAAATCAGTTTCGCAACTTGGTACGTTGCAGGCATTGCACGCCATCCGGTCAGCAGAACTTCTTTCCTCTGCCAACTCAATCCACGACTGCATCTCTTATATACGAATTGAACTGGAAAAGGATTTCACGGTCACGAGATGATAAACTTTGAAGAGTATTTCGGTGAAAGCACGCAGCAGGTTCTCGCAGAACTGAGGAACCGCGTGCGATCGCATCGTCTCATAATGGAACTGG
>Ga0315322_10001256_pt1 | contig 19592 bp, 16 predicted proteins | sample M110021515metaG_FD_203461 | JGI IMG/M metagenome (GOLD analysis project Ga0315322, IMG submission 203461) | Ammonia-oxidizing marine archaeal communities from Monterey Bay, California, United States - M1 100m 21515 | ecosystem: Environmental > Aquatic > Marine > Intertidal zone | place: USA...
ATAGTGTCTCTCGCTCGTGTTGAGATTGTGATTCACCTTATCAACCCCGGCAGCTGCAAGCTTCTTCGCTTGGTCTGGTGTTAATAAGCCGAGGCACGCGCACACGTTGAGGCTGTACTGTTCTTTAATTTGGGGGACTACAGAGCAGACAAAGTCAACTTCACGCTCTGACGGGCCGCGGGCCGAGATAACGATGCAAAACGTTTTAGACTGTCGCTCACTGGCAAGGCGAGCTGCTTCGAGTAATTTAGGCACCGACAGTAAGTTGTATCGTGGAATTTCCGCATCAGAAACTTTTGATTGCGAGCAATATCCACAGTCTTCTGGACAGAGCCCACTTTTTGCATTCATGAGAAAGAAAAGCTGGACGGTGTTGCCGAAAAAATGATGTCGTACCCGATACGTCGCTGCAAGAAGGTCGAGTATTTCTTCATCAGAAGAATCCAGGATTGACCGAGCTTCTTCTTTTTCAAGGGAACGGTCCGCGAGTACACCGGTTGCCATTTGATGCCAGTGTGAAGCGGAGTTTGTTTCAAAACTGCCTGTCATAAGATTCCTTTCCAGAGCATAGAGAGCGTGTTTAGGATAGTACCCCGTAAGCACGTGATCAGAAAAGGAGTTTTGTTGATTTTCTGATGTTCTCTCTTTTCCGTAACGTAACGATTGACCGTCTGCAGTCAATTAGCAGGCCCGGAATGCCTGCTGTGGGCAACTGTTTTGGCTTACGCTCAAACGGCCTCGTTCCATGCTTCCCTGAATGAGGTGCAGTAGGGCCGTGGTCTAATTTGTCGGGGAAGCATGGAAAACGCTTATAATTTTGCTTCAGGAGTGCTGGGAATGAGTAGGTCTGCTGGTGATCAGCCCGTTCCTGATCTTATAAAAGCTGCGAGTGCGAAAAATGCTTTTAGCAATTCGTGCCTTGCTGGGTGCTCCCATTGAAACGGGTATGAAATGAGAGCGTGAATAAGAGAGCAGGCGGTCCATAGCAAATGTGTTCACCGGATTGCCAATGACATTTATACTACGACGGATGAGAATTGTCGTATAACGCCGCCCTGGAAGAAACGAGCCGTTGTCTTCGTTGAGATTTCGGCAAGGAGGCGAGTTGGCCATGAAATTGCAGTTGTCGATCATCGATACAGTTGAGGAGGGGCTCTACTAACTCATTCTGGTCATTTAAGCAATTTTCAAATTGCTCGCGATCAGTAAATAGTTCGTCAATCGTTTCAACGGTAAGAGCACGGACGACACATCGTTCATTGCTGATAGTAATTTCATAGTTTTCGGATCCAGGCTGCTTGCAATCAAACGTCTTGAGACGCTTGGATTCATTCGCAACCTTTTCCAGAAGGGTGTCGTGTGGTGTATTTGTCATTTGTTTCAATTCTCCACGTGCAACAAGCAGTCACTCATTCGGGTGAATGCTGCCTGCTTTTCTGAAAAGGGCTACCGAAGTCTGAAAGAATAAGGTGCAGATAGCGTGCCAATCTGGGAATAAAAATGCAGCCGCTGATTAGACATCATCATTACTCCAATCGTCCCACTTTAACGTTCCGTAGGCTTGAGGAGTTCCACGGTTTCCCTAGATTGACGCGACTGACAAGCTTTCTTGAAATACTGTTTGAAAAATTTTCAAACAGTATTTCAATGACAGGAGACTCTAGCAACCACCATTATCGTGCGGAGAGCGTTGGGTCGTTGATTCTGAGCGACCTGATGCGCCTGTTCCTGTCACTTGCTTGTTGTGCATCTTGTCTCGCAATTCTGCAGCTAATTCGTAGTTCTCAGACTTGACGGCTTCCGCAAGTTGCTCATCGAGGGTGTCACCTAATTCGAATCGTTTACGGACGCTTTCCCGCATGTCACGAAGACGGACGACAAGTTCGTCATTTTCAAATTGGTCCTCAGCGTCATACTGAAGAAATAAATCATGAAACGAGTCCAGCCCTTTATTAATCTCAGCAATCGCGAGTTCCGGACCATCGTCATCAAGGGCGGCGAGTGCACTCGCCTGAACCCGGTGAAAGAGCACAAACGGTCTATATTGTTCGTGTGAGAGAATCCATTCTTCATCAGGTGAATGTTCTCGGACAAAGTCCATAAACGCAAGGCTGTGGTCGGCATCTTTTGCAGCCATTCCGTACTCTCGTAATGACAGCCAGCACAGTCGTCGATGATAGTACTGGACGAATTCACGGTCCGCTTCTGTGCATTGCTCTTGAGAAAGTTCAAATTCTTCACCTTCTCGGACGACTTCACCCACAAGGTAATCAAAATAGGTTTCTGCACCATGTGGCCGTGTGCCATCGGGACGAAGTTCAATCTCCATCTGTAACAGTCCCATATCAACACGCATTTGTAGAAGCTCTCTGCCATCACGTGCCGTGACACGACGTGCGTTTACTTCTCCAGGGATGTAATCCCAGTCTTCCAGTACAGAATCAATATCTTGCGGTGATGGCATAGTAATTTACTCTTAGAAAAGCTGCCTACGACAGTGCACGCCAGCGTAATCAAACCAGTTCAATTTTCTACTAAATAGTCAATCATTCCAATAGAAGTATATCATTCGTCGGCTTCTTGTCGGCTTCTTGTCGGCCTGTAATGCCTTAGTCCATTATTTTTCGCCGGAGTTTTTTAGTTGCGCTTCGATGTTTCTTTCTCTCTAGACGCCTGGTTTTTGATGCGCGCGTTGGTCGGGTCGCACGACGAGTTTTTGGTAGATCGAGTGCTTTTATGAGTAAGGCAGAGAGTTTTGCGAGGCAGTCATTAACATTTCGATTCTGTTCTCTGAACCGCTGACTTGTGAGGACCAGTTCACCGGCTGTTGTGACACGATTACCGGCATGAGCTCGAAGTCGTTGGGCAACCGCTGGCGCGAGGAAATCAGTTTGTTGAATGTCAATCCGCAGCTCAGCTCGTGAGTTCGTTTTATTGACGTGTTGCCCACCCGGCCCTTGGCTGCGTGAGAACTGCCAGCGGATTGCGTGGGCAGGGATGACGGTCTTGCCGATACGGATCGATTTTTCGTCATGAGGCATTGTGTTTTCGACGACTCTCATTGGGATAATATGGTAGCACTGTGAACTGATGCAGTCTGGCTCGTTGACTCAGAATAGGAAAGACTTCCAGATGGTTTTATTGAGAACAATTGTAACGTGTCTGATCTGTGCTCTGGTGTGTACGAGTTTATGTAAAAAAGGAATCTCGCAGGAGCGAGATGGTGGCAGCAAGCTTGGTATGGATGAACAGCGTTCGTTATGGACGAGACCTGGTGAAGACTGGTCTGGATTTTTAGGGCCAACCGGAAATGGGCGGAGTGAACTACGGGATGCGGTCGTGCCATGGGCAGAGACGGGCCCTGGAGTGAGTTGGACTCTTGAACTTGGTGAGGGGTATTGTGGCCCCGCGGTGTCCGAAGGGCGGGCCTTTGTTTTTGATCGGATAGCCGGCGAGGAGCGGCTGCGATGTGTCAGAGCAGAAACGGGCGAAGTACTGTGGGGGAAAATGAGTCCAACGGGCTACGTTGATATGTTCGGGTACGATGGGGGGCCGCGATCATCACCAGTACTCTGCGATAACCGTGTTATCACATATGGTGCAGAAGGCATGTTAGCGTGCCGACGGCAGGTAGATGGGAGCCTCCAGTGGAAGGTTGAGACAGGAAAAGAGTTTCACGTTGTTCCCAATTTCTTTGGTGTAGGCGCGTCGCCTGTTATTTATCGGAAAACTTCAGGCTCACAAAACAAACTCGTCATTGTTCAGGTTGGCGGGAGTGCCAGAGGCGAATCTCCAGCGAATCCGCAGCGACTTGATCTTGTGAAAGGCCTTGATAGCGGTCTGGTTGCGTTTGATATTGAGAACGGGAGAGAAGTCTGGCGAACAAGTAGTGAATTAGCGAGTTACAGTACTCCTTTGCTGAATACGTTCGATGGAGAAGTTCGCCTGCTTGCCTGGATGCGCGACCGGTTGTTACTCATTGACCCGGAATCTGGGGCTATAAAAGATTCATTTTTTTGGCGAGCAGAAGAATTGTTTAGCGTTGTTGCCGCTACCCCAGTTGTTCATGCTGCTGAAGTGCTTTTGTCTGAAACATATGGTCCGGGGAGTGTGCTCCTGAGTATTGAAAATGATTTATTCGTTGAGCGTCGCCGTGACTCTCCCCGTAGTCGTCACAGGAATTCACTGCGGTGCCATTGGGCAACTCCAGTGCTGCACGAGGGTTGTGTCTATGGCACGACAGGCCGTAATTCTGGTGATGCCTTATTCGTTTGTGCTGATTGGGAGACTGGAGAGTTGCATTGGAAAGAGCCGGGGCTTGGCCGAGCAGGTTGTACACTTGCTGACGGCGTACTGATTGTTTTGAGTGAGTTTGGCGAACTGCTCCTCATCAAAGCTTCCAAGACAACGTGTGAAATTATCAGCAGGTGTGAACTTGAGGATAGGCAGTCCGGAGGCACATTGTTGAGTCCGCCATGCTGGGCGGCGCCCGTTGTGGCTCATGGGTATCTTTATGTTCGTGGTGCTGGAAAGCTTGTGTGTATTGATCTCATGCATCAATAACACTGTCGTTCCATTTTTACACGAGGAGTCAACATTTTGGTTGGTGCTTTTGTCAAGGGCAGGGCCGGTAAAAAAAATGAACTGCTCGAGTGCTTTCATGACTTCATGAAAGGATTTAAAAATGGCTATTTACGCAAGGAAATCAGATTCCTGAAAACGTTTGGTCGCTGCTTAAATTTTCTATAGACAGTTCGGCATTCAGGTGACCATACTTTTCGCTTCGGTTTGACAAGTTCTTAATTTATCGGTGTGCCAAATTAAGTCTGTCTGACCCATTGTTATTCAACTTTGTTCAACGTGTCGTCACGCGCAGAGTGAATATATTATTCATACATCAGGTGGCATGCCCAATTCTGGAGAATACCCGCCTATGCTTTCCCCGACATCGTTGCGGATTGCGGTTAGTCAACTAGCGACGCTGCGATGGGGTCTTGCGGAAGAACTCTGCCATTACACTGAGCATGGTTTTGATGCGATCTCACTGTGGCGTCCAAAATTATCAGATTTGTATCTCTGTGAAGCGAGAGAACTTTTGAATAGTGCTGGTGTACGGGTTTCTTCTATTCAGTGGCCAGGAGGCTTTACTGGGAGTGAAGGCCAGACGTTTCGGGAAAGCCTTGAGGATGCTTACGAGGCTATCGATCTTGCTGAGCAACTGGACTGCCCGCTTGTTGTCTTACGGACGGGATCGCGTGCCGGGCATACGCTCTCGCATGCTCGGCGTCTGATACGGCTTGCGATTGAGGAGCTTGCTCCGGCCGCTGAAGCAGCGGAGGTCACCCTTGTCATGAAGCCGTCGCAGGACGAAGCCAGTTTCTTAACGACATTGGGTGATGCCCTTGCGATACTTGAAGCCTCTGACTGCCCGAATGTCGGCTTAGCAATCGATCTCTGGTCATGCTCTGAAGAGTTGATTTCTTTCCAAGGCAGCAGATCTGTGTTTGAACGGATCAAAATTGTCTCAGTTGCGGATAGGACCGATGCAATTTCTTCCTGCTGTGAAAGGTTGCCTCCCGGTGTTGGAGATCTTCCGCTCACCGGGTTGCTTCGTCTCCTTGTTGAGTCTGGATACCGTGGTGAGATTGAGTTTGATCCAGTTGGGCAAACCGTTTCTTCCATGGGGTATGAAGAACTTCTAGCCTCACTTCGTCAGTATGTTGACGATGTTCAGAATGACATGAATGTGATCGGAAGCAACGCTTGTCGCAGTGCACACCCTCTTCTGATGGCAGAAGCATTTCCTCGGTAAGACGGTATTCATTCGGGCTGCTGAGCAGGATCTCTGAGATTCCACGCTTCGAGCCAAACAGTTTCGGTTGGCTCAAGATTGAAATTCTTGCGAAGTCGCTGATCAAAGTCGTGCATGTGGGCAGCGCCATAGAAAATGGCTACCGACTTCGCCCCGTTTTGTAATTGTTGTCTGAGAACAGACAAAGCAGCGGTATTTCGGTCTGTAATTAACGAAGACCCATCTTCTCCACCGAAGGCCGAGGTCAATATTTCCATGTCGGAAAATTGCTCTGCGAGTAGCCGTTTCATGCGGAGTTCTCTATTTGATCCAAAAACAATGCCAAAGAGATCACCGAATGAAAGGTCTGGGGAGTTCTTCTTTTCGTCTCCGTTCGCCCGATCCATGCTTTCTTGCATTACTTTCGAAAACATGGTCCACCAAGATTCCCCCCTGCGCTGCATTGCAGCGCTAAACTGTCGAGGTGAAAGATCTGCGTGGACAAAGTTTCGCGGCTTGTAATTTATTTCATCGAGCTGGAACTGGAGTCCTAGCAATTTTGTGAGTCCTTGCTGGGCAGTGCCAATTGCTCCAGAAGGCTTGCCGCCAGCTTGTGGAATTCGTGCATTTGGTGGAGCAACTAATTCATAGAGAACAGCATCGTATGTCTCAAAAAGCCTATTCAGAGTTGAAAAGTATTCTCTTTCACCAATATGTACAGCAGCAATCAAATCTACGTGAACGGCTTGCCTTGGCTGATTTTGCCTGTCGCTGTATCGCACGATAGCGGTTTCGAGGGCCACTGGGCCACCAGCCTCATTGGGACGAAGACGCAGGAACTGAGGAGACTCAAGAGGCTTTGCAGTTGCTGTTGGGTCAGCTGCAGAAACAGAGAAAATCGTAGCTATGGCAACGTAGGCAAGAGCTGAAAGTGGCATCAATAAAGTCCGCATGGCAGTGTTTCTCTGGGGGTCTATATCGTTTTACCTTAGCACGCTTCCTTCCTCTCGTTCCGTGGGAGAGATAGTTACGGAATGGTAAGGCAGGTGGGATAGCGAGGTTTCCCGCTGGAATAATCGTCATTGTTTCTCAACTTTAGTCAATGCGAATGATCGTTAGGACCGATACCAGAGAAGAATCCGCAGGTGCGGATCGATTTGGATACTGATCCTTGGGACGAATGAGCAATGGTTATTCAGAAGCTTTTTTTGCGACATATCACCAAGTTTGCACGCGTTGCTGTGACCGTGATGTTGAGCGTGGCAATGACTGGGATGTCTGGTCCATGGATGTCGAAAACGACTGCCAGTGACTGGATGCCACTGTTGCCAGATCAAGACTTCTATGATTTCCAATTGTTCGCGCCGCCTGATTTAGGTTCATACAACATGTATGAACGCGATGATGACGGTATCTACTTTAATTATGATCGACTGTACTGGGGTATTACGATTCCACGTACGGTGCGGACTGCTGAGACTGATACGGGAATTTCAATTATCCCTACACAGCCCATTTCGCCATTCACTATCGTCGATTTGAACAACGACTACCTGGAGTTCTCACGAGACAATCCCATCGTTGTGCAGACAACTGAAGATACTTTTCAAACAGAGGTTAATACACTCGATAACATTGCATCAAACACGACTCTCTTTGAGGTTGGTTCGGATCCACTTCGGCTTGATCTCAACACAAGTTGGATGCGTACGAAAATGACATGGGGAGATAGATACGAAGGTGGATGGTCGTATGGAGGCCGGGGCGTCAATATTTCCTATTTCCAGATTGGCAAGCAGGAACAAACTTTTGGGACGTCGAGTGAGTTCGCGGTTAATTCACCGACGCAGACCTTCACGTTTGAAACGTCCCTGGCAGGAGGTGGTGCTGGCGGTGGCGGTGGCGGTGGCGGTGGCGGTACCGGTGGTAGTTCAGGAACTACGGTATCTCTGGAAACAACAACAGATAGTCCACAGCCAGATCACGTCATTACTCAGAATTTATTACAGAAAAATGCAACGCAAATTCAGTCTGCTGGCGTAGCTCTTACACTCAAGAAACGCTTGGGGCGACGCAAAGGATCAACGGGACTTACTTATTCCCTTGGTCCACGCTTTGTCCAACTTGAAGACAGGTATGAACTCGATTATGTGAGTTTCCAGAACACGTTCAATACGTCGGCCGGCGGCGGCGGCGGCGGCGGCGGCGGCGGCGGGAACACAGGCGGGAACACAGGCGGGAACACAGGCGGAAACACAGGCGGAAACACAGGCGGAAACACCGGCGGAAACACCGGCGGAAACACCGGCGGAAACAACAATACAGGTGTGACTGGTCCTGGGGGTGATGTTCAGCAGACCTTTACTACAGGTTTGGGAGGAGCCGGGATGCTCGGTATCACGACTGGAGATCTTCCGTCCACGATTACGGGAGAGGGGCCTGGTTCGATTTTCCAGACAGCACAGTGGGATACATATACCTCCAACAACATGGTCGGGCCTGAGTTTGGCATGTTGTTCGAGGGCAGTCAGGGTGCATGGGACTGGTACGCCGGGGGCTCATTCACAGCTGGATTCAACTGGCAGAATAATATTTACAAGGGCGCAAATTTGCCGCAGAACCTTGGAGCAGATTATCTCAGAACCAACTTTGCTGGTGGTGGTGTAACAACCGTAAACTTCTCTTCACCAGCAGACGGAAGTAATTCAACCTCTGTGGTTTCAGTGCCGACGAGTCCTTTGATTGTTCAAGTGTTTCCCACAGGGCAGTCAGGTGCGACAAATTCAGCAGAACATAGGTTTACATTCTCTCCTATTGGAGAATGGAGATTTGGAGGCCGTTACAGGATCTCAAAGGGAATCAGTCTAAACTTTGGCTACACAGGAATGTGGCTGTCGCAGATCGCGAGAGCCAGTTCGAACACAAAATTTATTAATGCAGTCAAGCGAAACCCAACAGCTGCAAGGAACCAGACAGCAATTATTGAGCAAAATCAGGCTGTCAATCAAGGTTCAACTGCGATAATAAATGCTCAGGGATTTGTGACGGGATATACGGATATACCTTTAGCCGCACTTCCTTCTGAGCCGCTTGGCCCTGGATCTCGTTACGTGCCGGCGACGATCACGTATGGTAGCGGTGCTGGAGAACGGGTCGTACGGAATCCAGAAGAGTTTCTTGAGCTTCAGGAAACGGTTTATACACAGCAGACAGCTGGTGATGCTGGCAATGAATACGTATTCACGAACGGAATCGATTTTGGGTTGGAAATAAAGTACTAAGGTTTGGTTACTTGTGTATGTTTCACACAGGTGAGTTATCTGTTTCCTCCAGTTATCCAGTCTGCAGTGGCACCACGAGTTTTGGTTTCTGCGAGACGCTTGAGAAGGGGTGTCCAAAACGGCGTGTCGGAAGCTGTTTGAATCTTTTCCGGCAATTCAGTTGGCAGTCCCTTTTGGTCAACCTGCACAAAACCAAAAAGGCCATCCATCCATGGGACTTCTCCGTTCGCCAGAGGCATGCCGACAACACCTACGTCGATATAGCACTGTCGTACCTGCAGAATAGCCCCCTGTAACTCAACCAGGGTGCCCACGGGTACCGTTCGACGGCACTCCACGCTCAGTACTCGTCGGAGCATGAGGTTTGCTTCAGGGCCAACTCCTCGGGTCGCAGCTGCATAGGCAGCCTCAAGACCATATTTCAGGAGACTGCCGGCGTAAAGCGTGCCGTAGTGGTTCGCATCTGCAGGGAGTACAAGGCGGTGTGTCGTTGTTTCATGGGTTTCGGACATCCATCCGTTATAGCGATGCATTCCAACAAAAACATAGTCCAACTGGTTGGCCGGTGATTAGTCGGACTTTTATTCTTGATTCCCGAAGAATGTGATTTGATTGCGTCACTTTTTGTTTGCAGTGATTAAGCAACCGAAACGGGCGGACTTTTTTCGCGTAGGTGAGCAGCATACGAGGGATCAATTTTTACCAGTTCTTCACGTACGGCAGTCACTGTTTTCTCTATCTGGTCCGTTGAGTGATTTGCTGTGATGAAGAACCGCAGTCGTGCTGCTTTTTCTTCCACTGCGGGGTAGAGGATCGGCTGCACGTTGATACCTCGTTCAAACAGCGCCCGTGATAACTTCAGGCTGTTGATTGAGTTGCCTAAAATAACAGGGACCACACCGGACCCACCCGAGGATCCAGTATTCAGGCCTGCCTTTCCTGCCAGTTCAATAAAACGTTTGGCATTTTTCTGAAGTTTCGTGACTCGCTGTGGCTCATTTTTGAGGAGACGCAAAGCTCCCAGCGCCGCACCCGCGGCTGGTGGTGGCAGGCCAATCGAGTAGACGAACCCTGGTACCGTGTATTTTAGCCACTCAACGAGCGTGGAAGATCCGGCGATAAGCCCACCACAACTGCCAAATGCTTTTGATAACGTTGCCATCCAAATGTCAACGTCTTTTGGATTCACTCCGAAGTGCTCGCCAATGCCTCGTCCAGTAGGGCCCATCACGCCGAGGGAGTGGGCCTCGTCTACCATGAGGAGTGACTTGTGTCGTTTTGCAAGACCAATGAATTGAGGCAAATCAGCGAAGTCACCATCCATGCTATAGATGCCCTCAATGACAACGAGGACACGTCGGTATTGGCTCCTAAGTTCAGCAAGCATGGACTCTGCTGCCTCATGGTCGTTGTGCGGAAAGGGCCTTCGACGAGCGCCTGAGAGTATCGCACCCTGAAGCAGACTGTTATGAGCAAATGCATCGTGCAGTACGAGATCACCCGGGCCAACCACATGGCCAATAACTGTTTCGTTTGTTGCGTGCCCCCCAACCATCGTGACGGCATCTTCGGTGCCGATGAAGTCAGCAAATGCTCCCTCAAGTTCTTGATGAATTGTTTTTTCGCCAGAGACAAGCCGACTTGCTGAGACACTCGTGCCATAGTGGTCAAGGGCGTCCTTTGCCGCTGCAGTCACAACTGGGTCGCCTGACATCCCTAAATAGTTATAGGATGCCCAGCTAATGAATTCACGGCCATCAATTGTTGTCTTGTCGGTTGTTTTTCCCTCGTGAACACTAAAGTAAGGGTTTTGCAGACCAGCATTCCGAACCATTGCGAAATTCTGTTGAAGGGCCCTTACTTCCGGGAATTGTGCGATGTCGTACGAGTCGGGGGTAATCTCTGCCACGACACGGGCAGAATGCGAATTTTTATTCCCCTCAAGTGGCATGTGGTCAAGAATTGCCTCTGTGACTTCACGACATGTTTCGATGGTAGGTAAAACCTGTTCTGGAAAGCGTGCGCCAAATGCTTCTTCGAGACTTGAAACGATTTCCATTCGTTCAAGTGAGTCGAGGCCAAGTTCGACGATGTTTGTGTCTAGCGTGAGATTGCCGGCACGTTCCTTAGCTATTCTTCGGACATGCTCAAAGACGGTTTGAGTAACTTCACTTGGAAGTTCTCTGTTTGGTCTATGGCCGCGGGAAGTCTCTCCGAGAGGCCGCTGTCGTGCAAGCCTTGGAGTCTCGGGTGAAGATGTCTCTTTGGTTGAATCCAGCCAACTAATGTACTGTTCGATGACGGCGAGTGACTCATCTGAAAATTGACGTCGACACGCATGTCTCTGAATCTTCCCGCTTGATGTTTTGGGAATACTGTTTGGTCGTACTAATACGATAGCTTCCGTCGCAACTTCATGCTCCGTAGCAAGACGCTTACGAATGGCATCAAATGCGGCCAGAACATCCGCCTTGTCTCGCTTGCCTCGTTCCAATTCTGCCACGATGACAACTCGTTCTCGGCCGTCTATTTCGACAGCAAATGCTGCAACACAGCCAGCCCGAACAAGGCCACTTGCTTCCTCTGCACAATGTTCAAGGTCTTGAGGGTAATGATTTCTGCCCCGGATGATTATCAGATCTTTGAGACGGCCGGTTACAAAAAGTTCGCCATTATCAAAAAAACCTAAGTCTCCAGTCCGCATGTACGGCCCTGGGTTCGGCTTCCATCGTCCAACGTGGCCTGCTGTGTTTGCGGGCAGTTTCAGCATCGCCTGAAAAGTCGATTTGGTTTCCTCATCACGATTCCAGTAGCCCTGTGCAACACTTGGGCCGCTGACCCAGATCTCACCAACCCGATCGGGTGGAAGTGGCTCAAATGTTTGTGGATCGACAATCAAAACATCTTGTCCATCCAGTTCCCGTCCACTGCCAACAAATTGTCGAGCATCGGGAGAAGAGTTTTCGTTGAGTGTGACAGTTCCAGTCTCGACTGACAGCGGATCAAAACGATGGATGACTGGTGGCTCAAACTTCATGCCACCTGTTACCATCAATGTGCTCTCTGCTAATCCGTAGCACGGATAGAAAGCCTCATTTCGGAAGCCGCTGATCGCAAAGGCTTCAGAAAATGCCTTCATTGTCTCGGCTCGAACTGGTTCGGCACCATTGAACGCGAGTGACCAGCTGGACAGATCGAGAGACGCCCTCTGTTCGGGAGTTGTCTTGCGGACACAGAGTTCATAGGCAAAGTTTGGGCCACCGCTGATTGTCGCCCTGTATTTGGCAATTGCTTGCAGCCAACGGAGTGGCTTTTGGAGGAATGCAACTGGAGACATCAGCACATTAAATTTGCCGCCATAAAGTGGTACAAGGATTCCACCTATAAGTCCCATGTCATGGAAACTTGGTAGCCAAAAGACCCCTGATTGACTTCGGGTAATTTCGAAGGCTTGCATGATACGGAGTGAATTATGCAACAGGTTTTCATGACTTAGCATGACGCCCTTCGGCGTGCCAGTAGAGCCGCTTGTGTACTGCAGGAAAGCAAGCGTGCCACCCTTGATGTCTGGACGATTCCAGCGATTTGACCAAGACTGATCGAGTTCATCATTGACTTGCCATACGAGATGTTCAAGGCTCGGTGCGGAGGCTTTGAGAGACTCGAACCGGTCAAGGACATCTCGGGTAGTGAGCGCAACAGAGGCATTTGCGTCAGCAGCTATAGCTTCAATCCGTTCAACCGAGCGATTTTTTCGTGGAGGATATGCGGGAACGGCGATTGCACCTCCGTAGAGGCATCCCATGAATGCAGCAATAAAATCAAGGCCGGAAGGATATAGCAGCAGGACCCGTTTGCCTGACATGCCTTGGTCCATCAACCACGCGCCGATAGTTCGGGCTTTTTGGTCAAGTTCAGCGTAGGTGATGTTGAGTTCTTCATTTTCGCCATCAACGAGGAATGTGAAAGCTCTGTCATGAGGGCGGTATGCCGCTCGCTGACGCAAAAGGTCAACGATGGTTGGGGCGAAGGAACCTTCGGGTAAAGGGGTCGGATTCACGTGTAGAAGGCTCTCCGGACCAACTGCCACGGCAAAGGAGAACTCATGCCGGGCAGCAAGGTATCAGTTGTTGGTGACGATGGCCCGCCTGGCCCTGGCACACTACGGTTTGTTCCACTTCCTCAGTGGAACTTCTGTGACGCATCCGGCGACACTAGTGATGAAATCCGCTTGGAATTCCACAACTCTTTCTAGCGTCGGCAGAAACTTCCCATCAGCAAGAAAGTATAGCGGGGAAGTTGTTGTAATCGATATTTTCGTCGTGACCAGCCCCGTATAACACGGATGATCCAACACTTTTCAGGCCCACGTACGCCCGCTGGCACGTTCTGCTCGTTGAGCAAATCCACCGAGAAGCCCCCCAATAAGGTCCCAGCGGTCATGCCGTCTCACCTCAACGTCACCCTGTTCATTCACGCGGACAAGGCAGGTGTCGGTGAGCCCAACTTGCTGAAGTTTCTCTGGTGAAACCTCGTCCGGTTCGATCATGCTCATTAATGCATGGCCGGTCATTTCAATAAATTTCATAGTAGAACACTTTCTTCTTACAACTTAAGTAGGACATGTCTTAGTGGTGGTTGCCAGATTTTAGGGGTATGTCAATAAGTAAATGACGAGGACATTTCTTGAGGGGTATGACTACTACGGTTGGCTTGATTATTCTCATTCAACTTCATCTAAAGGTATCACGGTCGTGAAAACTCATGTTCGAGTTGTACGAAGGTGTCAGGGTCTATCGACTCGGCACGAATATTTTTTTCAAGTCCAAAGGTCTCGTACAGTCGATCAATCCGGTTCACCGCGTCGAGGCTTTTCTTCCCTCCAGCCAAATTTAAGAGAACACCTCGCAGCACCTTCCTGCGATGGCAAAAGATATCACGGACAAACGTATGAAACCGTGATAGGTCAGAGATCTGTGCTCGTCGATGTTCATCTAGGTCGAGTCGCACAATTGCCGAATCGACCTTTGGTCGAGGCCAGAATGCCGCAGGCGGCAGGCTTCGGATGATTTCACTACGGCATTGCGAGCCAATCCAGATGGAAAGCGCGTTGTAAGAATGATGGCCGGCTGAAGCGGTCATGCGATCTGCCATTTCGTATTGAACAGTTACGGTTGCAGAAGCAAAAGGCTTTGATAGCAATAGATTTGAGATGACCGGTGTAGCGACGCAATAGGGAAGATTTGCGACAAGAAGGAACCGGCCCTTTTTCCCCGCGGCTTGCCGTTGTTTCTCGGCTTCATCCAACGCACTAAGAACGTGAGGCGACAATTTGTTTTTGCTGGCTAAAACGTCTGTGTTAACGAGGTGGACATTGTCAGCGTCGATAAGCCGTTCTTGAGCCAGCGTCGCAAGTCGACTGTCAATTTCAATTGTTACCACCCGAAATGCCGATCGAGCGAGCCGTTCCGTGAGTGCGGCAGTGCCACTGCCGACCTCGAGGACGATGTCGTCAGGTTGTATATCAGCTGTCCGCTCAAGAAGGTCGAGCAGATTTAAGTCAACAAGAAAGTTTTGCCCTTTTTTCGAATCAATTGAAAAGCCAACTTCGGAGAAAAGCTTTTTCAGATAAGCAGTAGTTTGCCGAGTGGCGCTTTTAGTTACGATGCTTTGTTCACTCGTTGCAGTTGCGTTAGTTGTACGTTGGTCATCCTGACGCATTTTGCCAGATCGTTTTTTGTACCCCGTCTTCGGGCGTCCCCGGCTTGTTTTTTTCATGAACGTGCTTCCAGCCAACGGCAGACGTATTTAGAAAGAAGGTCGGTTTCGAGATTTACCTCATCTCCAACAGCGAGTTCTCCCAAGGTGGTGTTCTTTAGAGTGTGTGGAATAAGAGCGACGCTAAAAGATGTCTCATTGACGTCGACGACCGTCAGGCTCACTCCATCAACAGCGACTGATCCCTTTGCTGCCAACTGGGCCAGCAAGTTTTTTGGACATGTGAATCGACACGTGACCCAATCCTGTTCTTGGATTTGCTCTTTAAGGATGCCGGGGCCATCGATATGGCCTGTTACGAGGTGACCATCGAGTCGATTCTGGAGTGTGAGAGATCGCTCAAGGTTAACTTGATCACCCACTTTACAAGTTCCAAAATTTGTACGTTGTAATGTTTCAGGGCCGAGTTGAAATTCAAGCGTATCTCCCTCGGTTTGTACCACTGACAGACAACAGCCATTCGTGCAAATACTGTCGCCAATTTGTGTCCCCTGAGCCAAGGGGCCTGCGTGTACAGCAAGCCGCACACCGGGTGGCTCATGGGCGATGCGGTTGATCTTCCCGAGGTATTGCACGAGACCTGTAAACATTAAAAGATTGTCCTTTGGAGAGTGCCCGGCAGAGCAACACCCTTTTCTACCGTCGAATAGTTTGGGAAGATACCCAGACAATCGCAGGAATTGTTCCCACAGCCGAAGAGAGGCCTCGTTCGTAGCGGTCGTGCGACTTGATACGGTTGTGGTGGCTAAAGAAGTGGCGACTTTGCCAGTCCGCCGAGATTGCTTTTCCCTCGGTGATCCTGCAGTGACTATGAGTACGCATACACAGTTTCGATCATGCCCTTGCGTGAGAGTCTGCGGTTGCCACAATACGACGTTGTTGATTGTTTTGAAGCCGATGTATTTCGAATCCTGAGGAGTTCCCCAACTATGTCCACGATTGTTGACGTTCATGCCCGCCAGATTCTTGACAGTCGTGGGAACCCTACGGTTGAGGTTGACGTGTGTCTTGCCGATGGAACATTCGGACGAGCTGCTGTGCCTTCCGGTGCGAGTACCGGTATTCATGAGGCATGGGAGAAACGAGACGGCGACAACAGTACGTACCTCGGCAAGGGTGTTCTTGAGGCTGTTGAGAACGTGAATAATCGGATTGCTGAGGAGCTCGAGGGGTGCGACGCACTCGATCAAACCGGCATCGATATGCGAATGCTTGAGATGGATGGAACGTCAAACAAAAAAACCCTTGGCGCGAATGCAATACTAGGAGTTTCATTAGCGACGGCTCATGCCGCTGCTGAACACTGTGGCGTTCCGTTGTATCGCTATCTTGGCGGCACGACGGCAAGGCTCCTTCCTGCTCCCATGATGAATATCATCAACGGAGGGGCACACGCAGATAATCCGCTCGATGTTCAGGAATTCATGGTAATGCCGTTGGGTTTCGATACTTTTGACGATGCGTTGCGTGCTGGTGTTGAAACGTTCCATGCTCTTAAGAAAGTGCTGAGTGAGAAAGGCCTTGCTACATCTGTTGGCGACGAGGGTGGCTTTGCACCACAGATCGGGAGTTGTACTGAAGCGCTCGAAGTCATACTCACGGCGATTGGTAATGCTGGGTACCAACCTGGCTCACAGATTGCCATCGCGTTGGATGTTGCAGCGACAGAGTTATACGACGAAGACGCCGGCACCTACTCAATTGAAGGGAAAACTCTGGATTCAGCAGGAATGGCAGCATTTCTAACTGACTTGGCCGGAAAATATCCAATTATGTCTATAGAGGATGGATTCTCTGAGGATGACTGGAAAGGTTGGAAGATTATCAGTGATAAGATTGGTGACAAAGTTCAGCTTGTCGGTGATGATCTTTTTGTTACGAATTCAGAGAGACTTGGCCGTGGTATTGCTGAAGGTATCGCCAATAGCATCCTTGTTAAAGTAAACCAGATCGGCACACTCACTGAGACAACTGCTGCAGTCATGCTTGCCCACCGCTCAGGCTATACATCAATTGCCAGCCATCGTAGCGGTGAGACAGAAGATGCCACGATTGCAGACTTGGCGGTCGGTTTATCGACGGGACAGATAAAAACCGGGTCAGCGTCGCGTAGTGATCGGGTCGCAAAGTACAACCAATTGTTAAGAATCCAAGAATCGCTTGGTGACGGAGCATTGTATGCCGGGCGAGATGTACGACTTCGTTGGCCGGGTATGTGTTAGGTCATAGTGTTGCCGTGGCACGGCGTCGTACTTCATAACTCAGCATCGCAGACGAAGGTTGGCTAATGGAGAATAATGAGACCCCAACCTTTCGGCTGATTGATAGCCCGTGGCTATGGGGACTCATGTTCTCATTCATGGCACTTGTTGGCTTGGGTCTTATTCGTCCAAAGTTTGATGTCCGACAGAGTCAAATTGAAGGCCGCTTCATAGGGCGCAGGCAGTCGTCTGTCGAACGGTGGCGTCGACAATCCGGGCTCGAAGAGATTGACCTTGCAGATTCTGCGGTTGACCCTTCAACAGTCAAGCCTAGACGTATTGTTCCTCTCTGGACCCTTGCGTCGGCTGCAACGGTTTCAATATGCGGCTGTGGATACATGCTCTATCACGAGTGGCGAAAAAAGGAAAGCTCTGGGTGAACTTTGAATTATCCAAGAGCAGAGAAATTATCAATGTCAGGCTAGCCCGCTGCAGCGACCGGCCGAAGAGAAGGGAAGCGGATAGTGATACCCGTCCCCTTGCCAATGCTACTTTCCACGCGAATACGGCCTTTATGTGACTCGATTATCTCTCGACAGGCGGTGAGTCCGAGGCCAGTCCCTCCCTTACCGGTTTCATCAGGGCCTGCTTTTGTCGAAAAGTTTGCTTCAAACATTTTTTGCATAACTTCTCGAGACATGCCACAGCCTGTATCACGGACGAGCAGACTCACTGATTGTCTAGCCGGGGTCGTGGCAATACGAAGGATGAGACGTCCACCATCGGGCATTGCCTGTCGGGCATTGACCAAGAGGTTCAAGAGTACTTGTTGAAGTTGGCCTGGGTTGGCTAAGACTTTGGGGACTTCTGAAAATTCACGCTCGACTTGTACTCGATATTTCATCATCTCACGTTCAAGCAAAACGAGTACTTCTTCAGTCAGACCTACAAGGTTCACCGGTTCCATGCGATTGGATGACCGATGGCTACGCGACATTGAAAGAACACTCGCTGTTATTTTTGCTGCTCGTGTGCTGGCAGAAAGAATGCGATTGAGGGCCTTGTCACGAGTTTCTTTGTCTGGATGCCTCAAGCCGAGTCGTGCGTAATTAAGAATGGTCGTCAGTGCGTTGTTGAATTCGTGCGTTGTCGTTCCAAGAAGTTCTCCCAAAGTGGCTTGTTTCCTCGCTTCGAGGAGTTGTGCCTTGAGGGATTCAATCTCGGTCATTGATGGCGAGATCGCGGCCGACGGGTCGACAGAACCACCCCTTGGATGGGGTGCGTCAGGCGTGTGGCCAGCTATGTGCATAAAAGGTTCCAACAAATGAAGGGCAAGGTCCAGAAAGGCTGTTAAATGGGTTTTTAAAGTCAAAACGCCTTTAATTCTTTCATCGACGATCCCTTGACGGCACTCCATTTCGATAGAAGTGAACATTTTTTGCCACTTGACCGTTGAAGTCACTGTGAGTCGCTCAGGTTTATCCGTTCCGTACGAATGCTCTGAGTTCTGTAAGTGTTCCCTTCTGGGTTTCCGGCAGGATATGCTTGTATTGCCAGTTCAGGTTTACCGAATGGGTGGATTAGGCGAACATAGAGTTCGTTCTTTTAAGGAGTTGTGTCGAATGAAACGAAAAGCTTTTACGCTCATCGAGTTATTAGTGGTCATTGCGATCATCGGGCTTATGATCGGTTTATTGCTTCCGGCAGTACAACAGGCTCGTGAAGCTGCTCGTCGTGCATCCTGTAAATCAAATATGAAGCAGATTGGTATTGCCTTCAATTTGTATCTTGATCGAGTGAATCGTGGGAAGTTTCCAGTAGCAGCTCAGATGCCAAGTCTTGAGCCCACATTTTACACAAGTGGCAGCCGGCCTATTTATCCAACTATTGTTTCCCAGCTTGGTTCGTATATCGAAAATCAAAAGAGAACATTTCGCTGTCCATCAGATATAACGTACTTCGAAAGAAATCCTACGTCACAAGCGGTGCTAGGTGCTCAAAGTGCCCTTGCCTCGATACCAGATTCGGAGAAGCCGGAAGAGTACAAACCGGCAAATCTTTCCTTGGAGGGAACCAGTTACGAGTACCCACAGCGACGCCTTACGACGTCTGATCTGAAGTCCCCATACAACATACGTGGTAAGACTCGTGAGGAAGCCCTTTCTTCCCGCCGCACAGGAGACAATCTTGCCTCATCAAAGCTGTGGATTCTCTACGAGTTTGCTCCATTTCATGGAGGCGGAGTCGGTTCACTTTTCGGTAGCTCCGTGACCGAATACAACAATCCAGATGATGGCAGCAACTGGAGTGTTCCAGATGGAGCACGAGTTTTTCTTTATCTTGATGGCCACGTTGAGAATAAGTAACCAATGGCAAGCTCTTCCAAGAAAAAAACAGGTGGTAGTTCTGGGGGTTACAGGCGGTGGATAACTGCTGTATCTCTCACGGTAGTTGTCATCGCTATTTCAGCTTATTTTTTTCTTCGTCCTCGCGACTACTCCAATGATCCACAAGTCGTTGAAATTCGTGAGATTCAGGAAG
>Ga0315322_10001258_pt1 | contig 19588 bp, 15 predicted proteins | sample M110021515metaG_FD_203461 | JGI IMG/M metagenome (GOLD analysis project Ga0315322, IMG submission 203461) | Ammonia-oxidizing marine archaeal communities from Monterey Bay, California, United States - M1 100m 21515 | ecosystem: Environmental > Aquatic > Marine > Intertidal zone | place: USA...
CCGAAGGATCGAAACGAATGGAAATAGAAGGGCATAACGGTGCGGTTTATGACATTGCCTTTCATCCAACAGGAGCAATGGTAGCCACTGCAAGCGGCGATCGTACTGTGAAACTCTGGGACTTGCACACAGGGAAAAGACTGGAAACACTCAAGGAATCCCAAAAAGAACTTTACTGCGTTGCCATTGCGCCAGATGGCAGAACGCTTTCCGCGGCAGGCGTGGACAATCGAATTCGTACGTGGAGCTTGAGTAGAGATTTCAGAGAGGGAACCAATGTCCTTTTAACTAGCGTTTATGCTCATGAGTTGGCCATTGTAGATATCGCTTATTCTGCGGATGGAAGTCGGTTGCTTAGCGCCGGTGAAGATAACCTGGTCAAGCTTTGGGACACTTCACTGATGGCTACTATCGCTTCTTATGAATCGGAAGCTGATTGGGTTTCGGCAGTCTCTCCGATTATGAGCCGTGGTTTCGTGGCAGGTCGCTTGGATGGAAGCGTTGATCTTTATCAAACCGGAGTTGGGCAGACAGGTGAGGTTTTTAACCCCCAGATCCTTCGGGATTTTATGCCTCTGGTGAGATACGAGGATGTGATCTCTCGAACGGAAATTCCAGCCGTTCAGGAAATGGAGCCTAATGATTCTGTGGCTGACGCTAAAGTCATTTCCTTGCCGGCTAATTTTCAGGGTAAGATCTTTAATCCCGACATGGAGGCTTCGACAGTTTGGGTCGAAGACGACCTGTTTGGTTTCGATGCTGTGACTGGTGATCAATGGATCTTTGAGGTCAATGCAGGTCGCAATAAATCGATGCTGGACTCAAAAATCGAAGTGTTAGATGCTCAAGGTATTCCCGTCCCCCGCGTAGTTCTTGGTTCCGTCCGAGATAGCTTGATAGAATTTCGATCGGTCAGCTCAGACCAGAAAGGTTTCCGATTTGCCAATTATGATGAGACTCGACTGGACGAATATCTCTATTTGAATGGGGAAGTTCTTAAACACTTTCGCCAACGCCGTGGACCGGATTCTGATTCACTGTTCTATCCGGAAAATGGTTCTCGCCAGGGGTACTTTGATACGACCCCACGTTCCCATCCTCTTGGGCAGGTGGCCTACGTGGTAAAACCATACCCCGTCGGTACGGTGGTTCCAGATAATGGTTTGCCTGTTTTTACGGTGAATTACGAAAATGATGATTCGTCGGACCGCAAACTGGGGCGAGATTCTAAGTTGCATTTTGCAGCACCCGATGACGGACGGTTCTTTTTACGCGTGAGTGACGTTCGTGACCACCATGGTGATGCTTTTCATTACGAGGTTATTGCTCGACGACCCGAACCTTCTTACGAGACTTCCGTTAGTGGCGCAAATCCGACCGTCAACCGAGGTGGTGGTAAAGCTTTTACTGTCTTGGCAAATCGGATTGATGGGTACAACGGTCCCATCGAGATTCAACTTACCAACCTTCCTCCTGGTTTTACCGTTACGTCGCCTCTGGTTATTCAGGCTGGCCATAGCCAAGTCCGAGGGGTCGTTCACGCTCATGCTAACGCGGTTACTCCCGAAGGGAATCACTGGGGGAAGATTACCTCCAGCGCAATGATCGGCGGCCAGGAAGTCCTCCAAGACGGCGGAGTGCTTGGTGAGCTCAAGATAGCCGAGGCTTCCACGGTGGTTGCGCATATGACGCCCATAACGGTTAAAGAGCGACCAGTAACGACATTCTGGAGCCGTGACGATCGTACATTTCAGACACTGACGCCAACGCATTGGCTGGCTGAAGGCGCCACAGAATTGATTAAACAGGAGGATCAGTCGTTACTCGCAACCGGTGAAACCCCGGATAACGATCTTTACAGTGTTAAATACGATTTGCAGGTTGGGAAAATTAATAGTATTCGTCTGGACGTACTCGGACATCAGACGTTGCCATCAGGAGCCCCCGGTCGGAATCCTGAAAATGGCAACTTTGTTTTGAGCGAACTGGAGTTGTACCTCGTCGACCCTGAGAGCCCAGCCAAAAAGGAAAAATTGCAGATTGCTTCAGTTTTTGCAGATTTCACACAGGCTGGTTTTAAGCCGGAATGGCTTGTCGATGGAAAATTGGATACGGCTTGGGCGATTTCAAAAAAGGGGGAGGGTGACGTATTCAGCGTTCCTCGCAATGGTGAAGATGCGTCACACTTTGCGGAGCTAGAACTTTCCGAGCCCATCCAGATTCCCGCTCGGCGAACTTTGCTCGCCGTCTTTAAACACAGTGCTAAATTCCAAAAACATACGATCGGGCGTTTTAGGCTGTCGACCACAATGGAAGAGTTAGCACCCCCACCGGTTGAAGTTCCGGTGGTCGCGGAAATAGACATTGTGCCAGGTCAGGAAACTCAAGTTCGCTTAAGTGTTCAACGCCGAGGGTTTGATGGTCGAATAGCCTTTGAGGTATTTAATCTGCCACATGGCGTGATCGTAAATGATATTGGGCTCAACGGCGTACTGATCGTAGAGGGGCAGACAGAACGAAATGTTTTCTTAGCGGCAGAGGATTGGATTCCGCTACAGAGTCGGCTGTTCTATGCTCAGGCAAATGTGGAAGGTAATCAATGCACCCTTCCCATGCGACTTAACGTGGTTAGACCTCCGGTAAATGTCGAAAAATAAATGTTTTGATAAGGGAAGAAGAATATGTCAATCAACCGACGGATTTGTATGGGACTTATGTTCCTCTTGGTCTTCGCAGTGTTGGGCGAAGGTAACGACGCGAATGGGAAAGATGGCTCGGTAAACATCTTGTTTGTTACGCAGAGTTCAGGCTTTCGGCATGGCAGTGTAACACGCAAGGAAGGGAATCTTTCAGTGGCTGAGCGAGTCATGACAGAGCTCGGGGTTTCTAGTAATCAATTTCGAGTGGACTGCACGCAGGATGTCGCAAAAGACTTCACGAAAGAAAAGCTCGAACACTACGAGATCGTAATGTTTTACACCACAGGCAAGCTGCCAATTGCTAAAGAGAATCTGGATTACTTTTTTAACGAATGGCTCAAGCAAAAAGGGCATGGGTTTATTGGCACGCACTCGGCGGCAGACACGTTTAAAGATTATGAGCCCTACTGGGATATGATTGGTGGTTCCTTTAATGGTCACCCGTGGGGCAGCGGTTCTACCGTAACAATTACAAATCACGAACCTAACCACCCGATTGTGCAGGCATGGGGCAAGGAAGTGACACTGAAAGATGAGATTTATCAGTTTAAAAACTGGCAGCCCGAAAAAGTTCGAGTGCTGATGAGTCTGAATATGGAGAAAACCTCCTTAAAGAAGCCGTACCATGTTCCGATTTGCTGGTGTAAGAGTTACGGCCAGGGAAAAGTCTTTCATATGAGCCTTGGCCACCGAGAAGATGTCTGGACGAATGAAACATTCCAAAAATCGATTGTGGGTGGGATTCGCTGGATCGTTGGCAAAGAAAAAGGGGATTCCAAACCTAACCCGGAATTGTCTGAAAACCAGGAAAAGCTGGCGAAGGATGTTTTCGAAGCTGCTCAGAAGTAATTGGCTCTCCAGGGGCTTAAGCTAATTGCCGTTAAGTGCAGGCTCTAATAATCGAGTCCAAATCTTTTTTAGCGTCTCTGCATCACGGGTGATGTATCGTATGTCATGCGATTTACCTGCTGCGGCAGAGACATTTATTTCTTCTATCGGCACGCCAAACGTGGCTAGGTTTGCATGGCTGTAAAGCCCCTTAAATCCAGTCGCTTCAGGACGCGACTTCCCTTTTGGATAAAGTTTTGGATATCGTTTTAAGAGTGGGTCGGTACTGTTGTAGACGTTCAGAAATCGATTCGTGCTCTTGAGGGCATCACCAAAATGCCGCCCGGGTTCTAGCCAGTCTCGGTTGATCGCACCGGCTACAACCAGATAGGCAACTTTATTGCTGGAAGTCGTTTTGATCGTCGGGGTAAATTCGGATTCGCCTCCTGCAAGAAGATGGAGGGCACAGCTTGCAACGCGAGCTCCCATGCTATAGCCAACCACCACGGTATCATTCTTAGAGCGACACTGATCAAGGACATGGCCCAGATAGAAACCCTGCGGCTGGGAACGTCTGGCCTGATCACGGAATTCTTTAACTAATCCCGAGCCCATGCGATCTGCAGGCCAAGACCAAATGACATACCGCATTCGTGTTTTAGACTCAGGAATGACCTTCTGGATATGTTGGTAGACGTCTAGGCAGACTTCTGAGACAAGTGAGACAGGGGCGGGACTTCCGTGAACGACAATCATCGTATCTAGGTCTTCGGAGGAGTTGAATTCTGAGGACGGCTTTTTAGCCCACGCCTTGCCCTCCATTTTATAGTAGCCAATGTTATCGACTGCTTGCTCAAGATTTTCGTATAGTGGTAGATGACGTGTGGTGATGTACCAGATCTCATGACCTTCATGCCGCAGTTCCGTCGAGTAGTTTTGGATCACGGACGGATTCACGGCAAGGAGCGGAGTCGCGCTGATTAGAATGTAAGACAAAATGGCGAGGATGACTCGGTTTAGCATGGTATTGCCAGAAAGAAAAGAATCATAGTAAAAAGGTTTGCTCTGATATCGCCGGCGGCAGTATCGGGCTTTAACTCGATGTTAGCTTTCCAGAAGAGGTTGGCAAGTAGATTTCGAAGCTGTTTCGATTAATATTAACTCTCTATTAAGGGTTATAATGCACGGTTAACTTACATCGAAAAGAGCGTTTAGCGAAAGTGGGAACTATTGAATAGAGTATTTGAATTAAATCACGTAATCGTTAAACATTACTTGGCGATTCTTAGAGATCAGAACTCCGGTACCGCACTTTTTCGTAATGCCTTAGACAAGCTGGGAGTATTTCTTGCAATGGAGATGACGGCGGGACTGACTGTTCAGCCGGTTACCGTTCAGACGCCGCTGGTAAAAACTCAGTCTATGATGATCAAGGAAAAGGTTGCTGTCGTACCAATTTTGCGTGCAGGTCTTGCTCTGGTGCGAGGCTTTAGTGATTTTATTCCGGAGGTTTCTATTTTTCATCTCGGGATGTATCGGGATGAGGCGACTTCACTACCGGTTTCATATTACAACAAACTGGAGGAGTGGCCGGAGGTTGACTCTGCCATCGTGGTGGACCCAATGCTTGCGACCGGTGGCTCTGCAGTTGCTGCTGTTTCAGCTTTGAAACGCAGAGGGATTGATAAAATCTCGTTTGGATGCGTTATCGCCGCTCCGGAGGGAATCGAGAAATTACAACAGGAGTACCCCGATATTTCTGTCACGGCTTGCAGCATTGATGACGGCTTAAATGAGATTAATTATATTGTCCCCGGCCTGGGTGATGCAGGTGACCGTTATTTCGGGACCGTTTAAGTTTGGTGGCGGATACAGATACATATAGCAAAGAGAGTGTAGTCGTAATATGGGTGAGTCCGAAAGTGGTCTGAGGTTAGTGAGCGGTATTGGCATTGTAGTGATGTTGTTACTTGCCTGGGCTATGGGAAAGAACCGCTCAGTTCGAAACTACCGTGTGTTGCTGGGCGGGTTGGGCCTACAATTGCTATTGGCACTGCTCGTCATGCGAACCACTGAAGGGAATATGATCTTTTCCGTGATGGGTAGGATGTTTTCGGGTATGCTCGATTTTGTAGACGAGGGCTCGAAGGGGGTGTTTGGCGAAAACTATGGTGAGTTCTTTTTCGCTTTTAAAGTCTTACCAACGATAATCTTTTTTTCATCGCTGATGGCGATCTTGTACTACCTCCGGATTATGCAGCCGGTCGTCCAGGCGATGGCGTGGTTGATGCGGATCACGTTTAGGACATCCGGAGCGGAAACATTGGCCGCGGCCGCGAATGTCTTTGTGGGACAGACCGAAGCACCATTGGTGGTGAAGCCTTATATCGGAAAGATGACCAATTCAGAATTAATGTCGCTGATGGTCGGGGGGTTTGCGACCATTTCGGGTGGTATTCTCGCCGCTTACATTGGGATGGGTATTGATGCGACTCATTTGGTAAGTGCGTCGGTTATTTCCGCCCCTGCTGCTCTTGTTGTAGCCAAGTTATTACAGCCGGAAGTTGACGCCCCGGAGACGTTGGGAAGTGGCGTCGTGATTCTTCCGGAGAACGATGGGCCGGTCAATGTTGTCGATGCGGCAACGCAGGGTGCGAGTGTGGGATTGAAATTGGCCCTTAATGTTGGGGCGATGTTAATTGCGTTTCTGGCGTTACTGGCGTTGGCAAAGTGGTGTTTTTCCTTTGCTGGCGAGGTAGTAGAGTGGGCGGTTAATTTGGTGTCCGGGGAAGGTTCTGTGGAATTTGAGTGGAAGCTCGAAACGGCCATGGGTTACTTGTTTGCGCCGTTAGCATGGGTGATGGGAATCGAGGGTAGCGAGTGTCTGAAAGCAGGTGAGTTGTTGAGCTACAAACTTATCGCCAATGAATTTATCGCCTATGACCTATTAGCGGACGTTCAGGCGAACCCTGATACTGCGTTAAGCGACAGGACGTCCATGATTTTGACATATGCTCTTTGTGGCTTTGCGAATTTTGGTTCGATCGGCATCCAAATTGCTGGGATCGGGGGCTTAGCGAAACACCGCCGTGGAGACCTTGCAAGGTTAAGTCTACGCGCTATGCTCGGCGGGACGTTGGCGGCGTTCATGACAGCTTGTTTTGCCGGGATGTTATACGGCGATCCTGTTAGCCTGTTGGGTTTTTAAATCTAGAATTGGTTCGATATGGATGAATTGCTAAACTCCTCAGCAGTTAAATTGCGACAGATGATTGCAAACCGGGAAATTTCCGCACGTGAATTACTCGGTTGCCATCTTTCTCATATCCAAAGGCTTAACCCGTCCGTTAATGCCATCGTCACATTAACGGCGGAAGCTGCTGAGAAACGTGCGATGGCCTTGGATGAAATGCAGGCCTCGGGTCAAGAATTGGGCGTGCTACATGGCCTGCCCATGGCGCACAAGGATCTCACGATGACCAAAGGGATTCGCACCACTTTTGGCAGTCCGATTTATGCTGAGCATATTCCACAAAGTGATGAACTCTTAATTGAGCGCCTGAAACACGCTGGGGTCGTGACCGTCGGTAAAACCAACACGCCAGAATTTGGAGCTGGATCTCAAACCTTCAACACGGTATTCGGCGCAACCTGCAATCCTTATGACCTTTCGAAGACATGTGGAGGAAGTAGTGGAGGGGCTGCCGTGGCCTTGGCTACCCGGATGGTCCCAATCGCAGATGGTAGTGATATGGGTGGTAGCCTACGCAATCCGGCCAATTTCTGTAATGTGGTAGGTTTTCGGCCTTCGACGGGCCGAGTCCCCAGTTGGCCGAGCGATAATGCGTTCTTTTCTTTTGGTGTCCAGGGTCCTATGGCCCGGTATGTCAAAGACATTGCTTTGCAGTTGCAGGCGATGGCCGGCCCCGATGATCGGTCGCCATTGAGTCTTCAAGAACCAGCGTCTATTTTCGCAGAAGAGTTGGGTGGCGAAATGGCAGGGGCACGCGTGGCCTTCGCACCCACGCTGGGTGGCCTGCCAATGGAACCTGAAGTGCAGGCAATCATTGAAAATCAAAGGGGGGTATTCGAAGAGCTTGGATGTGTTGTAGAAGAGGCATGTCCAGATTTCGACGGTGCTGATGACGTCTTTAAAGTGCTACGAGCTTTCCGTTTTGAGATGAAGTTTGGTCCGTTGGTGTCTCGCCATGAATCTGAGCTGAAGGATACCGTTCTCTGGAATATCGAACAGGGCCGCCAATTGACGGGGCCGGAAGTGGGGAAGGCCCAGCAACGTCAAACTACGCTTTTTCAAAAGACAAGGCAGTTCTTTGAATGCTATGACTTTCTAGTCGCTCCAGTGAGTCAGGTCGCTCCGTTTGATATCAATGAGCCATTTGTCCGGAAGATCGCTGGGCAGCAAATGGAAACTTATATCGATTGGATGAAGTCATGTTATTTTGTAACGGTAACGGGAATGCCAGCGATTTCTATCCCAGCAGGTTTTACACCAACGGGTTTGCCCGTTGGGATACAGATTGTGGGACGCTTTCGACGTGACATGGAAGTACTTCAGCTTGCCTATGCCTTTGAGCAGCGAACTCTGATGGTCGATCGACTTCCCGGGCTGTTGCTGTAGTTAATTAGGGACGGAGGTAAACGCATCCGGAAGTAATTCACGGATGGTTATGGTTCGCGTCGTATTAGCCTCTAGATTTGCGAGATGCACACGGCAGTCAGGGGCTAATTGAGCAATAAGCTGGCGACAATTGCCGCATGGAGTAGCGCCGGACGTTGTAACGATGGCGATGTCGGTAATGGTTTGGATACCCTTTGCGACGGCCTGACTGAGCGCTGCGGCTTCCGCACAGATGGTGCTTCCATAAGCCGCGTTTTCGACATTGCAACCGACGGCATATTCTCCTTGGGCATTGCAGACCGCGGCGCCGACTAGAAAGTGAGAATAGGGAGCAAAAGCATTTAGACGGACTTTAAGTGCATGTTGTATTAATTCTGTAGGTGACATCGTTATTCCTTATCGGCATCCTGAGTGACCGTTCCCATAATAAGAGGTCGTGGCTCAACGGGGGTGTTGGAAATGTGGAGCGTGGCTCTGAGTTCGTCGAGGTAAGGCTCGGGAGTTGTGTGGGAGACAGCACCAATGACGTCGCCCTTTTCTATGAGTTCACCAACTTTTTTGGGAACCGCCAGTGAAGCTATGGTGTCGAGCGTGTCATCGGGTAATTGGCGTCCTCCCCCCATCCGGACAAGCAACGCTCCGAGGGCACCCGTATCTACCCGTTCAAGGTAGCCTGTTTCTGTGGCTAGTAAGGGGGTCCAAGTGGGGCTCACAAGTTGGCATAACTTGCCGTGTTGTTTTTCAACCATATCTTCGAAATGGTTTTGGGCGTAACCGTTGGTGAGGTTCTCAGCGACGTCGTTGTACGTGACCATTTTCCCACTTAACACTAATAATTCGTATGCGAAGGTGGTAGCCAGATGAACCAGATCGGGGGGCCCAGACCCCGCGAATGAAAGTAATGCTTCTCGTACTTCGGCAGCATTTCCAATAGCCGTCCCCAAAGGTTGGTCCATGTCCGTGATGATGGCTTTGGCTTTGACAGAAAAACGACGACAGGTCTGCACTAGCATGGCCGCCAATTCACGGGCTTTCTCTAAACTTCTCATAGAGGTGCCGGTACCGCATTTGACATCGAAAATGAGAGCATCGGGAGACTCGGCGAGTTTTTTTGAAAGGATGCTTGAGGTGATCAACGGGATAGAAGCGACCGTGCCGGTGATGTCCCGCAGGCCGTATAGCATTCGGTCAGCGGGAGCAATTTCTTCAGTTGCGCCTGTTATGACACACCCCGTGGCGTTCACCGTATTTTGTAACTCGGCTAAGGAAAGAGAGGTTTTGAAGCCCGGGATGCTTTCCAATTTATCCAAGGTGCCCCCGGTGATGCCGAGTCCCCGACCAGAGATCATTGGAACGCGAACACCAAAGCTAGCGAGAAGAGGGGCTATGAGCAAGGATGCTTTGTCACCAACTCCACCGGTGGAATGTTTATCCACGACGATAGAGTCGGTCGGCCAGGTAAGACGAGAACCACTGTTGAGCATCGCCTTTGTAAGGTAATACGTCTCGTCGGCGTTCATTCCCTGGATGCAAGTCGCCATGGCAAACGCTGCCATTTGTGAATCGAGCAAGGTAGCGTTCTGATATTGCTTGATCAGTTGCGAGATCTGGGTTTCGGAAAGCGCATGTCCGTCGCGTTTCAGGCGGATGATTTCGACAGGCGGCGTACTGAAGTGTTCGATTGTCACGAGTCTAGTAACCTTCTCCAACTCCGCCATCGGCAATTGCCTGAGAGGCACTGGTGCCTAGCCGGGTGACCCCCATATCCGACAATTGTTTTGCGTATTCGTAGGTTCGGATTCCGCCGGACGCTTTGACTTGTACGCTGCCATCCACGTTGTCTAGCATCAGTTGAATGTCTTCAATGGTGGCACCGGTGTAGTTGTAGTCGCCGGACTCGCGTTTTGTGAATCCGAAACCGGTGGATGTTTTGACAAAATCAATTTGCAGTTCGGAGCATATGTTGCAGAGTTTAACAATGTGGGAGTCCCGCAGGTAATCGGTCTCGAAGATAACCTTCAATAACGCCTTGTGACTACGGGCAATGATCTGTACGGCCGCGATATCGGCTTGAACATATTCCCAGTCCTCGGCTAGGACCCGACCTACATTGACGACCATATCCAGTTCCTCTGCACCATCGAGGCAGGCGCGTTCGGCTTCAGCGCTTTTGACGATCGTTGTATTGCCGCCGTGTGGAAATCCGATGACGGTACCAACACCCACTGGGGAACCGTGAAGGAGTTGGGCGGCCTTGCCGACCATATAAGGCTTGACGCAAACAGTGGCGACTTCTAGTTGAGCCGCCAACTCACAGCCCTTCGTAAGTTCGGAGTCGTCGGCAGTGGGATGCAGGATCGCATGGTCGATTAATGAAACAATATTCATAGGGCAGTTAGTTTTTCCAGTCTAATCCAGTGTAGAGGGTATTTAAGTTGTTGTTGCCTTCTTCAGTAAGAATGATCATGTCTTCAACACGGATTCCACCGAGTGCTCGACAATAAAGCCCGGGCTCGATGGTGAGGCAGTCTCCAAGTAGTAGTTCCGGGCCGCCGAAATCGAGCAAAGGAGGTTCGTGGACCTCGAGCCCGACGGCATGTCCGGTGCCATGAGTCATACTGCAAAATGAATCAGGATCACTATCAGACGGCAGCCCGGTTTTGAACCCATTTTCAAGGATTACCTGGATGGTCGCTCGATGGACGGCTTCGCCCGTTACACCAGGTCTCGCTGCAGCGCAACCTGCCGCATTAGCCTCACAAACCGCCATATGCATTCGAACAAGCGTATCAGAGATGTGTCCATTCACAACGGTACGAGTGCAGTCCCCGTAATAAAGTGTCTTTCGGTTTTGAGGGAAAATGTCGACAATCACAGGTTGCTCGGTATAAAGCGGACCGGAACCATAATCATGGCAATCAGCGGCTGTCGTGCCACAAGCAACAATGCTCTTGGGATTGAAATAATCTCGTTCCAGCAGAAAGATGTCGATAACCGAACGCACTCGCTCGGATGTGAGTACCTCGCCACCGTGGACTAATTGCTGCTGGTCATTTACGTCGGCGTTGGCAATAAGTTCGCATGCCAGCCGCATCGCCTCTTCAGTGGTCGCTTGCGATTGCTGTAGCCACGCCGATTCTTCGGTGTCTTTTTGCCGACGCTCCAATACGCCTAAGTTGGCATCGTATTGGATTTCTAGTCCGCGAAGTAGAAGATGATGTGCAAAAATATATGGGAGAGTACGATCCGTTGTGATTGTCGTAACGTTTCGGCGAATAAGGTATTCAGCCGTGGCCTGAGCGGTGGCAGTTTCGCGGTCGCCTGAAAGCCCTGCTTCCGGTGTGTGATCTGCCGGACATGAGATTCTGTCAGCTCGAGCGTCACGCCGAGCCCTCTGCATTTCGATATCTCTTACGATGAACATCGAGTGGTCATCGGAGCTACCTTGTATTGTGATAAAGGCTGTCGGGTCACCGACAAGAAATCGAACCTTGTGATAAAGCGAGCAGTTAGATTTGGGGATTCCGGCGAGAATGGTTGCTGTGTTGGTCATGTGATTTTGTTTTAGCGGATGCGTACAGTTTTGGGCCGTTATAAGGAGCTAGCAGTATCGACTAAATAAGGGCATGGGTGTGTTTGCAAATGATACACCAGTGTGAGATTTTGATACATCGATGGTGCATTGTAGATAATCGCGAGCGACGAAGAACTACAGATTCCCCTTTAGTTGAAAGGAATTAACAAAAAAAACCGAATTGGCACGTAGCTTGCACTACTAAATAGTGTTCAAAGTTAAAATTTGCGGCTTTCTCAAAGGTGGTCCTGAAAGATGGTGAAAACTAGGAATATCATACATGACGATGGAAGACTCGAGATTCGGCGTGTGATTTCGGCGGATAACCTTGTAGATTGGGACCATGACAATCCTCTGGCTTTTGAACGCAGTATTGTTTGGATTCGACCGGTATTAGATTTGCCATACGTGCGTACGGCCTTCGTGAAAAATGCCAGAAGTCGGCGTGGGCCGCTCCTAACCGCCAGCGAAGATCAAATGGTGGTCGGTTACTCTAAACTGACGGCTGATGCCCCCATGCAGGGACTTGATTACCTTTACTATCAACGAAGAATATTCTACCTAACCAGCGAGGATATCGATGGTATCGCTGATGTGAACGGAAGTGGCAATTGCATCCAACCATCGACTATTCGGCCTACGATCTGGGGCGTGCGAAAACCTTTCGACGATCCCTCGGCCAAGCTTTTGGACAATGATTCGACAGTAGTTTCGCATTCAGCAACAACGGGAGAGATTTCAGATATCCGTGAAGATAGTGGAATTGTAGAATTCGCTTTTTAATGCTGGCGTTTTAGGGCAAGGTCGTCTGCAGCGGGATCATCCTCACGGGTTTGCCCCTGATCGTCCTGTCCGTCTAGTCCGAAGCTATACAGTAAGTACCCTGTACCCGTGCTTTTGTAAATGAGGCCTCCCTCATTGAATCGATCGGTGGGCACGTCTTTTAGATTCGGCCCGATCAAAGCTTTAAGGTTGGAGGGATAGGAGTTGTTTTTCAGGTAGTGCAATTCTAAAGCGATTCCCAACTGGCTGATCTCGTTTCCCATTAAGTATCGATTTTCGGCATCTGAAATTCTGCTAAATGCAGGCATCATCAGCGAAATCAAGATGTTAGTCACTTGTTCACTAGTGATCTCGGGAAGTGACTTGCCGCTTAGAAGTATTTCCTTTGCCAGGCTTATGGGGTCACTTGATTGTTTGCGAATCGCTTCCAATCGTTTTACGAGTTCAGCGTGTTCTTGGGCTCGTTCGGGAATGTTCTCAATAGTTCCAACCCGATAGATTTCGTCGTACCAATAATTACCCTTCCTCAAAACATAATCCCAATCAACGATACTTGAAGAGATGGCATCTCGAAGGTTTCCAGTGATGAAATTGTCGGTTTTGCCAGTGGCAAAGCCTAGCGAAGAAGCCCCATTTTTAGCGACATAAATGGTAGCGTCGAGGAACATATACCGCTCAGCTAAATTGACTTTATCTATCATGGATGGCATCGAGGGTAAGGAGCGTAACTGAGCGAGGTGATTCTCAAGTTGTTTTGCATTAAGACCATCGGCGGTTAGGATGTGTCGATCTATCGACGACGCGATACTACCGATGGCTATACCAACGAGCCCTTCGATGACAGTACCACCCCGTGCAGTAAGTCTCCCTATGCGATGTGTGGCAATAGCGCTGCGGATGGCCGCATCGATATCCCCCTGCCCGAGATGGTAATGGGCGTCGATTGATAAGGTTCGCGCCGCCTCTCGTGCTTGTAGGCAACCGGGGAGAAGGATGGAAATTAAAACAGGGGAACCAGGCTCCTTGTCTCCGTCACCAGAGCCAGGTGGTAACACATAGGGATGGTAATATTGGTCGTGTGTTGCTGTAATCTGTACTAGTGCTTCGATATGATTGTAATTTTGTTCCCACCACTGGAAAACTAGCGGGTGGCTTTGCTTGGTCCAGTTGTTTCCCACTACAAAACTATATGCGTCTTCATATTGGCGGGACTTAGCGGCATATTCATCGCCGGTCGTTTTGGATGCGTCAAATTCGCCGAGTTGTTGTTTTTGGTAAGTGCCCAAGCCGACCAGATAATCTCCTTCAACAGGAATTCCGTCGACCCCTAGGGCCTCAAATAAAAGCGGTCTAAGTTCAACGGGAATCTCAGTCGGGCCAACCGTTTCCCAGATTCCAACGGCCAGATTGTTCTGAGGGCTCGACTCAGTCCGAAACCTCGCATTAAGCGCTGCTAGATAATCGGGATATCCATCAGCTTTGAGAGGGCCGGTAATGTAGGTGGTTTTCTCACTGATGGTTACAAGTAAATCCTCTGCAGTACATTGACAAACAGATGTTGAGTACATTAGCAAAAAGAGAATAATGCTAGTTGTTCTCATAGTAAGAAATCCTTCGTTCTGAAAAGTCCGAGTAGTCTGAGGTTTATACGTCACTATACGCATCGCGTATTGATATTCCCACGACTTTGCTTGCAAAAAGGTAAGTCTTTTCGGTAGGATTTGAAAATACGATAGCCTTGGCGTTTTATAGGGTGATGTTTCGTCATCCTTGGAAATTGCAGTTGGGAAAGGTATTTGTGCTGCCCGTAGCATACGGTGCAGTTAAAACTTGCCTTGCTTCGCTGCGTTATTTTTAACTGCACCGTATGCTACGGGCAGCATTGGCATAGCCATAGCAGGGAGTCGTCTTAGGGTTGGTCCGGGTATTGATTCGGGCCAACCTATTTTTTGGTAGTAGCGGATTTAAGCTCATGCAGAATTCGAATATGTTGGTTGCGGACGGTGCAGGTGCTGCAATATGCTTTGGTATCCTGCTCCTCGTCCTCGCTTTTATCGTGTGCGTTCGATTTCTGAATGGTCATGCGAAGAACGTCATTCAGGATAAGGTCGTTAATCTTGATGGTTTCAAACGTTTATCCCGTGTTCAAAAAGCACTCTTTGCGCAGCGAAAACGTGAGGCGGCACCGGAGGCTTACGGATCGGTTTCCGGCACTTCTCGTATTTACAAGCTGGTCCCTGAATTAGAAGGCTTAGGTTCTGAATGGACGCCTAGTTATCAGGTGGCTCGTATACCTAAACGTTCAGGCGGATTCAGAGAACTTCAAATTCCTGATTCACAAACGAAGAAGATACAACTCGCTCTTTATCACAAATTGTTCGCGAATTATGAAACCCATCCTTCTGTCTGCGGCTTCGTCAAAGGAAGGTCGATTGTTGATAATGCCAGACCTCATGTGGGTCACGAAGTTGTTATCAAGCTTGATATCAAAGAGTTCTTTCCTAACACGTACAGGATCAGGGTTAATCGGTATTTCTCAGAGACCGGCTGGGATCCGGCAGGAGCTGATTTGCTTACGAAGTTGGTTTGTTACGGTATGGGCTTACCACAGGGAGCGCCCACTAGTCCAGTGATAAGTAATATTGTCAATAAGGCGATGGATATTCGTTTATTCGCTTTGGCAAAAAAGTTTAATGCGAATTACACCCGTTATGCAGATGACATAACTTTTTCATTGAAAAGCTATGATCGTAATGTTGTGCATCGGCTATTACAACATACGGGCGTCATTTTAAGGGATTATAAGTACACGCTCAACAAGAAGAAGAAGCGGATCATTCGTTACCACAGATGCCAGCAGGTTACGGGTCTTGTTGTAAATGATAAGGTTAGCCTTCCACGTCGGCGGAGGCGCTGGGTGCGTGCGATTCAGCATCGACTGAAGACGGGTAAGGATACTACGGTGTCGTTTTCTGAATATCAGGGGTGGATTTCTTTGATTAAGATGGTCGATCCTGCTTCCCCGTTGCTGATCGTTCACCAGGAAATCATTCAGAACCGAATGGCTCGTGGCGGCGGGGCATTGCCAAGCGAGCCAATGGAATCCCACGCGATGGAGAGTGAATCGCTGGACGACCAGATCTCTTCCTCTGTCCATCGTGGTGAGATGCCGGAGTCGCCAGTAACGTCAATCGAAGATGGTGTCAACGATTCCGATAGGGAATTGGGAAGTCAGACAGCGTATACTGCCAAAGAGGATCCTGTTGTTGAAAAACAGACCGGCGATAACGACTTGTTTCATGAAGATCGACTTATTGACCAGTTGCAAGCTATCAAAAATGCCAAGGCCTATTCCGTTGAATTGAAACGTCTCGAAGGATTACTGGAGGATGCAGCGCACGAGTTTGTTGTACAACTCGAATCTTTCAAACGGACTTTTTCATTCAAATTACCTGACAGTTATCAGAGAGGCAGGACGGTTAATGGGGTCATGTCCGACGGCACCGCTGTCGAGCTTTACTTTGAGGACCGTCTTGCGGAGGTCATTGAATCGGCTGAATTCCCCCTGCAGGGCGAAGTTGCGGTTCAAGTGCTACAATGGAACTCAACGTTCAAGCGACTCGAAGCATTAGTTGTTGGCGGTTTATTCCACTAGGTTCAAAGCAGGCAGATGCCAAAAATACAAAGGTATAGAGAGATGAAAACGTTAAACAGCGGTGTTCTGTTTTCTTTCATGCTGATGACGGGAATGGTTATGGCGGATGAATTAAAGATTGAGGGCGGGGGGCGCGTCCTGATTGAGGGGGAAGTGTTGGAGACCTTGTGGGAAGAAGGTGGTTTCACGGAAGGGGCTTCAGCAGGGCCAGACGGGAATATGTACTTTTCCGATTTTTCCCAACCATTTGATGCCGGTCCGGCGCGGATTATGAGATTTAATCCCCGTACGCGCAAAACCGACATCTATTGCCCGGACAGTGGGATGGGTAACGGACTGATGTTTACTCGTGATGGGCGATTGCTTGGTTGTTGTGCGTCTCCTCTGGGAGGACACCGAGCCTTAGTTGAATTTAAAAAAGACGGTTCTGTGGAGGTTCTTCATTCGAGGTTCGAAGGTAAGCGATTTAATTCGCCAAACGATATTGTTATCGATCGGAAGGGTCGCGTTTACTTTACAGACCCTAAATATGTCGGGCCGGAAGAATTGGAATTGGAAAGTTTCGATGTATATCGATTGGACCTGGATAACACCCTGTCGATTGCCACTGCTGAGATTGATAAGCCGAACGGGATAGTGCTGTCCCCTGATCAGAGGACAGTTTACATCGCTGAGACGGATAATGGGTCCGCTAAAGCGGACTTGGAAGAAGGCTTTGAGCCCGGTCGCATGACGTTGAATTCGTTTCATGTAAACCGTCGGGGAGAGTTGTCCCGTCGGAAAGTGCTTCATAATTTCGGTGGCGAGACGGGCGTTGATGGCATGACGGTCGATAGAGATGGTCGGATTTATGCTGCCGTTCGTAGTGCCAGTCGCTTCGGGATTGTGATTTTCACGCCAGACGGAGACGAGTTAGCTTATATTGAAACTCCTGAACTTCCGACCAATGTGAGCTTTGGCCGGGGAAAAGAGATTCATACTTTGTATATTACTGCAGGTAAAGGTTTCTATCGAATTCTGACTAAAGCCACCGGTTATCATCCTGCGATTGACTAATTTCCATGGCAGACAACCTCGTGCCGATGCAGTGGTATTGGATTCGTCGAGATGACGGAAGCCTGGCACCCTACCTGTTCCATCAAAAGAAAATAGAGACCCAGGGAAATCAACTAGGTGAATTCTTCATGGGCAGCAAGCTGACTACCTGGTCCCTGGGGCGAGTGGTGGGCGTCGCAGAAATGCCACAGGACTAAAAACCGGCATGAGATCGAAACAGCGTTCGAAGCGTTTTCCAGACGTCGTTCTCGGGGTCGTAAGGTTGTGAACTACGTAAGAGAAGGATGGTCGTTGTGTCAGTTTTCCTCTCGTAACGTCGATGGTATACGATCCAGGTGCGTAGCGGTTTGTTAGTCGTGAACGGATCGAAGCCGTCAATAATAATCATTGGATATTTGTCGTCGGCCGGTCGAGTGCGGAGGGTTATTTTTATTTTGTCCTTAGGATACTTGTTGCCATATAGCCCCGCATCGTATTCCAGCAACGCCCGTTTTAGTTCTTTGGTATTTGTGATGACATCGCCCCGGAGTTGGTAAAGAATGGGATAGGACCAGAAATAGTCGCTATCAGAATCGAAGAAAGACTTCGGGAAACGAAGTTGGATGGTTCCCTTCCATGGCAGTGTTTGGGCCCACGGTGGCGGGTAGGAGGTGTTTTCGACTCGCCATTCCGCTGGCACCGGAAGCTTGATCGGCTCGGTAGCCTGTAACTGTGAGACCGCCAAAATGAGAAGTACAAGAGCGAAACGTTTGAACATAAGACCAAAAGCAAATTAGATTGGAACGACAAGGCCGACCTTGTTGAAGGCACGGGAAATAATAGAATACTTTATTGTATTACCTGCCCAGCGATAGCGGGGATAGGTAAATGGTAAAAGCCCACAGGATAATGGAGACAGGATGAGTTACTTTCTTGGCGTGGATATTGGTACTTCGGGTACGAAAACGATTTTGATAAATGAGCGCGGGAAAATTCTGGCGGAAGACAGCGCTCGTTATAAATTGTTTCACCCGAAGCCGCTCTGGTGTGAACAGAACCCGGAGGATTGGTGGAAAGCCACGGTAAAAACAATCCGTAACGTGGTTTCTAAATCAGGTAAACCCGCGGCATCGATTAAGGCGATTGGTTTATCCGGACAGATGCACGGTAGTGTGTTTCTGGATAAGGACGATAAGGTTATTCGTCCGGCGCTATTGTGGAATGACCAACGTACTGCGGAGGAATGCGAGGAGATTGAAAGTAGGGCCGGTGGACGTCGTTCTCTGATCAAGATGGTTGCCAATCCTGCGCTCACGGGCTTTACGGCCCCTAAAATTCTCTGGTTGCGAAATCATGAGCCTCGTAATTATGCTCGCTTGCACAAAGTTCTCTTGCCAAAAGATGATGTGCGGCGCCGTTTGACTGGAGAGTATGCCACGGAGGTTAGCGATGCCAGTGGAATGTTATTACTGGATGTCAGGAAGAGGGGGTGGTCTACCAAACTCTTGAGTAAGCTGGATCTGGACGAGTCGCTGTTGGGGAAGGTTTATGAATCCGAGGACGTGACCGGTACTCTGACCAAGAAAGTGGCCAAGACACTTGGCCTGACCACGGATTGTGTTGTCGTTGGGGGAGCAGGTGATTGTGCCGCCAATGCCGTGGGTACTGGGGTGGTTAAGTCTGGAGTTCTTTCTACCTCGATCGGCACCTCAGGAGTGATGTTTGTTCATAGTGACGAAGTGCAAGTTGATCCTGCTGGCCGATTGCACACTTTTTGTCACGCAGTTCGCGGTAAATGGCATATGATGGGGGTCAATCTTTGTGCGGGAGGTTCGTTGCAATGGTTCGCTGAAAAGTTATGCTCGGAGGTTGGCGACAAAGTCTACGACGTCCTTAATCGAGAAGCAACCAAGGCGCGTCCTGGCTCGGACGGTTTGTTTTTCCTTCCGTATCTGGCAGGGGAAAGAACTCCACATGCTGACCCTGACGCCCGAGGGTGTTTTGTAGGTTTGACTCTAGCGCACGACCGCGCACAGATGGCGCGTTCCATTATGGAAGGGGTCACCTACTCAATGCGAGATAGCCTTGAAATTATTCGAGGCATGAAAGTGCCTGTCAAACAAGTACGTGTTTCCGGCGGTGGTTCCAAAAGTACACTGTGGCGACAATTGCAGGCCGATGTATTTGGTACGAAGGCTGTGACGATCAATGCAGAGCAGGGACCTGCCTACGGTGTGGCCTTGCTCGCCGCTGTAGGTGCAGGAGCCTATAAGAATGTACAGCAGGCTTGTACTGCCACCATTCGGGAAACAAGCTCAACGCCGGTGGATAGAAAAACAAAACGGATATATGACGCTCGGTTTCCGGTTTACCAA
>Ga0315322_10001259_pt1 | contig 19588 bp, 15 predicted proteins | sample M110021515metaG_FD_203461 | JGI IMG/M metagenome (GOLD analysis project Ga0315322, IMG submission 203461) | Ammonia-oxidizing marine archaeal communities from Monterey Bay, California, United States - M1 100m 21515 | ecosystem: Environmental > Aquatic > Marine > Intertidal zone | place: USA...
CACGCTTAATTCAGTTTCTGGGATAGGAATGTTGGCGGTGGGCGTTCTTGGATTCCCGTATATCGGGGCTCTTCAAGAAAAAAAGGCAGTAGCTGAACTTGCGTCTCTTGAAGAAGCCCAAAATGTTCCTGGACTTGTTGTCGATGGAAGTGTCGCTTCGGAGGTCCTTCAGGATAAGTCCATTTATTATGGATCAATTAGCTACCAGAGCCTTGAGGCTGAAACAGTTGACGCCCTCATAGCAGATCAGAGCAAAGAAGTCAAAGATGCTGTAGCTGCCTCTCAAGATGGTAGTGGCCAAAAAGCTCTTGCTAGTATGGCGATATTTCCTCTTATCATGCTCATTACGTATGTGATCATGTATTTCTATTTCAAAGGGAAAGGCGGATACAAGCCACTAGAGCTCTCGGCTGAGGCTTAGTCTACTCCCAAATTTAAGGAATATCTTTAAAACAAAGCGGCGGCCTGGAGGTCGTCGCTTTTTTTGCCTCCCGGAGTCCCGAGATAATTTTTTGGCTTAATTACCGAAAAACTCTAGACATTCGCGCCGCTCCCAGTGCACATCCTCGCCGTGCGAGAGGGTTACTTTCGCGAGATCATCAAATGATTTTTTTTCGCTTCCTCCCTTTTTTAGGGATTTCCTGCTGCCTTTTTCTCTCAAGCTGTGGAGATCTTGGCACCATGGGCTTCAACTCTGACGCTACTGGGATCCATAGTAGGAGCGTGTTTAAATTTTGGAATCCTTCAAACCTCTTTCGCCTAACTAGCACGAATAACTCGAATCGATTCTATCCAGCATCCGTTTCGGATTCGGTGGTCAAGACCGCTAGGAGTTTCAAGAGGGATAAGCACGGTATGCCAACTTATCCTGACCGCGTCCGTCATCGTGTTGTGCGGACTACCGCTTACTCTCACGAGGAGAATGAGGTCGGCGTGCCTTGGCGTAAGAATGCTCTAGGAACCTATCTCAAGTATGGTGCGGTTCGTAGTGCGGCAGCTGATTGGTCCAAATATCCGGTTGGGACTAAATTTAAAATTAAAGGCCTTCCCTATACCTATATTGTCGACGATTACGGTTCGGCCCTTGTTGGGACTAACACGATTGATATTTATCATCCAAACCTCAGCAGCATGCGTCTTTGGGGAAATCGTCATATCGAGATCGCCGTAATTCAATGGGGTGACTGGAATCGCACTCTTAATATTCTCGCTGGTCGGACTCATTATACACATACTCGTAAGATGTATTATGCTGCCAAGGCTAGGGTTAAGTCTGGCAAGGTGGCCCGCAACTAGGATCTTTCCCCGAATTCTCTGAGAGCCGGCTCCCTAGTGACGGGAAAGCTGGTTTTTTATTGGCCAAGTGCCTCTCCTCGGGCAGGGATGGGGGATGTTGAAACAGGAACGCGCCGACTACATCCTTCGACGTTTGGAAGAGCTTTATCCCGAGACACCGGTTCCACTGGACCATACGAATTCTTTCACTCTTCTGGTTGCCGTGCTTTTGTCCGCGCAATGTACTGATGTCCGGGTTAATTTAGTAACTCCTGCATTGTTCAAAAAAGCCGAGACTGCTGCCATGATGGTGAAACTCACTGTAAAGGAAATTGATGCCATCGTGAGACCGTGTGGATTAGCCCCTCGCAAAGCTAAGGCAATTCGCGGCTTATCAGAAATTTTGTTAAATAAACACGATGGTGAAGTGCCAGCCAACTTTGCTTCCCTTGAAGAGCTTCCCGGGGTGGGTCACAAAACTGCCTCGGTGGTCATGTCGCAAGCTTTTGGCGTTCCGGCATTTGCGGTCGATACTCATATCCATCGTCTGGCCCAGCGGTGGAAATTGACAGACGGTAGAAGTGTAAAACGCACTGAAGAGGACTTAAAAAAACTCTTCCCACGAGAAGCTTGGAATAAACTTCACCTGCAAATTATCTTCTACGGGCGCGAGTATTGCTCAGCCAGAGGATGTGATGGAACCGTCTGTGAAATCTGCAAAGCTTTGTTCCCCCTGCGAAAGGCACCGATTAAGACCAAAAAGCCATAATAAAAGCTAACCTTCTCCGGGTAGGTCTATTTCTTGTCTCCGCAGGGAAGAATACCCGAACGTTACAGGAAACATCACTTTTATTCTTAGTTTTATTTTCTTTACTCCTTCCTAGCACTTTCGAGAATGCGCGCCTGATCAATTCACCAATCCGACCTTAAACCAAAAAATTATGACCAAGACCTCTAAGTTTAGTATCGCCAAAGGATGGCTCGTTGGCTTCGGCTTCACCCTTCTTTCCGTCGCTCCCGTGCTTGCCCAAGAAGGCGAGAAAGCTGCGAAGGACAAAAGTGCTCTGGACAGCTACCTCCTCGAAGGTGGTCCGCTTACAATTTTCATCGTTGCTGTCGGATTGCTGTCGTTGATCAGCCTTACGGTCTTCAACTTTATGAACCTCACCAGGGCCAAGTTTTCTCCCGATGATCTTAAGGCTGCTCTCCTCGATCATATGACAAACTGCCGCGTTCGCAGCGCGATTGAGCTTTCTGCTTCCCATCCCTCCTACCTTGGACGGATGATGGCTTACTCTCTTCCCAACATCGACGCGACTCACCCCGAGGATCTTGGTCGAGACCACGTTGAGGATGCTATCGCTGATTTTTCCATCAATGAGACTCGCAAGCAGATGACCTTCATTTCGCTTCTTTCTCTCGTGGCCCAGGCTGCTCCGATGCTCGGTCTTTTCGGAACTGTTTTCGGTATGATTGGTGCGTTTTCCACTTTGGGAGAGAATGCCGGTGCCGATCCAGCGGACCTTGCTGCAGATATCTCGGTTGCGCTTTTGACCACAATGTGGGGACTGATCGTTGCGATTCTTTCTCTTTTTGCTTACTTCTTTTTCAAGAACCGCTTCAACGCCTTGGTCGCTGATTGCCACGCTAGTGCAGAGAATCTCATCAACGCATCTATCCAGACGGTGAATGCTGATGCACATCTTGCTAAGATTCCTGAGGGGATTGCCGTTTAACCCGTGAGAGGGGATGGAATTCTTCCTTCCCTCGTGTTGAGCTACCAAACCACCTTAGAAACCAATGGCCTCCGATAGACTCCGCGCATTCAACAAGGATGATGGCGAGCAAGCCGAGATGGACATGTCGCCCATGATCGACATGGTCTTCCTGCTTCTTCTTTTCTTCCTAGTTATTTCCAACCCTAAGACGATCAAAATCGATCCTAATTTGACCCCTTCCGTAGCTGAGAATGCTCGAGCTGCGAAGACGAAAAACGGAAAAATTGTCGTTAATGTTCGTAATAACGGGGACTTTGTAAAAGTCGATACAAAGTCAAAAATGGCTGATGGTGCCGCCCTTCGCGAATATCTCAAAGCCGAAAAAGAACGGGTTGAATCTAGAGGTAACGAGCCTGTTCTCCATATCCGTTCTGATAAGGAAGTCGAATTCAAGTATGTTCAACGTGTCATCAAGGCCGGCGCTACCGTCGGTCTAAAGCAGGTTGCCTACGCCGCCTTCAACAAGGAATAGCCCAACCTGAAACCCTAGATCGTAAAATTATTCCATGGCACGCCACAAAAAGATTCAAGCGCCTGAGGAAGATGAACCACGTTTGGACATCTCTTCTCTCATTGATGTTTGTTTCCTTCTTCTCATTTACTTCTTGGTAACCACTCAAATTATTAAAAAGGAGCAGGAGTTGAGTACCGCTCTTCCCTCCACGACTCCTTCGGAGACTCCTCCGGAGCTTGCACCAATGCTGATCCTTCTTGAAGCGAACGGAAACATTTCGATCAAGAATGAGACCGGAGTGATTGAGCTTCTCGAATCTGACTCCGATGCCCGTAAGCTGCCGAATCTCTCGGCACGTCTTGATCTTCACAAGAGCGCTGCCGACATGTCGAGCAGCAAGCCCCTTGTCCAAATCAAGGTCGATGGCGATGCTGTTTCTCAGCGAGTGACCGATGTCCTGAATGCCTTGGCTGGCGCCAAGATTACCGAGATCACTTTCACCGATTTTCTCGATCCGGAAGCAGACTGATTTTCACAGTTTCAGGATTCGCTGGAATATACTAAAGAATCTCTAATCTAATCGTTTTAACTCTTGCCCGAAAGGCTGATGAGCCGCTGGCTCTCAGCCTTTCTTTTGCCAACAACTATTCACACCTCCACGCGAATTATGAATTCAATCCAATCCATTCCACGAAAACTGGGTCTCGCCCTTTTTGCCTTCGTTGCTTTGTGCAGTATAAGCTTTGGGGCCTCCATCACCGACATGAACAAGGACGCTCTTGCGGCCATGAAGTCTGGCAAATGGGCCGAAGCTCATGCTGTCCTCGTGAAAGCGACCAACGCATATGATGCCCGAGCTCCACAACTTTACGGACCAAGATTCGGTTGGTTCTGGTACCACCGGGGCTATTGCGAAATCAAGCTCGGCATGTTCGGAGACGCAATGAAATCGTTTGAGAAGTGCTACAAGCGCTATCCAAACACCAAGCCCAAGGAAGGGCAGGCTCCCAGCAAAAACATGTATAACAAGCTATCCCTGCTCATGTGGGGACACGCGGCCAAAGGGGCCGAGGAGTGGGCGACCTCGATTCGCATGTATAAGAAGTTTCTCGAGGAGCGTGACCCAACCCGTGATCGCTATGAGAAGGGGGTCTACTTCATCAATATGGCGATCAACCATTATAAGTTGAACAAGATTTCCGAGGGCAACAAGTATCTCGAGACCGCGATTCAGAACAAGGTGACTTTCCCGACCCCCAACAAGGGTATTATGGCGGCTTTCAATACAATGGTTGCTTCGGTAATTGAGAAAAAAGATGAGGCCGCACTCCTCGATTTCCTCTCAAAAAATCGCGCTCATATCAAACTGGAGCCATTCGAAGCACACGAGTTTTCTTCCCTCTTTATGAAGTTGGCTCAGGACGCCCGCTCGGCCGATATGATCCGCTCAACCTTTGAACTCTATGCGCTTGTTCCCAGCACAGTCGCGGCCATCGATGATATCAAGGGTCGCCTTGCAATGCTTTCAAGTTACGACCGCACGATTCGCGATGGCTCGATGATCGTGAAGAAAGGGGATCTTGACGAAGATCTCGCTGAGCTTGAGGCGGCCGATACCAGCGGCAAGGTGAATGAGGTATACGCCTATCTCAATACTGCTGTTCTTCACGAGGAGGATGGAAATGTTCGAGGTGCCTTTGCAGTCTATGAGCAAATGGAACTCTACTTCCCGAATGCCCAAGTGATGCGCGATGGTGAAGTAAGTGCCGGTCGTGAAAACAACCTTTATAACCTTGTGCGCACCTCGGCTCTGATTGGTGAGGTTCTTATCACCGAGCACTACGGCTCAATTTTTCTCAAGGACTTTCCTGAGAGTAAGTATGTCAACGAAGTCCGTCGTATGATGCTCACCAGCCTCTTCTTTAACGGAGAGTATGAGAAGTGTATCGAGGTTGCTGAAGTGATGCTTCCCAAATTGACAAAGCCTTCTAAGCAGCATGACGTCTGCCTCTTTGTCCTCGGTGGAAGTAAGCACTATCTTGGTGAGTTTGTGGAAGCCCAAGAATACCTAAATGAATACATGTCTAGCTATGGCAAGAATAAGAAAGAGGGTGACAAGCTTCGTATCATGGCGACTTCTTACTTTCAGGCCGCTAACTATTCACGTCTTCAGGAATGGACCAAATCTGCCGAACTCCTCGATAAGTTCTTTGAAAATTATCCTGACCCTAAGAGCAACGTTTATTATCCATTTGCGCTTTTCGACCGCGCTAACTGCTACTATGCGGAAAGCGAATACGAGCCAGCCCTTGAGAAGGTGACCCAGGTCGAGACTCAGTTCCCCGGAGTTTCTGTGATGGAGCAGAATCTCGCTCTTAAAGGAAACATTCTCGAAGGACTTAAAAAATCCGAAGAAGCCGAAAAATACTATCTGATGGCTCTCGAGCTGGCCGAGCAGAAGAAGAACGATATTGTTGCAGGAGAGTGTCTCTTCTACCTCACCTCACTCATCGGTAAGGCCAAGATTGGTAAAGCGGAAAATCCACGAGTTGCCGAAGCTGTCCCTTATTACAACAAGTTCTGGGAAGAGTATGGAAACGAATCACCCTTCAAAGCCAAGGTCGCGGTCGCCGGTATCCCAGGAATGCGTAAGGTTGGGAAAATTGAGGAAGCTCTTAAGCGTCTTCAGACGGTCATTTCTGGTATTGCCAAGGAACCCGGCACTCCTGGGCTCGAGGAGTCTATTGGCTCTTACACTGAGGAATATCTTGAAGAAAAAACACCCGAGGAACTTAAAGATCACTATTACTCGTTCCCCGGAATTGATTCCCGTGATATGGCGACCCGGGCGCTTTTGCGTATCGCGATCATCGGGGTGTTTGAGGAAGTGATCGAGTCTTCCGACCCCGAAAAGGAAGCGGGTCAGATTCGTGATGGAAAAGCGATGATCGAAACTCTCTTCGAAGAGCTTCAAAGGGACTTCAAACCGAAAGATCTCTCTAACTTTATTCTCGTCAGGGTTGGTGATTTTATTCGCAAGACTACCCAACCGCAAGCTGCTGAAATCTATTACAAGGAAGCGCTCAATCGTTCCGATCAATCTCATATGTTCGCTGCGATCTTTGGGCTAGCCGACGTTTACGCGAAGGGCACCTTTGCTCAGAAGAACGAGGCGATTAAGCTCCTGAAGCGGGTTAGTGATGATTCCGATGACAGTGGAGAGAGAGAGGAAGCTCTTTATCTCACGGCTAGTATCCACGCTGATAACAATGCCTACGATGCTGCGATCGCTACTGCCAAGGACTATCTTGAAACTGATGGGTTCCGCCGATACGCGGTCCCTTGCCGAATGTTACTTGCTGCTTCCCATGACAAGGCTGGGCGTACTGAGGATGCATTGACCGCTTACCAGCAGGTGTGGATTTCCAGTATGGGAACGATCAGGTTTTCTTCCCCTGCCATGAAGCGCTGGATGGAGATTCTCTGGATCCGGGGTAAAACCAACAAAGGTAAGAGTGATCGCCAGTTTGCTTATGAGGGTGGCTATAAGTATCTCAAGATGACCTCGCAGGCTGTCAAGAAAGCTACTAAGAATGAGAAAGAAATGTGGAATGAAGTGCTTCAATTAACCAATACCTATGAAGCGAATTCCGATACCACCAAAGTGGTGGAGCCAGAAGATGAGTGAACTTTTTTAGTAAAAATTGAACGGATCAAAAGATATGAAAAAAATTCTTACTGCAGCCCTCTTTCTCGCCGCCAGTGTGTTTTCCCTGTTCGGGGCAACGGAGGCCCGGATTCTAATTGTCACTGATGAGGACACCTTCACAGGGTGGATGATGGATGCCACTAAATCAAAGTTCCTCTGGCGTGAAACCCAGCAGACCCTTGTGAAGCGGGAGCAGAGCCTCCTCAGTTGCTCGGTCTATTTCCTACAAGCGCCTGAGTTTACTGAAGCTCTTGAGCTCTACAAAAGCCGAAACTACAGGGACGCAGCACCCAAGTTTGCGGCATGTGCCGAGGAGTATGACAAGCTGATCGAGGTGAAAGGTAATCCCACCACTATGGCTTCTTTTTACGAAATGGAATGCTATCGCCGTCTTGAGGATCTTGAAAAACTCTCTGAGCTCGCCGCAAAATTTGAGCCTGAAAACCTCCTCTATAAGTTCCAAAAAAAGCAGTATGAAATATACGGCGTCTTTTGGGATGCCGTTCGGACGAAGAGCTGGGATCGTCTTGATGCGATTTGCCGCGATGAAAAATGGCGAGGAGCTAAGTTGCCTGGTAACCTGCGGGGACAGATTTCCTATTGTCACGGATTGGCGCTTGAGGGAGCCGGCCAACCTGTGAAAGCTCTGAACGCTTATAATAACGCCTTCGTTGCTGATTTCGCTGCCTCAGAGGAGATTACTCGGAAGTCTGCGCTGAATTGCCTCCGGATTATTCTCGATCACGAAGATGTTAAGACTGCTATGGAGCTTTATTCGACCGAGGATTACAGCGACGATTCAAACGGCGCGGCACTCATCAAGGAGGCAACTGCCCTTCTTAAGCTTTGGGATAAAGTTCTTGGTTCTGGCGGGAGTGTCCCTGCCAAATACAAGGCGTTCCTCAAGTATCCTCCCAAGAATAGGTAAGGTGGCTGCTTAAAGTTTAAAAACAACGGCGGTTCCGAAAAGGAGCCGCCGTTATTTGTGGGATGGGATTGGAAAAATTGCTCTGAGATTAAGTGCCTAATTTTACAGCGGATGCGGCACTAATTTCGATTCGGAGTAAACAAATTCTTTGCCCTCGTAATTACGAAGCACGGTGCGTTCCTCGTTGGACTCCACGATATATTCCGGATTGATAGGGATTTTTCCTCCGCCTCCCGGGGCATCGACGACATATTGGGGGATGGCGTATCCGGAAGTGTGCCCGCGTAAGCCGTCGATAATCTCGATCCCTTTGGAGATGCTAGTGCGCAGGTGAGCTGTTCCTTCGATCAAGTCGCCTTGATAAAGATAGTAAGGTCGAACCCGACACATTAGAAGCTTCTGGACAAGTTCTCTCTGAACGTCAACCGAGTCATTTACCTTGTCGAGGAGGACGGATTGATTGCCCATCATTACGCCTGCGTCGGCCAGACGACCAAGCGCTTCATGAACTTCAGTTGTAAGTTCCTTTGGGTGGTTGGTGTGGATTGAGATGAAGAGGGGGTGGAACTTCCGCAGCGTCGCGCAGAGCTCTGGTGTGATGCGCTGTGGGAGAAAGATTGGAATGCGTGAACCGATGCGAATGAACTGGATGTGGGGAATCGCGTGGAGTTTTGAGAGGAGTTTCTCGAGCTTTGCATCCGAGAAGAGGAGGGGGTCGCCGCCGGAAAGGAGGACATCGCGCACTTGGGGAGTTCTTTTTAAATAATCGATCGCCATGTCCCACTGGGTTTCCAGTTTTTGATCGGAAACTCCGGAAACTACGCGTGATCGAGTGCAATAGCGGCAATAAGAAGCGCAGCGATCGGTCACAAGAAATAAGACGCGGTCTGGATAGCGATGGACGAGTCCGGGAACTGGCATGTGTGAGTCTTCGCCACAGGGATCAACCATTTCGGACGGGTCAGTATGAGTTTCTTCGATGCGGGGAATCACTTGACGTCGAATTGGACAATCCGGGTCGGTCGGGTGAATGAGGTTGAAATAATGCGGCGTAATAGCAGTAGCGAGCTTGGTGCCGGTGAGGAGTATTCCTGCACGTTCCTCTTCGCAGAGAGTGAGATGTTTCTCGATATCAGCGAGTGATGAAACGCGATTTTTCAGCTGCCATTTGGCCGAATTCCAGTCTTCGTGGGGAATATTTTCATTTGCCCAGTATCCTGGCGCGGAGGAGGTGAAGGAAATGTTACTCACGTCGCTTTTATTTTAGGTAAGGATAGGGAGATGTCAAAGGACCTGTTTAGGATATCTTAATAGATTCACACGGAGCTATCCACCTTATGAGGGGCTCCGAAGGCCCCTGAGATTCATGAGGGATTTTGCTAGTGGTTCGAGAAGACGGAACAGGAAGACTCCGTCTGCTCAGAACTCGTAGGTTGGACCCACTTATCTTCTCGACCTCCAGAGATAGCGTGAAAGCGCTATTCGAAGCATTAGAGTCCGAATTCCTTGAGCTTGGGCTCGATCGCTTCCGCCCAAATTTCGTAACCCTTTTGTTTCGGGTGGAGGGCGTCAGGCATGACTTCCTTGGTGAGGATGCCCTCGGCGGTGAGAAATCTATCTGAGATGTCTAGGTAGTGAATGCGCTCTCCGTTGTGGAATTTTGAGATGAGCTTGTTGATTTCAATGTTGTTTTTCCGTTTGGCGTCATCGGGTTTAACCCCGCGCGGGAAGACGCCGAGGAGCAGGATTTTTGCCTGCGGACAACGAGCGCGGAGAGTAGAAACGATTCGCTCAACGCCATCACGAACTTCAGTTGGATCCTGCATGATGTGCCCAGTGTTGTTGGTGCCAATCATGACGACGGCCGCTTTTGCTTTTTTCTGGTTTCGAAGATTTCCATTATCCAGACGCCAGATCACGTGTTCGGTACGGTCTCCAGAAATACCGAGATTGAGAGCTTTGCGGTTGGCGTAGTATTTTTCCCAAGTTCCTTTACCCGAACCTTCCCAGCCTTGGGTGATAGAGTCGCCGATGAAGAGGAGGTCGTGTGGTTTCTTGGCGTTTTTATTCATCGACTGGTGACGTTTCATCCACCATTCGCCTTCACGCGGCTCGCCGATAATAGCGGAGTGGACGCGGTATTTTTTGCGAGCAGAATCAAGTTCTTGCTTCATTTCGTTGAAGACGACGGAGTAGGCGGGATCGTTGTGAACCGATTTCATTTCCTGCGGATCCTTCTTCATGTCAAAGAGTTGGTATTCTTTGGTCTTGGGGACCCAGAAGATTTTGTGATCTGCAGTTCGGACTCCGTCGTGGGCCGCTACGTTATGAGTGCGCTCGCCGGAGTAACGGTAGTAGATGGAATCACGCCATCCTTTAGGCTTTTTACCGGCCGCTTTAAAAATGGGAACAAGTGATTTGCCCTGCATGCTTTCTGGAATTTTGGCACCAGCGAGTTCTAGGAAGGTGGGACCGTAGTCAATATTCTGAATCATGGCATTGGACACAGAGCCTGGTTTGATTTTTCCAGGCCAGCGGACAACAAAGGGCATCATAAGTGATTCTTCAAACATCCAGCGTTTATCGTACCAGCCATGCTCGCCAAGATAGAAACCCTGGTCTGACGAGTAGATGACAATCGTGTTTTTAGCGAGCCCGGAATCATCGAGATGCTTTAGGATCTTGGCGATCCCTTCGTCCATGGACTGAATAACGGCAAGGTAGTCCTTTATATATCGCTGATACTTCCATCTTGTGATCGCTTTTTGGTCGAGCTTACCAGCTCTCATATCTTTGATGAATTGCTTGTTTTCGTCTTCGTAAGCAGAGATGACAGTCTTCTTATCTTGATCCGAAAGCCGATTGAATTGGCCGTTACCACGGCCAGTGAAGTGGCTTGGGAACAGGTTCTCACCTTGCATTTTCATGTCATTTCCCCAAGACATGTGATCCTGGATTCCCATTGCGTGCTCCTTAAGAACGGAAGAGCGATTTTCGTAGTTGTCGAACAGGGTCTCTGGCTCTGGCATGGTGACATCATCAAACATGTTGATGTGGCGAAAGGCGGGGGCCCAGTTTCGGTGAGGAGCCTTGTATTGGACCATCGCCATGAAAGGCTTCTTTGAGTCGGCCGCCTGTTTGAGCCAAGTGAGGCCTTTTTCAGTGACAAGATCATTGCAGTGTCCTTGAAAACGCTTACGCGTGTTGTCCATCTGAATGAAGTCAGGATTGTAATAGGCTCCTTGACCAGGGAGGATCTCCCAGTAGTCGAAGCCGATGGGATTGGAGTGGAGGTGCCACTTTCCGATCATTGCGGTGGTGTAACCTGCCTCACGGAGAAGGTTGGGAAAAGTGGTTTGGAGGCCGTCGAAATAGGAAGAATTGTTATCGATGAAGCCGTTCAGGTGGCTGTGTTTTCCAGTAAGAATGGAGGCACGCGAAGGTCCGCAGATGGCGTTGGTGCAGTAGGAACGGTCGAAGCGCATGCCCTCTCTAGCGATCCGGTCGATGCCTTTGGTAGGGGCGATTTCATCAAAGAGCCCGCCAGGATAGCATGAGATGGCATTTGGGGCGTGATCGTCTGAGAAGATGAAGAGAATATTGGGGCGATCTGCTGCTGAGAGAGAGAGCGTGAGTCCGGCAGTGAAGGTGAGAAGGTGTTTCATGAGAAGTATGGGCTTGATACGGAAGCAGGGGACAAGATCTTAAAATTAAGATTCCCGAATTCAAGGTCTGAGCCTATTTTCAGGGATACCTGATGTTTTTCGGAGCACATAGAGAGACGATGCGTGCGTCTTGGGCGGCTATTCTGGAGGCGATCAAAGTCTCGGACGGAATGCCGGTCTCGGATTTGGCCCGGGAGCTCAAAATGAGCTATATGGGGGTGAAGCAGCATTGCTTGAAGTTAGCTGAGCTAGGGTATTTGGAAGAATGGCGGATTCCCCGAGCTAAAAAAGAGGTGGGACGTCCCGAAAAGCTCTATCTTCTGACTTCAAAATGTAATGCTCTTTTTCCGGAGGCTGGAGTTGGACTGACGCTGGCGGTTTTGGAGGGAGTAAAGAAACTTTATGGGGATTCGGCGCCGGAAAAACTCCTATTTCATCATTTCCAAGTCTTGAGAGAGCAATGGCAGCCCAAGATTAGGGCCGGGAAATCAATGGTCGAAAAGGCGACCCGGTTGGCTGATATTCGCGATAAATCAGGTTGTTTCAGCAAGTGCCACTATGATGTAGAGACCGGGTTTCGGATTGAGGAATTTCACAATCCACTGAAGAAAATTTATGAGGAGTATCCCAACGCAGCACGAATGGAGGTCCAAATGATGGAACAGCTGCTAGGAACGAAAATCGTACGAAGTGAGGTTGCGACCGGTAAGGGCCGGAAAAGGGTGGTTTATGAAATCGCCACGCTCGGAATCCGTCAGGAGGGTTTAGAGAGCATAGGCACGCCGGCCCGTAAGGATGTTGATGGAGACCAGGGGAGTCTGTTTTAGCGAGGCTCCCAACACAGAACCCCTGGACGAGGGAAGTTTGAGGCGAAATATTACGACGCGCAGTTTTGGATCAGAAACGCCCCCCCGAAGTTTCCGGCACCATCTTGTTGATCAGCAATCAGCAGAGGTTGGTGGGGGGTTTGTTTGAAGGATCTAATTCAACGAAGAGTGAATTTGCTGAAGAGTCATCACAGCGTAGCTGGTGACGAGAACTGGATCGTTCTCCATCCAACGGCTGGCTTTGGTGTTAATCCATGAACCGTCCTCGCGTTGTCCGTTAATGACGGTGGCAGCGAGGTCAGCACGCCAGTCGATCTTTAGTCCGTCCTTCCCCTCAAGGGTCGGCTTGTTGGCCGCCACGAGGCTCTTGGCCATGGCGTGGTAGTAGTAGTAGAGTCCTTGTCCGCCGAGGCCCGGATTTTCCTTCAGAGTGTAGTTGTCGGAGAGCCAATTGATTACGGCCTTAACTCGCTGGTCGCTTTCGTCGAGGTCCGAATAAACAAGCGAGAGGAGTCCGGAGTATGACATGGAGCCGTAGCCGCGAAGGGCCACGCGTCCGGTCTTGCTGTCGACCGCTTCACCGGCTTTTGAGTTTCCAGGGTAGTAAACAAAGCTCCCGTCGTTACCGGTTTTCTCGCCCTTGTTGGTGGCTTGAAGGTTTTGGCAGCGGGAGACAAACTCTAGGGCTGCTTCCCAGTCGAGCTCCATGGCCTTCTTGTCGCCAGAGTCCGCGGCCAGAGTGCGAGTGGTGTAAAGAGCTTCGAGAGCTCGGTGAGTGTTCGAGAGGTCAGAGTGAGCACGTGAGCCGCCGTAACCGATTCCTCCGTCGAATTTAGTGTCATTCTCGCCTTTCACCCCCCAATCGGTTTGATGGTTTATGAGGAAGTTGCGGGCCTTGATGATTTGCTCTTTGTATTTGTCAGGTCCAGCAACCCAGAGAGCCATGATGGACGCCGAGGTGGAGTAAGTGGCCATTCCGCGGCCGTAAATTCCGCCGTCCTCCTTTTGCTGAGATAGAAGCCAGTCGATTCCCTTTTTGACGGGAGCAGGAACGGGGCCTTCTGGGTCGTATGAAGGATCGAGCAGGAGGCACTTGACGGCAAAACCGGTGAAGGCTGGGAGGTCGGGATCGCCCCAGTAGCCTTTTTCGTTTTGCTGGCTAGTGATGAACTTGTTCCCTTTTTTGATGACTTCTTGAGTCTCAAGTTTGATCGAAAGATGAGCGCCTTTGAGTGGGGCCTTATCTTGCGCAATAGCAATCAGGCCAGAGGTGGCGATGATAGAGGAAATAAGGAGTTTCTTCATTTTTTTGGAGTATGAGGTTTAACAATGACGGTGACAACTGTTCCTTCTTTTGGGGAGATCTCTTCGTTAGGTATCCAAACGTCACCTAAAAGGCGATCTTTGCCAAAAAAGTTTACGATTGCTTGCTCATTCGTGTAGATGCCGAAGATGATGCCGCCAATTTCGGCCTTAAATCGTCCTTCATGCATGTAGGATCCAGTCGAGAGCCAGGGGCCTTTCTCCATCACGCTTAAGGTTGCTTCCTTGGTCTCGAATTCTTCATTGGGCTTTGGGGTCAGGGCCTTCTTAGGCCAGTTGATATGTTGGACGAGTTCGTTGGCAGGAAGCCTCTTCTTCTTTGCTCCTTCACCCCATTCCACAAAAATGTCGACCAGAGATGCGGCATGTGTTTCTGGCGAAACAGGCGGAAATTTGCCGGTTGGCTTCCACGTGTCCTCATCAAATATTTCGAAGAGCTCCTTGGATGCTTTGATGCCGAGAAGCTTCATCGCGATATTTATATTTGTCGGTGAAGCATCGGTCAGAATCAGGGTTTCGTGAACCTTATCGCTTTTGGTGGTCGCCAAAAAGTATTCGATAAGACCTTTTGTCATGTTGATCCCACCTTTGAAGCTGAGTTCACGCTTTGCTTGATGAAGGTGGATTTTGCCGATCTTGACCTCTTCATCGTTTAGACGTTCGATTTTCGGTTTTTCAGGGCGTTTTTGCTTTGTCGGGGAGTTCTCTTGGGCAATCGCAGTCCAGAAGAGCGAGAAAGTGGCGGGGATGAGCAGTTTGATCATAGCTACGGGTGTGGGACGGTTGTGAATTGATTTTCTTAGGGAATTCAATCCGAATTTAAATCTGGCGACTCATCAGGGTCTTCCCTGGGGGCATCGGGATCGTTCTGTGTTTGATAAAGTGACTGCGCGAAATCCCGCCACATCAAGCGAGTGATTTGCCGGGAAAGATAATTCTTTCTCTTTTCAAGGCCTTCAGAAGCCGGTGGGTAGCCGAGTTGGGCAAGGTGACTCCGAATCACTTTAAAGAACGCCAACGATATTTCTGCTAGATGCTCCTTTTCGTTTTTCGCAAGTCGAAGAGTAATGACTGCAGAAGAAGTTGTGTTATCGCCGGAAGCCGAGAGCCATAGGGCAATAGGGTTGTTTTTCGGGGCATCGGGATTGTCGCTGCTGTTGATCGTGGGGATGATGTAGAGCTGGTCGCCTGAGGATTCACGAATTCGGATTGCTACCTCTTGAAGAACTTTTTTCAAGTGATCAGATGGCTTGTGGTCTGTTCCAAGGTGTAGGTTGAGAGTAATCTCGTTGCTGGGATCGATATTCCAACTTGGTAGATTTTTTGAAAGAGCAGCGATTCCTTGTGCCGCCTCGGCTCGGGATTTCGGATCAGTCTTACTTGTGTCTACGACCCGTTCGAAGGCCAAGAGGGCGCGTTGGAATTCGCCTCGGGCCCGCAGAGTGGATGAAAGTTCGAACAGGCGGTCGGTTGATTCTCCGCGGGCGAAGTCTTGATAGGCGGTGAGTCCTGGGCTAGAGGCCAAATCGCCCAGTTCGGACTCGGCGATTTCTTTAATCTTGGCTGGTGGTAGTTTATCCGGGTCTTCAGGTTGTCGGATGTTGCTGGCGATATTCGGTTGATCTTTGATTTCAGGCTGCAATACCGCGGAGGGATCGACGAAATTCGGAGCTTCCTCGGTTTTGACGATTTCATTACCGGAGGGGGTCAGGAAATCCATGTCACTGGTACGCAGATACCATGTGAGGAGGATGGTCCCGATCACTGCAAGAACGACAAATGCCCAGTGGATTCGCACTGAGTTAAAGAGTGGGAGACGGGAGAGCGCAGGTGAAGCGCAAAAAAAAGCCGCAGCGAGAAAACTCTAATTGCAGCTTGCGAAATTTAACCGATTACCGGTAATCAGTCTACTGACTTTACCTGAATGGCGCGCTTGCCCACACGATCACGAAGATAGTGAAGCTTTGCACGACGAACTTTGCCGCGTGAGATCACTTCAACTTTTTCAATTCGCGGGCTGTGGACGCAGTAGACCCGCTCAACACCAGTGCCATAAGAAATTTTACGGACGGTGAAAGCAGTGTTGAGGCCGCTTCCGGACTTAGCCAAAACAATCCCTTGGAACATCTGGATACGTTCTTTGCCACCCTCAACCACGCGGTTGTGGACCTTGACGGTATCACCGACATTGAAGTCGGCGACGTCTGACTTCATTTGCTCTTTCTCGATCTTGCTGATGATATCCATGGTCGTAAAGTGGGTTGACGGGGCGGAGGACCTACGGGAAGCCCGCGACGAATGCAAATCTTTTTTGAGGAATACAGCTAATCGGACAAAAAAAGGCCGGGATTGTCCTTCAGGGTCAAGATTAGGGGCTTAGCGCCCTGAACTCAGGGCGTTTTCCGGGTTGAACTGTCAGCCGGTTGCCGGGGGCGGAGGAGTTGGCGAACAGGATGAGAATCCTAAAATACCACCTAAAATAAGAAATAACGGGCGCTTCATCGAACTTGGGTGCCACTCGGTGCCAAAAGTTCAAGGACAAACTCTTAAGTTAGAGTTCTTCTATTAATTCCTCAGCCACATAGGTCCAGATTTCTCCTAATGTCGGGTGGTAGGAGGGGATTTTAAGGAATTCGGCGACGGTTAAGTTTTGATGGAGCGCGACCATCATGGTGTGGGCGTAGTCGATGACGTGTGGTCCAACTCCGGCTGCACCAAGAATCTTGCCAGTTTTGCGATCGGCCGTGATCGAAACAAGGCCGTGCTTCTCTCCAACAATTTCGCCTTTTCCTTGATCATCGTAACGATAGGAGGCTGTGACAGGGTCAAATCCTCTTTTAACTGCCTCGCTTTGGTTCCAACCAAGCTCGACTAATTCGGGATCGGTAAAGATTCCAAAGATATTGAGTCGTTCATCCCAGGTTGCGGTTTGCTTCTCACCCTTTAAGTAGGCGGCGATGTTTTGGCCAGCGGCCTCACCCTGCATGACTGCGAGGTGAACGACCGCCAAAGGGCTAGAAACATCGCCCACCCCAAAAATATGTGGCTTTGACGTTTGGCAATAGTCGTTAATCTCGAGCCGTTTTAGATCATCGGAGAATCCGGCGGCGTCAAGATTGAGAGGGGCAAGATTGGGCCTTCGGCCCGAGGCCATGATTAATTGGTCGCAATTGATTTGGGTGTCTTCTCCGACCGTGAGAACGAAGCCGGAATCGTCGTGGCTGACTTTGTTCAACGGTTTTTCGAAGACGATGTCGATCCCGAGATCCTGACAGCGCTTTTCCATTGCCTCGGAAAGAGCCGGAGTCACCCCGGAAATAAGGGGGCGGCTGCGGGAAATAATGGTGACCTTGGATCCGAGACCCTCGAAGAGGAACGCAGATTCCATCCCCACCGCTCCCGTTCCCACCACGACTACCGATTCGGGAAGGCGTGGGAGATCGACGATATCGTCACTGGTCCAGTAAGGAGAGTCAGAAAGACCCGGTATTTTGGGAATACTTTCGACCGAGCCTGTGGCAACGACGAAGGACTTGCCCTTGAGAGGCCCCTGTCCTTCGATTTCAATTTCGTGAGGCGAGGTAAACTTGGCATAGCCACGGATGAGATCAAAGTTACCGTTTTCTAATCCTTTGACACGGTAGTGTTGGAAATCATCAATCAGTCGTGATTTTCGATTGCGGAGGGCATCGATGTCGACTGATGGTTTTTGAGCTCCAATGGCAAACTCACCTGCTTCCCGAATGGCACGCATGCGGCTGGAGGTCTCGAGAAGCGCTTTGGTTGGCATGCAGCCGCGCAAAATGCAAAGGCCACCAAGTTCCGCGGCTCCATCGATGACAGCAACTTTTAGTCCAAGCCCCGAGGCTTTCTTTGCGGCGGCATAGCCTCCGCTTCCTCCGCCGATCACGATGACATCGTATTCTTCCGACATATCTAAAAACTTTGTCGGGTGTCTTCGAAAAGACAAGCCCTCCTTCCCAACTTTCAAGGACACGGTATTGCCTTCCAGCTCATCAAAAGCGTGCAAGCCGAAGCGACCCGAACCCAGATGCCGGTTTGTCTCTCAGTTGAGGTCGGAAACTCGGTTCAGGTGTTCTGCGAAAAATTGGGTTTCGTTGTCAGAAACACCGGGAGACTCATCATGCCATGGTGTGGAAATCGCCTGTCCTCTAATTCATGTTTTGTTTCTCCTGGACTTGGGCCTCGCAACACTGTTGACACGAAGGGTTTGGTTGCTAGAGTGCGCCCCTTTCCGACCGGATTGACCCGCAGTCCTCTTGGGAAGCTTTCCGTTTAATTCTCAAAACAAAAACACCATGGCTACCAAAAAAAAGGCCGCTAAAAAGGCCGCCAAAAAGACAACCGCCAAGAAAGTAAAACACGTCTATTACTTCGGCGCAGGAAAGTGCGACGGAGATGGATCGATGAAAGCTCTCCTCGGAGGAAAAGGTGCAAACCTCGCTGAAATGAGCAGCATCGGAGTCCCCGTTCCTGCTGGTTTCACGATCACGACGGAAGTTTGCACTTACTATAACAAAAACGCTAAGACGTATCCCAAGGCTCTTGATGCCGAGATCGAGAAGAACATCACCAAGGTGGAAAAAGCCATGGGTAAAAAGTTCGGTGATCTCGATAACCCACTTCTTCTTTCCGTTCGTTCTGGTGCTCGCGAGTCGATGCCAGGAATGATGGACACCATCCTTAACCTGGGAATCAACGACGAAGTTGTTGAAGCTCTCGCCAAGAAGACTGGCAATCCCAAGTTCGCCTGGGACTCCTACCGTCGATTCCTCCAGATGTATGGAGGTGTTGTGATGGAAGTGGAAGCCCACGCAGGTGAGCACCACGATCCTTACGAAGTCATTCTCGATAAAGCCAAGGCCAAGGCCAAGGTGAAAGACGACTCTGGCTTGAAGGAAAAAGATCTCCGCGAAGTAGTTGCTGCTTTCAAAGCACTTATTAAAGAGCGCTCCGGTAAGAATTTCCCTGAAGATCCTCGTGAGCAGCTCAAAGGAGCCGTGAGCGCTGTCTTCAACTCATGGCAGAACGATCGCGCGACAGTTTACCGTCAGAAGTATGGGATCCCCGCTGCTTGGGGAACCGCCGTCAACGTGCAGGCTATGGTCTTCGGTAACACAGGTAAGACCTCCGGAACCGGAGTGGCTTTCACCCGTGATCCGGCTACCGGCGAAAACGTTTTCTACGGTGAGTATCTCATCGACGCCCAGGGTGAGGATGTTGTAGCGGGTGTTCGCACCCCGAAGCCCATCGCCAAGATGGCCAAGGACCTTCCCAAGTCGCACAAAGAACTTCTCGTGATTCGTAAGAAGCTTGAGAAGCACTTCCGCGATGTGCAGGATGTCGAGTTCACCATCGAAGAAGGCAAGCTCTGGATGCTGCAGACCCGTAACGGTAAGCGCACTGGTTTCGCCGCTGTGAACATCGCCCTCGACATGGTGAAAGAGCGTCTCATCAAAAAGGAAGAGGCGATCCTTCGCATTCCTGCTGATGACCTCGGTCACCTCCTCGCTCCGATCTTCGACGCCAAGGCTGAGAAGGCTGCCAAGAAAGTTGGTAGCGGACTTCCGGCCGGTCCTGGTGCTGCTTCCGGAAAGATTTACTTCAG
>Ga0315322_10001260_pt1 | contig 19588 bp, 16 predicted proteins | sample M110021515metaG_FD_203461 | JGI IMG/M metagenome (GOLD analysis project Ga0315322, IMG submission 203461) | Ammonia-oxidizing marine archaeal communities from Monterey Bay, California, United States - M1 100m 21515 | ecosystem: Environmental > Aquatic > Marine > Intertidal zone | place: USA...
CGTACGAGTTTCGTAACTTGGAGTGAAAACGGAGCTCCTTACTATTGCGTTGAGCCATGGATGTCTCCTCCCAATGCCCCGGAAAACAAAACGGCGAAACTGGTTCCTCCTTCCGCCAGAGACGAATTTACGATAGAAATCGAGCTTGCTTAGCTAGTGCCCAATAGGGGGGAGCGCGAGGACGCGACCTGATCCAATTCCAGCAACACCTCATCCCAAAAGCAAATCCTTGCCTCTATGCTTGCCTTGGCCTGATTGAGTACCTCGGCCTCCTTTTGAGGGTCTCCGTGGCAAAGTTCTTCCAAAATACGCTTGGCCATGGGTCCATGGTGATCCCCGTCCAATTCGGCATGCCTTTCCAGATAATAGTGAAATACCGGAGCATCCTCTTTGGAAACCTTGGTCTGGTTGAGGATTCTTTTGAACATGAGCGGTATCACGCTCTCGCGGGCCAGGGCGAAGGAGGCGGCCACCTCATGAGGTTGACCAGTATTGATTACTTCAAAGGTATGGCCCATGAATTTCCGGGAAGGGCAGGGCAGGTCTTCGGTATTCAATCCGTCCTCCAGCCCATGCTTCCGGACCTTTTCTATGAAACCCAAGACTTCATCAACCGGACATTGAACTTCCTTCATGGATTCGAGGTATATCTCAAAGTGGCTGGAATAATTCTCACTTTCAGAACCAAAGGATAGATCCGATTCCTCCTCCATGACGATCTCATTGATGAATCGTACCAACCTGCCGTTTTCCGTACTAGGAACCCATGGGGAACCATGCGGGGCATAGGTTTGCTGTAGTTTCTTGAGCAGGGACATGAAATCCCAAACGGCATAAACGTGATGCCGCATGAAGAAACGCAAGTCATCGAGAGAATCAATCCTCGAAAACAAGACGTGCTTCTCTAGTTTTTCAGAAAGATAGCCTATGTTTGAAAGGTTCATTCAAAACTTAATCTTATGAATTTGAACGGGGTTTGCAATTCACGGAAAACATGGCACTCCCGCTGGGAGTCGAACCCAGATCTTCGGTTCCGGAGACCAATGTTCTATCCATTGAACTACAGGAGCTACTGTTGGGCGATGAAACATATAAACTGATTGGGGTCAAACCCATTGAATCTCGTTAAGTTCGATTGAGCAAAGAATTGCGTTTTGCGTTGAATATACTTTGGGGGTTCATTTTCATATGAGGGCATTGGCTTATCTCATGCCCTCTCCATCGTTAACCCAACAAAAGATAGTCGCTTGAAACTCAAGAACCTGAACAAAAGGGGGGGGGAGGAAAGACTTGAAGGGGTATGCAACTTGATTCTTACGCTGGCGTGGAAAAGTGATGCTGACCTTGACCTTTGCGCACTCTATGATGGCAAAGATGGTAAAATAGGGTTGGTTTACTTTGGCGAAACAGGTGATTTGGGTGCATTTCCCTACATTCGCCTCAATATGGACGAGGGGCTTGAGGTCGAAGGAGCCAACTATGAAAAATTGACCATCTCCAAGTTAGACGATTTGAATCACATTTGGATTATCTTCTGGGACTATGTAAAAGTAGAATCTGGCAAACCCGCAAAGTTTGCTGAAGCAGAAGTTTCTCTTTCCGTTCACGATAGCACAGGCAATAATCACGTTGTTCTGTTAGATCCCTTCAAAACTGGTAATGTTTGTTGCCTGGCACATATTGACAATACAAGTTCAGAGGGCGCAAGATTAGTTAACGCTAGCTTGATCGGAACGTTAACGGGATTGAGTTCTGCTTCTGACCTGCTAGCGATTTGTAGGCCGAAACTTGAAAATAGAGAGCAAGTGTTAACAAAAGGACAAGCAATGGAATTGAAGGATGCAGGTGGAACTGCCCTTACCAGAATTGCCATTGGACTTGGTTGGGGAGAACGGAGTAAGGGGGATGGTTTTTTATCCAAGCTTTTCGGAGGGAACGTTAGTGTTGATCTAGACGCTTCGTGCATCGTTTTCGACGAAAACAAAGAGCATGTCGACGAGGTTTGGTTTGGCAAACTGAGCAATAAGGATGGTTCGATTGTTCACACTGGTGACGATCTCTCACCACCATCAGGGGTCTACGAAGTCATCCATGTGGACTTGGATTCCTTACCTGCCCGATGTTCATGCATGATGTTTGTGATCAACAGCTATTCCGGGGAAACTTTTTCGGGTATTCCCTTCGCATTTGTCAACATTACGGACAGAACCAATGATAATGAAATTGCTCGCTTCACGATAAAAACCGAGGGAAAAAACCATAAAGGTTTTATTATGGTCGAGTTATCTAAGAAATCTTCGATTTGGAAACTGAAAGCTATCGGGGAACCATTGTCATCTGGTAGTCGAACTATCAACGAACTCATAGCGGAGGCGCGTCCTTATGCCCAACCCTTGAGAAGTGATCCAAAGAGTCAAATCGAGCGTAAACTGGACCGCATCGACAGCCTTCTCGCCGAATTCGATTCGGATTCATGGCTTTCTCGGCAACTCAACGGCTATGCCCCGGGGGTCCTTGCCAAATTGAAGGCCATGCGAGACGATCTCAAGAAGATGCGCAAGAAATAGGTCATCGTCCCGAGTCTCAAATAGTCTTCTCCATTATGCAGGGAATTGGGTTGTTGCTTCATGTCACGGCATTCATCAAGGAAAGTCGACTCCCTCGAGCACAGGTTTTTGGTCAACCGGTTTAATTTTTTTCAAAAGGGGTTGACAGACCCGCCTTAATGAGATTGGTTCTCAACAGCTATGTAAAAACTTCGCCCCTCCTTGCGTCCTTGCCGGGTGAGATTGAGTCTCATTCACAAGTCACGTCAAGTGGGCTGAAAACATAAAACAACACAAACAACACAAACAACACAAACAAACAGATAAGAATGAAAACTAACACTAAGCGGGCCGTCAGCCTTTTGGCTTCATTGGCACTTTCACTTACTTCGTTTGGACAAGGCGAAGAAAAGAAAAAGGGTTGGGCCGACAAAGCCGGTCCGGACTATTTGTCCCCCTTTAACGTAATCGGATCCAAGGCGGCTGCGCAAAAACTGCAAGGTTCCGGAACCGTTCTCGACTCAACTGACCTGAAGCCGTTTTTTCACACGGACATCAATGAAATCCTCCGTCAGGTACCTGGTGTTTACATTCGCCCTGAAGAGGGCTATGGCTTTTTCCCAAACATAAGTCTCCGAGGAACCGACCCCAACCGTTCTCAGAAGGTAACGATTCTGGAAGACGGCATTCCTTCCTCACCTTCGCCATTCTCAGATCCATCCGCTTACTATTCCCCAACTGCCGGGCGGATGGCTGGGTTCGAAATCCTCAAGGGTTCTAGCCAGCTCAAGTATGGCCCCAATACAACCGGCGGGGTAATCAACTACCTCTCCACCCCGATCCCGAACGAACAAAAGTCTCATTTGCGGGCTAGTTACGGTAGCCATAACGAGATTATTTCCCATGCCTATTCCGGTGGAAAAACTGCTCTTGGCGGAGGAAATTTCGGTTATCTCGTCGAGCTCTTCGACCATCGCTCGGACGGATGGAAGCATGCCGATATGGAAACGCTCATCGGACAAAGAAATAAGGAAATGCCAATATCCAAAACAGATATTATGGTTAAGCTTAGCTATGAAATGGACAGCGACTATTTTGAGTTTAAGGCCGGCCGAACTTTCATGGATGCCGACGTTAGTTACCAAGGAACGTCACTCGCTGACTTCAATGCCAACCCATACCGCTTATATGGAGCAACCGCTTGGGACAATATGGATTCTCATCAGTATCGCTACTATTTGAGGCATATCAAGGAGTTGTCCGATTCCGCAAATCTTACCACGACCGTCTTCCACAACGAGTTCAATCGCGATTGGTACAAATTGAATAAAAGTTCAAGCGCTGCAAGGATGGCGGTCTTCGAAGGGAACGCCGACGGGAACTGGACGACCAAGCACAACAACCGAAACTATAAGGTTACGGGCTTCCAAACTAACTTGGACTATCAGTGGGAAAACCATAACTTTGATTTAGGCTTCCGTTACACTAAGGACGACTACACTCAAAATCCGTACACCATTGACATGTACGATCTTAATTCCACCGCCAATACCTACGTAGTGTCAACGACTACGAACAACACAACTGGAACCGACCCCTACTACCATTCTAAGGCCATAGAGTTGTATCTTACGGACACCATCGACTTTGGTGCTCTTTCGGTTACACCTGGAGTACGCTACACGGACGTCGAGTACACCTATGAATCCAATCCGGTTCGCAGTGTTGATGACGTTCTTGTCGGAATCGGTGCAGGTTACGAGGTCTCCGAAACCCTTTCTCTCTTCGGAGGTGTTCATCAAGGACATGCTTTGCCAGGAGCGAAGGGGGGATCCGGCCACACGACAAAGGGATACAGAAAGATCGAAGAATCCCTCAGTTTCGAAATCGGTGCCAGAGGAATGTCAGGCCAGTTTGGCTACGAAATCGCCTTCTTCAATACGAAGTTCAAGAACATGATTGCCGGAGAAAGTTTGGCTGCAGCTCAAACAGAAACTGCTAATGTCGGGGACGCCACCATCAATGGCCTTGAAGTTCTCGTTGGAACGGATCTTGGCGGTACGGATACTTTCGGTATTCCCGTGAGTATATCGGCGACCTTCACCAATTCTGAATTTGACAAGGTTGCAGCTACTGGAACAGGTATGTTCTCCGGAGCAGCAGTAGGCAACGAGTTCGCATGGATTCCTGATACCCAAATTAACGCAAGAGTTGGGCTAGAATTCGACAAAACAAGCACTTACATCAACTACCACTGGCAGGACGACGTATGGACAAGCGCGGCCAACTCTTCTAAGCTAGAAGGATATGGCGTTCTTGATTGGTCCGGGTTCTATAATGTTAACGAAGGCGTTACCTTGTTTGCCAAGGTTACCAACCTACTGGATAAGGAATACGCTCATAGCACCTTGCCTGCCGGATATCGCCCCGGAGCCCCACGAATTGCCAGCGTTGGCTTTGAATTCGATTTTTAAGGTCTAGTTTGTTTGTTTCAGGTTAATATATATGGGATTTTGTTAACTCGAATCTGGTGTAGGGCAACACCATCAAGACCTTAAAGCCTGCCCCGATGCAGCTAGTCTGTAATCGGGGCAGGTAAATTTTTCGATCAACAACAGATTGAAATGTGCATTAGAGACCCTCGGCAACGGGGGTCTCTTTATTTTTCTATCTACTCCCAGGCAGAAAATCAAGCATCCTCTTGATTGACAGTTTGCAGGAGATACTACATGATTGTCTTTTTGTTGCTCGGTAGCTCAGTGGCAGAGCAGGTGACTGTTAATCACTTGGTCGCTGGTTCGAATCCAGCCCGAGCAGCCATTCTCGTTAGAGCTATTTAACGTCCAATTCCGGCCAGCGCTCGAGCTTGCGATGGAGCGTTCTGCGACTAACCCCCATTAATTCAGCCGCCTTGGTACGATTGCCTCCGGATCGCACGAGAGCGTTGCGTAAAAGTCGCTTTTCATTCTCTTCGACGGAAAGGCTGCTATCCACCGAAAGAGTTGCGCTATCGGAATCACCGGGGTCGAGACTGAATCGAGGATCAAGATCATATGGGGTCACCTCATTTCCTCTTTTTAACACGACCAGATTTTCGCAAAAGTTGCGTAATTCACGAATGTTTCCAGGCCAGGAATAGTTATTGAGGATAGTGAGGGCATCACTCGATAGCCATGGTTGCTCAAAGTTGTTTTCTTTGGCAAAAAAGGCGAGAAAATGCTCGATCAGAAGGCCAATGTCATCGCCCCGGTCCCGAAGAGGGGGGAGATTGACCGTGACTACGTTAAGTCGGTAGTACAAATCTTCGCGGAACTCCCCTTTCTTGGTTAAGGCGAGAAGATCCTTGTTCGTTGCGCAAACAAGACGGGTATCAATTTCAATGGTTTTGGAACTGCCTAATCTTTCAATGGATTTGGTTTCAAGGAAGCGCAAAAGCTTTACTTGCGTAGAAGAATCAATCTCGCCTATTTCATCCAAAAAGAGCGTTCCTCCCTCCCCTGATTCGAATCGACCGATTCTTTTCTCGCTAGCCCCTGTAAAAGCCCCTTTTTCGTGCCCGAAAAGCTCACTTTCAAGAAGGTTGGATGGCAGGGCCGCGCAATGAACGGGCACAAAGGGCCCACGCGAACGATCACTATTCTGATGAATGGACTGGGCCACCAATTCCTTCCCGGTTCCCGTTTCACCGGTCAAGAGGACAGTTGCTTTGGATGGTCCGACCAATTGTATCTGCTCCAGGACTTTTTCAAGGGCAGAAGATTTCCCAAGAATTCCCTGAAAGCTGAACTTCTTGTCCAGTCGTTGATGGAGATTCGAATTTTCCTTTTGTAGCTTCTTTCCTTCAAGCCCTCTCTTGATCAATAATTCCAACTTCTCAAGGTTAACGGGTTTGGATAAAAAGTCGAAGGCCCCCCTTTTCATCGCTTCTACAGCCACGTCAACCTCACCATAGGCAGTCATCATGATGCATATCGGAGAAGTAGGGTGATTGATGGAAAAATCGATTACACTCATTCCGGACTGACCGGACATTCGCAGATCGGTTAAAACCACTTCGAAACGTTCTGCTTCGATTGCATTAAAGGCTTCTTCAGGACTGGATGCTAAAAAAACTTCATAAGTGTCTTCCAGGGCAAGCTCGAGGCCCTCCCGGGTATGTTGTTCGTCATCAACTATCAATAAATTTGGTTTCATCAACTGGAAGGTTCCGGATTCGTGGATTCAAGCAAGCCGTGTTGTGGAGATTTCCGGGGGAATCGTACGGTAACGACTGTGCCAGCATCCTGTTTGCTGTCAATGCCGACGTCCCCTCCGTGATCCCGCACGATACGGTGCACAATCATCATTCCAATTCCATGACCATCTTTTTTCGTGGTAAAATATGGCTCGAAAACATGGGGCAAATCCTCTTTTCGTATACCAACACCATTATCTACGACTTGGGCAAAAATATGGTCCGTGTCAATACCTGTAACGATTCGAATATCCGAATTTTCCGGCACTGCGTCAATTGCGTTACCGATAATATTAAAAAACACCTGCTTAAGTTGCTCAACATCCCCATTTACAACAGGTTCCCTTGCACCTGCTTCCATTCTTATTTTAATTTTCTTTGCACTTAATTCTTTTTCTCTTAAGCGTACTGTTTCCTCGATAACGGAAAGTAGGTTAATTTTTTTGAAATCTGGAGTCGTTGGTCTGATTGCTTTTAGAAAATGGGAAATTATTCCGTCTAGTCTTTCAACCTCCTTTAAGCAGGTAGACAAGGATGCTTTGGATTTGGGGGTGACCTTTTCTTTCTTTTCAAGAGTGCGTTGCAGAACCTGCAAATGAATATGAATTGAGTTGAGCGGGTTACCCAGTTCATGCGCTACTCCCGCAGCCAAGTCCATTATGCTCGAAATCCGTTCGCTTTCGAGTTGCTCTTCAAGATTCACCTTTTCTTCGGTCACGTCGGTCAGGACGATTGTCAGACCGACTTTATCAACGTCCTGATTAGATGAATTATCATCAATAGGTACCGCGTAAATCCGGACATATCTCTGATCGGGGTATGAAACTTTCATTTCCCGCACAACCACTTCGGCCACCGATCTGTTGCTTTTCCGGTCAAGTCCGAGCGCCCGGGCAATTTCCGGGGCAGCCCGCAGAAGAGAAACCTTCCCGGCTTGTTCTTCCTTTAACCCGATGATGCGCCTACCTTGTCTGTTGGAATAACTTATGATCCCTTCTTCATCCAAAACGAGAATTCCGTCACGAATCACGTCAAATACCGTTTCAAGTAACTTTCTTTCCCGGGCCAACCTTTGAACCAAAATTCCAAGGTTTACCTGATCCAAGTCGTCAAGCCGACCCAAGACTTTATCCAAGGGGCTTTTTGCTGCTTTCATGGCCATACGTGATCCAGTATTCCTTTCGCTATCTCCTGCTTCGATTTCCTGCCCAATTGAATAGATTCTCCTCTTCGCGAAAGCAAGGTTACATCGTTTATATCGGAACCAAACCCAATTTCCTTGTCCGATACGTCATTCATCGCAATCCAGTCCAGGCCTTTTGCCTCTAATTTTTCCAGGGCATGCTGTAGCGGATTTTCCGTCTCCGCGGCAAATCCAACGATCTTCTGCCCGGTTTTCCTTCTCTCGCAAAGCGAGCCTACGATGTCGTTATTCTCCACAAATTCCAATTGGGATGGAAATTCCGCCTTTTTTCTTTTTTCTTGCCAGCATTCTCTAGGGCGATGATCGCAGACGGCGGCGGTCATAATGATGATTTGGGCATCCTGAAAAAGAGCGAGCATGGTCTTTTCCATTTCAATGGCCGTTTCCACCTTATGTAATCGAACGCCTTTCGGGCCATCGAGATGAACCGGTCCACTAACCAAATCAACCGAGAATCCACGATTGACCGCTTCCTCCGCCAGAGCATACCCCATTTTTCCAGATGAGGGGTTGGATATGAACCTCACGGGATCGATCCATTCCCGGGTAGGACCGGCGGATATAAGGCATTGTATATTTTTGTTCATTCTAAGAAAAGTCGCGACTTTATCTTATGTTGATGTTTGACTGTTCTGCCAATGTCAGAAACCGCACCTCCATATTCTGCTCCCAAACGGGAAAACATGTTGATTAACCTGAGCTTCAACCTGCTCTTGCCCATTCTCATTCTCAGAAAGGGAAAAGAATGGTTTGGTGGTAGTCTGGAAAATTGGTTGCAACCCCAAGCGGACGACAAGGCTTTGGTCGGTTCAATCATCCTCTTGATCGCTGTTTCCTTTCCTATCGCATATGGAACTTGGGATTTCTTCCGGAGGAGAAAATGGAACTTCTTGTCTATCCTTGGCGCCTTGAGCGCATTGCTGACTGGAGGAATCGGGCTCATTCCACAGGCGACGGTCTTTATGTTTGCTGTCAAGGAAGCGGCCCTCCCAGGAATACTGGGAATCCTTACGGTGCTGACCCTAAGAACCAAAAAACCCCTCATTCGTTTGTTTCTATACAACCCAGAGGTAATACGTGTTGAGTTGGTCGATCAAGCACTGAAGGAGAGGGGTACCGAGCAACAATTCGACCGCTTGATGATGAAGTGCACATGGCTGATCGCCTTGTCCTTCATTCTTAGCGCCGTGCTCAACTACATTCTTGCCCGGGCCTATGTCGAAACGGAACCAAGCATAAACATCGATCAGTTCAATCGCGAAGTAAGCGATATGTGGCTATGGAGCTTTATCGTCATCAGCATCCCCTGCATGGTCGTGAGCGCCTATGCCTTTTGGATTCTTATCAAAGGCATTCGCGAAAATGCCGGCTTGTCCCTTGAGGAAATATTAGCCCAGACTCCCCCTCCTGAGGGAAAATAAGCTACCGGCTCTCGAGCGGGGTGTACTCGCGCAGGGTTTCCCCTTGGTAGATCTGCCTGGGACGATGAATTTTCTTACCGTTCTCAGCAATTTCCTTCCAATGAGAAAGCCACCCGGGCGTTCTCCCGATTGCGAAAAGGACGGTAAACATGTCTGTCGGAAAGCCAAGGGCCTGCAAAATGATACCACTGTAAAAATCAACGTTGGGATAAAGCTTACGCTGAATGAAATAGGGGTCCTCCAAAGCAACTTCCTCAAGTCTGCGTGCTATATCCAAAATAGGACTGGTGACCCCAAGGGCTTCCAATGCCTGATCGCTTGCATTTTTTAATATCTTGGCCCGCGGGTCGTAATTTCGGTAAACTCGATGACCAAAACCCATCAACCTTGATTTTCCCTGTTTGGCGGATTCGATAAAGCCACTTCCATCATCTCCGGATTCATGGATTTCATTTAACATTTTGATGACGGCCATATTGGCACCGCCGTGCAAGGGTCCCCATAAAGCGGAAACTGCTCCGGCCAAAGAGGCAAAGGGGTTGGCTCCTCCCGAGGCAATCATGCGGCATGTTGAAGTAGAGCAATTCTGCTCGTGGTCCGCATGCAGTAGAAAAATCTGGTCCAAGGCATTCTGCACGGGTTCGGGTATCTCGTCCGATCCGTCATCTCCGCCAAACATCATGGACAGGAAGTTGCCGCAGTAACTCCTCGAAGTATCAGGCTTGGACAGTTCCTTGCCCTGAGAATTCCTATGGTGGGCGGCGGCGATGGTTCGTACCGTTGAAATAATCAGGGCCGCAACTTGGTCGAAAGATTCGAGATCCTTTGCCCGGTCATTGGTCGAAAAGTCTGGATATGCACCACCAAGAGCCTGCAGCCCGGCAGCCAAAACTGCCATCGGGTGCGCATTGCTCGGCATGGAATTGACTGCGGTCAGGACCTCTGGCGGAAGTTCGCAATAATCCGAAACCCTTTGCCTGAACTCTTGCAAGGCAGAGCTGGAGGGCAGGTTCCCATATAGCAACAGATAGGCAGATTCCAAGAAGGTCGATTTCTCGGCAAGTTCGGCTATATCATAACCGCGGTATCTCAATATGCCCTTGTCTCCGTCAATAAAGGTAACCGCGCTTTCGCAAGAGCCGGTGTTTCCATAGCCATCATCAAAAGTAATCACTTTGCTTTCCTTGCGAAGCCGGCTAATGTCAATAGCCCGTTCCTGCTCGGTTCCGGTAATTACATTAAGAGTATATTTTTGATCACCTATTTCTAGGTCTGCAGAGTCAGGCATAACGAATGGGGTAAAAAAAGGGTAAATTACATTTCTGCCATCACTAGGAGATTTTTTCAAGGAAGTTCCTGTATATTTGCAATCCCTTGGCCTGACTTTTTTCAGGATGAAATTGGGTTGCAAAGCAATTACCGAAGGAAATCCCGCTCGTAAACTGATAACCGTAATGGGTTTTCATTACGTCCAGTTTGTCATCTTCAGTGGTTACGTGATAACTGTGAACGAAATAAAATTGATCTCCGTTTGCCAGGTTGAGCATCATAGGGTCCTCCGGTGGCAATTCCCATTTAACCGCATTCCATCCCATGTGGGGAATCTTAAGCTCGTCGGAAATCGAGAACCGCTTAACGTAACCCGAAAAAATGCCTAAGCCTTCACCTTCTCCCTCTTCTGATCGATCAAAGAGAACCTGAAGCCCCAAACAGATTCCAAAATATGGTTTTCCCTGCTCGATCCACCGTATGATCGCTTCATCCAAGGACGACAGGCGCAAGGCCCGAATACATTGATCAAAGGTCCCCTGTCCGGGAAAGATCAGCGCTTCCATGTTGGCGAATTGACTGGGTTCGGTTACTATATGGGCTTCTGCACCTAGAAACTCAAAGGCCTTTACCACACTCCGAAGGTTGCCCGTCCCATAATCAATAATCCCGATTTTGCGGGCGACACTCACTCGGGTTGATCCTTAAGAGGAAAGGGTTCCTTTTGTCGACGGAATCGTTCCTTCCAGGCGAGGTTCGACTTGAGTGGCGATATCCAACGATTTGGCAAAACCCTTGAATATGGCTTCAGCCACATGGTGGGGCTCCTCGCCATGTTCAAGGCGGATATGGAGGTTGCAGGCCACTTCGTTGGCAAACGCCTGAAAAAATTCCTTGAACAACTGAATGTTAAAATCTCGAACGAGAGAAATCGGCGGGTCTGCCTCGAAGACCAAGAATCCCCGGTTACTCAGGTCCAGCGCAACGGTGACAAGGGTTTCGTCCATAGGAAGAATGAAAAAGCCGTATCGCTTGATGCCCGACTTGTCTCCTAGGGCGTCCCTAAATGCCTGCCCCAAACTAATCCCCATATCCTCCACCAAATGGTGGTAATCTATTTGGATGTCACCCTCCGCTTTTATCGAAAGGTCAAAAAACCCATGTCGCGAGAAAAGGGTAAGCATATGATCAAGAAAGGGGATGCCTGTTGCAATTTCACCCTGACCCGTACCATCCAGACCCAAACTTATATTAATTTGGGTTTCCTGCGTGTCGCGGTTTACTTCTGCTGTTCTTGGTGTATCCATTCCATTAACCTTTTGTACAGAATATCCATATCCTGCCGATTGCCAATACTGATTCTGACATGGCATGCGGTCCGTTCATGCTGAGGAAAATAACGAATCAATATCCTCCTCGATGCCAAAAACTCAAACAAGTCTTTTGCTACGGCAGGCCCCGTTGCCCCATTGGCTTTCACTGGTCTGGCGAAAACGAAGTTCGCCCCGCTTGGAGAAGTCTCCCATTTCCATTCATTTAGTTTGGAAACCAATCTTTCCCTTTCCTTGATGATTTCATTTCGCGTCTTCTCAAAATAAACTCGATCCTTCAGGCATGCAGAGGTAGCGACTTGGGCCAACCTGTCGACGTTGTAAACGTCACGAGCTTGATCAAGCACTGATACAACCTCAGGGGAAGAGAGTCCGTACCCTACGCGCAACCCGGCAAGGGAATAGGACTTGGACATTGTCCGCGTAATGATGAGGTTGGAAAATTCATCAAGAAGGCACAAGGCATTTTGCTCGGCAAAATCCGCATATGCCTCGTCAATGACAACGATTCCTTCAAATTCCTTAAGGATTTGCCTGAAGCAATCAACAGAATATTCACGCCCACTTGGGGCATGCGGACTCGTTATGAAAAAAAGGTTTGCTCCGGAACCGATTACAGATTCTGGATCCACCGAAAAAGCGTCATCCGCAAAAGGAATTCGCACTAGAGCCGAACCTTGAAGGGACGCAACCACCTCGTACAGAGAATAGCTAGGGTCTAGCATGCCCACTTTCAAATTGTCATCCGAAAAGCAACGGGTGCATAAATTCAGGATATCATCTGACCCGTTTCCGACAATGACCTGTTGGGCGCTCAAGCCATGCAACTTGGAAATGCAATCTCTTAACTCATATGCCGGCGGGTTGGGATATAACCTGAGAGATTCCAATTCGCCAAGTACGGCATTTTTAATCTCCGGGCTTGGGGGGTAGGGGTTCTCATTGGTGTTAAGCTTTATCGCCTCGCCACCTGAAACAGGTTGTTCCCCCGGCACATAGGCTTTGTGAGAACATATGTTTCGGGAGCGGTATTGCGCGCCATACTCCATAAGTTCAATCGTTCTTTCCGACCCGCATGGAAAGCGCCCGCCCATGGGCATCCAATTTTTCCATAAGAGCAAACTCGGTCACAACCGGCAGAGCTTTTTTCGCAGCAACCTCATCGTATCTGATAAAACTAGTCCTGCGAAGAAAGTCGTTGAGCTTCAGGCCCGAAGAGAAGCGTGACGATCTGCCAGTCGGCAGAACATGGCTTGGACCGGCCGCAAAATCACCCAGGGAAGTCGCCGTACAATGCCCCATAAGGAATGCTCCGGCCGTCGTAATTTCTTTGGTAAGGAAGGGCAATTTATCCTCGGACACTTGAAGCTCAAGGTGCTCAGGCGCAACGAAGGTTGCCACCTCGGATACCCTTCGGAGCTCGGGCAGGAAAATCGATCGAAAGCCACATTCCAATACTTTTTCGATGGCGTTCTTGTGGGAAAGCGTCTGAACCTGGTTTTCCAATTCCTGGGCAACTTTTGGGAAGATGCTTTCCTCGGTAAAAAGAAAGTAAATCTTTTCTTTACCTGAGCCGTGTTCCGCCTGGGCCAACAAGGCCGCAGCTACGAAGGCAGGGTTCGCCGTCTCGTCCGCAATAACCATAACCTCGCTCGGACCTGGGAGAAGATCGATGCCGACAACCCCGAAGGCCTGTCTCTTGGCTTCGTTCACATAGGCGTTGCCCGGGCCATAGATTTTGTCGACGGCTGGTATTGATTCCGTTCCATAAGCCAGGGCCGCTATGGCCTGTGCCCCACCAACCCTGTAGACTTCGCTAACACCAAGTGTCTTTAGCGCGCCCAAAAGCTGAAAGGCAACTTCGCCGTTTTGGCCTGGTGGGGTAACAACCGCTATTTCGGAAACCCCTGCCACCTTTGCCAGGGTTACGGTCATTATAACGGTTGAAACCAGTGGCACGTTTCCACCGGGAACGTAAATTCCGACACGCTTGATCGGATAATGCTTTTCTCCGACCTCAGCTCCATGCTCGTTACTCGTGCTCCAATCCGAAGGAATGCTTTTCTCATGGAATAATTGCACGTTGCGGATGGCTTCCCTGATACTTTCGCGTTCCGCATCCGTTAATTTTGCCTCTGCAACATCCAGTTCTTCTTGTTTCAAGAGAATCTGATCAGGCAAAAGCAATGCGTGATCGTAAAGCTTGGTTTTTTCGAGTAGCGCCCCGTCACCACCATCGCGGACGGCTTTTAATATTTCCGAAACCGTTTCAATTACTTCAGGACCCGGAACCGACGCAGATGCAAAACCCTTCAGTTCCAAGAGAAGGTCTTCGGAGTCTTGAAGATAGGAAAATTTCATGCGAGATAGTCTCTATTCCCACTCGATGGTACTTGGAGGTTTCGAACTGATATCGTAAACCACCCGGTTCGCGCCTTTCACTTCATTGATAATCCTGTTGGACACCTTTCTCAAAAGCTTATCCGGCAACTGGGCCCAATCAGCAGTCATGGCATCACTACTTGTGACAGCCCTTAGGGAGATTACGTTTTCATAGGTTCTTTCATCACCCATGACCCCAACGCTTCGTACGGGAAGAAAAACGCAGAATGCCTGCCAAAGCTTGTGATACCAGCCGTGGGAAATCAATTCGTCGATGAAAATGGCATCCGCTTCTCTAAGGACACGCAGTCGCTGCTGGTGAATAGCGCCAACAACACGAACACCCAAGCCCGGTCCCGGAAACGGGTGTCGCATGAGGACTGCCTCAGGCAAGCCCAAGGTTCTTCCAAGGGCGCGAACCTCATCCTTGAAAAGCTCTCGCAAGGGTTCAAGCAATTCGAGTTTCATCTTCTTGGGAAGCCCCCCGACGTTATGGTGGCTTTTGATTAACGCGGCCGGATTGCCTCCTATGGGAACGCTTTCTATGACATCAGGATACAAGGTTCCTTGAGCCAGAAAATGAATGTCACCGAGTTTTTTAACTTCGTCGTCGAATACCTGTATAAACGTCTTTCCAATGATTTTTCTTTTGGTCTCGGGATTGGTCACTCCCTTGAGTCGCTTGAGAAAAAGCGCCCCGGCGCAAGCAACCTTCAATTTCCCGGGGATATGGTTTTTGAAGAGTTGCTTAACTTGTTCCCGTTCATTCAAGCGCAGCAGTCCGTTGTCCACAAAAATACAGGTAAGGTGATTACCTATCGCACGGTGAATAAGGGCCGCCGCCACGGAAGAGTCAACCCCTCCGCTAAGGCCGAGGATCACTCTTCTGTCGCCTACTTGAGAACGTATGCTGCGGATGGAAGATTCGGTAAAGTCTTCCATGCTCCAATCTCCCTTGCATCCACAGACTCCCACTAGAAAATTTCTTATGATCTCAGTTCCATGCTCAGAGTGCTCGACCTCCGGATGGAACTGTAGACCGTAAAACTTTCTTTTCGGGTCTTCAATGGCGGCAAAACTAGAATTTTCCGTCCGCGCAAGCTCACGAAAACCCGAGGGCAACTTCGTCAAACAATCACCATGGGAATTCCACACTGTAAAATTCTTGGTCAAACCCTTGAAGAGGGGGCCCGTTCTGTTAATTGAAAGTTTTCCCCGACCGTATTCCCTGCGTTGACTTGATTTGACTTCCCCGCCCAGCATTTTGCCCATTAGTTGGAGACCATAACAAATTCCGAGCGTAGGAATGCCTAGATTGAACAGTTGCTTGGAGGGCTTGGGCGCGCCTTTGGCCAACACGCTGGCAGGCCCTCCGGACAAAACCAATCCCACTGGGTCAATTTTCCTTATCTCACTGACTGGGGTATCGTAAGGCAAAACCTTTGAATAAACTTTTGCCTCTCTAATGCGTCGCGCGATTACCTGAGTATACTGAGACCCAAAATCCAAAACTACAATTGCTTGTGCCATATCTAAATGATTTTTCTCATGAGTTTGACCATGAAATTGCCGAAAACTAACGAGAAAAAGGGCTTGCCCTCCTCATTGCAACACAAACCTAGGATTTTCGGGTTTTCAGCTCATTTTTGAGCCACACCCTGAAACCTGTCAGGTTCCGAAAAGACTGCTCAATCCTTTGACTTTTGCTCTTCGTCTTTCGAGTCAGAGTCTTCTTCGGCTTCTGGCTGAGCAACCTCAGGCTCGGCCTCTGCACTTGCTTCCGGCTCTTCTTCGGCCTCTTCTTCCTCAGATCCGGATTCGGCTGGTTCTTCGGTATCAGTTTCCGCTCCTTCCTCAGCAGAGTCTTCTTCGGCTTCTGGCTGAGCAACCTCGGGCTCGGCCTCTGCACTTGCTTCCGGCTCTCCTTCGGTAGCGCTCTCCTCGACTACGGCCTCCGTTTCTTCGTTTGCCGCATCAGCAACAGTCTCTTCCGGGGTTTCTTCGGTAGCTTCAGAATCAGATTCCGCTTCCTCGGCTTCAGGCTCGGGTGTCTTCTTTGCCTCCTTAACCGGCTCCTTGCTTGAGGCTTTCTTCTTCTTTGCCTTTTTCTTTGGAGCGTCCTCGACAAATTCAATGATGGCCATATCGGCAGCATCACCAAGTCGAGGCATTGCCAATTTGTAAATCCTCGTATAACCGCCGTTGCGCTTGACAAATTGTACGACCAATTCGTCAAAGAGTTTCTTTACTGCCTTCTTGCTCCTCAAGCGGGAAATCGCAAGCCGTCGATAGTGAACCTTTTTTGCAGCATCGTCAGTCGCATTGGCTTTTTTAGCCAAGGTGATGGCTTTCTCTATGGTTGGGCGAAGCGCTCTTGCTTTGGCCTGCGTGGTTTTTATCCTGCCATTCTCAATTAAGGAACAAGACAAGTTTGCAAGCAAAGAGGTACGATGAGCTGTCTTTACGCCTAGCAGATGGTTGTGTTTACGATGTCTCATCTTACGGAGAAATTACGGTTAGTAGAGTTAGTTGGCGGCAGGATCCAGCAAGCGATTCTCGAATTTCATTCCCAAGGACAGTCCAAGTTGCTCCAGCTTCGCCTTGATTTCGTTTAGTGATTTCTTCCCGAAGTTACGGTACTTGAGCATTTCCGGTTCTGACTTGGTTGCAAGTTCCCCAACAGTGGTAATGTTTGCGTTGTTCAAGCAATTGGCTGCACGGACGGAAAGCTCGATTTCGTTGACACTCATGCCGAGAAGGTTTTTTAGCCTGTTTTGTTCCTCGCTCACCTCCTTGGAATGGCTTTCGAATTCAATTTGCTCTTCGCTTATTTGATCAAAAACGTCCAAATGATGCCGAAGTATAGCGGCGGACTGCTTGAGTGCGTCATCAGGTGAAATCCGTCCGTCGGTGTTAACCTCAAGGATAAGTTTGTCGTAATCGGTCATCTGCCCGACACGAGTGTTTTGCACATCGTATTTTACGAGTTTGACTGGACTGTATAGAGCGTCGACGTTAATCACCCCGATGGCTTGATCGTCTGTTTTGCTATCTTCGCCCAGGCAAAATCCTCTGCCAACGGATACGGTCATTTCGGCAAAGATCTTTTGCTTTCTGTCCGTAGTAAGAATAAGCTGTTCGGGATTTTTGATTTCTATCCCTTCGGAAGGCGATATGTCCGCCGCCGTGATATCGCCTTCCTTTTCAACTTCCAAAGTCAGAACTACGTCCTCGGCTTTGTGGCTGATGATAAGAATTTTTTTGAGGTTAAGAACGATATCCGTCACATCCTCAACAATGCCATCCACACTTTGAAACTCATGCTGGACACCATCTATTTTTAATGAAGATATCGCTGCTCCCTCGATTGAGCTGAGAAGCACCCGACGGAAAGCATTCCCGATGGTATGTCCATAACCAGACTCAAAGGGGTCGGCTGTAAACATTGCATACTTTTCGTTTGCTGTTTTCTCGTCTTTAATGAGGCGATTAGGTAGTTCGAACTTTCCGAGTCTTGTGGCCATAATATTTTATTTATTTGGGGAACTGTAAATGGAATGAAAAATTATCGACTGTAGAATTCCACAACCAATTGAACGTTTATGCTTTGCTCGAGTTCATCTGCCTGAGGAAACCGTGAAACCGTTCCTTGGAGAGAGTCGGCATTTACATCCACCCAAGGTGGGGCAGGGTGGTATTGAGAACCTTCGAGGTTTCTCGTCGCCAATTGCCTTGATGAAGTTTTTTCGCGTACCCCGATTTCGTCACCAACTGAAACATGGTAGCTTGGGATATCGACTTTAATGCCGTTAACCAAAATATGCCCATGGTTGACAAATTGACGCGCCGCCTGCCTGGTCTTGGCAAAGCCCAAGCGGTAAACGACGTTATCCAAGCGGGTTTCAAGCATCGTAAGAAATACCTCACCTGTTACACCTTTACGGCTTTTGGCTTTTTCAAACATATTTCTAAACTGCTTCTCCGTCAGGCCATACATGATCCTAAGCTTTTGCTTTTCAATCAAGCCTTGCCCATAATCACTAACCTTCCTTCGGAAATTAGGTCCGTGTTGACCAGGAGGGTAGGTTCTTCTTTCGAATGCTTTGTTGGCGGGGAAAATCGCCATTCCAAAGCGCCTGTTAATTCGAGTGGTTGGTCCGGTATATCGAGACATGGTATAAAGTTTCCTTGAAGGGTTTGTCAGGTCGTGTGATTATACACGCCTTCTTTTTGGCGGACGGCATCCGTTGTGAGGGACGGGGGTTACATCAATAATCGAAGTTACGCTGAAACCCAAACTTTGCAGAGCCCGGATTGCAGAGTCGCGCCCCATTCCGGGTCCCTTAACTTTTACCAGAACCTCTTTCATGCCATGAGACATTGCAGCCTTGCCCGCATCTTGGGTAACGACCTGAGCTGCGTATGCAGTAGATTTTCTTGATCCGCGAAAGTTGCATTTTCCTGAACTGGACCATGAAATGACATTCCCTTTCATGTCGGAAAACGAAACCTTGGTGTTGTTGAAGGTCGCAACAATGAAGCAAATGCCTGACGTAATATTTTTACTGCCTTTTGCTTTTCTAATCTTTACCTGCTCCAAGTTGGCCCCCAGCAAATCGGCCGCGGTTTCTTCCTTCTTTTCAGAATTCTCGTCGGAGTCGGATTTAGCTTCGCCATCTTTTGAAGATTCATCCGATTGATCGTCGGAAGACTTTTTCGGCTTGGCTGGTGCTGCCTTTTGCTTTTCAGCTGGTTTCTCCGCTTCAGCCGCCTTCTCGGCTTCTGCAGGTTCGTCAGCCTCTGCTACCTTCTCGGTTTCCGCAGGCGCTTCAGATTCGGCTTCCGCTTCCGCTTCCACGGGAGCTTCGGCTTCCTTCTCGGCTTCTGCAGGTTCGTCAGCCTCTGCTACCTTCTCGGTTTCCGCAGGCGCTTCAGATTCGGCTTCCGCTTCCGCGGGAGCTTCTGCTTCCTTCTCGGCTTCTGCAGGTTCGTCAGCCTCTGCTACCTTCTCGGTTTCCGCAGGCGCTTCAGATTCGGCTTCCGCTTCCGCGGGAGCTTCTGCTTCCTTCTCGGCCTCTGCAGGTTCGTCAGCCTCTGCTACCTTCTCGGTTTCCGCAGGCGCTTCAGATTCGGCTTCCGCTTCCGCGGGAGCTTCTGCTTCCTTCTCGGCCTCTGCAGGTTCGTCAGCCTCTGCTACCTTC
>Ga0315322_10001261_pt1 | contig 19588 bp, 14 predicted proteins | sample M110021515metaG_FD_203461 | JGI IMG/M metagenome (GOLD analysis project Ga0315322, IMG submission 203461) | Ammonia-oxidizing marine archaeal communities from Monterey Bay, California, United States - M1 100m 21515 | ecosystem: Environmental > Aquatic > Marine > Intertidal zone | place: USA...
AGCTTGTTGATGAATCTTCTAATAGTAATTTGATAAATTATAACAGTGAAAAGTTATTTGTTCCTGCATCCATTCAGAAACTTTTCACTACTGCTACAGCTTTAGAGGTTTTGCCTTCTAATTTTTCTTTTGTAACAAGAGCTTTTATATCTGGAGAATTAGATTCTATTTCCGGAATTGTTAATGGAAATTTGTTAGTTACTGGTAGCGGTGATCCAAGTCTTGAAAGCTCATATTTTACAAATAAAAGCTTTATTAAAGAGCTAAAAGAAATTCTTTCTTCTAGAGCTATTAAAGGATTTTCTGGAAGTTTAATTTTAATTGATGATGATAAAGATATTTATCAAGTCAATAGTAATTGGCTTTGGGGAGATATAGGGAATTATTATGGGGCTGGAGTCTCTAATTTTTCTTTTAGAGATAATATGATTGAAGTTTATTTTAATTCATCAACTAAAATTGGTGAGCTTTCTGAAATAGCTAAAATTTATCCTGAAAATATACATTTAGAGATTGAAAATAAAGTTGTTTCTGGAGAGTCGTCAAAAGATTTAGCATATGGTTTTGGAGGACCTTACAATACTAAAAGAACAATTGAAGGGGAGATTCCTGCAGGAAAAAATAATTTTAAGGTAAAAGTTTCAATGCACAATCCTGCAGCTTTTTTTAAAGCTGAATTAAATAAATTAATTCATTTTAAAAACATCGAACTTGATAATTCTATTATAGATACGTTACTAAATTATAATTCACCAACAATTATGGATTTGTTAACTCATATGAATTATAAAAGCAATAATAATTATACTGAACACATTTTATTAAAATCCATTAAAAATCTTAATGGTGTTGAGAATATTGAGTTAGCGGCATTAAAAATGAACGAATTTTGGACTGAAAAATTAGCATTTAATAAAACTTTTAATACTGTTGATGCTTGCGGTTTATCAAGGAAAAATTTAGTTTCTCCTGATATCATGAATAAATTATTAGTATATGTTTTAAATCAAAAAAAATACAACTTTATTAAAACACTCCCTGTAGCAGGGGTTTCAGGTACCCTTAAGTACTTGGGTAGAGGATCTGTAATTGAGAATAATTTTATTGGAAAAAGTGGGTCGATGGATGGTGTAAAATGCTATTCAGGTTATTTTTTGAAAAGAAATAAAAGATATCCATTCACAATTATGGTAAATAATTTTACTTGTTCAAGTGCTATGCTAAAGACTGAAATTGTTGATTTAATGATTGGAATTTACAATAACCTGTAATTAAGGGAATTTAGGAGTTTTTGAAAAATCCGGATCACGTTTTTCTAAGAATGCATTCCTGCCTTCTTCTGCTTCATCTGTTCCATAAGCAAGCCTAGTTGCTTCACCAGCGTAAACTTGCTGTCCGACTAAACCGTCATCAATAAGGTTAAATCCAAATTTTAGCATTTTAATGGCTGTAGGACTTTTTTTCATTATTTCCTGACTCCATTCATAGGCTGTTTTCTCAAGCTCTTTATGAGGAACAACTTTGTTAACCATTCCCATTTCATATGCTTCTTGAGCAGAGTAATTTAAGCCTAAAAAGAAAATCTCTCTAGCTCTCTTTTGTCCAACCTGTCTAGCTAAATAAGCAGACCCAAAGCCACCATCAAAGCTTGCTACGTCTGCATCAGTTTGTTTAAATATTGCATGTTCTTTACTTGCTATAGTCATGTCACAAACAACATGAAGGCTATGGCCTCCACCTACTGCCCAACCTGGAACAACAGCAATAACAACTTTATTCATGAATCTAATTTGACGCTGTACATCAAGAATATTAAATTTATTTACACCATCAAGACCTTGGTAACCTCTTTTTGCACGCACTCGTTGGTCTCCACCAGAACAAAATGCCCATCCACCGTCTTTTGCAGAAGGACCTTCACCAGTAATTAGAACTACACCAATCTCTTGACTTTCATGACAAATGACAAGTGCTTCTAATAATTCATCTACTGTTTTAGGGCGAAATGCATTTCTTACTTCGGGACGATTAAATGCGATGCGGGCAACTCCATCGGCTATTTTGAAGGTTATGTCTTCGTATTCTTTGATGGTTTTCCAATCTATCATTTTCATTTTTTTTATAAAATTAAAATTATTTAGCTTTTAATTTCTTTAAAATAGGAGCTTAGAACCTCACTATTTTTTGCAGTTTTAGTATTTATTTCTAAAATAGTAAGAGAAGAGCTTTTAAAAAGTTTATTAAGTTGCTCCTTTGTTTCTTCAATAGAAGAAGCATGCAAATAGTTTACATTATGAGCGTTTGCTATTGCTTTTAAATTTGCTGTATTGTTACTTACAAAGTTTTCTTGCGAGAATTGGGTAGTTGATGCACCGGGGATAATTTTAAATATACCTCCGCCATTATTGTTTAGTACAATAATTTTTAAATTTTTTGGAACGTAATTATTCCAAAGTGCATTAGAATCATATACAAAACTCAGGTCACCTGTTATTAAAATAGTATCATTTTTATTTACTAAAGCTGCTCCTAATGCGGTAGATGTGGATCCATCAATTCCACTAACACCTCTATTTCCATTAAAAGTTAATTTTTTTGAATTATTAAATAGTTGAGCATACCTAACACTTGTACTATTTCCAAGATGAATATTTACATTTGTTGGAATAGATTTGTGGATTAATTCATGAGCTTTTAAATCTGACCATGGAGCGTTTTTGAAAAAAGCTAAATGATTTTTTTCAGAAATATAAAACTCTTTTAACCAGATTGATTTATAAGTTCCTTTGGATGACAAATTAATTTTAGAGATGAAGTTATTGAAGAATACTTCTTCTTTCATTGGAATAATTCGAGTTAATGATGTGAAAACATCCATTACTTTTTCTTCATCATTTACATGCCAATGTTGTTTAGGATTAAATTTTCTGAAAAGAGTTTTAATTTTTTTAGAGATTATAGCTCCACCTAAAGAAATTATAAGTTCAGGGTTGAAGTCAGGATTTCCATTTATTCTTTCAAGTGTTCTGTCTATGCATTGAATGAAGTTTTCACCAAATAAATTAGAAGTAGATTCTGTTAAAATAACAGTTTGTTCATCATTACTAAGTTTATTTAGTAATGAATTTAATTTTTCATTTTTGTAATTAAGGCCACAAATAATTATTTTTTTTGAGAAAGAATTCCACTGATTAGTTAATAAATTTAATTCTTCATTTTTTAATGATTTATCAAGTTTAGTTAGCTCAATCTTATTTCTTTTAGTTGAACTTCTTACAGTTTCGTATAAAGGCTCTCTAAAAGGCAAGTTAATATGAACAGGGCTCTTAGATTGTAAACATAAATTAATAGCTTCATTTGTTATTCTACCTGACTGCCATAATGTGTCTGGATTTTCATCAACCGGGAATTGAAAGCTTCCTGCAATGTAATTGTTGTAAATGGCATTTTGTTTTATTGATTGCCCTTCTCCTTGATCAATCCACTCGGGAGGTCTATCTGCAGTTAGAACAATTAATGGGATTTTTTGATAAAATGCTTCACAAATTGCAGGAGCATAATTCAAAGTTGAACTTCCAGAAGTGGAACAAATAATTACAGGTTCTTGTAATTGTTGAGCCATACCCATTGCAATAAACCCAGCAGATCTTTCATCTACAATAACTTTGGTATTAAAGAATTTATTATTTCTAATTGCTATGACAATTGGTGCATTTCTAGAACCAGGAGAGAAGATAACATTCTTAATGTTGTGTTTTTGTAATAAATCCGTTAGTATTTGTATTCTTTCAAATGAAGTTGTCATAGAACGAATTTCATCATTTTTTTACAATAGACAATAAAGTTTGACTTTTAATCTGTGTTTCTTCCCACTCGTCATTTGCAACACTTAAGTTGGTAATCCCTCCTCCAACATAAATAAAGAGATTTGTTTTATTAATTTTCATGCACCTTAAGTTTACATAGAGATTGATAGTTTCATTAGAAATTTCTCCTAAATAACCGCAATATAAACCTCTTGAATGTTGTTCGTGTTTACATATATTCTCTATGGCTTTTTTAACAGGAAATCCGCTTATAGCTGGAGTAGGATGTAACTCATTGACAAGATTGATTATCGATTTATTGGTTTTAAACTTAAAAGATGATTTTAGGTGTGCTACATTACCAGCTTTAACAGTTTTTAAATCAGTTTCACAAGAAACTTCATTTGTAAGTTTTAGTAATTTTTTTTCTATAAATTGTTTAACATACCTCTGTTCTTCTATTTCTTTATAGCTCCAATTGATATTTTTTGACCATTTTTTACTTCCTGCTAATGCAGTTGTTGAGTAAAAAGATTTTGAATTTCCAGTAATTAATTCTTCTGGAGATGCTCCCATCCACATTCCCATACTAGGATGGTTTAATACATAATTAAATGAATGATTGTATTTATTACATAGATCTTTAAAAATGGAATAAATATTTTTGGTGGGATTAGTTTCTTTAATTATTCTACTTAAAATGATTTTATCAACTTTTTGGGTGGAACAAAGTTCTATGAATTTTTGAGCAGTTTCTAAGTAAGTTTCTTTTGATGAAATTAATGGAGAAACTAAATTGCAATCTGTTGTTATTACAACATCAGTTGTTAAATCCTCTTTTTTGCCAGTGAGAAAGAAGGTGTTATTTTTTTTAAATTCTGATAGAACAAATGTAGAAGAAGCTTCTTTTTGTTGAGTCCAAGCGCCTTTTATTAAATAAAGATTTTTACTATTTGGTAATCGGAAAATGACAAAACTATCTTTATTACTTAGTAGCATTAAAAATTATCGTTTTAAAATCATCATGGTTAAACGTGCGATACTAATCATTTTTCCTTTTTCGTCTTTCACCTCAATATTCCATATGTGTGTAGTTCTTCCATAATGAATAATTTTCCCTGTAGCATATACAAAACCACTATAAGCACTTCCTACATGGTTCGCGTTGATTTCAATTCCCACAGCATAATGAGTAGAACTATCTATAATAAAATGTGAACCACAACTACCTACAGTTTCAGCTAAAGCAACACTTGCTCCGCCATGAAGTAAACCCATAGGTTGGAAAGTCGTTTCGTCAACAGGCATTTTTGCAATAATAAAATCTTCGCCTATTTCTGTAAATTCAATATTAAGATGAGTTACAAGTGTGTTTTTAGAAATAATGTTTAGATGTTCAGGTTTTAAATCTTTAGGTATCATAACTCAAAAATAAGCAACCTTTTTAACACTAAATAAAAAAGACCTCAAAAAGAGATCTTTTATTAAAGCAATATTGATTATTCACTTATAAACAATCGTTTGGTTGTTTTGCCAGAATTTGATGTGATAGATAAGTAATAAAAGCCAGAAGGAAAATCAGTTAAATTATAATTTATTCTAGTAGATTTTATTTTATTTAAATCTTCAACTATTATTAGCTGACCAATAGAATTATGTATTTCTAAATTCAGTTCTTGAAACTCATTTAAATCAATTAAGATTTCAAAATTCCCATTATTAGGGTTTGGGGTTACAGAAATTGAATTTTCTAAATTAACATCTTCTATATTTACAGCACCTACGTTTATTGTCAATTGACTTGTGTTTATACAACCGTTTAATGTTCCTGTAAGTGTAACAGTGTAAATTCCAGAACTAGCATAGGTGTGTGATGGGTTGGTTTGTGTAGACGAATTTCCATCTCCAAAATCCCATGAATATGAAGTTGCTCCTGATCCAGCACTACTAAAAGTAACCGTGCCACCAACAAGTATAGTGGTGACATTTGCTGATGCATTTACCGTAGGAGCGGCAGAAACTGAAATAGTTGATGTTACAGGGTTTCCTGCACAAGTTCCGTTTTGACCTACTACAGAATATGTTGTTTGATTAGTTGGGTTAACCGTAATAGATGACCCAGAAGACCCGGTGTTCCAGCTGTAAGTTTGTGCACCAGAAGCTGAAATGGTAACGCTTTCACCTGCACAAATGGTTGCAGTACTTGGATTTAGTGTTACAGTTGGTGCAGAGTTTACAATAATAATAACACTGGCATTGTCAGTGCAGCCATTTGCATCTGATACAACCACATTATAAGTTGTCGTAGTTGTAGGGGAAACAACATGAGATGATCCGCCTCCTAAACCATTATCCCATTGGTATGTTCCTCCAGTACCTGCTCCTGCAGCAGAAATGGAAGCCGAGTTTCCTGCACAAATACTTTGACTTGAGCTAATAGAAGCTGTTACACCTCCTAAATTTGTAAGAGTAATTGTGCTGGTTTCAGAACAACCACCATTATCATCTACTAATATGTCATATGTACCGGGAGATAAATTTGAAAAAGTTCCTGTTGATTGATACGTGTTTCCGCCATCAACACTGTATTGATAAGGTCCAGTTCCGCCAGTTGCAGTAATTGATATTTGTCCATTATTACTTCCACAAGATGCATTTGTAGTAGATGGATTTATTGCTAAACCAGAAGAGCATCCTCCACATAAAATTGGTCGAATATAATGTGAGAAGCTATATGTTCCTCCCCAAGCTGTTTGCATATCATACCAAGTTCCATCATCCCATTGTTCCCAACCCGAGTTAGGAGTTAAATCGAAAACGGAATTTGTGATTATTCCCAAAGAATCTTGACCACCAGGGTAACTAGCAAAACCATTCATAGTAATTCCACAATATATAGTATTTCCATTTATAGTAACAGAACTAGGGAAGTTAACAGTGTATATGCCATTTCCTGAAGTTGAAGAAGCAATTGACGCTAAACTTACTTGTGTGGTAGCAATTATTGATCCAGGTTGTCCTGAATTGTCATCCCAAACATTGAAGTCTACTGTAGCACCATTTCCACCATCATTCACTGAGTATAAAAAAAGCTCCATACCTGTTATACTATTATATGGTGTGTAATTAGAATAAGCTTCAGCTTTAGAAAGGTCTCCATATCCATTCCATCCAGAAATAAAACCACCGTTATTTGTACTGTATAACCTTAAAGTATCTGCAGCAGAAATATTTAATAAAGTATCGCAACCAGATGTGCTTCCAGGATTTGTAACTGTAATATTTATAGTTGTTGTACAGTTTCCATTTGCATTACCAGCTGTAAGTTCCACAACATATGTTCCAGGATTTGAGTAGGTAACTGAGCCTGGATTTTGAACTGTAGATGTGCTTGGATTAACTCCACCTAAAGAGGTGTTGTCAAAGTTCCAAGACCATGAATTTGGAGTTCCACTTGAAGCATCAGAAAAATTAACAGTTCCACCAGCTGTTATAGATGTCGTACTAACGTTTATAGAACACGTAGGAGGATTGTTTTGATTACATGGTTCATACGCACCATCTAAAATTGTTGCACCTGTATTTGTAGGATCTAACCAAGGTTGTAGTTGTGCTGTAGAACCAGTTCCATTTCCATTCCAATTGGTAGAGAATTTCCCATATAAATCAGGTGATCCAGTTGCAGTGCAATAGGAACTCCCTCCAGAAAGTTGACCTACAACTCTACCGTTTTGGTCAAAAATTGGAGATCCAGAAGACCCCCCTTCAGTTACGCCATGACCGTTTGTAGTAGCTGACCAATAAACTCTCCAGTGAGCATTGTTTGCTCCTCCATTGTAAGAGGTGCTTGATAAGTTAGATGTGTAAGTAGATATTTTTTTTGCTGAACCAGCAGGGTGATGTACACTTACACCAGAACTAGCAGCGCTAGATCCAGCATTCCATCCAGCAAAGAATGCATTGTATGAAGCTGGAACATTGCTTCCAAGCTCAACTAAATAATAATCTGAGCCAGCCACTTGATTCGTTGAAGGTGAGAAAATACCACTTCCAGAGGATGACCTAACCGTCCCATTAATCATTGTTTGATTCCCTTTTGATGGATCACTACCATTAGAATTGGGTTGGCAAGAAGATTTTTGATAATTCCAATACCAGGTCCAACCTGATAATGAACTATTAGCATCTTTTTCACCGCAATGCCAAGCTGTTAAAATGTATGGTGTGCAATCTTGAGAGGTATTGTTTAATAATGATGCTGAACACACATAATATCCAGCACCTTGTTGAAATGTATAATGAACAGCTGCGTCAATTTGTTCTCCCCAACCAACATTTTCAGGTGAACAAGCTACATCAATTTGACACGGGTCTGCTTTTAAAAATAAATCGTCATCTTTTCCAGACGCTTCTTTTATAAACGGATTTACAAAGTCTTCAACTCCTCTAAATATGTACACAACATTTGAGATTTGAATGATAGGATTTTCTGTTACATTTTTAGGAGCATAATATTCTAACCATGTAGTCTCTCCTTGAATCATTTGAGTATGAGTAATGGGATTGTTAAAGTTTCTTTCAGATTCAAATTTCCCTAAAATGTGATTTTTTAAGTTGTTATATAAAAATATTTCAGCTCCATTGGGAATGTAAAAACAACTGTAATGTAAAGCAAGTGCTAAAGCATCTTGAGAATAAATTTTAAGTCTCCAAATTTTATCACCGTTAGCTAACGTAGTCCATGTTCCAGCATTATTGGTATTAATATTTACAGGCGTTGAAAGACCTATTTGATAAGCTCCTTTGTCAGTTGGTAAATTGTTTAAAAGAGAAGTTGCTGGTTTAGCAATTTGTTTAGTCTGAATTTGAGCTTTAGGTAGATTGTTTTGAAAAGAGTAGGGTAACCCTCCATTGCTAATTTGTGTATAAAAAGTTTGAAGTCCAAAAGTTAAAAATAAGGACAATAGAATTTTACTTAACTGTTTCATAAGTTATCTTAATTGTTTTGAAAATGGTTAATAAATTAGATATCAGAATCTTCTGATTTAGCCTTTTGTTTAGGAGTAGTAGTTGCTTTTTGCTTTTCAACATCTAACATCTGAACTTTCACTGCTTTAACTGTATTGCCTTTCTTTTCTACGGTTTGTACTTTAGGTTCTGCAGATTTTAGCAACACTTTTTCAGATTTTTTATCTGTTGAAGAAGAGGTCTTGTTTTGTGCAATAGTTGAACCAAATGCAACTATTAAAAACAATAAAAGTAGATTTATTTTTTTCATGTAAATAAAATTAAAATTTAAATTTTGAAAGCATATAATAACAACGCTATTTATTTATCTTGGTTGTTTATAGTTTTGTAATTATTTTTAAAAATTAACAATTTTATTTAAATAATTCTAAATTGATTAGAATTATTATTTTCAAAAAAATGCATGCAAAAGAGAATACTACTTGTTGAAGATGAAGAACATTTGCACGAAGCAATTAAAATGAACCTAGAAATGGAGAACTATTTAGTTACTTCAGTTTACAAGGGAAAAGATGCCATATCAAAATTTAAATTAGGACGATATGACTTAATAATTTTAGATGTAATGTTGCCTGGAATGAACGGGTTTGATATTTGTCAAACAATTCGTTTGGAAGATAAAAACACCCCAATTCTTTTTTTAACGGCAAAGAACTCTTCTCAGGATAGGGTTAAAGGATTAAAGGTTGGAGGGGATGATTATTTGGCAAAACCGTTCAATTTAGAAGAATTGATGCTTCGATTAGAAAATCTAATAAAACGATCTAGTTCAGAAAACAACGAAGTGCTTATAGATCAATTTAATTTAGGTAGTTTCACAATTAATTTTAAATCTTACGAAGTTATTTCAGAATCTGGAGAAAAAACAAGATTAACTCAGCGACAGTTGATGCTTCTAAGGTTATTAATTGAAAAAAGAAATCAGGTTGTTAGTAGACAAGAAATATTGGAAAAAATATGGGGATATGATGTATATCCATCTACTAGAACTATAGACAATGTGATTTTAGCATTTAGAAAGATTTTCGAGAAAAATGTTAATCCGCATACCTATTTTAAATCAATCAGAGGCGTAGGTTATAAATTAACTCCTTAGTCTAACACATCATACAATATTTACTTTTGATGTCGTGTTTAAATTCTAAATCATCTTGCATTAAATTTTGAGCAAATTCAACTAAATAATTTTCAAATTTTAAAAATATTTCTTCATTAAGTGTGTCATTATTATTGAATGTTAGGTTTATGAATTTTGCTTTAGGGTTTTTTAAAGATAAAATTGAAGATATAAGGTTTGTTTCAGCACATTCTTTATTGTATAAATAAGCATATAGCATTAGCTGAAGAGAATAGCTCTGAGTTGAAAATGACTTAAAAGTTTTTAATGAAACCTCACTATTAGAAATGAAACCACTTTTGTAATCTACAATTCGAATTCCATCTTTATTTTCATCAATTCTATCAATTTTAGCTTTAACTTTAAATTCAATTTTCTTGCCTTTATAATCTGCTTCTAAAACACATTCTACTTTTTTTTCTATTCCTAAAATTTTATAGTTACCATTTTCAGCAATGTTCTCTTCTTCATTTTTCAATAGTGCTTCTAAGCATTTAACGGCTTGGTGATACATTAATGCATTGTGTCCTTCTTTGTATCTGCCATCAGGAAATTTGGCTGCAAATTCTTTTTCTAATATGGCTGTTGAATTACTTTTAATTTCTTTTAATGCAGCTTTGTTTATTGTTTGGTTTTCGTTAAATAGTTTTTCTAAAGTTAAATGAAGAATATTTCCCCAAGTGCTGTTTTCTATGTCTTCTTCAATTTTTTCTTCCTCTTGTAACTTAATAATATACTTGTAATAAAAATCCAGTGGACAGACCAAGAATTTTTTAATTGATGAAGCTGATAAACCTCTTTTAAATAAAGAAGAAATTTCTTCAATTGAAAACTCATTCTGGGTGATGGTAGGCTTGGTAAATGATTTATAATTAAAATTAAAATGTTTCTTTTTTACACTAATATTTTTAGAATTGGCTATTTCTTTTTCAATTTGGTAAATAAATCTACTTGGCTCTGCTGAACCTATTTTAGATTTCTCACTAGATGAATAAATTAGCTCAATCTTTTTCGCTCTTTGAATGGACCTATAAAAGTAATAACTATACATTGCATCTTTCTCTGAGATTCCAGGGAGGTTATAGTGTTTTTTAATGTCTGATGGAATTAAAGATCCGTCAAATTCTGATCCTGGAAGATGAGATTCGTTGCAAGAAACTAATATTACATGCTCAAAATCTAGCGCTCTACTCTCTAAGAAACCCATAACCTGAAGACCAGCTAAAGGTTCTCCAAAAAATGGAATAGTTAATCTAGACCATTTGTTTAAAATAACTCTAATTAATACTGAAATTGAAATTTCATTTTTTAAAGAGTAATGTTGAATGTAGTTTTTAATTTTTAATAATTCTTCCAGCATTATTAAGATACACTCCTTTTCTATCTTATCATTTATCTTTTTTTCTATTCTAGATAAGTATTCTGAAAAGTGTTTTATAAAATCTAAAGCTTTTTCTATTGATTTTAAATGAATAAAATCTAAGTGATTTTCAATTTCAGGAAAATTTTTAATTAGCTCATTAAGTTCAATAAACTTTATGTTTTTCTTTAGCTTATTTTTCCAGTAAATTGTATTTGTTAGGGCTTTTGAAATTAAATTTTTAAATATTGGTAGTAAAAATAATTCTTCAATAAATTGATAATGCAATTTGTTACCACTCCAATAATCTCTTTTATTTCTTTTGTCAAATAGGGTTAGTAATTCATTTAAAAAACCATATGTATATGTGTTGTTGATAGGATACCCCATCGTAATATTTAAAGAATTTATATTGTGAGGAATATTGTTTATTAGTGGATTAATAACTTGCTCGTTAATTAAATAAATTGCACATGAAGGGCTCTTAATGTTCTCTTTTTCTAAGATAGCAGCAACTGTTTGTACTTGCTCAACATCATTATTGACTTCGTAAATATTGATTTCTTTCTTACTGTTGTCAAAGTGTTTGGGTAATTTTATAGTATTGAAAATTGCCGATTTTCGATAGAAAAAACCTGCTTCATGTTTTTTGTCATTTCCATAGTATCCATCTCCATCAAAATAAGCTTTTGAACCATTTGTTTTTAGGTAAGTGCTTATTATTTTTTCTTCAGAAATACTTAAGGCATTTAATCCAATAAAATAAAATGATTTAGAATGGTCGATTAAATCTAAATTAATACTATTGGCCACTCTTCTATATATATTCCCTTCAGTTGATAGTCCCTTTTTGAATAGTTGTTTGTTAAAATGACTGTATAGCAGGCCTAAATTTTTCCAAAATTCAACATAATCCACCTGATTTTCTGTAAGATTGGATTCATTTAGACTCCAATTTTCAATCTCATTTACAGATCTTAAGTCAAATATGAATTCGTTTGCATCTATTAAGTATTTATCTATCAGGTTAAAATCATTTAGAATTAATGGAGCAAGATGTATAAATTCATCTAGAGTCTTCAAATCTGAATTAACCATTTGATGTGAACTGTAAAGCTCTAATTCTGCTTCAAAGCCATTAGTTAGGGTAAGCTCAGATAATGAATATATAAATTCATTAATTGTCGTGATTTTTGGAAGAAAAACTGTCTCATTGATGTGTTTTGAAATAATTTTTTTGAAATGTAATCCTGCTCTTCTAGATGGTAAAACAATAATACAGTTTTTTAAATTTTGCTTATTATTTGTTTTTAAGATGTCATTAATTGTTTCATCAAGAAATGTTATCATGAATTGAAATGTTATTTAGGCACTAATTTAATTTCTTATCATCTGTAGTAAGATAATTGTAACTAAGTTAACAGAAAAAGAATGATTCTAAGGGTTTTTAATCACATCCCAAGTATGATCTGCTAATAATTTAACTGCTGCAATAAATGTATAAGGACATTCTTTTCTCCCCCAATCATCATTGGATATCATTGAAAGAATAAATTTTGTGTCACTTTTTTTGTACAAATAGTATACATGAGAGATTAATGGCTCAAATCGAATTTCAGCATTATAAATTTGTTCTGAAATATCAATTCTAGTTTTAATTTTGTTTGCTTGCATAGCAAGTGTTTCCATTTGCTCTTTAATTTGAAGCAACTGTGTATTTGTTTGCTCTTGCATTGCCGAAAGAGCTTTGTGCTTAATATCTCCTTGTTTAGAGGGTATTATGGGGAATCCACCACGATGATGACTATAGGTAAGCGTATTTGGAGTTTCAGTAATGTTGTCTTTATCTATAGGATTTATAAATTCAACATTATCATTGTCGTTTTCCTTCATATTATAAAATTATTATTTAAGCAGATATAAAACAGATCTTGTTTAATTTTAATGAGGATCAGAAAAGTTTGGATTATTGATGAATTCGACATCAGAAAGAGTTAATAAAAAGGCTTTTAATTCTATTCTTTCTTGAGGATTAAGTTGTACGCCACCTTGTTGAGCAAATTCTATTAGTGGGTCTATGTTAGGCGAATCAGCATGAATTTCTAGACTGTAAAAATTTACAACTTCATCAATAGTTTCAAATCTACCATCGTGCATGTATGGTCCGCTAAACTCAATGTTTCTAATAGAAGGAACTTTAAATTTGTAATAATCTAAAGGATTATTAGTGACTAAGCCCCTGCCTGTATCTATTGGGTTTTGATCAAGACCATTATTTTTAAATGAATAATCAGTACCTAAAATTCCGCCATGACAATGAAAACAATCACCTCCAGATAAACTGTTAAATGAGTCAAATCCTGCACTTTCTTCAGGTGTGAATGTGGTTTCATTTCTTATGACTTTATCATATTTTGAGTTGGTTGAGACCATTGTTCTTAAAAATTGAGCTAAAGCTTTTGCAGCGTGTGTGGAATCGGGATTTAGGGTTTGAAAAGCATTATAGAATAATGTTGTATATAGATTGTCATTTTTAATTTCATTAAAAAAATGAGTCCAATTTTCATCCATTTCAGTTGAATCCATTACTGGAAGAAGTACTTGCTGTTCAAGTGTAAGAACTCTTCCGTCCCAAAAAAAATTGTTAGCCCAAGCTAAATTTTGTAATACCATAGAATTTCTTTTACCAACGGAGCCATTAATTCCAGTTGATAGCGCTTCAGGGTCAGAGAATGCACTTTCAGGTAGATGACAACTAGCACAAGTCATTGTATTGTCTCCGCTAAGTCTTGGTTCCCAAAATAAATGTCTTCCTAATAAAATTCCTTCTTCAGTTAATGGGTTGTCTTCGGGGATTTCCATTGGAGGGAAATTTGATGGTAGGTCAATTGAAACAAATGTGGGATTATAATAATAGTTAATAGTTTCTTTTTTTCTACAAGAAAATAGAACTAAAAAGATGAGAATTATTGTAATTAACTTATTCATTTATTCAAAGTTAATTAATGTTGAATTAAATAAAATATTGTTTATGTCTAACTTATTATTGAATTTGTAAAACATTTATACCATTATTTGAAATTGCATCTGCAAGGGTTGGGTCGTCTGTTGTGTGTGTGAAATTATTAGTACTTAAATCAATTCCATCAAAAAACCTTGACCAATCAACCTTAAATTCTAAAATCTCGTTTTCTCCTTCTTCTACAATAAGATTTACAATTATGTCATTAATTTCAGCTGTTAAACCATCATTTCCGATATGGAAGACAAAGTTTTCTCCTGCATCGAAATTGTTGTTGCCGTTTTTATCTACTAAACCCTCAAGAACTATGAATAAATAGCTCCAATTTTGAGCACTACTTCCCATTTGCCAATGCATACTTGGACTTTGATATGAAAGAGCATTATCACTATTGTAAATGGCAGGATCGAGGTGGTTTGTAGTTAGGTCAACCCCCATTAGAAGATTTAATTCTTGATAGATACCCGGAATTACAGCTCCTAAATTATATGATGTAGTTGTTGGATCTATTAATACATAGTTGTTGGTTGAATCAATAGTGTTTTCAGATGTGTTAATATATTTTGGTTTCCCTAGGTAAAAAGTCGCTCTTGAAAATTGAATTTGATTTCCAAAATTGTCTTGATAAATAGAGTCAAAAGAAAATGATTTGTTTTCAAAAACATGAGAGGTGTTAATTACTAAAGATGCAATATTTGGAATTATTGAATCGTAAAGACATGTTCCGTTATCAACTTCAGCACTACTATTGAAATTATTTGCTGAAGGGTCGGTACATCCTTTTTTTCTACAGGATATAAAAGTGATTCCTATCAAAAATGTAAATAGAATTAATTTTTTCATTTAATAAATTTAATGTTTTAAAGACACATTTAAATAGTTAAAGGTTGTTCAGGTGTCTTATTTTTTAATTTTAAAGGTCTCAATAAAATTGAATTAAAGTTATTACTATTTTACCTTATATTAAATGATTTTAATCAGTTTTAGCACTGTGTTTTTAAAAAAAATAGTTTAAAATATAAAACTCATTCAGATACTTTATTTTTAAATAAAGTGCTCGGCAATTAATTTATTTTAACTTTAATCAATGAGTGTCTCTAACGGATTTTCTTCTCTTAAAGTATATCGGTCGTCTGCTGGTTCTGGAAAAACTTTTACTCTTGTAAAAGAATATCTTAAAATCATATTTGCTTCAAAAAGTGATTTTGCTTTTAAAGAAGTGTTGGCCATTACTTTTACCAATAAAGCGGCTAATGAAATGAAGAGTCGTATTATTGAAGTGTTAGAAAAATTGTCAAATTCAGATACTGAATTATTGAATATTTACTCTGAAGAAACAAACTTGACAAGATTAAAATTAATTGAAAAAGCTAATCAAATTCTTTCCAGAATATTACACAATTACAGCGATTTTAGTGTGTTTACCATTGATAAGTTCACTCACCGATTAATTAGAAGCTTTAGTCAAGAACTTGGACTTTCATTGAATTTTAATGTTGAACTTAATGAGAAAGAGTTTTTAAATAGCGCTGTTAAAAAATTCCTTTCAAATATTGGTAGTGATAAACAGCTCACTATTTATTTAAATGAATTCATTGAACAATCTTTAGGCGATAGTGTAAAGTCTAACATAGAAACTCAATTAGCAGGATTTCAGAAGCTTATTTTTAAAGGTAATAGAGATGATCAACTTCAAAACATTAAGCATATTCCTCTTGAGGGTTTTTCTAAAATTAGAAAAGCTCTTTTTAACGAGCTTAAGGAAATAGAAAAAAACACATTTGAAATTGCAGAACAATGTGCTGGAAAGATTAATAGTGAAGGAATTTTAGCTGAACATTTTTTCTATAAAAGATTACCTAAAATATATGCCATCATTCTTAGTAAAAAACCTATTAATCTAAAAAACATTGAATCTTGGACTAATTGGTTGAAAGATGACAAATGGATAGGGCCAAAAGCAACTTCAGATTTAAAACAAAAGTTAATTGATATTATTCCTTTTCTAGTAGATAATACAGTTCAAATAGTTAGTTTATCTAGAAGAATAATCTATGTTAGAGAGATTTTAAAACACCTTACTTCTTACTCTTTGGTAAATCAATTGGTAAACGAAGTAGAGCATCAAAAAAACATCAAAGGAGTACTTTTGATTTCAGATTTTAACCGTTTAATAAGTAAAATTATTATTGAAGAACCAGCTGCTTTTATTTTTGAAAGAATAGGAAATAGATATAAACACTTTTTATTTGATGAATTTCAAGACACTTCTATTCGTCAATGGAATAATTTAGTTCCTCTTGTTCATGAATCTTTATCTAGAGGCGGTACTAATTTATTGGTTGGTGATGCTAAGCAAGCCATTTATAGGTGGAGAGAGGGTGATGTAGGCCAGTTTATTAATTTACCTAAAGTTGATGAATCACTTCCTGATTCTTTTGACATAAATAATTTATTTAATCAATATTATGAAGATTATACGTTACCTGTAAATTACAGATCTTCGCCTGAAATCATTGAATTTAATAATGCATTATTTTCTGGGATTGTTAATGAGATTGATGAAAAAATTATCACCAATGCATACACAAATAATGAGCAAGGGGTTAAAAGTAAAACTAAGGGCTATGTAGAAGTTAAAGTTTGTAATAAAGAAGATAATCTTTCCGATAATAAGCTGAATTATATGCTTAAAGTAATTGAGCGAAATTTATTAAATGGATATAACTATAGTGATATAGCAGTTATTGTAAGGAAAAATAAAGAAGCAACTAAAGTTGCCGAATTTTTAAGACTACAAAGAAATCCTGAAATCCCTGTGATTTCTGGTGATAGTATTGTTCTTTCCTCTTCTTTAGAAGTACAACTTGTTATGAACGTAATAAAGGCAATTGACTTAAATGATGATCAGAGTAAATTTAAAGTTTTAGAATTTCTTAATTCTAACGATACAGAAAATAATATTGATTTCTTTTTTCAAAACAATGAAAACTATTATCGTCAAATTGACATCAAAAAAACACTAAATATTTACATTCCAAAGTTTGATTTTTTCATTTATAATAAGTTGGGCTTAATTGATAAATTACATTTTATTATTTCTTCTTTTGAGCTCAATAAATTTGATCCTTTTATAACTCAGCTACTAGATTTTTTATTTGAATTCTCTGCAAATAAAGGCTCTACAGTTACTGGATTTGTTAACTATTATGATGAAGAATCACAAAGAATTTCTGTTAATACTGGAAGAGATAATGCTGTCAATGTTATTTCTATTCATAAATCAAAAGGGCTTGAGTTTCCAGTTGTAATTATTCCTTTTGGCTCTTGGAACGATAAAGAAACAGCAGTTGATGATTTTGATTGGATTGAGGGTGATGATTTAAAGTCTATTGGATTAGAATCTTTTATTTCCCCAATGAATGAAAGTTCGTTAAAAAAACTTAACAGAGAGGTATTATATCGTGAAGAAAAAGAGCAGCTTTTTTTAGACAATATAAATTTATATTATGTTGCATTAACTAGAGCTAAGGATAGGCTTTATTTTTCTATTGAAGAACCAAAAGACACTAAAAGCCCTCATGTTAAGCACTTTGTATCATCTCAAGTTACTAAGCATCTTTGTTTTGATAGTGAACAAATGAAGTTAATCATTGGAGAACAGAAAAATTTAGACAAAGTAAACGAAGCTTCATCAGTTGCTAAAAACTCACCCTTTGATCTCTATAGTTGGAAAGATAAAATTCATCTTAGTTTGGATGAACTTAACTTTAAATCTAATGCTGTTTCTTATGGAATTCTGTTGCATGAAGTGTTAGAAAAAATAACATACAATATTGATGATGGGTTAAGTTATATTAAGTCGCTCAACTTGAAATATAAAATCAATAAAGAACAATCTCTATTTTTGTCAAAAGCTATAATTGAGCTTAAAGAGTCAAAAGAATTACATTATATTTTCTCAAAGAGTAATAAGGTTTTTAATGAAATAGAACTTGTGACTAAAACGGGAGAATTTTTCAGACTAGATAAGCTAATTATAGATGCTGAAAATAATGCTACTGTTGTTGATTTTAAAACCGGGATGGCCAAAGAATCTGATCAAAAACAATTACTAAAATACATGGATTTTGTTGATGAATCTGGTTATAATGTTAAGAATGGTGTTTTAATATACCTTCCCAATTTAAAAGTAAAAGAAATTGAGCTTTAATCTTTTGTGAAATAATTAGGATAATCTGTTATTAATCCATCTAGCCCTAGTTTTTCTAGTTCAATTCCTTTGTTTATGTCATTTACTGTCCAAGCAAATACATCTATTTTTTTGTTGTGCAATCTTTTAATTGTTTTTCTAGATATTAATGGATAGTACATTCCTAGAGCAAATGGTTTAAAGTCTAATTTTTTTAAATACGATTTAGTATCTAATTGAGGTTTATAGATTAAATATATTAAACGTTGAGAAGGCATTATATCATGAAGTTTGTTAATAATTTGAGCGTCAAAAGACATGAATATTATGTTGTCTAGATGCTCGTATTTTTCAACTTCTTTTTTGATGATATTGCAATATTCATCAGGGTAGGGTTGGTATTTCCCATAATCTTCTGATGAAGATTTTATTTCAAACAGTATTGTGGGATTTTTTTCTTTTAATTGTGCAAATGCTTCTTCTACTGTAGGTTTTTGAGCTTCGTATAATTTTTGTTTTGGAAATTTTTTTTGATAGATACTTCCGCAATCATATTTTTCAATTTCAGCTTTATTCATTTTATAAATGTTCAAAGATGATTTTGATTTATTTTTTATTTTCTCCCCATTTATTAATTGACAGTAAGAGGTGTCTATGTATGGTTCATGAGATATGTAAAGTTTATTTTCTTTGTTAACAACAACATCCCATTCGATTCCATCAGCTCCTAGTTCAATTGCTTTGTTAAAGCTTGAAAGTGTGTTTTCTGGAAGCAATCCCCTACATCCTCTATGTCCATAAATTTTCATTTCTTGACCAAAAGAATTTAAAAGAATTAAACATCCAAAAATTAAGTTAAGTGTAATTTTCACTTTATTATTTATTCGAATAAATAAAGGCTACCACTATATGATTTGTCTCTTATTTCTATGGTGTAAAAATAAGCTCCTGTAGGTACTTCTTCTCCAACATTGGTTCTGCCGTCCCATTTTATGTTGTTTCCACTAGAGATAAACATAATTTGCCCCCATCTGTTGTAAACTTTAAAGTCTACACATTAATT
>Ga0315322_10001269_pt1 | contig 19542 bp, 17 predicted proteins | sample M110021515metaG_FD_203461 | JGI IMG/M metagenome (GOLD analysis project Ga0315322, IMG submission 203461) | Ammonia-oxidizing marine archaeal communities from Monterey Bay, California, United States - M1 100m 21515 | ecosystem: Environmental > Aquatic > Marine > Intertidal zone | place: USA...
AACAGGTCTCTAATAATACGCCATATCGATGCTGAGGCGTTGATTTATGTCTGTAACCAAAAGGTAACCGGTCCGTCATTGGTCAGGCTTACCTGCATATCAGCGCCGAAGCATCCAGTTTCAACCCTGCCCAGACGCTTGCGGCACTCTGCAACAAAGTAATTGAACATCCGCTCAGCGGTTTCCGGATCTGCACCTTTGGAAAAGCCCGGGCGCGTGCCTTTGCGGGTATCTGCGGGCAGCGTGAACTGGGGTACCAGCAACATGCCACCCTGAATATCGAGCAGGCTGCGATTCATTTTTCCGGCTTGGTCTGGAAACACGCGATAACTCAGCAAGCGTTCAAGCAGTCGGTCGGCTTTGGCTTCGGTATCGTCACATTCGACTCCCACGAGCACCATTAGCCCGGTATCGATCTCGCCGATAGTCGTATCGCGCACCACCACCTGCGCCTGACTTACCCGTTGCAACAATCCAATCATGCAGCGAGTTTGCCTGAGTCGGCGCGTCATGCAAGCGCGGCGCGCTATGTCGCAGGGTTTTTTGTGCGCATCTTAATGCACTACTATGGGAGCCATACTTGTCCGGTGCTATTGTCCGGCGGCTTACAAATAGAAGAAACGCTTTATGAAACGCAGAGATTTGATAATGGGCGCTGGCGCTCTCGGAGTAACCGCCTGTGCTCAAAGTGATAACGATATTGCTCAGGCGTGTGCCGACGGCCAGACTTACAGCTGGAAGATGGTGACCACCTGGCCACCGAATTTTCCGGGCTTAGGCACGCATGCACAGAAGCTCGCGGATGATATTCAGACGGCATCGAATGGCCGGATAAAAATTCGCCTGTTTGCGGGTGGTGAGCTGGTGCCCCCGTTTGAAGTATTCGGTGCGGTATCGCAGGGGATGGCCGAAATGGGTCATGGCGCGGCCTATTATTGGAAAGGCAAATCCGAAGCCGCGCAGTTTTTTACCGCGCTGCCGTTTGGCTTAAGTGCCACCGAACTGAATGGCTGGTTTTACTACGGTGGCGGTTTGGAGCTGTACCGCGAGTTGTATGCCCCGTTTAATTTGGTGCCGTTTCCGGCGGGCAATACCGGCGTTCAGATGGGCGGCTGGTTTAATAAAGAAATCAATAGCTTAGAAGACCTTCAGGGCCTAAAAATGCGCATCCCGGGCTTGGGTGGTGAGGTGCTGGCCCGCGCTGGAGGTACGCCGGTGGCGACGCCTGGCTCGGAGATATTTACTGCGCTGCAAACAGGTGCTATTGATGCGAGTGAGTGGGTAGGGCCCTACAACGATATGGCTATCGGCCTGCATCAGGCCGCGCGCTATTATTATTACCCCGGGTGGCAAGAGCCCGGCCCTGCGCTGGAAGCTATTTTTAATAAAGAGGCGTTTGACTCTCTGCCACCGGATTTGCAGAAGATTGTCGAATTGGCTTGTAGCGCAGCCAATGATCAGATGCTCGCCGAGTACGTGGCGCGTAACGGTCAGTCTTTGGAGCAACTGCTGGAACTGGAAGCCGAAGGCGAGATAGAAATCCGTCAGTTTCCTGACGAAGTATTGATTGAATTGCGGCGCCTATCGGACGAGGTTGTTCTGGATATGGTGAATAGTGACCCCGCTGCGGAGAAAATCTATGCATCATTCGATGCGTATCGAAAGCGCACGGCACAGTGGACGGCAATTTCTGAGCAGGCCATGCTGAACGTGCGGAACCTGTAATGGCGATGTGGCGTTTTATTGGCACAGTAACGTTAAGCTCATTGCTGCTTGCCTGCAGCGCGTCGGACGATGCGGGCAACAGCCACGCTGCCGTTAATGATAAAAAGGTATTCCGTTATGCGATGGGCGGCTCGCCTACCAGCCTTGATCCGGTTCAGTCGGGTAACGCGTACGCAAACGTTATTGTCAGTAATGTTTTCGATACGCTATACAACTACAAGTACCTGGCCCGTCCGCCTGAGTTGAAGCCGGGGCTGGCTGAGGCAATGCCTGAGGTGTCTGATGACGGTCTGGTTTACACCATTCCGCTAAAGCAGGGCGTGCTGTTTGCGGATGACCCCGCATTTCCGGGTGGCAAAGGTCGTGAAGTTACTGCCGCGGATTTTGTGTATTCCATTAAGCGGCACTTCGACCCGGCCACTCGTCCCCAGGGTGCTTGGTTGTGGCAGGACCGCATCAAAGGCTTGGACGAGTGGAAGGCAGCTGGTTCGGATTATTCGGCTGAAATTGCAGGTTTGCGCGCAGTGGATCCTTATACCGTTCGTATTGAACTGACCAGGCCTTACCCTCAGTTGTTGTACACATTAGCAATGGGTTTTTCCGCGGTGGTTCCCGCCGAAGCGGTTGAGACGTATGGGCGTGAGTTTGGTATTCGTCCGGTAGGCTCTGGCGCATTCCGGCTGGAGTCATTTAACACCGCGAAGGCGGTGTTATTACCCAACAGCAATTATCGCGATGAGCCATTTAATTTGATTGAAGAGGGTTATGACCCCGCCACTCAGGCTTATACACGCGTTGCCGAACTCGAAGGTCGTTCCCCACCGTTTCTTGATCGTCTCGAAATCGATTTTATTCAGGAAGGATCGGCATTGTGGAGTTCGTTTACCAAGGGTGATGAAGTGCAAATGGCATCTCTGCCTGATGAGCAGGTTGAGTTTGTGCTTGACTCGACCCGTCCGGTGATCCTTAAGCCGGAGTTTGCGGAAAAATACCAGCTTGCGACCGGTCCTGAAGCCGGTTTTGTGTATAGCAATTTTAATCTCGACTTTCCTGAGATGGGCTATAACCCAGATCCTGAGCGCAATGCGCGCAACAAAGCTTTACGCTGTGCGGTGATTCGCAGTTTCGATTGGCCGGCGCGGAATGACAGTTTTTATATGGGGCTTGGTCAGGTCTTTCCAGGAGTCATACCACCCGGCGTGCCAGAGTTTGATGAGGCAATGCCCCGCGACAGCGTGACCCGTGATGTTGCATATGCCAAACAGTTGTTGGCGGATAACGGCTGGACGCCCGATAACCTGCCTACGCTGACCTATGGCACTGTTGCCGGCGTAAAGAGCAGATTGTTCTTTGAGCAATTCCGTGCGTTTTTGAAAGACATTGGCTACCCGTCGGAAAAGGTTGTGCTGAAACGTTATGCCACCTTCGGCGATATTGTTCGCGCCTGGTCGCGAAGTGAACTGCCCTTTGTTAGCAAAGGCTGGGGCTTGGATTACCCGGATGCAGAAAACACTTTGCAATTGTTTTATGGTCCAAATGCGTCGCCAGGGTCAAACGATGCAAACTATGCCAACCCCAAATACGATGCATTATTTGAGCAGGCAGCAACGATGGCCCCTTCTGATGAGCGTACGGCAATTTATCGTCAGATGAATCAAATGCTGGTGGATGACTGTGTTGCAGTCACGGGCCTTACCCGGATGCGAATTACTCTCTGGCACAACAATGTGATTGCCGTGCCTGATTCGTCAATTGTGGGCGGTGGTTTTCTGCGCTACGTGGATGTTGATTAGGTCATGGAGTTGCTTCAATACACACTGCGTAAATTGATCGCGGGCATTCCGCTGATTTTTGGGGTGACCTTTATCAGCTTTTTGCTCATGGTGTACTTTGGGCCTGACAAAACGTATGACTTATTGGGCAAGAATCCGACAGAACAGCAGATCGCGGAGATACGGAGCGAGCTGGGCTATGACCAGCCCTTTGTGGCCCGCTACTTTAACTATGTTACCGAGCTGGCAACGCTGAATTTCGGGCGTTCGGAGTCCACGGGCGAAAAAGTTAGTGACCTGCTCGCCCGCACGATTCCTGTGTCGTTGGCGCTGGTAACACCTGGTTTTGTCTTGGGAAATCTGTTCGGTGTATTGCTGGCGTTATTTGCGGCTAGCAGGCGCGGCAGTTGGGTTGATAAAACCATTATGGGCTGCTCCGCGGTGGGTATGAGCATTAGCTTTCTAATCGCCATTATTGCTTTTCAATTGGTGTTTTCATCGAGTTATGGCTTGGGTTGGTTTCCGGTGCGTGGTTGGAATATCCACAGCCCGCTTGATTACTTGCGCTATGTGACGGTGCCAACTCTGGCAACAGTGTTTGTGGCTCTGGGCTACAACACCCGCTTTTATCGTGCAGTTATTGTCGAGGAGCTGTCTCGTGATCACGTTCGGACCGCAAAAGCGTTTGGTGTATCACCGGCAAAAATTCTTTCGGTGCATGTGCTGAAAAATTGCGCGATTCCAATTATTACTCGTGTGGTTTTTTCGATCCCCTTTATTGTCATTAGCGGCAGTCTATTGCTCGAAACTTACTTCGGTATTCCGGGGGTGGGAAAAGTTGCATTCGATGCAATCACTACCGGCAATCAGCCGGTGCTTAAAGCTGTGGTTGGTTTGACCGCGGTGTTGTTTGTGCTGGCACAGATATTGACCGATATCCTGTATCGCGTGGCTGACCCGCGGGTCAGTCTTAACTGATGGCCGCGGCACCTGAAACTATTGCGCTTGTTGCCGCTCCGCCCCACCAGGGGCTTTGGTCCAAGGCCTTCCACAAGTTTTGTCGTGATCGTGCAGGGCTAGTGGGCCTTTGGGTTGTCGTGCTTTACGCCATTGTGGCGTTGGGCGTGTGGTTGGGCCTCTGGGCGAGCGATTGGGCCGAGGTTACCGGTCCAAAATGGGGCCCGGTATCGGCCGAGCATTGGTTCGGCACCAATTTGATCGGTCAGGATATTTTTGCCCGTGCGCTGTACAGCACGCGAACCGCTTTTGAACTGGGGCTGGTGGTTGCCGTGCTGTCGACATTTGTTGGCGCTGTGTTGGGTGCCTTTGCCGGGTTTTTCAGCGGGGGTTGGATCGATGAGCTGGTGCTCTGGTTTATGGGTGTGATTGATTCGATACCGTTTTATTTATTGGTGGCGGCGATAGCTTTTTCATTGGGAGACAGTCCCTACGCTATGTATATCGCAATGATTGCGACCTTTTGGGTTGGTACCAGTCGCCTGGTGCGCGGCGAAGTTATTAAGCTTAAAGAGCTTGAGTTTGTTGAGGCAGCGCATGCGATTGGCTTGAGTGAGGTGGCTATTATTTTTCGGCATATTCTGCCTAATACTTTTCACATTCTGCTGGTGCAGGCCACCATTACTTTTGTTGCTGCAATCAAGTCCGAAGTTATTTTAAGCTTTCTTGGTATCGGTATTCAGGATGGCATGAGCTGGGGGCTGATGATTGCGGAGAGCACCATTGAGGTGCTTGCCGGCTTCTTTAACAATTTTATTGCGGCATCACTGTTGATGTTCGGGCTGGTGATGGCGTTCAATATGTTCTCCGACGCGTTGCAGGATGCGTTGGATCCAAGGTCGGTCCGTTGAGCCGGCCAGTGCTGGAAGTGCGTGATCTTGCCGTGGAGTTCGATACGGAGCACGGCCGTGTGCGTGCCGTAAATAACGTGAGCTTCAGTGTCAATGCCGGCGAAGTGGTAGGCCTGGTGGGCGAATCCGGCTGCGGTAAGACCGTCACAGGCCTGTCGTTACTCGGGTTGGTGCCATCGCCGCCCGGCAAAGTGGTGCACGGGGAAATCCTTTTGGACGGGGATGATCTGTTGAAGCTCGACGAAGCCGGCATGCGGCGCATTCGTGGCAGCGAGGTTTCTATGATCTTTCAGGAGCCGATGACGGCGCTGAATCCCGTGCTAACCGTGGGTTATCAAATGACCGAGGTGCTGCGGCTGCACAAATCGCTTTCACAGCGGCAGGCCCGTCACGCGGCAATCGATATGCTCGGCATTGTGGGCATTCCGGCACCGTCGAAGCGAATTGATGAATACCCGCATGAGATGTCGGGCGGAATGCGTCAGCGCGTGATGATTGCTATGGCACTCAGCTGCGGACCTAAACTGCTGATTGCGGATGAGCCAACCACGGCGCTGGATGTGACGACGCAGGCGCAGGTGTTGGATGAGATAGTCCGCTTGCAGCATCAGTTTGAGATGGCCGTCATTCTCATTACTCACGATTTGGGGGTGGTGGCACAGACCTGCCAGCGTGCCTTGGTTATGTACTGCGGCGAATTGGTGGAAGCCGCGCCTATAAACTCGTTATTTGCGTCTCCCCTTCACCCTTATACCCAAGGGCTCATCGGTTCAATTCCGCGAATTCGTGAACACAAAATTGAGCGTCTCCCGGTTATTGAAGGCATGGTGCCTGATATTGCCGCGTTGCCGGACGGCTGTCATTTCGCCGATCGTTGCAACCGGGTGCAGGCTGATTGCCATGAGCGCAGTCCGGTATTAACGCCCTCGGCAGACGCCGGTGCGGTTGCCTGTTGGCACCCGCTGGAGCCGCAGCATGACTAAGCCACTGCTCGAGGTGCGCAATCTGGTCAAGCACTTTCCGGTGCGCGGTGGCGGCTTTAGCGTCGTGCGGCAGCAGGTCAAAGCGGTTGATGATGTGAGTTTTACGCTGCTGCCCGGTCAGACTCTGGGCCTTGTTGGCGAGAGTGGCTGCGGCAAATCAACCTTGGGCCGGGCGCTGTTGCGTTTGCAGGAGCCCAATTCAGGGCAGATCTTTTTTGAAGGCCGCGATATATTGCAAATGAACCGCGCCGAGCTCAAGGCGCAACGACGCGATATGCAGATCATCTTTCAGGACCCGTTTGCGTCTTTAAGCCCTCGTCGAACGGTTGCGCAAACGGTTTGCGAGCCATTGGATGTTCATGGCATAGGTTCCCCGTTAGAGCGGCGCAAGCGGGTTGAAGAGTTGATTGAATTAGTCGGCTTACGCGCGGCGGTTTTGAATCGTTACCCGCATGAGTTTTCAGGTGGGCAGAGACAGCGCATTGGTATTGCCCGGGCGTTGGCGTTGAACCCCAAGTTGATCGTTGCCGATGAGCCAGTATCGGCGCTGGATGTTTCGGTGCAGTCTCAGGTGTTAAATCTCATTAACGATTTACAACGGCAATTGGGCGTGTCATTCATTTTTATTTCGCACGACCTGGCGGTGATTCAGCATATTAGCGATGTGGTGGCCGTTATGTATCTTGGTCGCATTGTTGAACAGGCGGCTGTTAGCAGCCTGTACACAAGCCCTAAGCACCCTTATACCCAGGCGCTGTTATCGGCTGTACCTTCGCCACACCCGGCTAGCGGAGCAAAGCGAATCATTTTGCCTGGCGATGTGCCATCGCCAATTTCGCCGCCGTCTGGCTGCGCATTTCACCCCCGCTGCCCCGCTGCGCAAGCAAAATGCCAAATAACTGAGCCGCAGCAAACAACGCTTCACAATGGCGGTCACCAGCGCCATTTTGCGTGTCATTATCCGCTTGGCGACTAACCGTTTTTTGCCTGTTAGCTACGGCTCATCTGCGTATTGCACCTAAACAACGTCTGCTTGCGATGCCTTTGGCGCGTTGCGTTTTAAGCCTAGAGAGACCAAAAAAATTACTGCAGCAAGTACGCCAAGCACCAGGAATGAGGCTTGGTACCCGGCAGTTCCCCCGCCTTTTGAGGTTGCCACGGCTCCGACAATCGCTGCACCGGAAAGCTGGCCGATGGCAAGAAATATATTCAGTAAGCCCTGTGCTGAGGCGCGATCATCGGCGGTTGATTCCTCAATAATGATGTAGCGCAAGGGCGCTCCGAGTAGCGCAGCAAGACCGATACCGGCGATAAGCCCTGCACCAATAAAGCTAACAAACGTCAGCGGCATTAAGGCCCAGATCATTACGCCGACGACGATAAAGGCAATGGCCTGTTGAATGATGATGCCAGCGCCCAGTTTATCGACGGCTTTTCCAGCGAGAGGCGAGACCACCATCATTACAAATACGCCCGGCAACATCAGCCATGCCGCCATGCTCTCTGTTACCCCGAGCGATGCGACGGCAAGTGCCGGAAGAAACACCTGAGCACATTCTATAGTGCCAACAACAGCCGCAATAATCATGACTAGGCGGATCTGCTTTGCAGCGAAAAATGAAGGCCGGATGATGGGGTCCGCGGCAGTCTTTTCATTTTTCCAGAAAGCCGGTAGCAGCACGATGCCCGTTATAAGAAATGGCCAGACAGCAAGCGTTTTAAGACTGGGCACCAGATCAGCAGTATCGAGATTGGTAACACCAATGGCCAACCCAAGCAATAACGTCGTCAGCAAAATACCCCCTGCCCAGTCAAACGGCAGCGCGCTCGATTTGCCTGCTCGAGGAAGCAGTTTCAAGCCGGCTATTATCAGCGCAACGGCAATTGGGAGGTTAATAACGAACAGCCATTGCCATGAAAACTGCAACAGTATGCCGCCGAGAACAGGGCCGATCAGGAACGCCAGACCAAATACCGCACCGATAAGACCGAGCGCGCCGCCCTGCTTTTCTTTTGGGAATGTGTCGCCGATCACGGCAGCAGCAACGGGGAAAATGCCGCTCGCACCGAAGCCCTGAATGGCCCGGCCGATCATTAGTGTTTCCTGATTACCGGCAAGCACCAGCATTAGTGAGCCAATTCCGAAGCCCGACACACAAAGCACATAGATGAGCCGCCGGCCATGACGGTCGGACAGTTTTGCCAGCAGTGGTGTGCCAATAAGCTGAGCCAGGACATAGATATTGAATAGCCATGATAGCTGGCGGTTATCCAAGCCGAACTCGGCTTGGATTGCAGGCAGTGCCGGCCCGATGATGGCGAGATCAAGCGCGCCCATCAAAACACCGACAAAAAGCAGGGCCATAACGGCCTTGGAGTTAGGGGCGCTGTCTGGCATATACGACTCCATGGTTAACGCGCTGCGCCATTGTATGTGGCACTAATAATTATTGCTGAGCAAGTTCGGTAACCAGCTAACGATTTCCGGCCATATTGCTAACATCCCTAATGCCAGTAACTGAATGCCAATAAAGGGTATAACACCTTTGTAGATTGCCGATGTCGGGAGCTGTGGGGGCGCCACGCCGCGCAAATAGAACAGCGCAAAGCCAAACGGCGGCGTTAAGAACGAGGTTTGCAAATTGATCGCAATCATTATGCCAAGCCATACCGGATCAATTCCCATTGCCAGCAGCACCGGCCCGACGATGGGCACCACCACAAAAGTAATTTCGATAAAATCGAGCACAAAGCCCAATAAGAACATCACCAGCATTACCAGCACAAAAGCGCTCACCTGCCCGCCGGGCAGGGCGCTTAAAAAACCACGAATGGCGTCGTCGCCTTCATAGCCGCGAAACACCAGTGAAAACATGGAGGCGCCGACCAGAATTAGAAACACCATGCTGGTCACGCGGGTGGTATTGCGGGCTATCTCGCGGAGTCGGGTTAAATTAAGCTGCTTCTTTGTTCCGGCGAGCAGTAAGGCCCCCATCGCACCCACTGATGCCGCTTCAGTGGGTGTGGCAACGCCAGCAATAATAGAGCCGAGGACCGCTAGAATAAGTATCAGCGGCGGGAACAGCACCAGCGCCACGCGTTTTAGCAGACGGTCGGGGGGTGTGTCTGTTTTTGCGGTGGGCGGCATGGTTTCGGGCTTAAAAATGGCAAGCAGTGCCAGATAGCCCAAGTACAAGGCCACCAAGAGCAGACCCGGCACAACCGCACCAACAAATAAATCACCAACGGATATGGTATCCGGCGCAAAGTTGCCTTGTTCCAGCTGTGCTTGTTGGTATGCGGATGACAGCACGTCGCCGAGCAGCACCAGAATAATAGAGGGCGGAATAATCTGACCCAGTGTGCCTGAGGCACAAATAGTGCCGCAGGCCAGCGCCGGCGAGTAGCCGCGCTTGAGCATGGTGGGCAACGACAGCAGTCCCATAGTGACCACGGTGGCGCCAACAATGCCGGTACTTGCCGCCAACAACATACCCACAATAATGACAGCAAAGCCGAGACCGCCCGGGCGCGGGCCGATGCACTCGCTTAGCGTAGTCAGCAGGTCTTCAGCAATGCGGGCGCGCTCCAGCGTCACTCCCATCAGCACAAACAGCGGCACCGCAATGAGAGTTTCGTTATTCATAATGCCGAACAAGCGACTGGGCATGGTTTCGATAAAGGCGATTTCAAAGCCGCCACCGATGACGCCCCCAAGCGCAAACAGCAGCGCGGTGCCGGCGAGAGTAAACGCCACCGGGTAGCCAGCCAACAGCACCAGCACCACGGTAAAAAACATCAGAAATGCGTAGATGGCCATATCAGTCGGCGGCTTTCGTGTTGCGGCCGCGCCTAATTGTTTGCAGCGACTGAACGAGCATAAGCACGCCTTGTAACAGCAGCAGTAAAGAGGCGGCCGGAATGAAGCTCTTCATTAGTGGTATCCACGGGTACGGCAGCCCGCCGGATTCGAAGCTGGTTTCGCCAATGTCCCAGGAAACGCTAACGTATTGCCAGCTAATCCAGGTAATGAAGCCCGTAAAGGGCAGCAGAAAGATCAGCGTGCCAAGCATATTGACCCAGGCCTTGCGAACCGCGGTCATATCCCGATAGAAAATATCGACGCGCACATGGGCATCATCGGCAAGGGTGTATGCAGCACCCAGCATGAACACGGCCGCGTGCATCCAGGTAACGCTCTCCTGCATCCAGATCCAGCCGGTATCAAACCAGTAGCGCAACGCCACCAGCATGAACATCACGACAACCATCGCCAGCGTTAGCCAGCTAACGATTTCGCCGGTTTTGCGGATAAGCCCTTCTGTCAGCTGCAGTAAGACGTTGCTGCGCATGGGTACAGGTTTAACGATTCCAAAAACTGCGCGAGACCAGTACGAGCAGCGTAAAGATTTCGAGGCGGCCTAACAGCATGGCCAGAATGCAGACCCATTTAGACAGGTTGCTGAGTCCACCAAAGCCGGTCGATATGTCGCCGAGACCCGGGCCAAGATTATTCAATGATGCCGCGATGGCAGAAAATGCCGTGACCTGATCAAGACCATCGGCCAACAGCACCACCATCATGAAGGCAAACAGCACAACGTAAACTGCAAAAAACCCCCACACCGATTCGATGACTCTCTGGGCAATAACAATCTTGCCCAGTTTCACTGGAATTTCACCATTTGGGTGCACCAAGCGTTTCACTTCACGCACGCCCTGCAGATACAGCAGCAACCAGCGGATCACCTTCATGCCGCCACCGGTAGAGCCGGCGCAGCCACCAATAAAGCTGCTAAAAATTAGAATTACCGGCAAGGCACCTGGCCATATCCAGAATTCATCGGTCGTAAAACCAGTGGTGGTTGCGACTGACACCACCTGAAACATGCCCCGGATTACTGTATCACCGAGGCTGTCATACACATCGGTAACGTACAGATAGGTGAGCGTGACGGCGCAAATAGAGATCAGTAATTTTATGTAGGCGCGGAACTCCGGGTCAGCCAAGTAGCTGCGAAAGCTTTTGTCGCGCCAGGCCACAAAGTGCAATGAGAAATTCGCACCAGCGGCAATCATGAAAATAATCGCCACTAAGTCAATCAGGTCTGAATCAAAGTAGCCAATGCTTTGATCGTGAGTCGAAAACCCACCGATGGCGATCGTACTGAAGCTGTGACAGATGGCGTCGAACAGCGACATGCCGGCGCCCCAGTAGGCTAGCGCGCAGGCAATGGTTAAACCGACATAGATGTACCACAGCGCTTTGGCCGTTTCGGTAATTCGTGGGGTGAGCTTGCTGTCTTTCATGGGGCCGGGGGTTTCGGCCTTATACAGCGCCATTCCACCGACGCCGAGCATCGGCAGAATCGCCACGGCCAGAACAATAATACCCATGCCGCCCAGCCATTGCAGTTGCTGGCGATAGTAGAGAATAGATCGCGGGAGATCGTCGAGGCCAGTGAGTACAGTGGCCCCGGTGGTCGTCAGTCCGGAAATCGACTCGAAGATTGCATCGGTAAAGCTCATATCCGGAAGTTGGGCAAAGAACAAGGGCACTCCGCCCATGGCGCCGAGCCCTAACCAGAAGGCGGCAACAATCAAAAAGCCGTCGCGAAGCCGAAGTTCCTCTATTTGATCACGCACCGGCAGCCACACCAGAGTGCCCACACCAAAGGTGACGGCAAAGCCATAAACAAATGCTGCCATCGCGCCATCGTTAAAATACCAGGAGACCAAAACAGGGGGCAGCATGCTGAAGCTGAACAGCATTAGCAGAAGACCAAGTATTCGTTGTACTACTGTCAGATGCATGCGTTCGTGCTATTCCGTATTAACTCAGGTGCCGGCGGGTAAGATATTTTACATTGCAAACAAGCGTTCAACATTGTCGGTTTGGCGCCTGTCCGTCATGAATAGAATCAGGTGATCGTCTTCCTCAACCATTGTGTCATGGTGTGCTTGCATTATTTTCTCACCACGAATAATCAGGCTTATATTGGTGCCGCTGGGCAGCTTGATGTCTTCAATGGTTTTGCCGACAACTTTCGATTCACCCGGCTTGCCATGGGCAATGGCTTCAATAGCTTCAGCACGACCACGGCGCAGCGAGTGCACTTTAACCACGTCACCCAGGCGGATGTGTGCCAGCAGCGAGCCAATCGTGATTTGTTGCGGTGAAATCGCCACATCGATGCCGCCACTGTCTTCAACCAGTTCGGCATATGCCGGACGATTAATCAGTGCCATAACTTTTTTGCAGCCGAGTTTCTTTGCCAGCATGGCGGATAAAATATTAGCCTCTTCGGCATTGGTGAGAGCGCAGAACACATCGGCACTGTCGATATTTTCTTCAAGTAGCAGATTTTCATCTGCTGCATCACCCGTTAGCACGACGGTATTTTCAAGGCGTTCGGAGATGAGCTTGGCGCGATTTTTATTGCGCTCAATAAGTTTAACCTGATTGGTGCCTTCCAGCGCTTTGGCCAGACGGAAACCGATGTTGCCACCACCGGCAATAACAACACTGCGCACCGAGCGCTCCAGTTTGCGCATTTCCGGCATAACACCATGAAGGTCTTTAGCGCCCGCCACGAAGAACACTTCGTCGTCTTCTTGAATTAGGGTATCGCCTTCGGGAGGAATGCTTAAGCTGTCGCGATAAATGGCAGCCACGCGGGCTTCCACAGTGGGCAGGTGATTCTGGAGTTCGCGCAGCTCTTCACCCACCAGACGCCCGTCACGGCGGGCTTTTACGCCTGCCATCTGGACTTTGCCACCGGCAAATTCGAGCACTTGAAAGGCGCCCGGAAAAAGAATGAGCTGCTGAATATGCTCAGTGACGAGCTGCTCCGGGCTGATCCACACGTCGACGGGCATCGCGTTCTGATGGAACAGGTTGGGTGCGTTGCTGTATTCCGCCGCGCGGATCCGGGCAATTTTAGTTTTGGTACCAAACATCGTGAAAGCAATCTGGCAGGCGATCATGTTCACTTCATCGCTGCGGGTGAGCGCAATGATCATGTCTGCATCGGCAACGCCGGCACGTTGCAGGGTTGATGGGTAAGCCGCATGACCAATAACCGTGCGTACATCGAGACGATCAGACAGGCTTTTTAGCGCGGCTGGGTCTTTATCGACAATAGTGACTTCGTTCGCTTCTTCGCGAGCGAGTTGGTAGGCAGCGGTTGAGCCGACCTGCCCGGCTCCGAGGATGAGTATTTTCATGAGTTAATAACAACTGTGAACCTGAGTAAGCGCTGCGGGCACGGAATGCCTGACGCTAAAACCTGTGCTCACGGAATCCTGCGTTAACACCAGCTTTTGATTCTACAACAGTTAGTGCTACAGGAGTTCAAGCTTCGCATAAGACATAACCAGCCACTTCATGCCTTCGTATTCGAAACTCACCTGCACCCGCGCATGCGGACCCGTGCCCTCGTAATTCATGATCACGCCTTCGCCGAACTTGGCGTGGCTGACTCTCTGGCCCAGGTTTATCGGCGCATCGGAGCGGGTGGCTGCACCGGGACGGCGGACCGGCTGCCTTTTGCCGCTATTGAAAGCGGGCGCAGACACCGCAATTTTCGGACGAATGTCTTCGACAAGCTCTACCGGTATCTCGTTAATGAAGCGTGATGCCTGAGCATAGGTTTCAGAGCCCCACATGCGACGTTGTTCGGCATGGCTGATATATAGCTGCTGCATCGCGCGGGTAATACCAACGTAGCAAAGCCGGCGTTCCTCTTCGAGCCCGCTGGCGTCATTGAAAGAACGTTTATGCGGAAACAGGCCTTCTTCAATTCCGGCCATAAACACCAGCGGAAATTCAAGGCCCTTTGCCGAATGCAGCGTCATCATCTGCACGCAGTCTTCCCACTTGTCGGCCTGATCATCACCGGCTTCAAGTGCCGCATGGGCCAGAAATGCCATTAGGGGAGGTAACTCCAGCTCGGCATCATCGGGCTCAAAGCCCTCCGCTGCAGTGACCAGTTCATCTAAATTTTCAATGCGCGCTTCGCCGCGTTCGCCCTTTTCTTTTTTGTAGTGCGCGATTAAGCCGCTCTGGTTAATGGTGCGATTCACCTGTTCATGCAGATCGAGCCCTTGGGTATCTTCGTCGATTTTTTCAATCAGTGCTAGAAACGCCTGTACGGCATTCGCTGCACGCGCCGACAGTTGTCCGCCCGCAGAGCTAAGTGCGGCATGCCACATCGGCACTGCATTAGCGCGCGCGTAGTCACGAATAAGAGTGATGGTGGCGGCACCAATACCGCGGGTGGGCAAGTTAATAATTCGTTCCAAGGAGGCGTCATCATCGCGATTTTGAATAAGCCGCAGGTACGCCATAGCGTCTTTAATTTCAGCGCGCTCGAAGAAGCGTAAGCCGCCATAGACCCGGTAGGGGACGCTGTTTTGAAAGAAGGCTTCTTCAAACACGCGCGATTGTGCGTTGGAGCGGTATAAAATAGCGATATCGGCACGGGCATTGCCCTGTGCCACCCAATCCTGAATACGGGCCGTAATAAATTCAGCTTCATCGCGCTCGTTGTAGGCGTTGTAGATCCGAATCGGGTCGCCTTGATTGCCGTCTGTCCACAGTTTCTTGCCGAGTCGTCCCGCGTTGTTATCGATGACAGCATTGGCCGCATTTAGAATATTGCCGGTGGAGCGATAGTTCTGCTCCAATTTAATAAGGCTAATGCCGGGAAAGTCAGTTTGCAGCCGCTGCATGTTTTCGACCCGCGCACCGCGCCAGCCATAAATAGATTGGTCATCGTCACCTACCGCGAACGGTATTCCAGTTTTGCCGGTAAGCACCCGCAGCCAGGCGTACTGAATGGTATTGGTGTCCTGAAACTCATCCACCAGCACATGCTGAAACCGACGTTGATAGTGGCCTAAAATATCGGGGTTTTTTAGCCACAGTTCGTGGGCCCGTAATAGCAGCTCGGCAAAGTCGACTAAGCCTGAGCGTTCGCAGATATCCTGATAGTTTTGATACAGCGTAATCATTTGCGCACGGGTGTAGTCACCGCGATCGTCCATGTTGGCAGCGCGGCGGCCTTCATCTTTTTGCGCGTTAATGAAGTACTGCACCTCACGCGGCACCCAGGCGGTCTCATCGAGTTCCAGACCTTTAATCATGCGTTTTATAATTCGCAGTTGGTCATCAGAATCGATAATCTGGAAACCCTTCGGAAGCTGGGCTTCTTCGTAATGATGGCGGAGCAGCCGGTGTGCCAGGCCGTGAAACGTCCCTACCCATAGATTGCCCACCGGCATATTGAGCAGCGTTTCAATGCGCGCCCTCATTTCAGCCGAGGCCTTGTTGGTGAAGGTTACTGCCATAATACTCAGCGGGGACACCCGCTCAACCTCAATGAGCCACGCAATCCGGTGCACAAGAACCCGGGTTTTACCGCTGCCTGCGCCGGCCAGCACCAGCATGGGCTCAGCGGCAGCCGTTACTGCCTGTCGTTGAGCGTCGTTCAGGCCATCAAGTATTGGCGTTACATCCATTTAACGGGTTCCGGGGTGATCACGGGTTGGGCCGCAGGCGAGCGACCTGCCGCGAACGCCAAAGTTTATCTTAAATACTCACTAAAAAACGTCGAGCTTCAGTCACAGCGCCATAATGTTTGATTGGGGTTAATGAGTCCGGGCACAGTGATTGCTCGGCACATGCTGGTATCGATAATAGGCTGCAGCGAGCCTTCGCAGGGCAGTGCGTCGCTAATGTTTGGGACGCTGACAAATAGGGGCGGTGGTTCAGTGGAAAAAACCAGCCTGCCGTGGGAGCGGCGTTCGGCTGCAAGATCAAGCAGCAAACGACTGGCTTTATTGCAGGCACCAACGGTGTCGTATTCGCCAAGACCAGCACTTAGTTTTTTAATGTTTTGCGCAAGCTCAGGTTGCGCGACCGGCAACCCCCCTGCCAGCAAGCCTGTAATAGCCCAGGACAGCGCATCGCGTTCTATCAGTGGATTGTTGTTGCGGAGCACAGCGAGTCGCGCTCTATAAGTCGGATCACTGTTAAAGGCATCGAGCTGCCGGTTAGCAAATATCTGCAACAGTTCGCTTAAGCGGAACATAGCGTACACCGAGCCATAACTTGCCGCTTGCCGATACCATTCGATGGCTTCCGGAGGGCTCTTATTATCTCCGCTCATACTCAGTTCGGCGAGTGCCTGTGCAGCAGCAATATCCCCGTTGCCGGCAAGCGTGAGCAAGTCACTTGCGGGGGTGGCGGCATAGACTGCCAGCAGAGTGCTGTCACCGATGCGGCCCAATACTGGCAGCGGGCCAAGATAACCGCGCTGCTCGTACCAATCAGTGCTGGCGGCTAATAGCGTATTAAGTTCGGCCACGCTATTGCCCAGCGCCAACTCAAGGTCGGTGCGGGTGCGGATGGCCGGCGGTACGACGTTGTCCGGCGTATCACCGGTATCCAGCGTGAAGGGCTCGGGGTCGATTGATTGCGCTACCAGGCTCAGCACCACGTACAGCAAAATGCCCAGCAGCAGCGTCGCCAGCAATATCGAAACGTTGGTTCGGTTAAGGGTTTTTACTTTTTGTTTCAGGGCGAGTCCCGGTTTATTGCTTGCCAGCCGGCGCGCGTAACACCGCATGGTTGAGGTTAATGACGGCAAGCAGCAGCAATGCGGCTACCATGTTGTGTGCGGTCGCAACCAGCAGCGGCAGGCCAAACCAGACGGTGGCTATGCCTAAACTTATTTGTGTAATCAGTGCCGCAAGTACCAGCATCGATGCAGCGCTTACCCGGCGACCCAAACCGGCACGCAGGTATTTGTTCGTCGCGAAGACAATGACCAACAATGCAATTAATGCGCCGATTCGATGCGTGTAGTGAATAGCCACCCGCGCCGGCGCCTCAAGAATGCCGAACTCATAATTCACACCAAGGCCGCGCCACATGACAAAGCCTTCGCTGAAGTCCACTTGATCTGGCCACCATTGACCCTGACAGGTCGGCAGGTCGGGGCAGGCTAAGGCCGCGTAGTTGGAGCTGGTCCAGCCGCCCAAGGCAATCTGACACACGAGTACCGCCAGCGCGACAATGCCCGCAATTGGCGCCGCCGTTTTTCGGCCGGAGGCCGGCCAACGATTTTCACAGACACACCAGAACAACAGCCCCAGCGTTGATAGCCCGCCGAGCAAATGCGCCATCACGATTAACGGTTTTAATAACAGCGTGACCGTCCACATGCCGAGCAGACCCTGAAAGCAGACCAGAAAGAACAGCAGCACCGGCACCTTTACCGGCTGTCCGGGGTCTTTGCGGTTAAATACCGCAAGCCCTGCAAGCAGCATGATAGAAAAACCCAACGTCGAGGCTGCGTAGCGATGAATCATTTCGCGCCAGGCTTTTTGTGCTTCGAGCGGGCGCTCGGGGAAGGCTGCTTCCGCGGCGTCTATAGCCAGATCTGTTGATGGAACAACGATTGAACCGTAGCAGCCCGGCCAGTCAGGGCAACCGAGACCGGCATCGCTCAGACGCACCCAGGCGCCCATCACCACCACAACCAATGCCAGTAAGCAGGCAAACACACACAATCTTTGATACCAGACTTTCATGTTTTTATTTCGTGTAAATAATTTAAATGTATTGAGCTATCAATATTAAACGACATGGAATAAGCGATTTTGATAGCAGCTGCGGTTAACCGATTTGCGACAACTTCAGCAGTTTCTTAATGTCTTTACGCACGTCTGCAATGGGCATATCTGATGGGTACTTGAGAATTACATTGCCTTGCGGGTCAACCAAATACAGATCGCCGGCAGCGTATTCTTCCAGCACGGCCAGCTGCGCCCCGGTGTTTTCCGGCTCCGCCACCAACAGTGCGGGGTGTTCTGCGGTGATATACGAGCGATCGACAGAACCACTGTCGGCTAAAAATACCAGCTGCAGTCGATTTGCATCTTTGCCAAAGGTGAGCCGCATTTGTCGCATATCAATTAAGCGGTTTTTGCAGCTGTCATCGCAATTGCCCGGTCCGGTGTAAAGCAGATTCCAAACGTCTCGCAGGTGCTTGCGCGGGTTGTTGTCGCTGGCTGGCTGCAAAGTAATGTCAGGAATGGTAACCGGAGGCCACAGTAGCTCGCCATTTTCGGTGCTACCACCGGGTCGCCAGCCACCCGTTGCATAGATAAAAACAGCAAGGGCCAAAGGACCGAAGAATAAAAAGTTGATCAGCAGGAAGGCTCGCCTTCCGGATTTTTGACGTTCGCTCATAGGGCACGGCTTATTGCTTAAGTGTTTCTTTCGCGACGCTTGCGGGCGTTACGAAAATGAAGAAGTGTGTAAATAATGAGGGCTAACGCCGCAAAAGAAAACCATTGCACCGCATAGCCGAGGTGAGTTTGGGGCCTCATAATGTCGGGTTGCCAGTTGCGACGGTAGCCATCGGGCTGATCGTCATCAAGCAGCAATTGCCATTCGAGCAGGGGTTCTTGGATCAATGTGCTGATTTGTGCGGCAGTGGGCCACGTCATTGGCAGTGGCCAGTTAACGCTGTTTGCCTCAGGCAGTGGTGTATCCAGCCGAATGCCCGGAGCCGGCAAGTAAGCCAATCGCCCACGAACCTCGCGCACGTTATTGGCGACGCCAATGTTGGGCAGTTGCCGGCGATCTGCACTGCCTTTGACCCAGCCCCGGTTGACCAGCACAACCTGGCCGCCCAGTTCTGCATCGAGCCGGAATGGCGTGAGCACCTGATAGCCGACTTCACCGTCCGATACCATGTTGTCGAGCAACACTTGCCGTTTGGGCAGGTAGGTTCCGCGCAGTGAGAAACGCCGATAGAGCACTTCGCCGGCATTGCTATCAGCCGGTGCAGAGAGCGCGGGCGTTTGAGTTGCGTCATTAAAGCTGGTGATAAATGCGCGTTTTTCTGCTGCCCGATTTAGCTGCCAGAAACCAGCGGATAGAAATACGGCGAGACCTGCCGCCAGTAATAATGTTGACCACACCAGGTGTTTAGTTCCTGAGTCTTGTGGGGTTTTTGATGCTGCCGGACTGGCTTCGGGTTCACCATCCGGGGTGTCACTGTTATGATTTGTATTCATTGATTTAAGTGGCATTTCAGCCGCGTGGCTGCCTGTGGAGCAGCGGAGTTTTTAATGTTAATTAAAGTTCTGATTTTGGTGGTGCTGCTCGCCATCATTGCC
>Ga0315322_10001270_pt1 | contig 19538 bp, 16 predicted proteins | sample M110021515metaG_FD_203461 | JGI IMG/M metagenome (GOLD analysis project Ga0315322, IMG submission 203461) | Ammonia-oxidizing marine archaeal communities from Monterey Bay, California, United States - M1 100m 21515 | ecosystem: Environmental > Aquatic > Marine > Intertidal zone | place: USA...
CGAGTTACCGAAGCCTTGTACCCCAAAGAGTCCGGCCCATGCATTTGCGGCAAACTGCGGGAAGCCAAACACGGGCTTCCAATCGAGACGCCCCATGTCGACTCCGTTGTACTGGTAGTCGGTTGTGCCGAAGTCGACAGCGCGGAAGAAGCGGGTGAAGTCCTCGTCGTTGTGAATCGTGACTCGCAGCACATCGCCTTCTTCCCAGAGTCTCTTGCCACTAGAGCCAAGTGTGTCGTTGTCACCAAAAATATCGAGGTTGCTGTACAGCAGGTTCAAGTCCGAACTTGCGTTCGGGAAGTCAAGAATGTCTTCTGTCGGCGGCAATCCACGGCGATCGCGAATGTGGTCGACCATGCCGGTCACGGAAGTTTCAAGAGCGGCGACCGCTGTGCTATCGCCACTGCTCAAGTCAAAAGTGAGTAGCGCGTTATAGATGACCTTCTCCGGCGAGTGGTCGCCAAGTGCGTCCACACCAAGTCCCGCCACAGCATCCCACTTGTGGCCAAAGCGCCAATCTTTTGGTGCACCCGAGGCAAGCATCTGCCCTTCGCTATAGCTTTCGATCCAGTTGATGCGCGGCGGATGCACGCGCCATCCCCAGATGTAGATGCCAGCTTGATTCATGCCTTGACCGTAGCGCACTGTGACATCCGTCGCCTTACCTTTGCGTACGGTCGTAAATGTCGAGTCGTATCCGAAGTGCGGAATCAAATACGGACCCTGGCTCCAGTCGACCATCGGTACGACGTATTCGTTATTCCCGTATTGGTTGAACTGCGCTGCGGTGTTCGTGACGCTGTCGTACGGTGAACCCGTGTCCATTCCGTCAACGAGGAAGCCACCAATCGAACCCGACATATCCAAGTCCGAGGTCTCCCAGCGATCGTTCACGTCGTCTAGTTGGTTCTTTCCGTGGTAACTACCAAGGTTGAACTTGCGGTCTGCGTGGAGCCAGTATTGCGGATTCGGAGGCGAGATGTCCGCGTAGCTCGGGGCAGCGTCCGTGCCGGTGTGCGCGGCGAACAGGTCCTCGAGCATGAACTTGCGGCCACTTCCATCCGATGCGCCGACGATGCCAAACCACTTCCAAATCCACGCGTTGCGGTTCCAGAAGTAAGTGTTCGAGGTTGTCTTCATCGGGATCGCACTGAACTCGTCAATGATGAATGCTTTTTTGCGGTCAGCGCCAATGTCGCCTAGCCCGCGCAGCTTCCAAGTGATCGTGTAGTCCCCGTCAGCCGGTACCTTCACCATGTTTGAGTCCGATCGAATCTCGTTGTCAAACCAGAGCTGTTCAATCGTGATGTTGCGCGTGACCGGATCCCACGTTTGGTTGTCCTTGCGGCCCTTGTAGTTGAGCAGTTCGTAACCCTTGTAAGCCTTGTTCGAGAGGGCACCCGAGAAGTTCGTGCCGAGCAGAATATCTAGACCCTCTTCAACGCGCGCTTTTGAACCTGTCGAGACGATATCGGCAAGCACGTTCTCCAAGTCGTTCGTCGGCGAGTTGCAGTCGAGCCCCATGTCGCTGATCCACGTGGACTCGGGGATCTCTTGGGGCCACAACAAGTTGAAATGAATGGGGTCGCCTGCGCCGTCGACGGCAGTTCCATCAAGCGATCCTGAAGGATCCGTGTTCGAGAACATCAAGTCCTGCGGGAACTCGGCGTCGGTCAGGAATGCGTAGATGTCGGTGTCGACACCAACGTCGGGAAGGTAGAGGCCCGGTACGGTCGTAGTACCCAAAGCGCTAGAGGGCGCAATGGCGCCCGGCGGAGTAATCGTAATAGCGCCGGACTGCAAGAAACCAACGCCGGCGGTATCGACCTTCAAGCGATGCATGCCAAGGTTCGGAACGTTCGCGCCTCCGGCGTCGGAGGGCACGGGCGGAAGGGCTTGGCCGGTCGCCGTCGAGACGGCAAGGCAAAGCGCCGAGAGTGAGAGCAGGGTCTGTTGGAACTGGATTGTTTTCATGACTAGGTGCTCTATTTGATCTCGGTGCCCATCAAGGCGTCGCGTACGAAGGTCGTCAAGTCGGCGAGCTCTTGAACGGTCAGGCCACGGTCAATGATCTCGGGCGCTTTTGTACCGCTGCCGGAGAGGTCGGTTCCTCCGCCGGTCGCCATGAACTCGACGGCTTCCTCGATTGTCGCCGCGAAGCCGTTGTGGAAGTAGGGGCCAGTCACTTTGGTCATGCGGAGCTGCGGCGTCTTGAATTTGTAGTCGTCGGCAGGGTTGGGGTTCGAGGTCACCGGTCCAGACGGGGCGCCGGTCCAATCGTCACCTGCACCGCGGCCAATGTCGGTGCCGCCAGTGAGCGGAATCTGTCCAAAGTCGGGCACGCCGATGTTGTGATAGCTAAGGTCAGTTAGCATCGGCGCCGTGTGGCACAGGTAGCAGGCGGCCTTCCCAAAGAACAAGTCCATGCCTGCGGTCTCCGCAGCGCTCATCGCGCTCGCGTCGCCGGCGATGTACTTATCGTAGGGCGTATCGAAGACGCTGATAGTCTCTTCATACGCGCCAATCGATCGGGTCAGGTTGTGCTGTGTTACCACTACCGTGCTAAAGGCCTCTTCATAGAGCGCCATGTACTCGGTATTGTCCTCGACGATCGGAATGACGTCGGTGCCCCAGTCCGAGTTCATCTCGTTGAAACCGCCCACAGGAAAGTTCGCCTGGTGGGCCAAGTCACCTGCGCGACCGTCCCAGAAATTATTAGGGAAGACGTGCGAGTTGTATATCGTTGGCGTATTGCGCCCGGTCAAAATCGTTTTGAAGCGAGGCCCCGCGACGGCAAGATTACCATCGTGGGGGATGGAACCTGTCGCCCCCGCCAGCGTGTGATCTTGGACGCCCTTGCCCTGTGGACGCGCATCGCCCCAACCCAGCTGCGGGTCGTGACATGCGCCACAGGAGATGCCATCGGGCCGCGAGAACTCCCCATCAAACATGAGCATAAAGCCCAAATCGATCATGGCCTGCTGCTGGTCGGCAGTACTGAACTCCGAATCGGCGATGCGACAGCTGGTTAGGCCAGCGGGAAGGAAAAAACCTGCGGCAATCAGGAGATGTAGAAGCTTGCGTACTTTCATGAGGAGTTGGTGAATAGCCCGGAATCTTCAGGGATGATCGGGACTTTCAGTCGGAACGGCTGCGTAGCGACCTATCTTTATACTATTCAATTGGTACTAATACGGGCTGTTCCTTGTGCGAACTGCACCTGGAAATGTTGGGGATATCCCGACTCGAAAGCCCCTGAAGGGGCCCTTAGGGCAACCGGGAATGCACGTGCACCCGGATGAGCTCCACGGGCGCGCTGCTCTTGGCAAAAAGCTCCAATGGACACCTGTGTGCGCCTCTTTTTACCCCATGGCCACTTCACTGGCGAGGGCAACCATCGTGCTACTTTAGGGTCTTTGGGTAGGGTTTTGCGCCCTCGCCGCGCCGATTCGGACTCAAATCACCTATGATCTTGCGCCGATTCGTGGGTGTTTGAGGCCGAATACGCCCTGCTCTAAATCGGCCGACATCCCCTGGCTGACAACTTATCGATCTCCATCCCATCGCCCGGATCCCCGCGGTCTGCCCCGCGCGTTGCAGGCGGTTGAGTTCTAACTGACGAGACACGCTAGAAACTAGAAGTATGCAGAACATCACTTACAGCGAACAAGCCCTCGAACTCCAGGCCCTCGCCAAAGAGATCGCCGAGAAACACGTGCGCCCGCACGCGGCGCGCCTAGATAAAGCGCAGGAATACAATTACGAAGCCGCACAGGCTTGTGCGGAGGCCGGCCTGTTCGGTACTTGGATCCCGAAAGAGTACGGCGGCAACGGCGCCGGTGTCTTGGCGTTGGCGCTAGTCGTCGAAGAGATGGCCAAGGCCGACTCGGGCTTCGGTGTTGCCTTTGCCGTGAACGCACTTGGCTCGTTCCCCATTCTTGTCGGCGGAACCGAAGAGCAGAAGAAGCACTGGTTGCCACTTGTCGCTTCGGGCGAAAAGATGGTGGCCTTCTGCCTGTCGGAGAAGTTCGCGGGCTCGGACGCCGGTGGCTTGTCCGTTCGCGCATACGAAGACGGTGACGACTACATCATCTGCGGCGAGAAGAAGTGGACCACGAACGGAGGCGTCGCAGACATCTACACGGTCTTCGCTGTTACCGATCCCGACTCACGCTCACGCCGCTTGTCATCGATCATCGTCGAGAAAGGCATGCCCGGCTTCACGATTGGTAAGATCGAGGACAAGATGGGCATCCGCACCGTCCCCGTTGTCGAGACCCGCTTCGACAATGTACGTGTCCCCAAGGCGAACTTGATCGGTGGCCGCCCCGGCCTTGGTTTCAAGAACGCGATGGAGACCCTAGACTATGCACGCCCTGGTGTCGCTGCTCAAGCGGTTGGTGCAGCACAAGGCGCGTTGGATTACGCACTCGCTTACGCTGCGCGGCGTCGCCAGTTCGGCAAGTCGATCAACTCGTTCCAGATGGTGCAGCAGATGCTGGCCGACATGGCGATGAAGACCGAGGCTGCGCGCTGCCTGGTTCACTCCGTCGCGAGTATGGTTGACAATGGCCGCGCAGCCGAGGCCGGCAAGAAGGCCGCGATGGCCAAGTGCTTCGCGACTGACGTCGCCATGGAAGTCGCGACAGACGCGGTCCAGGTTTTCGGAGGCTACGGCTTCATGGAAGACTATCCAGTTGCGAAGTTCTTCCGCGACGCGAAGATCCTTCAGATCTACGAAGGCACGAATCAGATCCAGCGCATGGTTGTCGCCCGCGCGTTGATCAAAGAGACCGGCAATCTGGGCCACTTGGCCGCATACATCCCTCAGGAAGAGCAGGAGTCCTTCTGCGAAGAGGAATCCAAGACCCGCTGAGCCTAAGGATGAACGTGGCGCGACGGCGCCGTAAACTAGGGCTCTCTCAGATATGAGAGGGCCCTAGTTCCTTATGGGAGAGCGAGTTAGGGGATAATGACTATGCGGGGAGAATAGGGGCCATGTGGGCGTTCGGAATGCCCCGCAAAGTCGCTTTATGGGGGTGTCTCCTTTTCTGAACGGCCTTTGCCCCTACAGTCCCCATGGCGGTCCCAATCCTGAGCCATGCTGAGCTCGACTCGCTTCTTGAGCCAGCACTCAACTCGCCCGATTCTTTTACCGCGACCGCTCTCGCAGCGATCGAGCAGCTGGGCTCGCCCCTGACTCGACTAGAAATCCTGGACTACCAGTCCTGGCGCCGAAAACCCCGCCACTTCACGAACACCAGCTCGGCATCATTTATTAGCCAGTTCCGCACCGACGTCGACACGATCGACACCCTAGATCGCGACGAAGAGGGCCGATTGGCTCGCCGGATCGAATTCGCGCGCTTGCGTTTGGACATGGCGACTCGCAAAGAGGGAATCACATCTCAAGAAGTCGAAGACGGAATCGGACACACGGGAAAGGGATGGACTCTGGAAGTCGCCGAGCAAACGGTCGGCGCATCGCACTTGCCGACAGAGGTCGCGCGGCGCTGGGTCGAACTGCACGCCCTTCGAAGTGAGCTTGTCGAGCGCAATCTGTACCTCGTACTTATCAACGTGGAGCGCTACGCCAACACGGGCGCGAGCCGAGTGGACCTTGTGCAAGAGGGGAGCATCGCGCTCTTCCGCGCCGTCGACGGCTTTGATTGGCGCCGCGGCCTGCTCTTCCGCACGTACGCCGTGCACTGGCTCAACCAGGCCTTCCGCAACTACCTCTACAACTTCGGCCACACGGTCCGCGTACCCATTTATCTTCAAAAGGTGATGAAGCAGGTCAACGAGGCGAAGATCCGTCTGGGCGACGCCGCAGCATCGAGCGCCGAGATCGCTGCGGAGGGAGAGATCTCGGAGCACTTGGTCGACTCGGCCCTAAGCGCAACACGTATGAACCTATCCCTAGACGCTGAGTTTAATTCGAGCGCTGGAACAAGCCGCTTGAGTGACTTTCTGCAAGGCGAGCAAGGGTTCGAGGACGAGTTGAGCCGCCTAGACCGGCTCACTCTGGAGCAAGGTTTGCGTGAGGCACTACGCGGACTGCGCAAGCGCGAGCGCTACGTGATTGTCCAACGTTTCGGTATAGGAATAGCCAAAGAGCACACGTTATCCGAGGTCTCCAAGTCCCTGGAGGTCAGCGTCGAAAGGGTGCGTCAGATCCAAATGACGGCACTTCGCAAGCTGGGCTCACCGGACTTGCGGAAGCAGTTCTCGGCTTACTTGAACTAGGTCGCCCAATCGAAGGAAAGCCCCGCCGCTGACGAGGGGTCGGAGGCGATTTTCCGTTGTTGGGGCATCGGCGACAGCGACGCATCCATTCGTCTGATCGGCAACTCCAAGGTGGGCAACAAACCCGTGGCGCCGTGGTTGCGCATAATATTGGCGGGCCACCCGAAACCATTGGCCTTGGGTTCGACCATGACCCGGTTCAATGTCAAGCGATCGGTGTCCGTCTTCTTGGTCTTCGCCTTGGCCTTTCTTGGGGGCGAGCGAGTACGATGCATCGGATGCGAGTCCGAATTTCGAATGTGTCCTTCGCTGTGAGCGATTGCGTAACGCGCCTCCCGTTCCGTTTTGGCATCAACACGATGACATGGGCGCCAACGCTGACAGCGCGCGTGGAGCTTGAGACTGAGGCCGGAGCGGCAGTCGGATATTCCGCTGATTTACTGGTCCCAAAGTGGTTCGAAAAGGATCCTGGCAAGTCGCTGCAGGACGACGTCAACGGGTTGATTGCAAGCGCACTAGCTGCAGGGAAAGTCGCAGCCGATCCTCAGCGCAGCTCGAAAGACGAGACGGTCTTTGAGCTTTGGTGGCGAATCTATCAAGCGCGCGTTCACAGCCGTCCCGCCGAGGCCTCGGACCGATTGTTGCGAGGCTTTGGTGTTGCACTTGTGGAGCGCGCCATCATCGACGCCACTTGCCGGGCATCCGGCGAGAGCTTCTTTGAAGCGCTCAAGGGCGACCTCTTTGGGATCCAACCGGGGGCCGTTTACAGCGAGCTTGAGGATTGGTCGATGGCAGAGAGCCTAGGACCGGCTCCGACTGATCGCGTCAATCTGCGCCACACCATCGGCCTGGTCGACGTCTTGCGCACGTGTGATCTGCAACCGGGCCAAGGCCCGGATGATGGCTTGCCAGAGTCCCTCGAGCAAGACATCGATGCCTTCGATCTGCGCTGGTTCAAGTTGAAACTCTGCGGCGACGCGAGCGTCGACCTACCGCGTACGCTTGCGTTTGCTGATGTCCTCGCAGAGAAAGTAGACGGACCGGCTTACGTTACTGTTGACGGCAACGAGCAATTTCCAAACCTCGATACACTCGTCGCCTTCTTTGGAGACTTGAATGACGATCAGCGCGGTGCGAGGCTTTTGCAGAATCTCCTCTGTATCGAGCAACCCCTTCCACGTGCGATTAGTTTTGCGGACAGCTCGCGGAAGAATCTGGCCGCCTTGAATGAGATTGCTCCAGTGATTTTAGATGAAGCGGACCACGGTATTGAGGCCTTTCCACGTGCGCTCGAGCTCGGCTATTGCGGCGTATCGATGAAGAATTGTAAAGGCGTTTTTCGCGCGCTACTGCACCGCGGTTTGTGCGAAGAGCACACAGGTAGCACGGCCTTCCAATCCGGTGAAGACCTGACCAATTTGGGCGTTCTCGCGGTACAGCAGGACTTGGCCACTGTGGCCGCGCTCGGTCTCTCGCATGTGGAGCGCAACGGTCATCACTATTTTCGTGGACTGGGCCACTTGCCCGCTGCCGAAGCGGCCAGTGCGGCCCATGTGCACCCCGACCTATGGACGCGCCAGGAGGACGAAACATTCCTGCGCATCGAAGGCGGCGCTCTCAAGCTCGGCTCGTTGCAAGGTGCTGGTTACGGTTACTCCTCCGAGATCGATTGGGACTCGCGTACGCCGCTTGATGAGTGGCGCTTTCCAGAATAAATGGCTATGAAGATTAAGACTCCCGGGCAATTCAAAAAGGTCGAGGCCTTTGAAGAGCGTTGGCAGGAGATCGCACCCGATCTAGGCTTCGATCGCGAGCTACTCGGGGCCGCTGGAGCCCTTGGCCAGTCGATTAAGGTCCATGGACGCACGATTGGCAATCGCTGGGCCATCCACCCGATGGAGGGCTGGGACGGAACTCCCGAGGGGTTGCCCTCGGCCGACACCCTGCGGCGCTGGGAGCGCTTTGGGCTGAGCGGAGCCAAGCTGATTTGGGGGGGAGAGGCCGTCGCCGTCACGGCAGACGGTCGCGCCAATCCGCACCAACTCTTCTCCAATCCGTCCGTCGACAGTCAGGCTGGGCTGGCCCAGCTGCGGAGCACTCTGGTGCAGGCCCATAGCGCAGCGAATCCAAGCTCAGATGATCTCTTCATCGGTTTGCAGGTGACGCACTCCGGACGCTATGCAAGACCTACAGCCGATGGTCCAGCCCCGCGTATCGCCTATCGGCACCCCGTACTCGATCGCCGCTCTGGAGTGACCTCTGATGCCGACATCATGACGGATGCCGAGCTCGAGGGTTTGATGGGGGACTATGTGGTCGCCGCCAAGCTCGCCCAAGGGGCAGGTTTTGACTTCGTCGATGTGAAGTGTTGCCACGGCTACTTGCTGCACGAGCTCTTGGGCGCCAAGGCGCGCCCGGGAATCTACGGGGGCAGCTTTGAAAATCGCACGCGCTTCTTTCGTGAGACCGTCGCGGCAATCCGAGCCGAGTGTCCCGGCCTAGACATCGGTGTGCGTGTCTCCATCGGCGACATCCTGCCGTTTCTACCAGGCGAAGATCGCCGCGGCGAGCCCGATCAATGGGAGGCCTGCGAGCCCTATCTCTTTGGATTCGGCGTGAGCGAAGAGGACCCGCGCCAGGTCGACCTGTCCGAAAGTCTGCGCTTCTTGCGCTTAGTCAAGGACATGGGTATTCGGCTGGTCAACTTGACCCTCGGCTCGCCCTACTACAACCCGCACCTGCAGCGCCCCGCTGCCTATCCGCCCTGCGACGGTTACCAGCCTCCAGAGGACCCGCTCGTTCAAGTTGCCGAGCACCTGCGCATCGCGAGCCGATGCAAGGCAGCGGTTCCCGAGCTGCTGATGGTGGGGACTGGCTATTCGTATCTGCAGGAGTGGCTTCCGCATATTGCCCAGCACGAGGTGCGTGTTGGGAACGTTGACTTCGTTGGACTCGGCCGCATGGTCCTAAGTTATCCGGAGATGCCGGGTGACGTGCTCGCCGGACGGAAGCTCACCCGAAAGAAAATCTGCCGCACCTTTAGCGACTGTACAACAGCCCCTCGCAATGGCATGCCTAGCGGTTGCTATCCCCTGGACGAGCACTACAAGAGGCGCGAAGACTACAAGTCTCTGCGCAAGATTAAGGAGCGCCTATCTTGACCAATCCCAAAGACGAACTTGCCCAACTGCAGGCCCTGGACGCCAAAGCGTTCCTCCCCCGAACGCTCGGCTATCTGCGCCACATTGGGCCCGGCTACATGCAGTCCGCGATGACCTTGGGTGGAGGCACCGCCTTCGCATCCATCTTCGCAGGCGCGGCTTTTGGCTACCAACTTCTCTGGGTCGCTCCGCTGGCGATGCTGCTGGGAATCATCGTCCTGTCGGCCGTTGCGCATCAGACCCTATCCACGACTGAGAATCCCTTCCAAGCAATGAAGACCCACGCCGGTCCCTTCTTCGCCTACAGCTGGGCGCTCGGGGGGATCGGCTCATCCATCATCTGGCAGTTTGCTCAATACGCATTGGCGAGTTCAATGCTCGTGGCCGTCGCCAGGAGCTCGGGCTTTGAAGTCTCCAAGGGTGCAATGGGTGCCGTTGCCCTAGGCTGGTGCGTAGCAGTTGCATTGCTCTACGATGCACGCCCAAGCCTCGTGCGCCTCTATGAGAATCTCATCAAGGGAATGGTTTGGTTCATCATCGTCTGCTTTGGTTTGGTTGTGATTAAGACGGGGATTCCGCACCCCGAGGATCTGCTGCAGGGGGCTATTCCATTCCGGATCCCCGACTCGAATCAGGGTGTCGAGGGGATCACACTTGTGGTCTCTGGCTTGGCCGCAGCTGTGGGAGCGAACATGGTGTTCGTCTATCCCTACACCTTGCGTAAGCGCGGCTGGGGTCGCGCCCATCGCCGCCTTGCTCGCATCGACCTTGGCTTTGGCATGTTCCTGCCCTACGCCATCGCCGCCAGCCTCATGGTTATCGCCTCCGCCAGCGTCTTTTACTACGGCGACCCAGACCTGTTCGCTGGCAAGAAGATCACCCCCTGGGATGCCGCCTCGATCTTGGCCGCTCCCGATCGGCTTGGACCGCAGATCGGCATGTGGGTCTTTGGCTTGGGGATCGTCGCCATGGCGCTCTCTTCCATCACAATGCAGATGCTCTGCTCGGGTTTCGCCTTGTGTGAAATGTGCGGTTGGGAAGCGCAGGGCTCGCGCTACAAGCTCGGCATGATGCTGCCCGCGGTTGGCGTGCTCGGCTCTGTTTTCTGGAGTGACATCTCACTCTGGATCGCGGTCCCCACCAACGTTGTCTGCGGCTTCCTGCTGCCGGTTTCGTACATCGCTTTTGTGAAGCTGAACCGCAGCAAGAGCTACTTGAAAGAGGACAGGCCAACGGGCCTAGTCGGCGCTCTTTGGACCGCAGGCATGTGCCTCTCAATCGTTGTCCTAGTCGGGTTCCTAGGCTGGTTCACATGGAGCAAGGTGCCGGGCTGGTTGGAGAGCTTCACAGGTTGAAAGTTCGAATCGAAGCAGCATCCGGGGCATTCGAACTCGACGATGGCGTCCTCGCTCCCTACCAGCGAGAGCTTGCCACTTTGGGGCCCGCGCCCACCGTGCGTCTGGTTTACGCGGCGGCCCACATCGCGATGCACGAGTCCTACGCAGCCGTTCCCCATACGCTGGACTCGCCCGCTCCAACTGGCGATTTCGAACCGCACATCGACTGGGAATCCACCGCCGAACTTCGAAAGCACTTGGACGAACTCGGCTTCGGAATCGCAGAGGCCATGGACACCGCCCAACGCTTCCAAATCGGATGGAACAACGCGCGGCGCTTGATCGAAGACACCGGCGCCGCGCAACTCGCCAACGGTTTCATCGCGGGCGCAGGCGTTGATCATCTCGATAGCATTCGCAGCGAAGACGAGCTTGTAGAAGGTGTCGTGTTCCAAGTGCAAGTGATCCAAGCCGCAGGCGGCATGGCGATCTTGCTGCCGCTCGTCTGGTTGTGCGAGAGCAACTACAACGAAGAGGCCTTCGTGCGCGTCTACGAGCGCATCATCGATCGCGTGGAAGGCCCGCTGTTTATCCACTGGCTAGGCGAGATGTTCATGCCAGCTCTGGCCGGCTATTTCCCAGGGGCGAGCTTCTCCCGGATCATGGCGTTGAACTCCAGCAAAGTCCGCGGGGCGAAGCTCTCCTTGCTCGATGCCGACTTGGAGCGCTCCCTGCGCAAGGAGCTGCTCGAGCGCGACCAGATCATGCTGACCGGCGACGACCTCAATTTCGGCACACTCATAGCGGGCGGCGAGACCTTGCGCCAGACCAAGCTCAACGGACGCCTCATCCCACTCGGCGATTTCAGTCACGGCCTACTCGGAATCTTTGACGGCATCGCCAAACCCGCAAGCGTAGCCCTAGGCTTCTTAGCTCACGGAGACCTGGCCAAGTACCACGAGTTGATGGCACCGTGCGAGCGCTTGGGCAGGCACTTATTCCAGGCACCAACCCAGCATTATAAGGCCGGCCTAGCCTTCCTCTCGTGGCTAAACGGAGCTCAGCAAAACCCGATGCTCGTTTTGCACGAAGAGAACAAGCGCTCCCCCGCACACTATCTCGAAGCCGCACGCCTAGCCTCTCTCGCGGGTGCCATCGAGGATGCACCTGGGGCCGCGCGGCGATTGAAGGATTAGGAAGTACCCTCGGCATTCAGCAATGCCTAGGGCCGTGCGCCTGGGTCTTATGGTGGACCGCTTTAGTTGGGTGGAGCCAGCTGTGGAGACCCGCCGCTTTGCAGCCGACTCGAGAGAACTTTTTTGAGGGCACTTACCGCTTGGTAATACATTCGCGTGGAACGACGATCACTACTATGTGCTGGGCTTCCTAATCGCCGTTGCATTGGAGAGGGTCATAGCAAGCAAGTGCGGACGCTTGCAGAGTTAGCATCCCATTGGTGAAAGCGGGGGGATTGGCACTCAGCTTCGGTTTGCACTTCGAGTCGAGGCAACGCGATCTTGGATGTGCGCGTAGGGGGGGTGGGTTTGGAGGCGCTTGCCCTCGATCGAGTCGCCGACGGTGAAGTGGTACATCACCTGCCAGGCTTCGCCTTGTAACCCGAGCAGCTCGTGGACCGAGTCACGGAGGGGGACTTGTTGGGGCATCGGGTTTATGTACCAGCGCCTCGGTTCGGGTCACCACGCAATCTTGTTTTAAGTAGTCCTACACACACTGTGCCGTTGGGCTGAGCCGTCGCCGTACTTACGCAGTAGCAGGATCGAACGTACAAGAATCGAAATAAAGTAAGACCAGGCTCGTACCAATTGGGAGTGCCGAAAAAGCTGTTCACACGGTGATGGATGGCTTACCTTCGTTCAGAGGGTCTTAGCCCATGCGCCCATCTCTGATGGAGTCTCCACTTATGAAGTACGTCAAGTTGATTTCCCTTAGCGTAATCGCCACCGTTGGTTTTGGGTTTGCCTCGCCCATGGCGGACTTTGAGTGGCAAGCGGATTACGAGATGGCTTTAGAGCAAGCGAGTGCCGAGAACAAAGTGATCTTCGTCATGGCAGATTTCGAGGGAGAGGCGCGCTGCGAGTACTTCCTTAGCAAGCTTACGAAAGACAAACAGATCCGCGCATTGGCCGAAGACACGCTGAACATTCCGGCGGCGCGCGAACAGCACCGTAAGAAAGGCGATTGCTCGAGATTCGACGGAGTCGAGTGTGATGACCATCGCCGCACGCTCACCGATTTGACGGGCTCCGCTCTGATGCCGAATCGAGAGGACGTTGTGGCAATGCCCCAGTTCGTTTGGCTCAACGGAGAGGGCGACGTACTCCTTTCGGTCCCCTATGAAGTGGATCGCGACGGATTGGTTTGGTGTTTTGAGGCAGCTATGCGGTTGGTCGACCCCGAAGCTGCCAAGCCGTTCTCCGAAGAAGCGCGCCCACCGAGGCGCCTCGTTATGGGCGGCACCTACACGCCCGAGGCGGAGGACAAGTACGGTCGTGGACTGACTCCGGAAGAGCTAAAGGAGGAGTTGAATCGAGCTAAGGATAGTTGGATTGGTCGTCTTGGTGTCGAGCAGATCCTGCGTCTGATGTTCACCGACGAAGAGGACGCCGTGGACTACGTAAAGAAGCAGCTCACATTCATTCTGGAGAGTTTCGCAAGGGACCGAATCGGAGAGACCCTGCACGCCCTTGGTCTGCTGTCGCCAGAATCTTTTTGGGTGGCACTAGAGAATTTCGCTGATTTGGAAGAGGTCGAGGATCGTCACGAAATCGCGGTTGCTCTGGAGCAGATGGGAGCGTCCGATGCGCTCAAGCTGGTGAAGTCACTTCGGAAGAAAGAAAAAGATCCTGTCGTCGATCGCGCGCTCGTTCGTGCACTTGGGGCTAGCGGTGCAAAGGACAAGGGGACGCGGAAGACACTGATCAAGCTCGCTAGGGGAGAGGAGAACGAGGCCATGCGTGCAAGTAGTGCTTTCGCGATGGGATACTTACAACGAGGCGACGACGTTCGCGAGGTTTGGTTCGAACTGCTAGCGGGGGAGTCGCCGGAGCTAGCCGTGGCCGCGGCAAGTGGCGCGGCACTCGCCAGGGACGAGCTCTGCATAGTGCAGATAGAGGAGGCCGCCAAGAACTGCCCCGCCTTGCCGGATGGGGCCAACAAAGCCGCCCTGGAAAGTGCACTTGTCATTTTGCGGGGAGGCAACTTGCTCCCTCTTCAGGAGGCGGTCGAGCGAGTCACCGGAGACAGTGTTCCCCGTGAGCGAATCTTTTTCGGGCAACCCGTCGGACCTTCGCCGCCCGAGTGAGAACTCAATCACGTCGCGGTGTCTCTCCTCTCGGACCTAGGTTCGCCCCAAAAGAAACCAGGCCTATCGCCACGCAAGAAGGGTGGCGATGGGTCTGGCTCAATAGATCGCTAGGAGTTGCCTACTCGGCGGCCCAGAACTCGATCGAGTTGAAGACGATGATGTCTGCGAAGTACGCCACGCCATAGACGGGGACGATGTTCAGGCCGAGGAAAATGGCCTCGTTGGCCAGCTTGTTCTCGGTAACGGCGGTGTTCCAGTCGTTGAGGTCGCTGAAGGTCTTGTTCGGGCCGAGGCACGAAGTCGAGCTGAAGCACATAGCGAGTGCTGCGGCAAGGAAGAGTCTATTACGCAAGGGAATGAAGGGGGAGTTGGTTTAGGAGTGAGCCCGAGTGGCTCTGCCGGCGCACCCTCGCGGGGGCTGGCAGGGCCTAGGTGAGCAAACGAGGGGCCCTGGCGCGCCTGAAATCTAGGCATATCCGCAGTTGGGGACCGCGAATAGGGTCTTGAAAGAGGCAATCCTGTCCCGGCTCGCCGTTGCCCGTGGGATCTGTTAGAATGCTGCGCGAAATTCTAGTCATGACCATCTCCCAAGCTCAGAACCCCAACCAGGCGGAAGAAGCGGCGATCGCCCTTGACGGCGGCCGCAAGCCTTCGTGGCTTAAGGTCCCACTGCCAGGCGGTGAAGGGTATGGCAAGTTGAAGCGAATGACCAAGGAACTCGGTCTGAACACGGTGTGCCAGTCGGCGCGCTGTCCGAACTTGGGCGAGTGCTGGGCCGGCAACTTGACGGCCAACAAGAAGGAAGAAGTTGGACACGGCGCCACCATGACAATCATGGTGCTGGGCGACGAATGCACGCGCCGTTGCCGCTTTTGCGCGGTCAAGACCGTGAATCAGGCGGCCGCTCCGGATCCCGACGAGCCCGCGCACGTTGCGGAAGCCGTTGCGCGCCTTGATTTGTCCTATCTTGTGATCACAAGCGTCGATCGCGACGATCTTGAGGACGGCGGCGCTGGCCACTACGCCGACTGTATCCGCGCGATCCGCGAGAAGAGCCCGCGCACTATTATCGAGACCCTGATCCCTGATTACACGGGCCCGAGCCTTGGAATCTTGATGGAGGCCGCTCCCGACGTACTCTCGCACAACGCGGAAACCGTGCCGCGCTTGCAGCGCAAGATGCGCGATCCGCGCTGCAGCTTCGAGCGCAGTACGGAGACATTAGTCGAGGCCAAGCGCCTGGTGCCAGTCGCCTTCACCAAGTCCTCACTGATGCTTGGCATGGGCGAGACCCGCGACGAAGTTCTCGAGGCGATGCAGCTCTTGCGCAATGCGGGCGTCGATTTCTTGACCTTGGGCCAGTACCTGCGCCCGACACCCAATCACGCCCCAGTTCGGGAATACGTCACGCCAAAGGCGTTTGACGACCTTGCGAAGGCGGGCGACGCCATGGGTTTTGCCTATGTCGCCTCGGGCCCGTTAGTGCGCTCAAGTTATCGAGCCGCCGAGTTCTTCGCTGAGCGCCTTGTCAAAGAAGCGCGCCAGAAACACTAGATCTTCTCTCCTCGCCACGAGAACCTCTACATTCAATGATGCAACCCTCTAAAGATGACCCGACCCAGATCGCTGCCATGCAGACGATTTTGGATCCCTCGGGCCGGATTGCCGATGGCTATGACTCCGGACTGTCGGATGATGACCTTCTGCACTACTACCGCTCGATGAAGCTCGTGCGCGCCTTCGATGACATTTGTCTGAAGCTGCAGCGCTCGGGTCGCATCGGCTTTTCGATCCCGAACTTGGGTATCGAGGCATGCCAGATCGGCGCCGCCAGCGGGTTGCGCAGGGACGACTGGTTCTTCCCGAGCTACCGCGACTTCGGCATGGCGCTCTACCACGGCGTGAAGCCAGTGGACATGATGCACAACATGTTTGGCAACTCGCTCGACAGTGCGAAGGGCCGCCAGATGCCGGTGCACTTCTCGTTTACCGAGCCCATTAAGTTCGCATCGATCTCGTCACCACTCGGCACGCAGCTGCCCCAGGCGGTTGGCGCGGCCCACGCAGCGAAGCTGCGCGGCGAGGACACGGTCGCGCTGGCCAGCTTCGGCGACGGCGGCACATCGACAATCGGTTTCCACTCGGCGTTGACATTCGCCGGCGTGTGGAAGTCACCGGTCGTGTTCCTTTGCCAGAACAACGGCTATGCGATCTCCCTGCCCGCTCACGAGCAGACGGCATCGGATGGCTATGCGATCAAGGGCATTGCCTATGGCGTGCGCGCGATCACGGTCGACGGCAACGACGTGTTTGCTGTTCGCGAGGCGACCCTAGAGGCCGCAGCCTACGCGCGTGCAGGCGACGGACCGACTTTGATCGAGGCCGTTACCTTTCGCATGGGTGGTCATTCTACTTCCGATGATCCCTCGACCTATGTGCCGAAGGAAGTCGTGGAAGAGTGGGCGCAAAAAGACCCGATCGACCGCTTCGAGAAGTATCTAAGTTCGCGCGGTCTTTGGGATGCAGAGAAAGGCGCGCAGATTGGTGCCGACTGCCTAGCCGAGATCGACGCGGCTGCAAAAGTGGCCGCGGCGACCGCGCCTCCCAAGCTCGAGACCATCTTTAGCGACGTCTTCGCTGAGATTCCCGCACACATCCGCAAGCAGGGCGAGGCTAGCTTCGAGCTAGCAAATCGCCTTGGCGAGGCCGCGTCCGGCGACGGCGCCTTCCCCCTCTAAATCAATGGCTATTCAAACACTTATCGGTGCCGTTAACGACGGCCTTAGGACCGCCATGCGGCGGGACGAATCGGTGCTCATGTTCGGCGAGGACGTCGGCCGCAAGGGTGGCGTGTTCCTGGCAACGGGCGGACTTCAAGAGGAGTTCGGTGACGACCGCTGCTTCGACACCCCTCTTTCAGAGGATGGCATCATCGGCGCTGCGATTGGCATGGCGATGAACGGCATGCGCCCGATCGCCGAGATTCAGTTCCAGGATTTCATCTTCCCGGCGTTCGACCAGATTGTCTCGGAAGCTGCGAAGCTGCGCTATCGCTCCGGCGGCCAATACACAGCCCCAATGGTGATCCGCACGCCTTATGGCGGCGGTATCCGCGGCGGTCTATACCACAGCCAATCCGGCGAGGCATACTTCTGTCATACGCCCGGTATGAAAGTCGTGATTCCCTCCACGCCTTACGATGCGAAAGGCCTGCTGCTGGCATCGATTGAAGACCCTGACCCCGTGCTGTTCATGGAGCCGAAAGCGCTCTACCGCTCGGCTAAAGGCGAGGTCCCCGAAGACTACTACACCGTCGATCTGTCGACGACACGCACCGTCAAAGAGGGCGACGACGTCACGGTCTTCTGCTACGGCGCGATGGTGCCGGTGGTTGAAAAGGCCGCGGCGATGGCGGCTGAACAAGGCATCTCGGTTCTCGTGATAGACCTGCGTACACTGCTTCCTCTTGACGAGGATGGTGTGGTCGAGGCAGCTAAGCGCACCGGCCGCGTCGTGACTGTTACCGAGGCTCCCCGCTTCTGCGGTTATGCTGGCGAGATCAGCGCGATTGTCGCCGAGCGCGCCATCGAATATATGGAGGCGCCCGTCCTGCGCGTCACCGGTTTTGACACTCCGTTCCCGAACACTCTCGAGCACCATTACCTGCCCGATGCCCGTCGTGTGATCGATGCCATCGAAAAGGTCTTTGGCTTCTAAACCAACAACGTTCCAATCAGAACAGTGGGCCGCTCCTTCGAGCGACCCCAACCCAAGCGAATACAAATGACTCTCGAATTCAAACTACCCGATGTTGGTGAAGGCATTGCGGAAGGTGAGATCGTCCAGTGGCTCGTAGCCGAAGGCGACATCGTTGAAGAGCACCAGCCGATCGTCGAGGTGATGACGGACAAGGCCACCGTCGAGGTGCCCGCGCCCGCCGTCGGAACGATCAGCAAGCTGCTCGCCGCCGAAGGCGAAGTGGTGCCCGTTGGTGCCGTGATCTTCCATCTCGAGGCTGCGTCCGCCTCTGCGTCCGCCGCTGCTGCGCCCGCCGTTGCGACGCCTGCCGCTGCGGCCTCAACAGGTGGAGCGCTTATCGAGTTCAAGTTGCCCGACGTTGGCGAGGGTATCGCCGAAGGCGAGATCGTCCAGTGGCTCGTAGCCGACGGCGACGCCGTCGAAGAGCACCAACCGATCGTCGAAGTGATGACGGACAAGGCGACGGTCGAAGTCCCCGCACCGGCAGCCGGCACCATCACGAAGCTCCTCGCCGAAGCTGGCGACGTGGTCCCCGTGGGGGACGTGATCTTCCATTTGAGCACGGGCGCAAGCGCGCCCGTTGCTGCCCCGGCAGCTGCACCTGCGACTCCGGTCAGAGCACCCGTTGCGGCGGCACCCGCTCGCGCCGCCGGCGAGAAAATCCTCGCCGTCCCGAGCGCGCGTCGCGTCGCCCGCGACCTGGGTATCGATCTGGCATTCGTAGCAGGCTCTGGTCGCAACGGCGTCGTTCGTCGCAAGGACGTCGAGGCGTTCGCTGCATCTGGCGCAACCGCTCCAGGGGCGGCAGTGCCCTCAGCCGCAGCGGCGCCCGTCGCTCTCGCCCCGGTAAAGGCGGTCGCAATCGCGGCAACTGAAGCCGAAACGCGCACGCCGTTCCGTGGTGTCCGCCGCAAGATCGCCGAAGCCATGACGCGCTCGAAGTTCACCGCGACTCACTTCACCGTGGTCGAAGAGCTCGATGTGACTGACTTGGTCACAGCACGCGCCGCGGCGAAGGCTTTCGCCGCTCCCGAAGGTGTCAACGTGACTTACATGCCCTTCATTATGAAAGCTGTAGCGAGCGCGCTTGCTAAGTTCCCGCAGCTGAATTCGGCTCTCGATGAGTCTACGCAAGAGGTTGTGACGTACCGCGACGCCAACCTTGGCGTAGCAACGGACACCCCGAACGGCCTGATCGTCCCCGTTATTCCCGCTGTCAACACAAAGGGCATGATGACGTTAGCTACCGAGTTGGCCGATCTAGCTGGGCGCACGCGCGAGGGCAAAATTAAGCCAGATGAGCTTCGCGGCAGCACGTTCACGATCACTAACGCAGGCAACATCGGTGGCATCTTGGCGACACCGATCCTCAACTTCCCCGAAGTTGGCATCCTTGGCGTGCACCGTATCCAGAAGAAACCAGGTGTGGTTACCACGCCCGACGGCGACGAGATCTGCGTGCGTTCCTACATGAACCTGTCGATCAGTGTCGACCATCGTCTTGTCGACGGCGCCGACGCTGTCCGCTTCCTGGTTCACATCAAGAGCCTCCTTGAGACGCCTGCGCTCCTCGCGCTCTAGGGCTTAGCCTCGTGACCAATAACCTCGATATCCCCTTTCAGCTGATCGATCCCACCGGGGCGATCACTGGGCACGATCTACCCGACCTGACGGACGCCGAGCTGCGCGCCCTCTACGTGCACATGCAGC